>PDWI01003789.1_pt1 | contig 20946 bp, 14 predicted proteins | sample 1430891 | NCBI WGS metagenome assembly PDWI01 (sample SAMN01162508, study PRJNA174530) | Oral metagenome, whole genome shotgun sequencing project. | biome: Marine environment; feature: Marine mammal; material: Swab sample of the gingival sulcus; isolation source: swab sample of gingival sulcus... | reverse complement strand
GCAGTGGACAAAAGAAAACTGCCAAATGCTGTTGGAAAAGCGTAATGAGATGAATAATCTGCTTATTAACACAAAAAAGAATGTAGATTTTCTTAAAAAAAACAAACTTATTTATGCTTTTCAGAAGAATATCGTTAAAAACGGTAATCTAAGCAAATATTACAATTGGTTTGAGTTTGCCCAAAAAACATTAGACAAAGTTTCCGACCGTTTTGAATATGATAAATATCTCAAAGACAAGATTTTTTGTGAAATGATACGTCGTTTAAAAACCGGTTTGGAAGAAGACGACAGTATGGAGTATATAAAAAATTATGAAGATTATCAAGAGGGCATAGAGCGTTATAATCGAGGTATCGAAAAAAGGCAGAAAGAAAAATACGAAAGTGCGCTTTCGGAAGTTAAGGCAAGAGAGGAGGATGAACGCAGACAGAAAGAGGAAGCCAAACAAAAACTTGCCCAAAAGATGTTAAAATATGGTGAAGCAATTGGAGATATAATAGAAGAAACGGGTTTATCGGAAGATGAAATAAAAAAGTTGATGTAAAAACGAAGATAATAAGAGCTAAGTCCGATTATTCTCCAAATAATCTATTTCTATCAGTATCTATTTCAAAATAAGACTGTTTGGTAAGGCTCATTTACCATGTCAAAGGATATGCAACTTTTATCACAAAGATTTGATAATCACACGAAGTAGTATCGAAGATAATAATGCGGCTTAAGGAACTTTATTTGTCGAGCAAATTTTTAATGCTTGCCAACAGTTTATTCTTAGATACGGGTTTTGTAAGGTATTCATCAAATACATGACCGTATTTTTTTATTTCTGTTTCTATTGCATAAGCCGTAACGGCGATAATCGGAATATCTTTAAATCGTTCGTCTTTTTTTATGATTTTTGCAGCCTCAAAGCCATCCATTTTAGGCATGCGAATATCCGATAAAATAATATCGGGAGTTTGTTTTTCAAGTATTTCAAGTATTTCTTCGCCGTTTTGCGCTTCAATAATTCTTACGTTATCAAAATTAAGCATTGCGTTTATCAGCTCCCTGTTTATGAGCATATCATCGGCATTAAGAACAGTAATGGGCTTAACCGTCAGCATATTGGTATCGTATTCCTTTGTTTTTCTTGTTACGGCATCAGCTTTAATTACCTTCACTTTGTGCAGAATAATTGTAAATTCCGAACCTTTATTTATTTTACTTTTAACGGAAATTTCTCCGTTCATCATTTCAACAAAGTTTCGTGTAATGGAAAGTCCTAAGCCCGTGCCTCCGAATTTTTTAATGTCTTGTCCTTCCGATTGCCTGAATATTTCAAAAATAGTATCTAATTGACTTGCCGGAATTCCAATCCCGGTATCTTTTACAACTATTGTTATGTCAATCGATTTTTCTCCGACTTGTTTCGATGAAATACTGAGGCTGACGGCTCCTTTTTCACAGAATTTAATTGCATTGCCGACCAAGTTTATCAATATTTGTCTTATTTTACCTCTGTCAATTTCAATATATTCGGGAATGTTCTTGTCAAAATCAATATTTAATTTAAGCTTTTTTTGTCTAATTCTTGGTATAAATAAGTCTGTTGCTTCCTTTATTATCTCTTTTAGCTGAGCAGGTTTGTATATAATAGGCATATTGCCTGTTTCTATTTTTGATATGTCGAGAATATCATTAATAATTGTCAGCAAATTATTTCCGCTCAATAATATATTATCTATGTATTTTAAATTTTTTGTGTCTGATATATGTTTTTTTAGCAGTTCGGAAAATCCGATAATTGCATTCATCGGAGTTCTAATTTCATGCGACATATTTGCCAAAAATTCACTTTTTAATTTGTTTGCTTCTTCAGCTTTAAGCTTTGCTTCAATTAGTTCAATTTCTATTTGTTTGATAGCACTTATGTCCGTATATGAAAAAATAGCGATTGAGTCTTTTTCATTTACAATGTTTAGTTTAAAAATTAAGTGTCTTATCTTGCCTTCCAAGTCCCTGAAAGTGCTTTCTTCCTCAAATTCTGTTTCATTGTTAAATAAACCTGCTATTAAATTGTAGTGAAGCTTCTGAGAATTTGTTGTTTGCAGGTTCCATAAATTATTCTCTAAGTCTTTTTTGTTTTTTGCCTTAGCTAATTTTAATGCCGCATGATTTACTCGTTTTATTTTAAAGGCTTTGATTATGTCCGGGTAAAAACTTGCATTATTTCTCCCGTATTCTTTTATGTCTGTTATGCCTTCCGCCTTTTTTTTGTCTAATATTTTTGTTACTTCGGAATAATCAATTTCCCATAGTGCCCCCGGATTGTTGTCAAATAAATTTTTAAAGTTCTGCTCACTCAGCTTTAATTGATGCTGTATGTTTTTTTGTTTGCTTATGTCAGTCATTGAGATAATAACTCGGCGATAGTCTGTATCGAGTACAATAAGTTTTAAATACACGTAAACCGATTCGCCCAAATAGTTTGTTAAAAGAATTTCTTTTTGATAGGAGTATTTGTTTTCTATAATGGCACAAATAATTTCTTTAAAAATATCGGTAGGATTAGAAATAAAAAATAAACTTATATTATTGTAAATAAACTCTTTTGAAGGAGCCTTTAAAATTTTCAATGTTTCATTATTGATGTTGTCTAATTTGTACAGCTTTTTGCATTCTTCAATAAAATCCTCGTTATTTTTTATATATTCGCATAAACTGATGTCTAAACTTTTTTCTTTTCCCTCAATGAGCTTTTTTATATCATAAAAATTTACTTCCCACATCATAACGGGATTGTTCTCAAAAAGACTTTTGTATTTTTTTTCACTTTTAATTAATCTTTTTTTTGCTTCTGTTTCTTCCGTAATATCTTGTATAATCGAGATGGTGTATTCAAAATTATCATTTATGTCATAATGCGGTATTGATTTTAAGCTTATATGTCTTGTAGCTTTATCGTTCGCGCGAATAATCTCAACCTCTGCTTCGTTTTTTTTGTTTTTTATAATATTTTTTTTGCGTGCTTTAAGTCTTGCATGCTCATTAGCTTTTAAAAAAACTTTTACATTTTTACCTACTAAACTTTCTTCTTCGCTAAGTCCGAATATTTTGTTTGCGGCTTTATTTGCTAAGAGAAAGTTGTATTTAGCATCATTTACACAAATTCCTTCCGAAAGATTTTCGACCAAACTCCTGTATTTTTTTTCACTTTCATACAAGGCTTTTTCCATTTGCTTTTGTTCCGTAATGTCTGTTATGGTACCGTTATAGTATGTTTCTTTTGTGTGCTTGTTTATAACCCGGTTGGCAATAACATGCAACCATATCCACTCTTTTCTCGGTGTATGATAATATTGGAATGTTTGGTTAAATATGACGCCTTTTTGAACAGAGAGAATAAAAGCCTTTCTTATTCGATAAATGTCTTTTTTATGGATATGCTTGAACCAGTCATAGTCGGTAGTTTTTTGTTCGACACCCATAATATTTGTAAGGGAAGGGCTTAAAAATATGGGCTTGCCGTAATTGCTCTTTTTAGCATCCAGAACTATTCTGAATATGGCAACTTCCGTAGTATTGTTCATGAAAGATGTTAAATGCGCTTCTAAAACAGAGAGTTTATCCCGGAGTTTTAATTTTTCTTTTTTTTGTCTTTTTATTTCTTGCAAGCTGCTTAAAAGCTGTTTGTTTTTTGAGAAAACTCTCAGTATAAAAAAGACTAAAAAAACTACCAGTATTAGTATAAATACAAATGCTTGGGTAATAAGTCGATTTTTTTTATTTAAAATTTTCAGGTTTCTTGCTGCAATAATTTGGTCTTTTTTTAATAACTCATTTTCCTTCTCTTGTTTTTCATATTCAAAAGATATTTTAAGTTCTTCAAGTGCACTTTTGCCTCGTTTTTCAGAAATGGAATCGTTTAAATTTTTAAATTTTTGAGCATATTTAAAGGCAGATTTATAGTTGCCGGATTTTTGATAATTTTGCATAAGAGACTTATACGCTTCAAGTCGGACATTATTGAGACCCATTTCTCTTGCAATCTTTTCAGCTTTGAAATAATACACATTGGCTTCTTCGGGCTTTCCTTCTGTTAAACTTAAATTGCCCATACCAATAAAAGTAATGGCAATAGCCTCTAAATTTCCGGTAGTTTTATGATTTTTTACGGCAAGATCATAATATTCATGGGCTTTTTTATATTGTTTTAATTCTTTATAAACATCGGCTATATTGCTGTATGTTGCCGCAATATAAAAAAACTTTTCCGCTTTTTTATCAAATTCCAAACTTTTACGATAATAATCAAGTGCCTCTTCATATTTCTTTTGTTCGTAGCAAAGCAGCCCTGAATTAGCGTAATATATCGCTATATTTTCTTTATCTTTATTGTCTAATGCTATTTGGTAGGAAAGTTTTAGATATTTCGCTGCTTTATCATACTCTTTATTGCTTATGTAAATTGTTCCGATATTGTTATACAGGTATATTTTGTCTTCGTTGATACCATATTTATCACTTTTTTCAAGGGCTTTCAAATAATATTGCAAAGCTTGGGTATAGTCGGCTTTAGAATCATATATAACTCCCAGTACATTATAACAGCTGATTTCATCTTCCGGATTTTTTAGTTTTAAAGAATATTCTAAAGATTTTTGTATATATTTTTCTGACAATCTTAAATAGGATTTTTGGTAATATCTTGCCCCCAAAGAGTAGCTTGCATCAGCCAAAGAAACGGTGTCGTTTAGTTCGTCGGCAATTTTGTACGCTTTTTTAGAATAATAAATGGCGGAATCTATAAGCCCTTGTCGAGCTATTTTCGACGAAATTTTTAATAAAATATCAACTTTGTCTGTTTCTTTTGCTTTGCCTAATTCATTCAACAAACTGTCTGTTGGCAAAGTTTGAGCAGAAATAAACACAGACCAAATCATAAAAAATAAAAAGATACTTATTTTTTTTTCGGAATAAATCATAGTTGGTTGTTTTCAAGATTAGGGCAATTTTAGTAAAAAAATATTTAAGAAAAAAATATTATGAATTTCTTATATTTTATTTTCTTTGCATTATTATTTTTTGAAATTTATCTTAATTATTAGTGATATGAAAATAACAGAAGTAAAAGCAGCAGAGGTATTGGATTCAAGAGGCAACCCTACTGTTGAGGTTGAAATAACATTAGAATGCGGCGTAAGAGCAAGAGCCATAGTTCCTTCAGGGGCTTCCACCGGAGAAAAAGAAGCGGTAGAACTTAGAGACGGCGACAAATCTCGCTACGGCGGCAAAGGTGTATTGAAAGCCGTTAATAACGTAAATGAAATTATTGCTCCCGCAGTAATAGGCATTGAGGCTACAAAACAACGTTTGATTGATCGCACCATGATTGAATTGGACGGCACGCCGAATAAAGCAAAATTAGGTGCAAACGCCATACTCGGCGTATCTATGGCTGCGGCAAAAGCAGCTGCCGAATGTTTGGATATGCCTTTATACAGATATTTGGGCGGAGTAAATGCACACGTACTTCCTTGTCCGAGCATGAATGTGATTAACGGCGGTTCGCATGCCGGAAATAATGTCGATTTTCAGGAGTTTATGATTGTTCCGCACAATGCACCTTCCTTTAAAGAGGCTATAAGAATGGGTGCCGAGACTTTCCATGCCTTAGGAAAAGTTTTAAAAGAAAAAGGATACAGCACCGGAGTAGGAGATGAAGGCGGTTATGCGCCGGAACTTAAATCCAATGAAGAAGCAATGGAAGTGATATTGGAGGCAATTAAAAAAGCCGGATACACACCGGGCAAAGATATATCAATAGCCTTAGACCCTGCCACCAGCGAAATGTTCCGAGACGGAAAATATGTTTTCTTTAAATCGGATAATTCCGAAAAAACATCGGATGAAATGATTGCTCTTTGGAAAGAGTGGTCGGAAAAATATCCGATAATTTCCATAGAGGACGGTTTGGATGAAAACGATTGGGACGGTTGGAAAAAACTTACCGAAGAGTTAGGCAATAAAATAGAACTTGTAGGTGATGATTTGCTTTGCACAAACAAAGCGATTTTGCAAGAAGCCATTGATAAAAATTCCGCAAATTCAATTTTGATAAAAGTTAATCAAATCGGTTCGCTTACGGAAACTTTGGAAACCATTGAATTAGCCGGAAAAAATAATTTTAATTGTTTTGTTTCGCATCGTTCGGGAGAAACCGAAGACACAACCATTGCAGATTTGGCGGTGGCGGTGGCATCCGGAAAAATAAAAACCGGCTCCGGTTCGCGAAGCGAAAGAATTGCCAAATTCAATCAATTAATTCGCATTGAAAACGAACTTGGTAAAGATGCTGTATTTGCCGGACTAGGGGCATTTAAAAATGCTCAATAGTTCCTGTCAGTAATTTAATGTTTCTAAGAGCTGCCTTTTCTGGCAGCTCTTTTGCATTAAGCCGACTTAGCCCGCACTACGAAGACTTGATGACCACGAAGTAGCATCGAAGATAATAATGCGGCTTAATTTTTTTTAAAGTTTAAACTAAACATTAGTCGTTTACGAGTTTAGTTAGGTGGGAAAATAAACAGCACCTATGACCATTTGAGCAGGTCGGAATAGAACTTCTTGAATAATTCGGGCTTCGGCTTCATTACTTTTTGTTTCCGAAGAAAAAAAATCTATTTTCGCGCAAAAAAATAGAATGGACAATTTTAAAGAACGTTTAAAAGATATAAAAGCATTTGTTTTTGATGTTGACGGAGTTTTCTCCGAAAATATGGTTTTGCATACCGATGGCGAACTTACACGACATATGAATGTAAAAGACGGGTTTGCCGTTAAAACAGCGGTTGATAAAGGCTATATTGTAGGCATAATAACCGGCGGGACTTCCGAATCCGTAAAAAAAAGATTTAATCTTTTAGGTGTTACGGATATTTATCTGGCATCGCGCCACAAAATAGATGATTACGAAGATTTTTATATGAAATACAGCCTTAAACCCGAGCAAATCTTATATATGGGCGATGATATTCCGGATTACGAAGTAATGAGGATGTCGGGCTTGGCAACTTGCCCTGCCGATGCTGCTGAAGAAATACAAGGCATTGCGCATTATATTTCGGATAAAGACGGCGGAAAAGGTTGTATAAGAGATGTTATCGAGCAAGTATTGCGTGCGCAATCAAATTGGTTTAAATTTTAATAAATATTTAATTTCTTATGTATCAGTTGGATGTCTGTTTTTCTCCGGCACTTTTTGAATATTATGCAAAAGATAATATAGCCATAGTTATGGTTGATGCCATACGGGCAAGTGCATCGATATGCACAGCATTGCACAACGGCGCACAACACATTATCCCGCTTGCGGATGTTGAAGAAACTTTGACGTATAAATCAAAAGGTTACAAAATAGCCGGTGAACGCAATAGCCAAAAAGTTGAGGGCTTTGATTTCGGGAACTCGCCTTTTAATTTTTCGGAAGAAAATATAAAAAATCATAAATTGGCTTTTACCACAACAAACGGGACGCAAGTTATAAGTTTGGTGAAAAATTGCACGCTCAATAATATTGCATTACTTATCGGTTCGTTTATAAATATTTCTGCTTTAAGTGAATATCTTGCAAAAGAAGAAAGAGATTTATTAATAATATGTTCCGGTTGGAAAAATACGGTAAATATTGAAGACAGCTTGTTTGCCGGCAGGCTAATACATTTGCTCTTAAAGCATAAACAGTTTAAAGCAAGCGAATCCGCCAACTTAGCGCTAAAACTTTATGAAAAATCCGATAATTCATATTTTGACTTTGTTATGCAAAATTCGCCGCGTTTGAAACAGAAAGCTACTTATTTAGAAAATGATTTCCGATATTGTCTCAGCGAAGATTTGGTTAAAAACATACCTTTTCTGAAAGAAGATAAATTAGTTAATTTAATTTAACCCGCATTATTCACCAAGTAGTTCTATTCCGGTCTGCATCTACTTCAAAATAAGACACCTTGTTTGATAAGCCTCATTCACCATATCTACGGATATGCCTCAATCCCCTTATCACTTATTTTATTGTATATGCAGCCCTCACTACGAAGACTTGGTGACCACGAAGTAGCATCGAAGATAATAATGCGGGTTAAAGGATGCTTGCCGGATATAATTCTTAATCGCAAAGGATGCAAAATTTAGCAAAAAGCGCAATAGCAAATTCCCTCTTGGAGAAGAGGGTGTAGGGAGATTGATTTTTTTAAAGTATTAAGTCGTAGTATATCATCAACTTACAAGTATAGTTAAATGAGGTTAATTCAGAAACGAAAATTTCTTCTTGCTTTCTTTTCCGAATGTTGCTTTTTGTGTTCTAAACGTTTTAGAATTGATTGGAAACTCGGTTTCGTCTTTTTACGTTTTTTCGGCTTTTTCAATGCCTTTTCAAGCAGTTCATAAAACTTCTCAATACAAATTTGCTTATTTTTTAGTTGGCTTCGTTCTTTTTGAGAAACAATTTGCAAAACTCCTTCTTTATTTATTTTATGCGCAAGTTTTTGTTTTATCAAATCTTTTTCGTCTTCACTTAATTGTAAAGACTTATCAACATTAAAACGCAGCTCAACTTTTGAATCTCTTCTGTTTACATGCTGTCCGCCCGGTCCGCCGCTTCTTGAAACGACAAAGTCAAACTCGCTTGTAAAATTTCGTTCTTTTAGTTGCATGGGAGCAAAAATACAAGAAAAATATATATCTAAACTCTTTCGCCAAAAATTGAACTTCCGACTCTTATCATGTTTGAGCCTTCTTCAACAGCAATTTTATAGTCGCCCGACATTCCCATCGATAAAGTATCGAAGTCGGCATCATCCTTAAAGAAACTGTTTTTTATAATATCGAATTGCTTTTTCAATGCGGCAAACTCGGCTCTTACTTGTATTTTGTCGGAAGTATTTGTTGCCATGCCCATCAAACCTTTAATCTTGATATTTTCTAAAGTTTTATATTCTTCCGATTGCAGCAGCTTAGCTAAATCATCGGGCGATAATCCGAACTTTGTATCTTCTTCGGCGATATGTATTTGCAAAAGGCAATGAATTATTCGCTTGTTTTTCAAGCCTTCTTTGTTGATGATTTTCAAAAGTTTAAGACTATCAACAGAATGAATTAAAAACACAAAGGGGGCAATGTATTTCACTTTATTACTTTGTAAATGTCCGATAAAGTGCCATTCGATATCTTTGGGCAAAACCTCGTGTTTTTTTTGCAAATCTTGCACAATATTTTCGCCAAATGCTTTATGTCCCGCATTGTAGGCGGTTAAAATTGCCTCATTCGGCTTCCTCTTTGACACGGCTATTAAGCTGACATTTGCCGGAAGTTCTGCCTTTATACTTTGTATGTTTTTTGCAATATCCATTGATTTTTTATGCAAAATTATAAATTTTATGAATACTTGTTCTTTAATTTCATAAAGTATAAACTAAAAAATATAATTTTGCAGGCATGAAACGTTTTCTTGGTCTCTTGTTTATATGCTTGTCGTATTATGCACAAGGGCAAAATACTATTCTGAACGGAGTTTCTCTTAAAGCAGATTATCATTGCGGTTTTTTATTGCCGGAATATAAACTGTTTAATTATCTTGTAAACAAACCGATACAAGCCTTTGATATTGAACTGACAAAAGATTTAAAGGGAACAAAATTGTGGCAACGTGTTTATCATTATCCGTCTGTCGGTCTGTCATACTATTATGGCAGTTTGGGTAATGATACTGTTTTTGGAAAGGTACATGTTTTGTATCCGTTTTTAAGTTTTCCTTTACTTGACAGAAAAAGAATATTGCTTTCTGCACGCATTGGTGTGGGGGCAGCTTATGCAAGTCATAAGTTTGATGTGCAAAAAAATTATTACAATATTGCCATTGCTTCAAATTTTAATATTTGGTTTAGAACCGCACTTGATTTTTCATACAGGCTCAATGAAAAAATAAATCTGTTATCCGGGATGACTTTTGGGCATTTCTCAAATGCAAATTTGGAAGAACCGAATTTAGGTTTAAACTTGTGGACATTCTATACCGGAGCAAATTATTATATTGGCAGAAGAGCCAAACGAGACACCACTGTTATTCCGCCTTTTAAATCAAAAAACGAATATGCAATTATTGCGGCAGGCAGCGGAAAGCATACAAGACGATTTGCCGAACGTTCGTATTTTGCGGCATCACTTTCGGCAGAATACAAAAGAATTCTCGGTTATAAAGGTGCTTTGGGTGCCGGTGTGGATTTTTTCTATGATTCCTCTATTCCCGATGAAATGAGGCGAGAAGGTTATACCGAAATAAAAGAGCAATATCGAGTTAAAACCGGAGTGCATCTTTCGCAAGAGTTAATTGTGGGTGATTTTTCGCTTATTATTCAAGAAGGGATTTATTTGGGCTTTACGGACCGGCTAAACAAACACATAATGTATAATCGAGGCATTGTTAGATACCGAATTTCAAAACATTTTTTTGTTAATCTTGGCATGAAAACAAATCTTTGGATACTTGATGTTGCCGAATTAGGTGCAGGCTATTATTTTAGAACTAAACCATAAAAAATGAAAAAAATAATATTTATTGCAATGCTTCTCCTTGCATTTGCCGCTTGCAAAAAAGCCGGCGATTGCATGAGCAATGTCGGTAAGCCGGTTATACGCGAATTTGCTTTGTCTGATTTTGACACTTTGGTTATTCATAACAACTTCAAGATATACCTTGTACAGGATACGCTTAATAAGATTGTTATAAATGCTCGTGAAAAATTTGCCGATGCTTTTGTGTACGAAATTAAAAATAATAGTTTGCATATAGATCATAATTTTAGATGCCCTTTTATGAAGCCGCGCAAAAAAGAAGTTATATTACATATTCATGTCAAAGAAATAAGTCTTATAAAAGCTTTAAATGCTTCAAAATTGTTTTCGCAAAATTGTTTAACGAATGACAGTGAAATAGGGCTTATTGCCGGTACAAAGTTTTTTGAAGCGGATTTGAATATAAACAGCCCATATTTCTATTTTTGGAACATCCACCTAAACGGAGGAAAATTAAACCTGCGAGGAACTGCCGAAACCTTGAAATTCTGGAATGTAAGTTTGTTTGGCATTGATGCGCTCGGACTTAAAACAGATAATGCCTATATTGAAAACAGTTCAAAAGCAGATATATTCGTACATCCGGAAAAATATCTGGAATGCAAAATTACCGGAACCGGCAATGTATATTATAAAGGCAATCCGCAAGAGATAATCGTAAATGACAGCCTTTCCAAAGGCAAACTTATAAAAATGCCTTAACTGCATTTCAAGACTTTTGAAGAAGTAAAAGCAAGAAGCTAACTTTTTTGAACGGCGTAGCCCTCACGTTAATTAAGTTGGAAGCCGGGAGTTGGAAGAAAACTGAGAATTGAAAATTGTTAAAAACCTTATTCTCTGCTCAATCCTTAGTAGAAATAAACACCCAAAAGAAAATCAAGCTTATTACCTTATTAAAAAATGCTTGCCGGAAGTAATTCTTAAATTTACACTTATTAACAATTAATGCTTTTCTTTTATTTGAAGGCATATTTGCTTTGTTTGGTGCAGGTGTTATTAATAACTTTTCCAAGTCATTTATATAAATGTGTAATCAATAAATTTTTATAAGCTCGGCTCGTGCTTGTTCGCGGCAAGTGCGTTCTTTGCAGTTTCATGGCTTTTGGCAAAAATGCAACTCGGCATATATTTGCATGATATCTGGATGTTGTTAATATGAAAAAAAGATATTATGTCTATTATCTTTTACAAAAAATATGTTTTATAATTAAAAGAATGAAGTTTTCATAATCTTTGTTACTTTTGTCGAAAGCTGTTAAAAAGAACCTAAAAATATAAATTATGTCTTCCATTCGATTTAATGCCCTTGAAGAATTAAACAAACGATTTGTTCCCAAAGTTGTTTTCCCGGCGGATAAAATTTCCGACTATTTCGGTTCGGATGTTTTTGATTTAAGCAAAATGCAAAAATATTTGTCCGATGATGCCTATGAGAGTGTTTTAAAAGCTATTAAAACCGGTGCAAAAATCAACAGAAAGACGGCCGATTTGATTGCTTCGGGCATGAAAGAATGGGCAATAAGCAAAGGTGCCACACACTATACGCATTGGTTTCATCCCTTAACGGGCAATACGGCGGAAAAACACGATTCGTTTATTCATATAAATTCAAAGGGGAATTCTTTTGAGACCTTTGCCGGCGAATTATTGGTGCAACAGGAACCCGACGCATCAAGTTTTCCGCACGGCGGTCTTAGAAATACTTTTGAAGCAAGAGGATATTCGGCTTGGGATCCGACTTCTCCTGCCTTTATCGTTGACAAAACTCTTTGTATTCCAACTATTTTTGTGTCATATACAGGCGAAGCTCTTGATTATAAAGCCCCTTTGTTAAAATCATTGCATGCCTTGGATATGGCAGCGACAAAAGTCTGTAAATATTTTGACAAAAGCATTGATAAGGTTATTGCAACCTTAGGTTGGGAACAAGAATACTTTTTGATTGATGAAGCGCTGTTTAAAGCCCGTCCGGATTTGGTTCTTACGGGCAGAACCTTAATGGGACATGCCTCTGCAAAAGACCAGCAACTCAGCGACCATTATTTCAGTTCCATTCCCGAGCGGGTATTGGCTTATATGAAAGAATTTGAAATTGAAGCACACAAATTGGGCATTCCTTTGAAGACACGCCATAATGAGGTTGCTCCTAATCAGTTTGAATGTGCGCCGATTTTTGAAGAAGCAAATTTAGCAAACGACCATAATCAATTGTTGATGAAGATAATGCGTAAAACAGCGAAGAAACATCATTTCAAAGTTCTGTTTCACGAGAAACCGTTTGCGGGCATCAACGGTTCCGGCAAACACAACAATTGGTCTTTGGCAAGCAATACCGGAATAAACTTGCTTAAACCGGGTAAAACGCCCAAAAGTAACCTAATGTTTTTGACTTTTTTAGTCAATATTTTGGCATCGGTCAAAGAACACGGTGATTTATTGACTGCCGGCATTATGTCTGCCGGGAATCAGCTTCGCTTGGGTGCCAATGAAGCCCCTCCGGCTATTATTTCCGTGTTTTTGGGTTCTCAATTGGATGCCATGTTAAATAAAATTGAAGAAAACATGGGCGAAAAACAAGCCGAGCCCGATATTGATTCAAATCTAAAACTCGATATTGCAAAAATCCCCGAAATTTTGCTTGATAATACCGACAGAAACAGAACATCCCCCTTTGCATTTACCGGGAACCGTTTTGAGTTCAGGGCGGTGGGTTCAAACGATAACAGTGCCGGTTCGCTCATTATTCTAAACACCATTCTTGCCGACCGGTTGAACCAATTTAAAAAAGAAGTTGATTATTTAATTCAGAATAAAAACATTAAAAAAGATGATGCCATATTGGTGGTTTTAAGGAAATACATCAGTGAATCAAAAACAATTCGCTTTGAAGGAAACGGATACAGCAAAGAATGGCAAAAAGAAGCTGAAAAAAGAGGCTTGCCTAATATTAAGGATGCCGGTACGGCTTTTAAATCTTATATTAGTCCAAAAACAATTGAACTGTTTGAACGCAACAATGTGCTTAACCGCAAAGAGCTTTATTCGAGATATGAAATTTATATATGCGAATATGTTCAAAAAATCCAAATTGAAGCGCGTATTCTGGGAGACTTGGCAATAAATCATATCATCCCCACGGCTATTTCATATCAAAATACATTAATTTCAAGCGTGAAAGACTTAAAAGAAATTATCGAGGACAAAAAGGATTTTGAGCATTTATCCGGAAGACGCATTAAAACCATAAAAAAAATATCCGAGCATACAATGCGAATAAGTCTTTTGACAGAAGAAATGATAAATGAACGAAAAAAGGCAAATGTATTAGAAAATTGCGTGGAGCGCATGGAAAAATATGAAAATGAAGTAAGACCCTATTTGGATAAAATTCGTTATCATATTGACAAATTGGAACTTATTGTTGATGATGAAATATGGCCCTTGCCAAAATACAGAGAACTATTGTTTAATCGTTGATTTATTATTGATTTTCGTTAAGTTAAGAACTTAATGATTACTCATTCGGGCGTTCCTATATGACTTATTATAAAAAAAAACATATGAAACACCCATGACGGGTAAAAGACACACAACAGTATGATTATTTCCACAGGGTTTAAACCCTGTGGAGAATATAAAGTGCTCAATGTAGCTTTGAGCGTTCCTATATGACCTTTGAAAATTATAAATATAAACATATGAAATTGGGATATTATTTTCTTATTGCATCATTGATTTTAATTTTTTTATCGTGCAGAGTTACGAGCGGCAAAAAGAATGCTGCATTCAATAAGTATGTCATTGTTTCGTATCATCTTGAAAATTTATTTGATACAATTAACAAGCCGGGCAGCCATGACGATGCCTTTACGCCGGAGGGAAAAAAGCAATGGAATACGCAACGCTATACAAAAAAGATAAAAGATATTTCCCGAGTTTTGAGCAGTATCGGAAATCAATTACCGACACTTATTGCCCTATGCGATGCAGAAAATCAAGCAGTGCTTGAAGATTTGGCTAAACACATTTCCGTGAAAAATGCACCATACAAAGTTATTTCCGTGAACAATAAAAATGATAATGCTTCCGAACCGGCATTATTGTATCGCTCAAATGCTTTCAGAGTGCGGAATTATGAGGCAATACCGATTGCGGATGCACAAAAAAACATCTTTGGAAATCATCACATATTATATGTAAAAGGGGATTTTTTCGACAAACAAACTTTTCACATATTTGTCAATCATTGGGAAGCGAAACATAAAAGTATTGAGCAGACTGAAAAAATACGATTGCTGGCAGCAAAGATATTGCGCAATCAATGCGATGCTATTTTCAAAAATACAAAAGATGCCCATATCATAATTGCCGGCAATTTTAATGACCTGCCTAAAAGTCGAAGTTTAAAGAAAGTGCTTAGGGCAAGCGATAATACTCATAATTTGGCATATAATGATTTTTACAATGTGATGTATCCGGAATTTTTAGACGGAGCCGGGACATACTCTGAAGACTATCAGTGGTTTATGCTTGACAATATCATTGTTTCGCAATCCTTAACAACCGGAAAGCCATATCGTGTCGGTGCCGGAAAAGTATTCAACGATAAAAGTTTGTTGTATTTTAATGCTAAGGCAAATTCGATGATTCCTTTCGGGACATTTTCAGGAAATATTTATTTGGGCGGATACAGTAATCATTTGCCGGTTTATGTTGAATTAAAAAGAGAAAAATAATCGGGAGTATGAAGTTTAAACTTGTTTCGGAATATAAACCAACCGGCGACCAGCCGCAAGCAATCGAGGAATTGACCAAAAATATTTTGGCAGGCGAAAAATTTCAAATATTGCAAGGAGTTACCGGTTCGGGAAAAACTTTTACAATAGCCAATGTAATTGAAAGGCTGAACAGACCGGTATTGGTTTTAAGCCATAATAAAACATTGGCAGCTCAGTTGTACGGCGAGTTTAAAAGTTTTTTTCCGGAAAATGCCGTTGAATATTTTGTTTCCTATTATGATTATTACCAGCCGGAGGCTTACATCCCCTCATCCAATACCTATATTGAAAAGGATTTGAGCATTAACGATGACATTGAGAAATTAAGACTCAGCACAAGTACATCTTTATTGACGGGTAGGAGGGATGTATTGGTTGTTTCCTCAGTTTCATGCCTATACGGAATAGGCAATCCGGAGGATTTTTATGCCAATTTAATTGAAATCAGAAAATCGCATAACTTTCCTAGAAATAAGATGCTGCGTGATTTAGTATCAAGTCTTTATTCGAGGAATGACCACGATTTTAATCGAGGAAATTTCAGAGTATCCGGTGATACGGTTGATATTTTTCCCGCTTATGGCGATATTGCCGTCAGAGTGTCTTTTTGGGGCGATGAAGTGGATGAAATACAAAGTTTTGACCCCGTAAACGGTCATACAATTGAGCAAATGGATTATATCCGAATTTACCCGGCAAGTATTTTTATGACCACAAAAGAGCGTTTAAACCAAGGCATTAATCAAATTGTTTTGGATTTGGGAAAACAAATCGACTATTTTAAAGAAGTGGGCAAACATCTTGAAGCAAAGCGTATTGAAGACAGAGTTACCTACGATGTTGAAATGATAAAAGAATTAGGCTATTGTGCCGGCATTGAAAATTATTCACGGTATTTTGACGGCAGAAAAGCCGGAAGTCGCCCTTTTTGTTTATTGGATTATTTTCCCGATGATTTTATTATCATTATTGACGAAAGCCATGTAACGCTGCCGCAAATACATGCCATGTTTGGCGGCGACCGTTCCAGAAAGTTAAATTTGGTTGAGTATGGATTTAGATTGCCGGCTGCCATTGATAACCGCCCCTTGACGTTTGACGAATTTGAAGCCTTTGATAAACAAACTGTGTATTTGAGTGCCACCCCGGCAGAATACGAATACAAAAAAACAGAAGGTGTTGTTGTTGAGCAGATTATAAGACCCACCGGGCTTATTGACCCGCCGATAGACGTCCGTCCGAGTTTAAATCAAATTGATGATTTACTGGCTGAAATTAATGAAAGAGCCGAAAAAGATGAACGAATTTTGGTAACAACACTTACAAAACGAATGGCGGAGGAATTGTCTGCTTATTTTGACAAAATAGGGGTAAGAAGTCGTTATATTCATTCGGACGTGGATACCCTTGAACGCGTCCAAATTATGCAGGATTTAAGAAAAGGCTTGTTTGATGTGTTGATAGGCGTTAATTTGTTGCGTGAAGGGCTTGATTTGCCTGAGGTTTCGCTGGTTGCTGTTTTAGATGCCGACAAGGAAGGTTTTTTGCGTTCCGAACGTTCCTTGACACAAACCGCCGGGCGCGCTGCTCGAAATTTAAACGGAAAAGTGATTATGTATGCCGATAAAATTACAAAATCAATGCAAAAAACTATTGATGAAACCAACCGACGAAGAGAAAAACAATTAAAATACAATGAAGAGCATCATATCACACCCACTCAAATAAAAAAAGAGTTCAATAAAATTAAACTGACCGATAAACAAGCCGAAACCTTATACCCGATTGCCGATGAAACTTTATTGAGTGCCGCCGAGCCGGTTGTTGATTATATGAACACAGAAGCCGTGCAAAAAGCAATTGAACAAAAAACTAAAAAAATGAAAGATGCTGCGGAAAAATTTGATTTTATTTTGGCAGTACAATTCCGAGACGAAATAAAACAATTAGAAAAATTATTGACCTCGAAAGATTGATTAAGCTGTATTTCGAGACTTTTTGAAAAGTAAAACCAAAACGCTAACTTTATAGAAGTTTCAAAAGTCGGAAGTCGGAAGTCGGAAGATCGAAGCTCGTGCTTGTTTGCTATTTTCATGATTTTTGGCAAATTGCAAATTCCCTCTTGGAGAAAAGGGTGCAGGGAGATTGATTTTTTTGAAAAGTTTAATGCAAGTTTTTTTTGATTTTTTGCATTGTTAAATGAAATTCTGTATTATTTTTATCCCCCAAAAAATATATGAAAAACAGAGCTCTATTTTTGTTAATGCTTGTTCTTGTGCTGTTTGCATCTGCAATTTTTGCACAAGAAAGTGTTATAAAGGTTGATTTTGAATCCGGTTCGTTTATAAACCGGCAAACAATTCCATTTGATCAATCATTGGTTATTCAAGGAGAGTTAGGAAAAGAAATTGAATATGTTGATGTGTTTATTCGCAATGCCGGTTCCAAGTGGAACTTGCATCATTATTCGTGGAACAGAACTCCTCAAAATAAAACGGAAACTTTCAATGTGGTTATACCTCCGGTTTTGTCTTCCGGTTCAAAATATGATTTTGAGATTATAGCGTATACCGGCTTAAATTATGCGCAAAAAGTAAAATTACTTGAAAATCTCAGGAGCAGAGTGTCATTCTATATTAATAACAGTTTCCGTTTTGATGGTAAGCGTGCCGGGATTAATAATCCCAAAAAAGTATTTAAAGGACTTCAGGATTTAATTGAAGAAGCATTACGCTATCAAGTTTCAAAAAATGGAATAAGCAATATGTCGCCCGGCAAACTTGTTCTTGCAGAACTTCAAAAGCAAAAGAATTTTAAATTCAAAAAGGTTTTAAAAGGGTCTAAAAAAGTTGAAAGAAACGACTTAGCAAACAAATTGATTAAAGAAAAAGTCGATTTCATTACAGACATGGTCATAGCTGAAATTGCTCAATTTATTAATTCTGAATTGGTACAACAATACAGGGTGGCAAAAGTTACTTCTGTTCGTACCAATAAAGAACGTTTTACACTTCCTGTTAATGTGGGTATGTTTGCATGGAATATTGCAGTCAGCACGCCAAGCAATGTAGAATTAAAAAATACTAATTTTACTTTTGGAGCTGGAATTACCATGCCGTTTATGCACAAAAGCCGTTTGGTAAGTAAAAACCGATTTTTAGATTCCTTTGGGTTCTCTGCCGGCGTTTTGTTTTCGCCGATTAAAGATGCCAACGGAACTTCTTATGTTACTCCGGCTATCAATCTGCCTGTATATACAGCTCTGGGACTGCGATTTTTTAAAGTCATTCGTGTTAATGCCGGAGCATTGATCGTGGGCGAAAAGGGTGCTCAAAATTTCAAAAATATCATGTTTATTCCCACTGTAGGTTTGGAGTTAGAATTAGATTTATGGCTCGGTATAAAAAGATAATATTCTCTATTCTGTCCATTGTATTTGTTGTGTCTTTTGCCGGATGCAACAGAAAGTTGCAACTTGCAAATGTCAATCTTTATGCCGAAAAAAATGACAGCTTGCTCATTGCAAACGAGGCTTGCGACTCTATGAGTTCCGGTATTTATATTCCGGATGCTGCAATTTCCCGGCTTCTTGACCTTGACTCTGCAAATATCGATACTTCTTATCATTATCCGATTTCAATGGATACATCTATCCTTGGTGTCGATTCTTTGATATCTGACAGTTTATTCGGGGACACGAGTCTTTGGGGGATTATGCCTTTTGATGTCAATCCCTATTACAAAGTCGGTTTAAACGATACTTTAAAAACGGAGCAAGATAGTACTCTTAGCGAAGCCGCATTTGGTATTTCTGAGCAAAAATTACAAGCTGTTCAAGATAGCATGCATCTGATGTTCATGGAACTAAAAGAGATACGAGCAATTTTGAATGATTTAAAAGTAAGAGACAGTATTTCTTATCAAAGAATGCCGCAAACAAAACACGAGTATGAATCGTATGCTTTGGCGCAAACTTCTGCTTTATCAAAAAAGAAGATTAAATCCAATGATGCGAGTTCTTCAAATAAAAATACAATTATCCCGATTGTGGTGCCTGTCGGCAGAAAAGCCAAAAAAGATAGTGCAAACAAATCACCCGCCAATACATCGGTTTTGCAGGATAGTGTTCGGTATTTGCAGGACAGTATTGCAAAGTTGCAAAGGCTTTTGGAAGCTGGAAATAAAGCAAATCACGACAGTATTATTTATATAAGCGATAAAGCGGAGGTTTCCGAAAAAAAAGCAAATAAAAATACAATTATCCCGATTGTGGTATCTGTCGGCAGAAAAGCCAAAAAAGATAGCGCAAGCAAAGCACCCGGCAATACATCGGTTTTGCAGGATAGTGTTCTGTATTTACAGGACAGCATTGCAAAGTTGCAAAGGCTTGTGGAAGCGGGAAATAAAGCAAATTACGACAGTATTGTTTATATAAGCGATAAAGCGGAGGTTTCCGAAAAAAATACAATTATCCCGATTGTGGTGCCTGTCGGCAGAAAAGCCAAGAAAGATAGCGCAAACAAAGCATCGGGCAATACATCGGTTTTGCAGGATAGTGTTCTGTATTTACAGGACAGCATTGCAAAGTTGCAAAGGCTTGTGGAATCAGGAAATAAAGGAAATCACGACAGTATTATTTATATAAGCGATAAAGCGGAGGTTTCCGATACAAGTGTTTATATTGCTTTTTATCGTATTAATAAGATTATTGCCGATAATCACAATGCCATTCTTCAAGCCATAGAAAAGTTGGATATTGCCAAAATAGAATTTATACGTATTAGCGGCTTTTCTGATATTTCGGGTGGTTATGCAATAAATAAACGAATTACCGATAAACGAATTACTCAGTTTATAAAAGCTTTAGAAAGAATAGGAGTGAACGAACAGATTATTTTCCTGCAAAATTTTGCGCAAAAATATGCCTCCAAGACAGTACGCGATTCTGACAGAAAATTAGTGATTAAGGTGATAAGCAGACCTTAGACCACAGCCGGTTGGACTTTGTTATAGATATAGATTTTTGGATTTAAGATAATATAAAAAAAAATGTATCTTTGTAACAAAAAATAACATGGCAATCAAAAAAGAAAAATATATCAATTTTTTCACGGATTATGGTTTCAAAAAACTATTCGGCGAAGAACCCAACAAAGATTTACTGATTGACTTTTTGAACGAACTTTTAAAAGCCGAGCAAGGAAAAATTGCAGATTTACAATATCTTAAAAATGAAAAACTTGGCAATACTGAGTTGAACCGTAAAGCAATTTTTGATTTGTATTGCACAAATGAAAAGGGTGAAAAGTTTATTGTAGAACTTCAAAAAACAAAACAGAAATTCTTTAAGGACAGGACGGTATATTATTCCACTTTTCCCATACAAGAACAAGCCAAGAAAGGAAGTGATTGGAGCTTTGAACTTAATAAAGTTTATACGGTTGCCATTTTAGATTTTGTTTTTGACGAAGATAAAGAGGACAAAGACAAATATCGTTACGATGTAAAATTAACGGATATTGAGACAAATAAAATTTTCTATGATAAATTGATG
>PDWI01004562.1_pt1 | contig 20948 bp, 15 predicted proteins | sample 1430891 | NCBI WGS metagenome assembly PDWI01 (sample SAMN01162508, study PRJNA174530) | Oral metagenome, whole genome shotgun sequencing project. | biome: Marine environment; feature: Marine mammal; material: Swab sample of the gingival sulcus; isolation source: swab sample of gingival sulcus... | reverse complement strand
CTTTATTTACTTTTTTCATCATTACAGATATTTAGGTGATACATTATATATAGAGTGAGCTGAACCTTAAAAGCTGATAAAATGCCGATAAATGCTTATGAAACACGAAGGTTATGATTTGCTTTTCGGCAAACGCTCGACCCTCAAATGTAAAAAAAAAACAATGCGAGCCAAATTTCATTAAAATTTGCTCGCATTGCTACGCGGTTTTGTAGTATGTATGTGGCTATCTACCTTACTTATAAGTCGTTTAGATGATGGTTCAAAAGTTTTTCAAGTTTTTTTCAGAAAAAACAAGAAAAACACGCTTTAGACACTCCTGTCATAAATAAATTTTCTTTTTAAGCTATTAAATAAATTCCTCCCTTGGTGGGAGGTGCCGAGCTTGCGAGGCGGAGGGGGTAAAGTTAATGAATAATTACCTGCTTCAGCTAACTTATAATTCGTAACACGCAACTTTTAACTACCAGACCCCCTCCGTCTTGCTCACAAGGTCTGCGACCTCGCTCGCAAGAGACCTCCTACCAAGGGAGGAATTCCATTTATAACTTAAGTTTGACAACATTTGGGCTGGCTCAACGACCGAAGAGAATCTATTAAAAATTCCCCTGCAAAGCTCTACAAAGGAGAGACTCCATTCATAACTTATAATTTGACAGGCTCAATGACTGAAAAGAGTCTATTAAAGCTTCCGTGCAAAAATCTAACAAAAAAAGAAGTGCCATCGTGATGGCACTTCTGTACCATAGGCTTGGCTCTCGAGAACCATCGGGGTGGCACTAAGAATTTGTTCGGGAATAAACTCAAGTTCGTTCCGCTAAAAACTACAATCCGTTCCCGAACAAATTAGGGACTGTACCTTAACAAATTATATTCTGTCAAGATACAGCCCCTAAAACCTTTGAAGGCTAATTTCTTCTAAAGCCTTAAGATAAAAGAATTACAACTTACTTTCGCAGTAGGCACAGCGGTAGCCTCTCTCCCCCTCTATAGCAAGAGCTTGAAGGCTCTCACTTGCCGTAATACAAACAGGGTTAGGACAGCTCTCTGTGTAAGGAATAAGGTTTGGAGCAAGTCGAGGAACATTCGGACTAAGAGACTGACTATCTGCCTTCTGAAGAAGCGTATAAATCAAAGCCATTCGGATAAACTTACCATTACCTGCTTGACGGAAATACGCCGCTCGTGGGTCATTATCAATATCAGCCGTAATCTCATTAACCCTTGGTAATGGGTGCAAAACAATCATATCTTTAGAAGCAAGATTAAGCAACTTACTATCCAAAATAAAGTCATTTTTGCAACGCTCATAGTCATCAAGGTTGGCAAAACGCTCCCTTTGAACACGTGTCATATACAAGACATCAAGTTCGCCAATCACATCTTCAATGCGACTGGCTAAAGAGACCGTAATCTGCTCACTCTTTTCCAGTTCCTCAAGCATATACTTAGGCAACTGAAGTTCGTCTGAAGAAATCAAAACGAAATGTATCTCCTGAAAACTACTCATTGCTTTGATGAGCGAATGAACTGTTCGTCCATATTTGAGGTCGCCACATAGTCCTATCGTTAGTTTATTTAGACGTCCAAGCTCTCGGTGTATGGTTAGTAGGTCGGTTAGTGTTTGGGTTGGATGTGAATGACTGCCATCTCCAGCATTGATGACAGGAATAGAACCATACTGAGAAGCAACGAGTGCAGCACCTTCTTTGTAGTGTCGCATTGCAATAATATCTGCGTATTCGGAAATAACACGCACCGTATCAGCGACAGTTTCCCCTTTGGAAACCGAAGAAGTCTGAGCATCAGAGAAGCCCAAAACTGAGCCTCCAAGAGCCAGCATTGCACTGGTAAAGCTTAGACGTGTCCGAGTACTTGGTTCGTAGAAAAGCGTTGCAAGTTGCTTTCCCTTACAGACTTCTTGATATTTGCTTGGAGAAGCAATCATATCCTCTGCAAGCTCTATCAGTTCAAGCAATTCGCCTTTATTCAAATCCGTTGGTTCGATACAATGTTTCATTTGAATATCTATTAATGTACAATATTTACTTACAGATTATTTGCAGTAATCCAACTTTCGTCAGAAGGATTATCTCTAAACTGCAAAATGCGTGTTTGATCTTCCAAGCTAATGAGTCCCTCTTCAAGAGCTACCTGACTAAGCGTATCGATATTAGATAAGCTAACGTTTTTTACCTTTGCCTGAGCTAATCTATCAAGTCCTTTCTGCATACCATAAGTAAAGATACTGACAATTCCCAAGACATCAGCTCCAGCCTGACGAAGCACCTCAACGACCTCAATACAAGAACCTCCAGTAGAGATAAGATCTTCTACAACAACAACCTTATCGCCTGATTTAATCTTTCCTTCAATCTGATTAGTTCTGCCGTGCGTCTTAGCACCTCCTCGCACATAACCCATTGGCAAATTCATCAGATGAGCAGTTATTCCTGCGTGTGCAATACCAGCTGTAGATGTTCCCATTAGCACTTCTGCTTCGGGATAATGCGCTTTAATCAGCGAAGCTAAGCCCTCTTCTACTGCTTGTCTCACCTTGGGATAGCTAAGCGTTAGTCTATTATCACAATAGATTGGACTTTTGATACCACTTGCCCAAGTAAATGGTTCATTTGGACGAAGAAAAACAGCTCCGATTGACAGAAGATGCTTAGCGATTGTTTTTTCTAAATGTTGCATAATGCTATATCTTATTGATTAAACTCTATATTTTTATTGCTGATGAGCAATACCGATAATGTCTTTTAGATTGGTAATGTTTAGAGATTGCATCACTTGAGGAAGCTCCTCTATGATTTCACTACAAGCGAATGGATTAACCAAATTTGCTGAACCAACCTGAACAGCAGTAGCTCCTGCCATCATCATTTCAACAACATCTTGAGCAGAAGAAACGCCACCACAACCAATTATTGGGATAGAAACAGCTTGGTAAACTTGATAAACCATTCTAAGAGCTACTGGGAAAACTGCTGGACCAGAGAACCCGCCCATCGTATTAGCTAAGATAGGAGCTCGTTTCTGTAGGTTAATCCTCATTCCCAAGAGCGTATTAATCAGACACAAACCATCAGCTCCAGCTTCCTCGCAAGCCTTGGCAATAGAGACTATGTCCGTTACATTAGGACTTAGCTTAATAAAGACAGGCTTATTCCGACAAACATCTTTGACAGCCTTGGTAACAAGAGCGGCCTGCTCGGGAGATGTACCAAAGCTCATACCGCCATTTTTGACATTAGGACAGCTGATATTAACCTCTATAATATCAACTTCATCAAGCCGATCCATAACGGAGCAACTATAGACGTAGTCTTCTACTGAAAAGCCACTAATGTTAGCTACGATAGCCTGCTTGTAGAACGAACGCAAGCGAGGGATCTCTTCCTCTGCGACCCTATGCACCCCTGGGTTTTGCAAGCCAACGGCATTAAGCATTCCTTGATAACACTCTGCAATACGAGGCGTAGGGTTACCAAAACGAGCTTCTTTAGTTGTACCTTTGATGGAAATACCTCCTAATTTATTAAGGTCATAAAGCTCTTTGTACTCTTGCCCAAAGCCAAAAGTTCCACTGGCTGGAATGATTGGATTTTGAAGCTTTACACTTGATAATAAGACAGATAAATCTACCATTTAAGTTCCTCCTTTCTAAATACAGGTCCTTCAACACAAACACGACTGTAGCCACTATGCGTCTGACAGCTACAGCCCATACAAGCACCAAAGCCACAGCCCATACGCTCTTCGAGGCTAAACTGCCCTGCAATATCCAAATGATACAAAGCTTTGAGCATAGGCGTAGGTCCACAAGTGTAGAGGTATTGACTTTTCTGTAAAAGATTCTGATGCTCAATCACATCAAGCACCGTTCCTTTCGTGCCGAAAGAACCGTCCATCGTAGCGATATAAACTTCACAATTAGGAATATCAGCAAACTCTTGCTGATAGAAAATCTCTTCAGCAGTATTAAAGCCTAAGACAATAATTGGTTGCTTGTCCAAGCGAGCTAAATCTTTAGCCAGTTGGTATAGAGGAGGGACACCAACGCCTCCACCAACAAGAAGAGGACGCTGGCAAGAAGACTCTAAATCAAAGCCCTTGCCCAAACCAACCATCAAATCCAGTCGCTCACCAACCTGCATTGTGCTAAGCCTTTTCGTGCCTTCGCCAAAAGTTTTGTAGATAAGCGTCAGCCCCTTATCATCATATTCAGCAATGGAAATCGGTCTTCTCAAGTAATAAGCAGGAATTTTGATATTAACAAACTGCCCTGCTTGACGTATTGAGGAGGTATCCCCACTTACTCTAAGCTTGTAAATGCTTGGAGTAAGTGAGATATGCTCCTCTATCAGATAATTATTCCGACTAAACATTCTTTTCTATTCAGCGTCAATAGTTGCAACTTTTAGTGTAATCTCTTCCAAGACATCAAGAAGTACTTTAACCGTTTCAAGCGAAGTAAAGACAGTTACATTGTTCTCTACCGCAGCCTGTCGTATCTCATAACCATCAAGTTGAGTGTCGTGCTGGTTAAGGTCTATAGAGTTAATCACATAGCTTACATAACCTTGACGGAGAGAATCTATAATCTCAGTACTACCTTCGCTTAACTTATGCAATCGGCGAGTACGCACACCATTCTCTTTGAGGAAACGAGCGGTTCCCGTTGTTGCCTCAATATTGAAACCGAGATTGTAGAAACGTTTGATCAAAGGTAATGCTCGCTCTTTGGCAGAGTCTGCAAGCGTTACGATGATTGTACCATAGTTGGCTACATTCATTCCTGTTGCTTGTAAAGCTTTATACAAGGCTCTTGTTAGCGTTTTGTCATAACCAATAGCTTCACCTGTTGATTTCATCTCTGGAGATAAGTAAGACTCCATTCCTCTAATCTTGGCAAAAGAGAAAGTTGGAGCTTTGACGTACCACATATTCTTTTCTGTCAAATACTCTTCTGTGTAACTGAGCTCTTGCAAAGTCTTACCCAACATTATTTGCGTTGCGATATTAGACATTGGTACTCCTGTTGCCTTAGAGAGGAATGGGACAGAGCGAGAAGAACGTGGATTGACTTCAATAACGTAGACATCTTCGTTTTGATCTACGATGAATTGGATATTAAACAGACCTTTAATGCCTATTCTCAAACCTAACTTTTTAGTGTATTCCTTGATAGTGTCTTTAACCTTTTCGCTCACACTAAATGTTGGGTACACACTGATTGAGTCGCCAGAGTGAATACCTGTTCGCTCTACGTGCTCCATTATCCCTGGAATAAAGACTTGCTTGCCATCGCAGATAGCATCAACTTCCAGTTCCTTACCGATGATATATCTATCTACAAGAACAGGCTGTTCTGTATTTAGCTCCACGGCATTCTGCAAGTAATAGCGAAGTCTCTCTTCGTTAGATACGATTTGCATTGCTCTACCGCCTAAGACATAACTTGGTCTAACAAGGACAGGGTAACCTATGCGACCAGCTGCTTGCACGCCATCTTCGATATTCGTTACTGCTGTAGCCTCTGGTTGTGGGATTTGCAATTCATTCATAATAGCTTCAAAGCAAGCTCTATCTTCAGCATTCTTGATCGCTTGAACATCTGTACCTATAATTGGCACTCCTAAACGCTCAAGAGGTTCTGCCAAGTTAATCGCAGTCTGTCCTCCAAGAGAAACAATGCAAGCCTTAGGTTGCTCCAAATGGAAGATATTCATCACATCTTCGACCGTTAGAGGTTCAAAATATAACTTATCGCTCGTTGAATAGTCTGTTGAAACGGTCTCTGGGTTGTTATTAATAATGATTGCTTCGTAGCCAGCTTGTTGAATTGCCCAAACAGCGTGTACGGTTGAGTAATCAAATTCAACACCTTGACCGATACGAATAGGACCTGCTCCAAGAACTACAATCTTTTCTTTTTCTGTAGGCTTAGAGGCATTTTCCAATGGTTCGTAAGTAGAGTAGAAATAAGGAATGTCTCGCTCAAACTCTCCTGCACAAGAGTCAATCATCTTATAGACTGGCAAAATCTTATGCTCAAGACGGAAGCGGTACATCTCATCTTCTGTTCTTCCCCAAAGCTGTCCGACAAACTGGTCACTAAAGCCAAGTTTCTTAACCTCTCGAAGCACTTCAGCATTATCCTTATTAGCTTTAAGTCGAGCTTCTTGCTTGATGATATTTTGGAATTTCTCCAAGAAGAATGGCGTAATCTTTGTTTGCTCAAATAGCTCTTCAATACTCGTTTCACGACGCAAAAGCTCAGCTATTTGATACACACGCTCATCTGTTGGTGTCTTGATAGCTTCTAATAAATCACTTGTGTCCCAATTATCGTAAATCGCTCTATGAATATGGCAAACTCCTTGCTCCAAACAGCGGACAGCCTTCAAGAATGATTCTTCTACGCTACGACCAATAGACATCACCTCGCCTGTTGCTTTCATCTGCGTACCTAAAGTCTTGGAAGCATCGCTAAACTTATCAAAAGGGAAGCGAGCTAACTTAGTTACGACATAATCTACTTTTGGTTCAAAAGAAGCTGGCAGTTCCTTAATCATTATTTCATCAAGAAGCATTCCTACCGCAATCTTTGCCGTTACACGAGCAATTGGATAACCTGTTGCTTTAGAAGCTAAAGCCGAAGAGCGAGATACTCGTGGATTTACCTCAATTAAGTAATACTCTTGTGTCTCTGGATGCAAAGCAAATTGCACGTTACAACCTCCCTCGATTTGCAACTCTCTAATAATCTTAATCGCACTATCATTGAGCATTTTCTCATCTTCAGGACTTAATGTGAGAATAGGAGCAACTACCATTGAGTCGCCTGTATGAACCCCCACAGGATCTATATTCTCCATTCCACAGATTGTGATAGCTTTGTCTGAGCTATCTCGCATAACTTCAAATTCAATCTCCTTATACCCTTTGATACTCTTCTCTATCAAAACTTGATTAGCTGGAGACAATAAAAGAGCATTACGCATCAGCTCTACAAATTCGCTTTCATCATCTGCGAAGCCTCCGCCAGTTCCTCCCAGAGTAAAGGCAGGTCTTAGCACCACAGGATAACCAATTTCTTGAGCAACTTCAAGTCCTTCTTCAATTGTATTTGCAATCCTTGAAGGAAGCGTTGGTTCACCGATACTTGTACATAAGTCTTTGAAAAGCTGACGGTCTTCTGCACGTTCAATACTTGTCAGATTAGTTCCGAGGAGCTTTACCTTACATTCATCTAAGATTCCTTTTTTTGCTAATTGGACAGCCATATTCAAACCTGTTTGTCCTCCGAGAGCTGGCACTAAAGCATCTGGACGTTCAGTTCTAATAATCTTGGCGATGTATTCAAGCGTTAAGGGTTCCATATAGACCTTGTCTGCCATATTAACATCGGTCATAATGGTTGCTGGGTTGGAGTTTACAAGAATTACTTCGTAGCCTTCCTCTTTGAGTGCGATACAAGCCTGTGTACCTGCATAGTCAAATTCGGCAGCTTGTCCGATAACGATGGGTCCTGAACCGATTACAAGAATCTTCTTGATAGATAAATCTTTCATTTTTTCTCTATTTATTGATGAATATATATTTGCTAATCTTATTATTTCTTTGTGTCAAGGCTTGGGTCTATATAGGCTGTTTGTCCTGCAACGACAGTAAGCAAAGTCTTACCTTGTGCTGTCCAACCTGAGAAGGGCGTTGCTCGTCCTTTGGACAAAAAGTCTTCGGGATTTATTTGATAAGTTGCGTCAAGGTCAAGAATAGTAAAGTCTGCACTATCTCCAACAGCTGTTCCTCCGTCCAAACCAAAACGCTTACGTGGATTATTTGCCATTAAATCAATAAGTTGCTCAAGGCTCATTTTACCAGTCTTGACAAAGTTGCGATAAAGCAAAGGGAAAGCTGTTTCCAAACCGACAATCCCCATATTACTCTTGGCTAAACCTCGACTTTTTTCTTCTTGAGTATGTGGAGCGTGGTCAGTAGCAATACATTCTATTGTACCATCTAACAGCCCTTCAATCAAGGCTTCTTGGTCTGCTTTACTACGAATAGGTGGATTCATCTTAAAGCGTCCATCTTCTTCCAAGTCCATATCCGTTAGGAGCAGGTAATGAGGGGCTGTCTCGCCACTTACATTCAAGCCCTCTGCTTTAGCCTGGCGAAGCAAAGCTACACTCTCTTTGGTAGACATATGACAGATATGATAGGCACAACCTGTCTGACGAGATAGCTCAATATCACGAGCAACCTGCAACCATTCACTCTCCGAGCAAATACCTCTGTGTCCTGCTTGCTCACAATACGTTCCTTTATGGATATAACCTCCATTGATCAAATCTTCTACTTCACAATGGGCAACGACCATTTTATTGATTTTATGACAAGCTTGCATCGCTTCTTTCATCTGCTCTGCTCCTTGAACGCCTCGTCCGTCATCAGAGAAAGCGACAACCCTGTCTGCGATAGTTTCAAAATCGATCAGCTCTCCTCGTCCTTTCTGCCCCTTAGTAATACAACCATAGGGCAAGACTTTAACCACCGCATTATCCTTAATTAGCTGTTCTTGTATAGCTAAGGTTTCACCACTATCAGGGGCTGGATTTAGGTTGGGCATTGAGCAAATAGTCGTATAACCTCCGTGAGCTGCAGCTGCCGTTCCCGTAGCAATCGTTTCTTTTACAGCTCCCCCTGGTTCTCTAAGGTGGACGTGTACATCAACTAAACCTGGGATAAGCGTATATCCCTCTAAGTTGATCAGCTTATCACCCTCTTCGGGAATGATACGTTCAGCAACTTCACTTATAGTAGAGCCACTAACTGCTAAATCGTAACGACCAAAAGCTTTAACATCCGTGCGATACACATTGGCATTCTGATAAATTGTTCTCATAACTTGCTATACTTAGGTATAAAAAAATAGCCCTCAAAAAAGAGGGCTATTAACATTAATAAAATTAAATCTAACTATTAAGACAGAAAAAAAGGCTATTGACGCTGTCAATAACCTTTTCTCAAATATATCTAAACTGAAATATGTCGAAAAATAAAAGAGGATAGTATCCCAATTTCCTTTTTCTCGGAAAAATCTACCCAACAAAAAATGTTGAAATATTAGGGATAACTCTCGATTCATACTTCTATAATTTTTCTATTTCCGACAAAGGTAACACATTATTTCAAAATAAACAAATTTATATCAAAAAAATCTAATCTTTTTCTTGAGAACCTTCACTAATAACCTTAAATTCAGTACGACGATTGAGGCTATCACACAAAGCTTGTTGCTCAGGACTTAAACTCTCTATAAACTCAACATCAAGAATCTGCCCCTCTTGGAGGAAATCTTCCTGCTCTGCCATTCGTGGCGAGACAAGACAGGGTTTAAGCTTGCCCCAACCTTTAGAGACCAACCTTTTGGCATCAACACCTTTGCTTATCAACCAATCCACCACCACCTTTGCTCTTCTCTCGGACAACTGCTGGTTGTATTGCTCTGAACCAACCCTATCAGCGTGAGCAGATAACTCTATAGAAATATCTGGATTATCTTCTAAAATCTGCAAAAGTTCAGTCAAAGCCTCTTCACTACTTGGCAATAATTCAGCCTTATTAAAAGCATAATAAACATTAGACAAACGCTCACTATTCTCTTTCGAAGATAAATAAAAATCAATACCGTAGTATAAGTTCTCCGTCTTTAAGCTATCTGTACGAAAACGAACATATTGATTAAGAAAGCCTTTTGCCGAAGCTAACATCACATAATGAACATTTCCCTCAACTTCGATACGATACGAGCCATCTTGTTTCGTTGAAGCAATTTTTTCGCCATCACGTTTACCCACTGTTCGGACAATGGCATTTGGAATAGCATAGCCTTCTCTATCCATTACATAACCTTCAATGATAGCACGAATACGTGGGAGCGTAAAGCTATATAAATGAGGTCGTCCACGAGCATCTCCACGACTTGAAGCAAGCACACCCTCAAGAGCAATCGTATCAGCCAAAGATTCGGCACTTGGATTTATACTAAGAGAATAGTCGTCGCTTGGAGAATTTATTGGTTTAGGCATTAGACTAACGTCCCATTTACCATTAGGCAATAAATGAGCCTCATAGATATCTAAGCCACCAAAACCAATATGCCCATTAGAAGAAAAATAAAGAGTGCTATCATTTGGGGCATAAGGATAAAGCTCATCTCCGAGAGAATTAATCTGTTTACCCAAATTCATTGGATAACCTTTTTTGCCATCTTCAAAATCAACGTAATAAATATCTTTTCCCCCAATACCTCCTTTGATATCACTAACAAAATACATTCTTTTACCACTTGGCGTAAGGCTTGGATGTGCTGCCATAAATGTACTATCCTGCCAAAGGTCATAAAGCTCGCCCTTAGACCAAGCTCCTTCTCCTCTACTTGAAGCGTGATATACCTTAGCCGTACGAGGGTAGGATTCATGTCTCTCTGCATAAGTATAGTATAGGTCTGAAGCATCTGCAGAAAGCGTTGTAACCCCATCATCAGCCAATGTATTCAGATCCCCCTTTAGCGTATCAGGGCGAGGAGACCAATGTCCTAAATTATCTTGCTCTACAAAAAATAAATTTGCATCAGCCTCATCAGTAATCGCACTTCTATTATCTTTTGTTTTTGAGCGAGAAGATGTAAAAAGAAGCATTTTGCCATCATCGGAGTAAGTGGGAGCATAATCGCTGGCACTCGAATTCCATTGATTGAGTCTTTTGAGCCTATAGCTAACACGACTTATAGTATCATTTTTAGTCGCTAAACAAGACTGCAAACCTTTATTTACGAAAAAATTATTTGGGTCTATAGAAGCGTAACGATGAAAATAAGCTTGAGCCTCCTCAACTTGACCATTTGTGAGCAACATCTGCCCCAAACGAAGTAAAACAAGAGAATCGGGATAGTGATAACGATAAGCAGAGCGATAGCCATTCAAAGCACGAACATACTGTCCCATAGCTCGGAAATTCTCAGCATAATGCCAAGCATAATAAGAACGAAGCAACTTTTTGCGAGCAGGTGTCTCACGATAAAGCTTTTTATATAGCTTTCCTGCCAAAGCATATTCTCCCCGAGCCTCTGCAAGTTCTGCCTTTTTTCGGCTCGTACTACAAGCTACAAAAGCAAGTATTAATGTCGCAAAAATAATATATTGCCAGCTTTTCATCACTCAAAAAGATTCTTATTCTATTTCAATCAACTTATGTAACTGAAGACTTAACCGCCACTCAGGATGCTCCTTGATATATCGGAGACACCTATCAACAGCGGGCTGATGAAGAACATCTAACTGCTCTCCGACAAAGACTGGGCTAAGCAAATAGCCTTTAGCCTTGGGAAGAGTACTAACTTCTGGAGGCATTGGGCTATCCATCGTAATAGGGAAACGAAACTCTGAAACTCCATCAGGAAAGTTCTGATGCAACAAAGCAAGTGCTTCTTTCTTTGGACTACAAGTAATGTAATCTAAACCTTTTGGTACAGGTCTTGTACCATTAGTTTCGATGGCCTGCTCATAACCCAAACCCTTAAAATATGATACGACATCTTCTTTCAACTGCAAAGATGGTTCGCCCCCTGTCCATATAATAAACTTAGAAGGATATTCCTTGATAACCTCCCTAATCTCCTCAAAGCTCATCTTCTGTCCCGTCTCAAACTCTGTATCACAGAAAGAGCAAGATAGATTGCATTTGGACAAGCGTATAAATATCGCCGCTCGCCCACTATTCAATCCTTCTCCTTGAAGGCTATAAAATATCTCATTTACCAACATAGTCTTACAAAGATACAACGCTAAATTTTAGCATTTATGATTTAGCCTAATAAAAACATCATAAAAATAAGCGTAGAACAAAAACTTGCTCTACGCTTATTTTAGTTAAGTAAAGTGATTGGGCTGGGATTCGAACCCAGGACCGATAGCTTAGAAGGCTATTGCTCTATCCAGCTGAGCTACCCAACCAATCCTTTTTGCTATTGCGTTGCAAAGATAATTAAAAATATTTTCTTAGACAATACCTCTAATTAATTTTATCTATAAAAAAACAAACTTATTGACCTCTCAGAGGAACTTCTCCGATAAGTCAGAAAAGTTTTCCCGAAAACTCAAAAAAGTTTCTGGGAAAACTCATTTGAGTTTTCCGGAACATTTTTGAGCAATAAAAACAAACTTCATAAAACACTTATTATAAAGCATTTACAAAAGCAAGAAAACCGAACTTAATTATAAGCTAAAAAAAAGCCTTTTTGACAAAAATCTAAGCATATTTTCCACTCTTGTATCAGTCAAATTAAATAGTTATTTTTGTACAGATATACTATCATAGATTATAATACTTACGCATCTAAATAGTCTATCATTATAGTATTAAATAATAAATAGCACACTTATGATGAATACAAAGTCTTTATATAAGATATTACTGGGCTTTTCTCTCGTTTTAGCAACGGTTTCTTGTTCGAAACATTTGCACAAAGACACGCAAAGCACAATTGAGCCACAACAGAGAGCTTACGACCACAACACCAAGCAATCAAATAAGTACGTTGTTGTTTTGTCAATGGACGGCTTTCGCTATAACTATCAAGAGATAGCAGAAACACCAAATTTGGATCAAATAGACAAAGAAGGGCTATCAGGGAAGTTCCGTCCTTGCTACCCTACTCTGACTTTCCCTAACCACTATTCAATGGCTACAGGGTTATATCCAAATAACCACGGCATTGTAGCTAATAAGTTTTGGACACCAAATGATGAGCGTTACAAGTTGGGCGATAGAGAGAGCGTTGAGAACCCAAAATTTTATTATGGAGAGCCAATATGGAATGTTGCACGCAAACAAGGTCTTTGCTCTGCGAGTTACTTTTGGGTAGGTAGTGAAACAGCCGTTGGAGGTATGCAACCAAATATCTGGAAGAGATACAATGCTCACGATAGCTTTATCTCTCGTGCGGACTCTGTTATCTCTTGGTTACAGAACCCCGAAGACATCCGCCCTCACCTTATTATGTGGTATCTAAGTGAGCCTGACCACGACGGACATACTTATGGACCAAATGCACAAGAAACGAAAGCTTCTATAGAAGAGGTAGATGCTGTCGTTGGACACTTTAGGAACAAACTTGCAAAACTCCCTATAGCCGAACAAGTTGATTTTATCATTGTTTCTGACCACGGAATGACGCAACTGGACTATAAGCGAAAAGTAAACCTTGCAGACTATATCAATAGAAAGGAGTTCAAGCATATTGCCACAGGACCTTTCACTCATATCTATCCAAAGAAAGGTTATGAAGAAAAAATTTACACGCAACTGCAAAATATCCCTAATGCCAAAGTTTACCGAAAGGGAGAACTGCCCAAACGATTGCACTTCGGCTCAAGTAACAAAATTGGCGACATCGTCGTAATAGCAGACCTTGGAGCTGTTGTTTATTTCAATGACAGAGGTAGTGAGCCTTATAAAAGACTAAAAGGAGCACACGGCTTTGACAACAAAGAAGAGCAAATGCAAGCAGTATTCAAAGCAGTTGGTCCAAGCTTCCAAGCAGGACGCGTCATCAAAGAAGCAATCCCAAACATCACGCTTTACCCTTTGATTTGTGAGATTTTAGACCTTAAAGCTCCAAAGAATGATGCTGACGACAAACTTGCAAAAAGCTTATTAAAGAAATAACAAACAATGATAATTGCTCAAAAACAACGAAGAGAGAACATAAGTGAATACTTGCTCTATATGTGGCAAGTAGAAGACCTTATCCGTGCCTCAAACTGTGATATGGATAAGATTGATGAGCTAATCCTCACACGCTATAGCTTCGCAGACGATAAAACGAAGCAGGAAGTGCGTCAATGGTATAGTGAGCTTGTAGATATGATGATCTCGGAAGGCAAACAAAAAACAGGACATTTAGACATTAATCGTGTCGTGATGATGAACCTTGAGGATCTACATCGTCGCCTACTTGCCAACGAAAAAGAATACATCTACACCAGCCTACACTATCAAGTACTACCTGCCATCATTCAGCTCAGAGGCAAACAAAAAGCTGAAGAAGGCAAAGAAAATATCAGCGATGTTGAGACCTGCTTTAATGCTATATATGGTTATCTAATGCTCAAGCTCAAAGGAGAAGAAGTTTACGAAGACACAATGAAATCAATCAAGCAAATTAGTGGCTTCCTCGCAATGCTTTCGCATAAATTCAAGCAAGATGAAGAGGGAGAACTGGATAAACTCTACGAGCAACAATAAAGATGACAAATAAGCAATCTACAAAAAAGCATATCCTAATCGTTGGATCTGATGGTCAACTTGGACAAGCAATTCAAGAGGTTGCAAGAGCTTTTGATGGCTTAGTGCTACACTATGTTGATAAAGAGGATTTAGACATTAGGCAAGCTCAGGCATTAGAAAATTATATTGCAAAAGACTTGCAAGATATTAAACTTGAGCTTGTCGTTAATTGTGCTGCCTACACAGCAGTAGATAAAGCGGAAGAAGAGCAAGAGCAAGCTTATGCTATCAATCATCTTGGTGTGGAGCATTTGGCTCATTCCTGCCAAGTCTTAGACTTATTATTGCTACACGTCAGCACCGATTATGTCTTTTCAGGTAAAGGAAATACTCCTTATCAAGAAAACGATACGGCTGAACCCATTAATATATATGGCAAAAGTAAGTTAGCTGGTGAGCAAGCCTTAAATAAAATAATGGGAGCTAAAGGCTTAGTCTTACGCACAGCTTGGCTATACTCTGAATACGGACAAAACTTTGCTCTGAAAATCTTGGGCTTAGCAAAAGAACGAGAGGAGCTTTCTATTGTTGCTGATCAAATTGGTTCGCCAACTTATGCTCCTCACTTGGCTGAAGCCATACTCAACATCGTTTTGATAGCAATAGCAGAAGGTCATTTCCGAACGCAATGCTTACACTTCACAAACTTAGGCTCTTGCTCGTGGTTTGATTTGACGCAAGCATTGGTTTCAGGAGCAAATATCAGCTGTAACATTAAGCCAATCAAAACAGAAGAATACCCTACTCCAGCTCCTCGCCCTATGTATAGTGTCTTAAACAAGAAAGCTATTAGAGAGTATTATGGCATTGAGCCTAAGCAATGGCAAGAGGGTGTTAGCACTTTAATCAAGAAGTTAGACAAAAATAAATAATGACAAAGTACAATCAAAAAGAAATAGACCTTAGGCGTACCTTCGCCATCGTCAGCCACCCTGACGCAGGTAAAACGACACTTACAGAGAAACTACTCCTTTTTGGAGGAGCTATCCACGTAGCTGGAGCTGTAAAGAGCAATAAGATCAAGAAAACAGCGACAAGTGACTGGATGGAGATTGAAAAGCAACGTGGTATCTCCGTTGCAACATCGGTAATGGGTTTTGAGTATAATGGACATAAGATTAACATCTTGGACACCCCCGGTCACCAAGACTTTGCCGAAGATACTTTCAGAACGCTTACTGCCGTTGATAGCGTAATCATCGTGATTGATGCAGCTAAGGGGGTTGAGGCTCAGACTCGTCGCCTAATGCAAGTTTGCCGAATGCGTAAAACACCTGTCATCGTCTTTATCAATAAGATGGATAGAGAGGGACGAGATCCATTTGATTTGCTTGACGAAGTAGAAGAAGAGCTTGGCTTAAAAGTACGACCTCTATCTTGGCCTATTGATAATGGTGTGCGTTTCCGAGGCGTATATAATATGTATGAGCAAGGACTAAACCTATTTACTCCTGATAAGCAACGTATCACAGAGAACGTTAAGATTGACGACATTGCCTCTGATGAGCTTGAGCAACATATTACCAAGGAACAAGCAGACAAACTACGTGAGGACATTGACCTCGTTGATGGCGTTTACGAAGCTTTTGATAGAGAGGAGTATCTAAAAGGAGACCTTGCTCCTGTTTTCTTTGGTTCGGCACTTAATAATTTTGGGGTTCAAGAGCTATTGAACTGTTTCGTAGATATTGCACCAGCACCTCAGCCGATAGAAGCCGAGGAGCGAGAGGTTAATCCTTATGAAGAACCTTTTACAGGCTTTGTCTTTAAGATTCACGCTAATATGGATCCTAACCATAGAAGCTGTATTGCCTTTATTAAGATTTGTTCGGGTAAGTTTGAACGCAACAAAGCCTATAAACATACTCGCCTAAATAAGTCTTTTAAGTTTAGCAGTCCAACGGCCTTTATGGCTCAGAAGAAAGAAACTGTTGAAGAGGCTTTTGCTGGAGATATTATTGGTTTGCCTGATACAGGGAACTTCCGTATTGGAGACACGCTTACATCAGGTGAGAACTTACACTTCAAAGGCTTACCGAGCTTCTCTCCTGAATTATTCAAATACATTGAGAATCAAGACCCAATGAAGACAAAGCAACTTGCCAAAGGGATTGATCAGTTGATGGGAGAAGGTGTCGCTCAGCTCTTTACAAACCAATTTAACGGTCGTAAAATTATTGGAACGGTTGGGCAACTTCAGTTTGAGGTTATTCAGTATCGTTTGCTTAATGAGTATGGAGCAGCCTGCCGTTGGGAGCCAATTAATCTCTTCAAGGCTTGTTGGATAGAGAGCGATAATGCCGAAGCATTGGAGAACTTCAAGAAGCGTAAAGCTCAATATATGGCTAAAGACATTGCAGGGCGAGATGTTTATCTTGCAGATTCAAACTACGTACTTACGATGGCTCAGCAAGACTTCCCTGATATTAAATTCCACTTTACATCAGAGTTTGGTAAGAAATAAATCATATTATTAACTAATAATTCAATTAAGAAAATGAAATTACTTAAATCCCTTAGCGTGATAGCTCTTGCAAGCTTAGCGTTATTCAGTTGTGCTGAAAAGAAAACAACTGGACACATCATCAAAATTGAAACGCCTGAGCGTCCTGCTGGACAAAAGGACGTTGTAGGATTGCGTACTGCTCCGATTCCTGTCGTACGTGTAGGCTTTATCGGTCTTGGTATGCGTGGTAGCAGTGCTGTTCATCGCTTCACAAAGCTTGAAGGTGTCGAAATCAAGGCTCTTTGCGACCTACACGCAGACAGAGTAGAACGCAGTGAGAACGTTTTGGCTCAAGCTGGTCTTCCTAAAGCAACAGCCTATAGTGGACAAGAAGGTTGGAAGCAACTCTGCGAAAGAGATGACATCGACCTTGTCTATATCGTAACGGACTGGAAGAACCACGCTCCAATGATGATTTATGCGATGGAGCACGGCAAGCACGTTGCCTGCGAAGTACCAGCTGTAACATCTCTAAAGGAAGCTTGGGACGTGATTAACACTGCCGAAAGAACGCAAAAGCACTGTATGATGCTTGAGAACTGTGTCTATGACTTCTTCGAGCTTACGACATTGAATATGGCTCAACAAGGCTTATTCGGTGAAGTACTTAGTGCCAAAGGAGCTTATATTCACAACCTTGAGCCATTCTGGCAAGCCTACAACAACGACTGGCGTATGCAGTACAACAAAGAACACCGTGGTGACGTATATGCTACACACGGAATGGGACCTGCTTGTCAGCTTCTAAACATTCACCGTGGCGACCGTATGACTTCACTTGTAGCGATGGACGTTCCTGCAGTTAGCATTCCTAAGTTCCTTGAAAAAGAGCGTGGCGAAAAGAATCCTGTTGTTAAGAATGGCGAAATAACACAAACGCTTATTAAGACAGAGAAAGGTAAGACTATTTATATTGAACACAATGTAGCTTCTTACCAACCTTACAGCCGTCTTTACCAAGCTATCGGAACAGATGGTTATGCTAATAAATACCCATTCTCTGGCTACTGCTTACGCCCTACAGAGCAAGCTAAGCAAGCTGTGCCAAACCACGAAGACTTGCACTCACACAACTTCGTAAGCGAAGAGACTAAGCAAGAACTTATGAAGAAGTATCAGCACCCAATCCACAAAGGCATCGTGGAGAAAGCCAAACAAGTAGGTGGACACGGAGGTATGGACTTCATTATGGACTACCGCTTGATTTATTGCTTGCGTAAGGGGCTTCCTCTTGATATGGACGTTTACGACCTTGCAGAGTGGTCAACGCTTGGCGAGCTAACAGAGATTTCTCTTGAAAACGGTTCTGCTCCTGTTGAAGTTCCTGACTTTACTCGTGGTGCTTGGAAAAAGCAAGATAAGTTAGAATTTGCTTTGTAGCAAACCATTAGATAGAATATCTTAATGATTAATATAGGCTGTGTCAGAACATTGACACAGCCTATATTACTAAAAGAGGGAGCCGAAAGCTCCCTTTTTCTATCCTCGCCCCACCCCGTCCTTGTCGCAAGCTCCAAGTCCACCCCTCCCACGGTAGAGCTTTGCACGAGGAGTTTTTTATTTACAACTTACTCATCCCTCCCCCCTCGTTTTCAACTCGGGGGACTCCCTTCAAAGGGAGAATTAAAAGTTGGAATAACAGAAATGTTAATTATGCAAAGCTCTACCACGGATGGGAATTATTCAAAAGGGAGAATAGAAATCACTCTTAATTATTAATTATAAGCCGGTGTGTTTATTATTTGGTCCGAGCGGATCGCTTTCAGAGCCTTCGCTCGCTGAACCTGACGAAGTATTCTTTTTCTTCTTGGGCTTTGGCTCTACACGCTCAAAGCTAACGCCTCGCAGTTCAAAGTATTTGCGAGAGGGCGAAAGCAAAACAGTAGGCTTTACAATATGAACATTAGCATTAAACTCTTCTACACCTTTCTCCACCTGCTTACTCTTGAATGAAGGTTTTAGCGTTCCTATGTCGCCAAACTCTACGATATTACCATTCTCCACGTGCTTTTTGGCAATCTCGGCAGCTAAGCGAAGTACAGCCTCCACCTCTGCTCCTGTAAAAGTCGTTGCCCTTGCTACTTCCTCACAGAAATTGCGATGACTGATACGCTTACGACCTGTAGGCTGAGCTTGAATAACCATTTTATTTTTTAAGCTACCTAAAGTCGCTTTACGTTCGTAAAGAACGTATTGTAAGGGGAAGTTTCCCATAATCAATATTGATGTCTCCGTCATTGTTATGATAATATAAGAGTTCCTACGGGTTGGAGACTTTTCCCCATAAAAACGCTTGATGTCATAGCTAAACAAATAGCTTTTTTCTTAATCGCAAGAAAACTACATAGTTTTCATTCAAATACTACGCAGTTTCTTGGCGAATACTATGTAGTTTTTAAGAGGAAACTATATAGTATTTCTCTAAATAGTGATTAGCATTACTATCTAATTGATAATAAGCAAGTTCCCCTTTTATGAGGAACTTACTTATTTGTAATGTTAGTTCTTAGCAAACGGACGGATAGGAATACCATGATTTCGAGGGGTATGATTAACACTAAAACTTTTCGGATTCACATAAAAAACATAGGAGTTCACAAAAGTCTTAATTGATCGTCCCCAACGGAACGCTTTTGTATTCTCTTCAAACAAGGTAGAATTAATCTCACCATTGTTATACTTAAAATGAACATAATCTGAAAGAGATAATACACGCTCCGTTACATTATTAATTGTGAAGAACTCTTCTGTTGCGACACAATGTTCTCCATCTGTTAGAGTCTTACCTGAATTCTTAGTAAGCATTACGTTCTTAATAACTAAGCTATTACCACCTTCGGAAAGAGGAACTTTCTTATATTCATAACGCCAAGCCGACTCAAACTTAGTCCCCTTAAAACGAATAGCATAAGTTACGTAATTACCTGTTCCTGCTCCAACTTCCTTTGTTAGATATTCATCAGTATAATCTGTTTTACGCAAAATAACGTCGCCAATCTGTACATCTTCAAGACCTTCTTTGCTCTGACCATCAAGACTTGGATTTGCCTCCTTACCAATAGTTTTGATATTAGGGCTTGTTGTCAAATAAGTGTCCCAGTCATTAGCAAACCAAACCAAGAAAAGACGCACCTTTTTAACTACATCAAAGTTTTGTAAGCTGATAGAAATATTCTGGCTAATCTGAGAAGGAACAATAGCTGTTATCTCCTTAACATTAGGAATATAATAGTCCTGTCCAGCAATAGTCTTATACTTACGTGTATTGAATTGAGCTTTATCCATATCATCATAAGCTTGGGTTTTAGTCCATCTTTCAGCATCCGTCGTGGCATTTTGATTATATTCAGGAGCTGTATCATCAGCTACATCATAGCCAAAGAGACGCATTGCCTCTGCCCAAGTGTACAGACCAACGTCTTGCCCCTCTACGAACTTAGTGTAGTCTGTCTCGGGGGCTGTGCCAGCTTCATTAAGCTTAATCTTATGATTTGTGACGAACTTGAGCTCGTGGCTTGTCCCCACAATAGGTTCTGCAACCTTAGCGATGTCATACTTAGCCACAAGAGTCAGTGGATTAAGTGGGTTTAGCGTTGTGCCTTCGTTGATGTTGTCGCCCTCTGTCCAGTCCTTAGTACCTTCGGAACCGCCCTTTTGGTCAATAGAAGTAATCTTCAAGACTGTCTTATAAGCCTTGCCTTCCTCAAACTTCGTAGCTTGAGCTTTACTCGGACCAGGGTAAATACGGAAAGTACGAGTCGTCAAAAGCTTATTCGCATCGCCGTCAAAGTCCGAACGATAGCGAATTTGCAAACGCAATGGCTGACCTTCCTTACCCTTCTTCTGAATACCCCAAATATAAAAGATACTTGGGTTATCATTGTGAGGCTTGCTGTCGTCGTTATTCGGAGCAATCACTCTATTATCATCCTGCTTGACTGGGAAAATTAAAGCGGTGTTCCCTGTTGGGTACTGCTCCGTGAAAGTCGCACGCTGAAGTCCTAACTTCATTACCTTAAAGTCAAAGTAACCGCTGAAGTCCATTGCGTTATTACCTTGGCGAACGATGATAGACTCA
>PDWI01004712.1_pt1 | contig 20967 bp, 22 predicted proteins | sample 1430891 | NCBI WGS metagenome assembly PDWI01 (sample SAMN01162508, study PRJNA174530) | Oral metagenome, whole genome shotgun sequencing project. | biome: Marine environment; feature: Marine mammal; material: Swab sample of the gingival sulcus; isolation source: swab sample of gingival sulcus... | reverse complement strand
TCTATTGATATTGTAAAACAATATATTCAACAGCAACAAACGCCACATTGAATTATTTTAAACAGCTTCGCTGTTTCGCCTTACATCACAGCCCTAAAGGACGGTGTTTTACGGCGTAAATGATAAAAAATCTGCTCATTTTTATTTTGTAAAAATAAATGATATATCACATTTTCATAATGAAATACTTGCTCAATATTACTAGCGTTTTATAATAATGCGGATGAATAAAAAGGAGATATTTTAATGTTGAACATTGTATTCTTAGAGCATACAGCTGTACCAAATACTCATAAAATCCCTCGTCCTAGTTATCCTCATAATTGGGTAGAATATTCGCATTCTTCTTATGATGAAGTTGTTGAAAGAGCGAAAGATGCAGATATTGTGATTATGAGCAAAATTAATTTTGATCGTGCGTTAATGAAAAAATTACCAAGATTAAAATTGATAGCATTAACTGCAACGGGAACAAATAATGTAGATTTAGTGGCAGCAAAAGAGTTAGGTATTGATGTGAAAAATGTGGTAGGTTATTCAAGTGTAACCGTGCCAGAACACGTTCTAGGTATGATTTTTTCATTAAAACATCAATTAATTGCTTATCATAAAGATCAAGTATTAACTGACCGCTGGGCAACCTGTGGGCAATTTTATTATGCGGATTTTCCGATTACGGATATTCGTGGCTCAACTATTGGCATTGTTGGAAAAGGTTGTTTAGGAACGGAAGTTGGGCGTTTAGCAGAGCTTCTAGGAATGAAAGTACTTTATGCAGAGCGTAAAGGTGCAACGAGTATTAGAGAAGGCTATTTACCTTTTGAAACAGTGTTAAAAGAATCAGATATTATTACCTTACATTGTCCTTTAACCCAAGAAACGACAAATTTAATGAATGAAGAAACCTTTGGATTAATGAAGTCTAATGCGATTTTAATTAATACTGGACGAGGTCCTTTAGTCAATGAAATGGCATTATTAAATGCTTTAGAAAATAAACAAATTGCAGGAGCTGCACTTGATGTAATGATTAAAGAGCCGCCAGAAATTGATAATCCAATTATGCAAGCAGCTAAACATTTACCTAATTTATTGATTACGCCACACGTTGCTTGGGCGAGTGAGTCTGCATTAACGACTTTATGTGAAAAAGTAGGAAAAAATATTCAGGAATTTGGTGATTCTTTATCTAAATAAATATGTATAGTGAATGAAATTAAAATTATTACATCATCTTATTTTTAATTCACTGTAAATTTTTATAACAATCAGTCCGCTTTATTTTAAAGGAGAATAAATGTTTTTTTATTTAGTGGATCTTTTTGGTACAGCCGTGTTTGCTGTATCAGGAGTTTCTTTAGCATTTAGATTAAAAATGGATGCTGTGGGGGTATTAGTGTTAGCAAGTGTAGTTGCTATTGGTGGAGGAACAATCCGAGATCTTATTTTAGATGTGCCTGTTTTCTGGCTTACAGATAATACTTATATTTGGATTGTTATTGCAACCTGTGCTTTGATGATTGCTTTTGTTAAAAAGCCAACGCGTTTACCTTGGTGGATTTTGCCTGTTTCTGATGCCATAGGGCTAGCTCTTTTTGCTGTTATGGGAGCTGAAAAGTCATTACGTTATGGTTTTTCTCCAACTGTTGCCGTTTTAATGGGAACTTTAACAGGCTGTGGAGGCGGTGCGATTCGCGATGTATTAGCAGGTGAAATTCCCTTTATTTTTCAAAAAGAAATTTATGCCTCTGCCTGTGTTGTTGGTGCTGCTGTTTTTTGTTTGTTATATAGCTATCAAATTTTTCCAACCTCTGTAAATATGATTATTGGTATGGGAGTTGTGTTAGCAATTCGTTTGCCAGCCATTAAGTGGCAACTCTCATTACCGACATTTTCGACTTCATCCTAAGAGGTAATAACGATATAAAAGAAAGAAGGTCTGATGATTTTATCTGACCTTCTTTTTGTTTTAATTATCCAAGTTTTTAACTTAATCTAGAAAGTTTTGAATCCAAATTGGCGTATCATTTCCTTCAAAGGCAATAACATCAAATCGGCAATCTGCATTATCAAGGCATAAGTTTCTTTGTGATAACCATAGATTAGCTGCATTGAGCCACTTTTGTTGTTTGGAATAAGTAATGCTTTCTATAGCCCCACCAAATTGTTTGCTTTTTCGTTGCCTCACTTCCACAAAAATAAAGGTTGTGCCTTGTTTCATTACTAAGTCAAGTTCACCACATTTAAAATTTTGGTTGGCAGCAACAAAAGCAAGCCCATTTTTTTCTAAAAATAAGCGAGCTTTTTGTTCAAAAATATCACCTTGCTTACGCATATTAGATTCTCTAAAGAGTGCGGTTTTCTTGAGATTACTCTTGAATAATTCTAGTTCCACTATATTTCAACCAAGTCATTCCACGTTCAATATTGCAATTAACACCTGTTTTTAATTTACCTGTTAATCCATCAATATTAAAGTCAGGAATTTGGCGGATTTCATTGAAATTATTAATAATTTTCCAAGCATCGAATCCCATTGCATATAGACGCATCATTGAGTAATCATTATTCACTAATTCACTCACTTTTTTATAATCGCTAGAAAAGCGGTCTGATAATAATGGAATTTCGCTAAATTTTACCCCTTCCATTGTTGTAAAAAAGTCTGCTCTACTATTTGGTGAATGGCTTCTTGATGATGAATAAATTGCAAATTTACCTACTAATTCAGAAGCATCTAGGGCTTCTTTTGCTTCTAATAATTGGTTTGCATTACCTAAGAAATAAAGGGCTTGAGTATTAGTATTTTGTAGTTTTGCCACAATATCGATTGCTTGTTCATAGTATTGTACATTTGCATCATCATTTGTTAATTTTCTCCATTGAGATAAAAAACTATTTGCGGAGCGTCTTCCAAAATCATCATTAGGGGCAACAACAGTTACCTGAGTAAAACGATCTTCATATATTTTATTTGCAGCAGATTGAGCTTCTGCTTCAGGAGATAATCCGTAGTAACAAATATTTGTTTTGGCTTTAACATTGCTTGTTGAATTTAATGCCAAAACACTAAGACCAAAGGTATTTGGCGTTGTTAATATATTATCTACTTTTGATTTTAGTAATGGACCAACAATTGCTTTAGCACCTAAATTTTTTGATTTTTGAATTAGTTCATCAATAGAGGCGGTATTAGTATCTAGTACATTTACCATAATATTATTATTTGATTGGCTTGCTTCTGAGAAACCTTTGTAAACGACATCACCAAGGAATTTGTAATCGCCACTTAAAGGAAGTAATAATGAAATATTTGTAAATTGTGTTTTCTCAAATGAGATAATAGTTTTTAGTTCAGCTGGTAAAAACAATGCTGCTGAATGATGAGCAAATCTCATTTTCCAATTATTAATGGAGAGAGCTAATTCTTGAGGCTGAGATTTATAGGTGTTATAAACATTAATTAAATTTAGCCAAGCGGATAATGAAGCTTCATTTCTTTTTATATTTATTTGAGATAGCATTTGGGGATTAGACATTCTCAATAATTCCCAGATAGAGTCATTATTTTCTTGTCTTTCTTGATTAGATTTTAAATATTTTTCTAATTCAATACTTTTTCTAAGAGCATTAATAATATCTTTTTTATTTTTAGAGATGAGAACGGCAATTTTATAATAACGTTTTAATTGAGAGTGACTAAGCTTTTCAATATTAAGTCTATTTAATGAAGTATTTGCCTGATTAAAGTTATGTTCCATCACTTTTAACTTAGCAATAAGTAGATGATATTCTATAGTTTGAATATCGTTTAAATTTCTTGTTAATTTTTTAAACATATACTTAGCTTCAGAGAGTTTATTTTCTTGAAGTAATTTTCTAATTGCTAATAAACGATAACTTTGTTTTGTTTCTTCATCTTTTGCTGTAGTCGCTTTTCTAACATAAAACTCTGAACTTGAATAAGCATCGTATCTTAATGAGTTGGTAATTTCATTTTCAAAAAAACTAAGATTGGTACAAGCAGATAAAAATAGGGTAAAAGTGGCGGGAATAACAATTTTTTTTATTCTTTGTTTTAATGAATGCTGTTTTAATCTATTTTTTTGTACTAGAATGGTTGAAGCATTATTTAACATATTAAGTTCCTTTATAATAAAATTCTCAGAAGATATTACTTAGCTAATGAATGAAAATCAAATAAAAAATGATCATTATGATCAACAAGGCAAATTATATATTGTTGCCACACCAATTGGAAATCTTAATGATATTACTCAAAGAGCCATAATTACGTTAGAATCGGTTGATCTTATTGCAGCAGAAGATACTAGACATAGTGGTTTGCTTCTTCAGCATTATGGTATTAAAAAGCCTTTTTTTGCACTTCACGATCATAATGAACAACAAAAAGCCTCACACCTTATTGAAAAATTAAAAAATGGTATAAATATTGCACTTATTTCGGATGCAGGCACTCCACTTATTAGTGATCCTGGTTTTCATCTTGTAAGAGCGTGTCAAAAAGAAAATATTGTTGTTGTTCCTATTCCTGGTGCTTGTGCTGCTATTACTGCTTTAAGTGTAGCGGGGATTGCATCAAATAGATTTAGTTTTGAAGGTTTTTTACCTGCAAAAACAAAAGCACGTTGTGATAAGTTAGCTGAATTAGAAACTGAAACGAGAACGCTTATTTTTTATGAATCAACACATCGAATTTTAGATACCCTTAATGATATGTCAAAAATTTTTGGTGGTGAGCGTTATATTGTTATTGCTCGTGAATTAACAAAAACGTGGGAAACCATTTATGGTGATACTTTAGAAAATATTATTCCTTGGTTAAAAGAAGATTCAAATCGAACAAGAGGGGAATTTGTTTTAATTGTTGATGGCATATCTGAAAAAGATAATAATAATGAAATTTCACCACAAGCGGTTAAATTACTTGAATTATTAACCAAAGAATTACCTTTGAAAAAAGCATCATCAATTGTAGCGGAAACATTTGGTTATAAGAAAAATGCACTTTATCAGTATGGATTAGATTTTTTGAAGTAATTTAATGTCAATATAGCGGGTAGATAAAATTAAAAATTTGTAAAATAGATAATTTATAAAGAGGCAGGTATATCCTGCCTCTTTGATATATAAGAAATGATTATTCTCTAGGTAGTATACAAATTCCTGTTTGAGAAAAGTTTAAGTATGCTTCTGATAATGTACTATCAAATGCCTCTGGTGCTAAATTAATTAATAATTCTTCACCGTGCCAAATTGCAACAACCTCCCAGTGATTTCCCATATAAACAGCTGTTTTAATTTTGCATTTTTGAGCTTCTGTTCCTTCTGTTGTTAAAGAAACTGCCTCTGGTCTAATACAAACTAAGCATTCACCATTAGGAACTTTAAATTGCTGTGCATCTTCTAAAGTAATATTATGCCCATTAACAGAAACAACATTACCATTTAATGATGCTTTAAACATACTTGATTCACCCATAAAGTTTGCAAGGAAAAGTGAATTAGGGCGTAGATAAAGCTCTTTTGCTGTTCCTTTTTGCATTATTTTTCCTTTGTGCATAACGATAACTTGATCAGATACTGCAAAGGCTTCTGTTTGGTCGTGGGTTACATATAGCGAAGTGATGTCTAAACGCTGTTGTAATTCGCGGATATTTTCACGCATACTACGGCGTAGGTTAGCATCAAGGTTACTTAATGGTTCATCAAATAAGAGAACTTTTGGTTTAAGTACTAAAGCACGAGCTAATGCAACACGTTGTTGTTGTCCGCCTGAAATTTGATCTACATAACGATCACCAAAGCCAGCTAAATCAACTAATTCTAGAGCTTCTTCAATACGTTGTTTACGCTCTTCTTTGGGTATGTTGAGCATTTTTAAACCGTATCCGACATTGTCAGCAATAGACATATGTGGGAAGAGAGCATAAGACTGGAATACAATACAAATATCACGATTTTGAATTGAGCTTTTTGTTACATCTTCGCCATCAATAAAAATTTGCCCTGATGTTGGTGTTTCTAATCCAGCAACTAAACGTAGAATAGTTGTTTTACCACAACCTGAAGGTCCGAGTAAGGTTGTCATTGTTCCGCGTTCAATTTCTAAATCTAGGTTGTCAATAACGACCGCTTTACCGAATGCTTTAGTAACATTTTTTAATACTAAAAATTGTTTATCATTTGTTTTATTCATAATTTATTCCTAAATATTATTGTTTTTTTGCTTTAGATTTGGCAATTCGAGTATCGCCTACAATCCAGTCAAAGAATAAGATAATTGACATCATCACGACAATTAATACTGAACCATACGCAATCGCAATACCATACTCACCATCTTCAACACGGTTTAAGATATATGAGGTTGCAACACGGGTATCTGCCGTTACCAAGAATACAATTGCAGAAACTGTTGTCATTGCACGCACAAAACTTGTTACCAATGATGACAATAATGCTGGTTTTAATAAAGGTAATACAATAAATATAATGGTTTTAAATGAACTACCTTTTAGTGATAATGAGGCTTCATCAAGCGACTTATCTAATTGTCCTAATCCAGCTATTGCAGCACGCATACCAATAGGCATATTACGAGTTACCATTGATAAGATAATGATAATACCTGTTCCTGTTATATAAATAGGGGCATCATTAAAGGCTAAGATATAGGCTACCCCAGCAACTGTACCAGGTACGGCAAAGCAGAGCAGTGTTAAGAATTCAAGTGTTTTCTTCCCTTTAAATTCTCGACGCACCGTTATGTAAGCAAGTAATAAACCAAGAATAGAGGTTATAGGTGCGGCAGTAAGAGCAAAGAGAACTGTTTGAATTAAGGATGGCCAAGCTCCGCTATCAAAGCCACTTGCAAAGAGTAATTCATAGTTTCTTAAGGTTAGAGAGTAATCAACTCCCCAGTTTACTGTAAAGCTTCCGTAGAAAATACTTCCATATAAAACGGCATTGAAGATAGTCCAAGCTAGTAAGAATAAGGTAATAAATACTTTCATCAATTTTGGTAAATCTTGTACATCACCACGGTATGATTTTCCTGAAACCGTTACATAAGAGCGGTTGCCAATCCATATATATTGAATAACAAAGATACCTAAAGAGAAGATAAGCAACAATGTACCTAATGTACTTGCAGAAGCATAATCTAATTGTGAACCTGCAATGTAGAAATAAATTTGTGAAGAAATTACATCAAAACTTCCCCCTAAAACTAATGGCGTACTAAAGTCGGCTAATGACTGAATTGCAACAACTAAGAATGAGTTAGCAAGTGCAGGTTTTAATAATGGAAGAATGATATTAAAAAATGTTTTATAGCGATTTGCTCGCATTGTGTAAGATGCTTCTTCAATTGATGGGTGAATTGATTTTAAAGCACCTTCTAGAATCATAAATGATAACGGTGTTAATGCTAAGGTGTGAGCGATCACAATACCTGTAAAACCATATAACCAGTTACTGTTGAAGCCTAAGTATTCAACCAAAAAATCTGTTACATAGCCAGAGCGTCCAAGCATTAATGTAATACCTAATGCAACAACAAAAGGTGGTGTTACGATAGGTAAAATAGAGAATAATTTACCAACAAATGCCGTACGCTGTGCAATTCTTGTTGTATATAAAGCAAATAACAAACCAAAGAAAGTAGATACAAAACCAATGGTCGCTGCAACACTTAATGAGTTTGTGATAATGCGTAAAATATAAGGTTGTTTTATGGTATCAAGTACTTGTCCTGGAACAAATTCTGAACCATCATAAAACATAGAGATAAAAATAGAAATTATCGGGTAAACAATGAAGAAGAAAATAATTAATGCAATAATAAGAAGTGATGCAATAATAAATTTATCCCCTTGTAATACGGATAATTTTGCAAGAGCATTTGTGGTTAAGGCAACAAGAGCTATCACTAATACCAAAATTGAAAAGCCTAAGCTTATTTTAGCAATAATTGCAGAAATAAATACAAAGCCAAAAATTGTTACAATAGTAATTATTTCTCCAATTCCTTGAGTAATTTTTCCCTTAGTTTTTAAAAAAGTAGAGATTAAAGGAACTAAAAAAAGTGATCCAAACCATAACCAGCTAATGTTAAATCCTATTCCCCCATTTTCAGAATACCAACCCATTGATTGCAATATTTCTTCGTGGGTTGATTCTGCAAATCCATAGTATAGTGCATTAGTCGGTAAACAAATAAAAGCAACGAGAGCAAGAAGCCCCCAGAATAAGCTATTACTTGTGAGTAATGACAAAGTTGATTGTTGTTTCATAATTTTTATTTTATCTGTTTTATTATAAAACCTTCTATCACTAAATTGTGATAGAAGAATGATGACTACCACAGCAATAAAATATTACTGTGGTAGTTAGACTTATCTAAGTCTTATTTTGCTAATTTAACTTCATTTAACCATCTATCAAGTAAACGTCCACGAAGATCTTCAGAACCAAATTTACTGAAATCATAATTAATAAGATTCAGTTCATCAGGTTTTAAAGCGAATGGAGATGCTTGGGCTTTCACATTAGTTAAAATGTGATGGTCTTTAGTATCTCTCCACATTGATTCTTGCGCTTCTTTAGACATTACCCAGTCAATGAATAATTTTGCATTTTCCTCATTGCGTGCATTTTTAACTAAGCTAACTCCACCTAGTTCATAGCCAGTTCCTTCACAAGGTACTATTACTTCAATAGGTGCACCTTTTTCACGTTCAAAAGAATAGTTTTGTAAGAACCCAATACCAATAGTGGTTTCATCACGTCCAATATTTTTTGAAGGTGCAGTACCTGATTTGGTATATTGAGAGATATTTTTGTGCAAGGCTTTCATATAATCAAAGGCTTTTTCTTCACCCCAAAGCTGTACAAAAGTAGCAAGTGCAGTATATGCTGTGCCTGAACTTTGAGCATCAGCTACTTGAACTTCCCCTTTTAAGCGAGGATCGGTTAAGTCTTTCCAGCATTTTGGTATATCTTTAATTCCTAACTGTTTTAAACGTTTAGTATTAACACCAAAGCCTAATACTCCCATATAAACAACAGAGCTATAATTGCCTTTTAATTTACCTGGATCTTTAAATTTAGGAATAACATCATCTAAATATTTAGATTTATACTGTTTTAGTAAGCCTTTTTCTGCTGCTTGTGAGTGAGTATCAAAAGTACCACCATACCAAACATCAGCTTGCGGATTTCTTTTTTCTGCTTCAAGTTTTGCAATTGTTGTACCAGAGCTATTACGGATAAACTTAGCATCAACATTAAATTTTTCTTTAAATGTTTTTACTTGCTGTTCACAAACTGTATTTCTTGCACTACAGTAAACCGTTAAGCGACCAGATGCAGAAGCCATATCTGTAATGAGTAAACCAGTGATTAAAGCACCTACCGTTGTTAAAGCTGTATTTAATTTTTTCATTTTAAATTCTCCTAATTAGTGGACTTACTATTATTTTGCTAACTTAACATCATAGATCCATTTATTAATTAAGCGTTTTCTTTCATCTTTTGAACCATATTTTTCAAAGTTATAATTGATTAATTTTAATTCATCTGGATTTGGTGCAGTTGGGTGTTGTTTAGCTGTTGTATTGGTTAAAATCTGTAAAGATTGTCCTTTTTGCCACGCTGATTCTTGCCCTTCTTTTGATAATGCCCAATCAACAAATAATTTTGCATTATCTAAGTTTCTTGCTCCTTTAATAATACTTACACCACCAAGTTCATAACCAGTTCCTTCACAAGGAACAACTAATTTCAAGTTTGCTCCTTTGCTTTTTTCTAACATATAGTCGTGTAAGAATCCGATACCAATTAGGGTTTCGCCACGAGCAGTATTACGAGAAGGAGTTACACCTGATTTAGTATATTGAGAGATATTTGGATGTAAGTTTTTAAAGTAGTTAAATGCTTTTTCTTCACCCCATAATTGAACAAAGGTTGCAATTGCTGTATATGCAGTACCTGAACTTTGAGGATCTGCTACTTGAATTTCTTGTTTGAATTCAGGTTTTGTTAAATCACTCCAGCATTTTGGCACATCTTTAATACCTAATTTCTCTAAACGATCTAAATTAACACCAAAACCTAAGATTCCCATATAGATTGCAGAAGAATAGTTTCCTTTCTTTTTACCTGGATCACGAAAACGTTCAACAATTTGATCAATATGTTTAGATTTATAAGGTGTTAATAATCCTTCTTCCCCTGCTTGAGACTGAGGATCTAAAGTACCACCGTACCAAACATCAGCTTGAGGATTGCTTGCTTCTGCTTTTACTTTTGCAAAGGTGCTATTAGAGCCGTTACGAATAAATGCTGTTTTCACATCATATTTTTCACCAAAACTTTTTACGGCATTTTCACACATTGCATTTGTAGCACTACAATAAACCGTCAAACGTCCTTTCGCAGCAGCATTGTTATAAACTGCTAAGCCTAAGGTGATAGCAGAAACAGTTTTTAGTAATTTAAATGTTTGTTTTTTCATTTTAAACCTCTTCAATATTGATCAAATAATTTGAAAATCCATTTTAAGAGAATAACTAAAATTATTGAGATAAAATTCTAGTTTCGAGGAGGATAATACTGTGAGTTATATTGTATGAAAAATAGAAATGTTTAAAAATGAGAGGTTAGTCACAAAAAATGATAAAAAAATCACTAAAATGCCTTTGCTTTGCTTTGCTTTGCTTTGCTGCTTATATTTTAACTAATTAGTAAATTTTTTATAAAATCTAACCGCTTTTAAATTAAACGATTTGTAATTTTTTTAAATTCAATTATAAAAGTTGTCGTAAGGAATACTGGGGAAGAATATGAAGGGTTTATTGATCTAATTATTGATTGTTTAAGAGTCTATGGCATAATAATTTGGAATTTAAATTAAACATAGAGTGAGAATATTATGACTTTTGAAGAAATTCTTCCAAGAATTAAAAATGGTGAAAAATTTGTACGATTAGGCTGGGGGGGCTTAGAAGAATATATCGTAATTAAAGATTCTAAAACACTAGATGGACAAAAATTTACGCCTTATTTTGTTATATCAGTAAAAGGCGAGGGGTATTCAATGTTTCAGCCAACAGTATGTGATATTTTAGCAACAGATTGGGTTGAGGTTAAATGAGCATACAAGTTGGTATAAAAGATAAATTAGATACCAATTTGGTTGTTATAGTAACAGGGGCAGCATCAGGAATAGGCAAGGCTCAATCTTTGGCCTTTTTAAATAGTGGTGCTTTTGTTATCGCAATAGATAAAAATACTAATACATTAGAGCATAAAAATAGTCTTGTAATTCAAGCTGATATTTCTAAAGTAGATGAGGTAGAAAGGATATATGGCATTGTTTCTACACGATTTAAAAAAATAGATGTGTTGTGCAATAGTGCGGGTATATTAGATGAGTTTAAAAATATAGAAGATACAACCATTGAACTATGGGATGGGGTTATTGGTTGTAATCTTAGATCTATGTTTCTTATTACAAAACAATTTATGCCATTACTGTTAGTATCTCAAGCATCAAGAATTATAAATATGGCATCTATTGCAGGATTAACAACTGCAGGTGGTGGAATTGCTTATACAGTATCTAAACACGCAGTGGTCGGCTTTACTAAACAGCTAGCTTATGAATATCAAGGAAAAGGGATAAGAATAAATGCAGTTGCACCAGGTGCTGTGAAAACAAAAATGACAGAATCTGATTTTGAAAAAGATGCAATATTAGCAAAATGGGTTCAAGATGAAACCCCTGTTAAAAGATGGGCTGTTGCTGAAGAAGTTGCTAAATTAACACTTTTTCTTGCTAGTGATGCAGCAGATTATATTCACGGAAGTATTTTTACCATTGATGGTGGTTGGACTATAAAAGGATAAAGGTTATTAAGTTATTTTAACTTTGCTTTAATAAAGAGTAGTGGCGGACGATGTTTTAAATCTTTAAATTCGTTATGCCATTGCACTTGATTTTCTAGCATAGGCTCTTCTATTTGAATAATTTCAAAGCCAGTTTGAATTAATTGATTAATAATAGTTGCCATTGTACGGTGGTAAGTCTTAAAGGGCTGTTTAAACCAATTTCTTTCTCTTAACCCTTCTTCTCTATAATGATTTAATCTATAAGCAATTTGTTGTTTGTTGTGATCTTTTTCCCAGCGGTAACCTTGTTTATGAGCAGTAACAATGGGATGTTCTTGTGAGAAGATAAGAATGCCCTGTGGTGTTAATTTTTGTTTAATATCAAGAAGTAAATTTGTAAAATTTTTTACATAATGAAAAGCAAAAGAGCTAGTAATAAGATCAAAGTTTGTTTCATTAATTTTGCCTAAGTTTTCCATAGGCATACAATAAAAAGAATAAGCGGTATGATCTTTATATTTTTCTGCAAAATTATTTTTAGCTTCATCAATCATTGATTGTGAAAGATCAAGTCCAGTCACAAAACTTGTACCTTGTGAAAAATAGTAATCTAAATGCTCTCCTGTTCCACAGCCTAAATCTAAAATTCGCTTATTTTCTAAATTAGGTAAAAGTGAAAACATAGTTGGTTTTTCCACAATATTATTTAGGCTAATAGGATTTTCTCTTAATTTTTGATAACGGTTAAAGAAGATAGGAGTATCGTAAATACTTTTTTTATTTTCCATAAGTTTGATTGTAAGTATAGGGTTAAGTTTATTAAAGTATCTTGAAAATAAGCACGACTATGTTGAATTAAATAATCGTGCTTATTTGTGATGAGAATGTTATTTAGAATAATTCCATTGTTTTATCTGATAGATTACCGTCTGCATCTTTAACAGGAATTTGGTAACCTTGTTCAACAATAAATTTATTTTTAGGTTCTGTTCCCTTAATAAAATATTCTATTAAATCATCACCAAGTAATCCGTGTTGAGCATCAATTTTAACACGAATAATATTAGGTGGTAATATCTCTTTTCTTTGAGGTTTATCAGAAAGAGCTACTTTCATATAATCAATCCAAGCAGGAAGCGCTGTTCTTGCTCCAGATTCTCCACGCCCAAGTTCTTTGTTTTCATCAGAGCCAACATAAACCGTAGTCACAAGGTTTGCTCCAAATCCTGCATACCAAGTTACTTTTGAATTATTTGTTGTACCTGTTTTTCCTCCCACATCTTTGCGTTGAATATGTTGTCTGATTCGCCAGCTTGTTCCCAGCCATTCTTGTCCTGGCTCACCGAATGCGGCAGAATGCAATGCACTACGCATTAAAAAAGCAAGCTCTCCACTAATCACACGAGGGGCATAAATTACTTCATTCGTATTATTAGATTCATTTGCCATCAGACTAGGCTCTTCTTTTTTAAGTTTAGGGCTGATTTCTTCATCTGAAATAGCTTCAGTTGAAAGTGATTCAACGTCTTCATCATTTTCTTCTTTTAAGAAATCAAAATAAGCTGGTTCTTGGTGAATAACTGGAATATCATTGCAGGAAATACAGGCAATTTTAGGATTGGCTTTGTAAAGTTCATTGCCTTCACGATCTTCAACTCTTTCAATAATGAATGGATCGATTAAAAAACCGCCATTATCAAAAACAGCATAGCCTCTCGCCATTTCTAGCGGAGTAAATGATGCCGCACCTAAAGCTAATGCTTCTGTTGCTTGATATTGATCTTTATTAAATCCAAAACGTTGCAAATATTCACCAATGTAATCAATCCCTGTCATTCTGACAGTTCTTACCATCATTACATTTTTAGATTTACCTAGTCCAACACGCAAACGCAGTTTTCCTTCGTAAATATTTGGTGAGTTTTTTGGTGACCAAGGTTCTTGACCTTCTTTACGAATAGTGATTGGGGTATCATTTAAAATGGTTGCAAGGCTTAATCCTTTATTTAATGCGGCAGTATAAATAAAAGGTTTTATAGATGAGCCAACTTGAACCATAGACTGTGTTGCTCGGTTAAAGTTACTCTGAGCATAACTAAATCCTCCGACAGCAGCCTCAATTGCCCCATTATTACTATTTAATGAAATTAAGGCAGAGTTCATTTCTGGAATTTGACCTAATTCCCAATGTTTGTCTTTTTCATACACCCAAATTTGTTGTCCTACTTTAAGTACTTGTGAAACAGAAGTTGGCTCTCTTCCTTTTGCATTTTTAGAAATATATTTTCTTGCCCATTTCATTCCAGATAAAGTAAGATCAACTTTTTCTCCATCAGATAATAAAATAAGTGCTTTTTTAGGGGTTATTTCCAATACTGCAGCACCAATAAAAGGTTCGGAATCAGGTAGCTGACTTAAATGATCAATAATTTCTTCTTCATTCCAAGGGGTTGTATTATCTTCCCAAAGAACTGTTGCTCCTCGCCAACCGTGACGTCTATCATAATTAATAAGATTTTTTCTTAACGCATTTTGAGCTTCAAATTGATCTTTAGATAAAACAGTGGCGAAAACCTTAAAACCTTTGGTGTAAGAATCTTCTTCACCATAGCGTTTAACCATTTCTTTACGCACCATTTCTGTAACATAATCTGCTTTAAAATCTAAAACAGTTTTATGAAATTTTGAAACAATAGGCTCAGCTTTGGCTTTTTCATATTGCTCTTGAGTAATTTTCTTTTCATCTAACATTCGCCATAAAACAGTATTTCTACGATGCTCAGCCCGTTTAACAGAGTAAATAGGATTCATTGTTGAAGGTGCTTTTGGTAAACCAGCAATAATTGCCATTTCAGAAAGAGTTAAATCTTTTAATTCTTTACCAAAATAAGTTTGAGCAGCAGTTGCAACACCATAAGAGCGATAACCAAGATAGATTTTATTTAGATAAAGTTCTAAAATTTCGTCTTTACTCATTACTTGTTCTATTTCAGTTGCTAAAATTAATTCTTTTAATTTACGAATTAATTTTCTTTCTGGTGTTAAGAAGAAGTTTCTTGCTAATTGTTGAGTAATGGTACTTGCACCTTGTTTTCTTCCTCCTTTTACTATGCTAACAGCAGCTCGAATAATACCTTTTAAATCAAAACCATAGTGACTATAAAAGCGAGTATCTTCAGTTGCAATAAAAGCATCAATAAGAGGTTGTGGAATATCTGCTAATTTTGCAGGAATACGGCGTTCTTCACCCACTTCACCGATTAATTTACCATCAGATGTGTAAATTTGCATTGGTTGTTGAAGTTTTACTTCTCTTAATGTGGAGACATCAGGTAGGTCAGCTTTTAAATGAAAATAAAGCACTCCTGCTCCAATACCAGATAAAAGAAGAATTGAGAATAAGGAAATAAATATAAATTTTGCGATCTTCATCGAAAAAAACTCTTTTTGTAAATGACGGATAAATAATTTCACATAATAATAGTGAAAGTTTGATGTTGGTGATCATACCTTAAAATGACATAAAAAGGAAAGTTGATGTTTTTTAAACCAAAGAATAAGCAACAAGTAATAGGATTAAGTCAAGATGAACAATATTTTTGCTTGGTTTTAAATGACTTTAATTCAGTAGAAGTAAAGTGGTATGAGAAAACAGCGCATACTTTACAGGATATTCTTTTTATTTTAAATACTGAATATAAACAAACCAAAGTTATTCAAAGTGTGAGTGACAAATTTATTTGGAGAAAATATGTATTTTTTCCAATTCATTACACTAATACAATGATTTATAAGCAGGTTATTGAATTATTAAAACAAGAATTACCCATTGCATTAGAAGATATTTATTTTGATTATCAAGTTATCAAACAAAATGAGGTGTATAAAATTATTTTATATGCCTTAATTAAGAATCAAGAAATAGAACATAGTGTTAGCCAAGAGGTTATTTTAGACAGTGAAAGTTTTTGTTATTTAAGAGGAATACATCATTTACTAAAACAACAAGATTGTGATCTAGAGGATGGTATTAAAAATAGTTATATCTTTAAAGATAAACTTATTCAACTTGAGGAATCAGAATTTTGTATAACAGATTTAAAAAAACTCTCGAATATAACAGAAAGCAAGCGGTTAGTTTCTTTAGGAAAAATACAAAAAAATAAGATTTTTGAAAATAATGAATATATTGAATTAATCTTACCACTAGATGAAGAAAGAGTAAGTTCTTGTTTATATGTAACCGCATTAGGAGCAACATTATGGAATGGCAAGGGATTAATTTAACCAATTATCACCAAAGAATTTGGCTTGATAAGTTAAAAAAATTAACTATTCAATATTCGCTAGTTAGTGTGATAGTGGTTATGTTTTTTATTCTTTTAATGAGATATAAGCAAACTTTAAATCAAGAATTAATAAATATTCAACATAAGAATCAATTTGTAACGAAACAAGTAACACAAAAGCAAAGACAGCTAGCATTATTTTATCGTCAGCAAAATTTAAAGAAGAATACGATAAAGCCAGAGAATATGTTATTTATTTTACAATATCTTGAAAAGTTACCTATTACAGGCATTGTTACAGAGCTTTCTGTAAAGCATAAGTCTAATGATTATTTTACAATTTTAGGTAAGTTAAATAATCAAAATGATTTTAAACAGGTGACTAACTATTTTGAAAATTTATCTAATTATGATTCTAGTATAGATATGATACAAATAAATAGTAATAATCAATTAGAATTTATTTTTAGTCTTAAAAAAGTAGAGAAATAATGTTAGCAAAATATTACCTTAAACCGATGAGTTTTGTTTATATTGTAAGTGATAATTTACTTCATTATAAATTATTAATAGTAACTATTTTAAGTTTGATTGTATTAAGTTATCCAGTTTATTCAATAATGGACATTCACTCAAAAATAGAGAAAGAAGATACACATTATTTATTAAATGTAAGTGAGAAAGAGCAAATTGACTATAAGTTTAATAAATTGAATGTTCATTTTAATTCACATAAGAAAGATGCTTTAAAAATAAATGAAGAAATCAAAAAAATTTTAGTTGAATATAAGATGGATATTGAAAGTATGCAATGGGATAAAGAAAGCAATACAATAAATATTGTTTTTGAACAGCAGTTTTTGGCAATAAAAAAAGTAATTGAAGAAGTAGTTAAGCTGCAATCTATTTATTTTGATGAAGTTGTTTTAACAAAGACAAATAGAAATAAATTCATACAGTGTGTATTAAATATCCAAATTTTATAAAGGGGATTAAATGAAGGCGGTGATTTTATTTTGTGGTTTGTTTATAACGACATTGAGTGTAGCAGATCCTTTCTATTTTAGTGATGAAGGTATAGAGCAAGAATCTATTCAAGTGCAAAGTAATAAAGAAAAGGAGAGAGCAGATATTGAAGATATTCAAGATTCTGAGGAGAGAGATTTTAAAAGTATAGTTTTGACTAATATCGATAGTATTCCGTTGAAATATGCTAATGCAGAAGCTATTGTTGAATCTTTAACAAAAGGAGATGGAAATATTTTAGATGGAGGGTATCTTTATTTTGATAAACAAACCAATTCAGTTATTATAAAAAGCGATAAAAAAACGTCTCAAAAATTAACGAAGTTAATTAAAAAATTAGATAAACCAATAAGACAAGTTGCTATTGAAGCAAGAGTTGTAACTATTAGTAGCGAGCATTTAGAAGAATTAGGGGTAAGATGGGGTATCTTTGATTCAGGTGATAAATCTCATTGGATAGGCGGTAAGTTAGAAGGAAATGGGTTTACAGCCAATAATTTAAATATTAATTTTCCTGTTATAAGCAATGCAGCATCAGCAACTATTCAAATTGCAACCTTAGGTAATAGATTATTAGATTTGGAATTGACGGCACTAGAGCAAGAAAATAGCGTGGAAATTATAGCAAGTCCAAGTTTGATCACCACTAATGCCAATAAAGCAAGTATTAAGCAAGGAACAGATATTGCTTATTTTGGAGGTTACTCCGCATTTTACTCAAAATAATGAAGTTTTATTAGATTTGTTGGTTACTCAAAATTCACCTAATGCAACCAGTATGAGTAGTCATCAGTGGGTGACTATTGATAAACAAGAAATGAAAACACAAATTCTTGCACAAAACGGTAAAACCATTGTTCTTGGTGGAATTTTTCATAAAATGAAGACCAAAGAAAAAAGTGCATTGCCTCTTTTAGGTAGCTTGCCTATTTTAAAATATTTATTTAGTCATACAAAAGATAAAAGAATAAAACGAGAATTAGTCATTTTTGTGACACCACATATAATTAACCCAAATAAATAAAATTATGATAAAATTAATTTTTTAACAGGCTTGTAAATTCATAGAACAGGCGGTTAGATCTTTAACAAATTTTACAGAGGTTATATGAAAGTTTCACCACGTCGTCGTGCTAGAGAATGTGCAGTTCAAGCCATTTATTCTTGGGCAATATCAAAAAATCCAGTTGAAGAAGTAGAATTGGCATTTATGACAGATCAAGATATGAAAGGCGTTGATATTCCGTATTTTCGTAAATTATTACGAGGAGCAGTAGAAGAGGTTTCAGTAGTTGATGCAGCATTTCAACCTTATTTAGATCGAAGTCAAGATGAAGTTGATCCTATTGAAAACTCAATTTTGCGAATTGCGAGTTATGAATTAAAGTTTCAGCTTGATGTACCTTATAAAGTGGTCATTAATGAAGCAATTGAAGTGGCAAAAGTATTTGGTTCAGATGAGAGTCATAAGTATATTAATGGTATTTTAGATAAGTTAGCTCCTGCCTTAGGTCGTAAATAAGTATTAATTCAAATGGGCGAGTTTGATATAATTAATCAATATTTTGATCGTAAAAAAACAGGACAATCATCATTACTTTCTATTGGTGATGATTGTGCCGTTGTTCAATTAGAACCACAACAACAGTTGGCAATTACAACAGATACGCTAGCTGTTGGTACGCATTTTTTTCCTGATGTTGATCCTTATGATTTAGCTTATAAATCCGTTGCAGTAAATTTAAGTGATTTAGCAGCAATGGGAGCAATGCCTAAATGGATTTCTCTTGCTTTAACTTTGCCAGATGTTGATCATAATTGGTTAGCCTCTTTTAGTAATGGCTTATTTGATATTTTAGAACATTATAATGTCGAATTAATTGGTGGAGATACAACCAAAGGTGCATTAGCGATAACTATTACAGCACAAGGTATATTAGAAAAAGGGCAAGGATTATATCGCCATAAGGCACAGATTGGCGATCTAATTTTTGTATCTGGTACATTAGGTGATAGCAAAGGTGGACTTGAGTTATTATTTAATAATAAAAAAATAGATTCAAAACAAAGAGAATATTTATTGCAACGCTACTTAAGACCTACATCAAGGATTGAACTTGGCTTATTACTTAACCAGTATTCATCTTGTGCTATTGATATTTCTGATGGATTATTAGCTGATTTAAAGCATATTTTAGAAAGAAGTCAATGCGGAGCAGAATTAAATTTACAAAATATTCCTATTTCTTTATCTCTTATAAGTGAATATCCAAAAGATGCTGAATTATTTGCTTTAACAGGGGGAGAAGATTATGAACTTTGCTTTACGATTTCACAAGAAAAAATAACTGATTTTCAAAATGCAATAAATGCCTTAAATATAGAGTGTAGTTGTATTGGTAAAATTACTCAATCTGGATTAACCCTATTAAGAAATGATGAAAAAGTGATTCTTCCAACACGAATAGGGTTTGATCATTTTGTATAAGTATAAAAGGAATAATAATGAAAGCAATTAATCTTAAAAATCCAATTCATTTGCTTGCATTTGGTTTCGGTTCTGGTTTAATTAAACCTGCTCCAGGTACTTGGGGTTCTATAGTGGGGATGATTATTGCAATTTTTCTTTGGAATCTTACCGCATCTCCTTTATTTTTTATTATGTTAAGTCTTGTTTCTTTCATCACTGGTTGTTATATCTGTAAAAAAGTGAGCGAGGATCTTGGAATACATGATGATGGGCGAATCGTATGGGATGAAATTGTTGCAATATTTTTAATTTTTGCATTTTTACCACAATACAATACACTTTTTTATTTTTTAACTTTTATTTCCTTTCGAATATTTGATATTTTTAAACCTTTTCCGATAAAGTCTTTTGATCAACAACTTAAAGGCGGACTTGGAATAATGTTTGATGATATTCTTGCTGCAATCTATAGTATCTTAATGCTTTATTTTTTATCTTGGGGATTAAATTCTTTAAATTTAATGTAAAAAATTATGCTAATTACATTATTTTTTGTTCAACTTGCAGGCTTAATTAGTCCTGGTCCTGATTTTTTCTATGTGAGTCGCAGAGCAGCAAGTAGTAATCGCCGTAATGCAATTTTGGCTGCTATAGGGATTTCTTTGGGAGTAACTTTTTGGGCATTGGTAACAATTTTTGGATTAGGATTGTTAATAAAATCTGTTCCTATATTAAATTCAGTTATTGTTTTTTTGGGTGGAAGTTTTTTAGCTTACACGGGAAGTAAAATGATAAGAGTTACTCACAATGCACAATTTGATAAAAGAGTATTTACAGAAGAGACTTCAGCAAAGAAAGAAATTTTAGATGGTTTAATGATAAATCTTGCAAATGCAAAGGTAATTATTTTTTTTAGTAGTATTTTGTCAGGTTACACTAATCATTTAACAAATCTAACTGAGGCAATGATTGTACTTACAATGTTATTTTTTAGTACTTTAATTTATTTTAGTTTGGTCGCTATTCTTTTTTCTCACAAAATAATTTGTAAATTTTATGAAAAACATAATCGCTATATAGATAATTTCTCTGGTGTTGTGTTTTTATTTTTTGGATTAAGCTTAATTTATAGTAGTTTATTTAGTCATTAAGTTAATAATATAAACATATTGAATTAAAAATAATCTTTTGATAAATTTTTTTAAAGTTTTTTGCAAAAAGTGCTTGCAAGGTTTTTAAATTTCCCTATAATACGCCACACACAAC
>PDWI01009948.1_pt1 | contig 20976 bp, 22 predicted proteins | sample 1430891 | NCBI WGS metagenome assembly PDWI01 (sample SAMN01162508, study PRJNA174530) | Oral metagenome, whole genome shotgun sequencing project. | biome: Marine environment; feature: Marine mammal; material: Swab sample of the gingival sulcus; isolation source: swab sample of gingival sulcus... | reverse complement strand
AAATATTTTTAGGCTTGTTGGTGAGGGATAAACACAAATTATCGGGCAGTTATTAACACAGGAGTCTGGCATTATGAAACTGGGAATCAATGGTCTTGGCAGGATAGGGAAACTTTCCTTGTGGAATCAGGTGGCAAAGAAGAACTTTTCGGGCATTGTTGCCAATATCGGTCGTGATGTGGGCAACAGTCTGGAAGATCTTGCTGCCATGCTTGAGCGCGATTCAACCTATGGCAGGCTTGGTGCCTATCTTCATGGGCATAAATGTCCACGGGTTATTGAGGAGCTTAATGAAGAAACAGGCAGTATGGTGATTGATGGAGTGCCTGTTACAATTCTGCGCAGTGCCCGTAATCCGGCAGATATTGCATGGCGGGAAAACGGGGTCAAGCTGGTGGTGGATACAACGGGGGTGTTCAAGGATCCAACCGCCGACGCAGACAGCCCCAAGGGAGCAATGCGTGGGCATATTCAGGCCGGTGCCGAGAAGGTTATTCTCTCTGCCCCCTTCAAAATTAAATCAAAAGGGCTGGAGATGCCCGATGATGCCGTTACTACGGTGATGGGCATTAACGATGATGTTTTTGATGCCGGCAAGCACTCGCTTATCTCTGCTGCTTCCTGTACAACCACCTGTCTCTCTTACATGATGAAGCCGCTGCTTGAAACCCTGGGGGCAGATAAAATCCTCAGTGCTTCCATGGTTACAGTCCATGCCTCTACCGGCAGTCAGGAAGTTCTGGACCGCTTGCCTGGAGCAGGGGCCAAGGATATGCGTAAAAACCGCTCAATCATGAATAATATTATCCTCACTACCACGGGAGCAGCAAAAGCTTTGGGGCTGGTTATCCCGGAAATGACGGGCATTGGCTTTATGGCAGAATCGGTGCGAGTGCCAACCAGCACCGGATCTTTGATAATTCTGGTGCTGAACATTCAGGATTCTATGGATTCGCCACTCAAACGTGCCGATATTAACGCTATCTACCGTAACTATGCCAAACATAGTGATTATCTCCATTTTACCGAGCAGCAGAACGTTTCCTCTGATATTATTGGGATGCCCGCTGCTGCGGCCACCATTGAAGGCACAGAAACCCATACCCGCACTGCCTCTATCCATGTTGATTTGAGCAAGGTTCCAGGCGCAAATCTTACTGCCGGAGCAGAGCCAATACTCCATGTACCGGTAACTCAGGCAGTGGTTTATGGCTGGTATGATAATGAGTTGGGCAGCTATACCAATATGCTTGCTGATTTGACCAAACATATCAGTGAAGAGATGTTTTGATAAACATCCGCACAATGAAGAGGGAGGACTGCCCCGGCGTTATTGCGCTGGAGGAGGAAAATCTCTCCTCTTGGCCAGAGACGCTTCTTGTTGCCGAGTTTCGTAATAAAAATGCGCTCCTTCTAGTGGCCGAAGAGGGGGAGACGATTGTCGGCTGGCTTTGCGCAAGGGTTCTTTCTCCTGAGGCAGAGTTGTTGAAAATTGCTGTTTTGCAAAAAAAACGCCGCAAGGGTATTGCCGCAAAACTTCTCTCAACCTTATGCCATAGATTGCCATTGTATGGCTGTGAAGATTTGTTTCTGGAAGTTCGGGCGCAAAATATTGGGGCAAAAGAATTTTATTTGGCAAAAGGATTTGCGCAGGTTGGGCAAAGGAGGCTATATTACAGGCATCCAGATGATGATGCCCTCGTGCTGAAAAAACAGATAGGCGAAAGAGAATAACCTTAATACGGAAAGAATACGATGAAAACACTTGATGAACTTGATGTTCAAGGGAAGCGGACGCTCCTGCGAGCCGATTTTAATGTGCCGATGGATGGCGCAAAAAATATCACTGATGATATTCGTATTCGGATGGTGCTGCCAACCGTTCGCCTGCTGCTTGAAAAGGGGGCAAAGTTGATTATCTGCTCCCATTGCGGACGCCCCAAGGGTGAACGGAATCCAGAGTTTAGTCTTGCTCCGGTTGCAGCGCAGCTGGAGAAACTTCTTGAGAGAAAGGTTCTTCTTGCTCCCGATTGTATCGGTGAGGAGACCGCCGCTTTTATCGCTGCCACGGATGATATTGTATTGCTGGAGAACTTGCGTTTTCATAAGGGAGAAACAGAAAATGATCCCGCTTTTAGCAAGGCTCTTGCCTCTCTGGCCGAAGTGTATGTCAATGATGCCTTTGCCGTTTCCCATCGTAGCCACGCTTCTGTAGTTGGTGTTGCCGGATTGATGGTAGAAAAAGCGGCAGGGTTGCTGCTGCAGAAGGAGATTGAGTATTTTAAAAAATCGATGGATACCCCGGTGCGGCCCCTTGCTGCGGTGGTGGGCGGTGCCAAGGTAAGCTCCAAGCTTGGAGCTTTAACCAATATGCTTGATAAGGTTGATAAAATGCTTATTGGCGGTGCCATGGCCAACACCTTTCTTAAAAGCCTAGGGGTGGATGTGGGGGCATCCAAAGTGGAGGATGAGCTGCTGGAGACCGCCAGAAAATTTGTTGATGATGCAGAAAACCGTGGAGTAAAGCTCTATTTCCCGGTCGATTTTGTTGTTGCTGATCGTTTTGCTGCAGATGCGGTAGTAAAAAACGTAGGCTATCGTGATATTCCAGAAGGCTGGATGGCGTTAGATGTTGGTCCTGCCACCTCAACACTGTTTCGTGAAGCACTCTCTGATGTCTGTACCATAATCTGGAACGGACCAATGGGTGCCTTTGAGATGGATGCCTTTTCAAAGGGTACCATGGCCATGTGCCGTGATATTGCGGCATCCAGTGCGCTTTCTATTGTTGGCGGTGGCGACTCAAATGCGGCGGTAAAGAAATCGGGTGAGGAGCAGAATATTTCCTATATGTCCACCGGTGGCGGTGCCTTTCTCTATCTTATGGAAGGAAAGCAATTGCCGGGTGTGGCGGCTCTTCAATAAGCTGGAGGAAAAAATAATGGCACGAAAGGCGTTGATTGCAGGAAACTGGAAGATGCATATGAATGCGGCAGAGGGCTGCCAGCTGGCAACAGATATTGCTGGGCAAATGCAGGAATATACAGACCGTGAGGTGCTGCTTGCCCCACCCTTTACCATACTGCGGGATGTGGCGGCGGCTCTTGAAGGTAAAAAAATCCTGTTATCTGCTCAAAATGTCTGCTGGGAAGAAAAAGGTGCTTTCACCGGAGAGATTGCGCCGAATATGGTGCAAGATGCGGGGGCGGTGGCATCTATTATTGGTCATTCTGAACGACGGCAGATTTTTCTTGAAAACGATGAGATGGTCAATCGTCGCTTGAGAGGAGCACTTGCCGGAGGTTTGATGGGTATCCTCTGCATTGGTGAGACCTTGGAAGAGCGGGAGGCGGATAGAACTTTTAATGTGCTTGAGACCCAGGTGCGCCAAGGGCTTCAAAATGTTTCCTCTTCCGATATGGCAAAGGTTGTTATCGCCTATGAACCTGTATGGGCTATTGGCACCGGAAAAACAGCGGCAGCAACACAGGTGCAGGAGGTGCACTCCTTCCTGCGTGAACTCTTGGCGAAAATATATGAAAAAGAGCTTGCCGAGCAAACTCGAATATTGTATGGTGGCTCGGTTAAACCTGCTAACGTTGATGAATTGATGGCACTGCCGGATGTTGATGGTGCCTTGGTTGGCGGTGCTGCACTTGATGCCAAATCTTTTGGTCGTATTGTAAATTTCCGGTAGGTGTTTTTTATCTGCTTGGAATATGGGATATTGAATTATAATGGATAATCTGCTCCTTATCGTACATATTGTTGTTTGTCTCTTCCTTGTTGTAATTGTACTTTTACAGCATGGAAAGGGGGCGGATATTGGTGCGACTTTTGGCGGTTCCAGCCAGTCTCTTTTTGGTACAGAGGGGCCGTTGCCATTGTTAAACAAGATTACAACCACTGCCGCTATTATTTTTATGCTTACATCTGTAAGTTTGGCGTATCTTTCAGCGGAAAAAAGTCGTTCTTCTGTTATGCAGGATGCTCAGGTGGAAAAGGTTGAGGAAAAGGCCGTGCAAAAACAGCCAGAAAGTGTTAAAGAGGCTGCAAAAAAAGAAGCTGTAAAGGCTGAACCTGCTCCTGTTGATGCAGCTAAAGCAGAGAAATAAAAAAGATTGTGCCGAAGTGGTGGAATTGGTAGACGCGCACGCTTGAGGGGCGTGTGGGGAGACCCGTGCCGGTTCGACTCCGGCCTTCGGCACCATACCACGTTCTTATGCTCTGTCATAAGATGTTATAAAGCCGCAGCCTGTAAAGGTTTGCGGCTTTTCTTATATCTATGACGCCATCCCTGCAAAAAATATCGACTAACAGAAGACACCAAAATTATAAAAAATATTTTGTGTATTAAAACATCAAAAATATATTATGTATATTTTCTATTAACACATCAAAACAAAATCACCTGCGGTTCATCCTCTTCAAGAAAAAACCAATCTTCCCCCTGATGGTCAAAATCGGCAATTTTATCAATCGGAAGTTTTAGATATTTGCCGCTGGCCTCAACCGCAACGCTGCCATCTGCAAGCAGAATTTCACCAGTTCCGGTAAATCCCCTTTTGGTTTCACTCTCAACCCTGCCAATAACACGTAATTCCTCTTCCAGAGGAACTGGTTTACGCAGCTTCATGGAGAAATCAATGGTTACACCCCATAGCGGTTTTTCTGGGGTCATTACCGCCCGACCAATAGTTTCATCAAGAATTGTGGCGGCAATGCCGCCATGCATCCGTCCTGGATAGCTTTGATGTTCTTGCCTAGGAGAAAAAAGAGCCACCAACTCACCTGAATCAACGCCATAAAAACGAGCCTGCAAACCAAGGGTGTTTTTAATCCCGCAGACCATACACATCCGAGAATTATTTTGCTTAAAAAGAATTTTATGCTCAGTAGCATCAGCCATAAGAGCCTCCTGTTGGGGTATTTTCGGGTGAAGAGAGAATCATCTCTGCTATAGTTTTATCTATTTTTATATTTTTGATGTATAAAATATTTTTTTCCAGATTTGCCAGACGAATAAGCATGGGCGTACGGTTTACTCTGGGGGCAAGATCGCTACCAGCCATGTTGTATCTTTCATTAACAATATTTTGACAACGAAAACAGCCGGGAAAGGTGAACACCCTGCCATCTGGTCGCTTCAGCTTTGCAGGAACCCCATGGGTGCGACAAACCAGAAAACGGTGCTTATAGAGTATACACAAACCCCCTTCGTTAAGTGGGCACATAATCTGGGGGCGTTCATCTTTTTGCAATGCCAACTCTGCCTGCTGCAGATACTTCTGCGCTCGCAGTTGCAGCTCCTGCTGCCGCTCTGCAGAAAGAGCCTCAAAACCCTCTCTAAAATAGAGCCATTCCACCAAAGTATGGTGCTTAAACCAAGAGTCGCAGCAGTTATCAGAGCATCCTTCACAAGAAAAATCAAGCGCATCCGCCACCTTTTCATAGCCCTGTTGCAAAACATCATAAATGGTTTCAAGCTCTTCTCTTTGCTCTTTGGTCAGCTTCACCACTCAACCCCCAGCATCATACAGTTAATACCACTGCCAATTCCAAGCATGGCACCCTTTTGCCCGGGACGAAAAAAACCATCTTCCATCGCCATTGCCATGGTTATCGGTGCTGAGACAGAGCCGATATTACCAAGATTATTCAATGTCTGAAAATTTTTATCAGAATCCAACCCCAGAGAATCAAACAGCAGTCGGGCATGGGCAGAGCCAACCTGATGGCAAAAAAAACAGTCGATATCCTCTTTTTGCCAGCCCTCTTTACGAGAAAACTTCTCCCATGTTTTTTGGGCGGTGGCAACCCCTTGGTGCAGCAACTCCTCTGAATCGGTATCCATCAACGTTGTTTCACTACCGCAACTATTCCCCTGACAGAGATTGCTGTAATTACTTTGCGCCCGCCATGCACCGTGGCGCAGGCGGGGCTTATTATCCCCTTCTTTTGCCCGGGAAAGCAGTAGAGCCACCGCACCGGAACCAATGGTAAGAGAGGCAAAGGCAGGTTTTATACCCTTGCGAGTGAGTTTTTTATTATTGCAAAGGGCTGTTATTGTCGATTCCACCAGCTCTTCCGCTGTTTCACCCGAGACGATAAGACCATTTTCCACCTGTCCCAGCTCAATCATATTGGCCAACATGACAATTCCATCGAGAAAACCGAGACAGGCATTGGAGATATCCATCACCAGTGCATCTGATGAAAGGTTAAGAGCCTTATGCACAAAAGAGGCTGTGGCCGGCTCCATCATATCTCTTGAAACAGAGGTGAAAAACAGAGCCTCCACCTGCTGCGGATCAAACCCGGAACGCCCAAGAGCCTTATGCCCGGCAAGAATTGCTGCCTGGCTGGGTTTTGTCCCTTTATGCCATAAACGGCGTTTGGTAATACCACTCATAAGCTCCAGCCTTCCCTCTGGCAGACGCAGCCTCTTATATAACGGCTGTAAGTGCCGCTCAATCTCTTCTGAAGTAAGGATTTTTGGGGGAAGCTCATAGCCAAAGCTATGAAAACTCACTTTTGTAAAATTCATTTTTTATCCTGCATTTTCACATAATTCCGGCAACCTGCATAGCTCCCAGCACTGGTGTATCTTTTTATCCCGCTCAAAATCATAAGGGATTGTTTCCTTGCTAATATCGCAGATATCATATTGAAAAAACAGGGCTTCGTCTATGCTAAACCTTCGGAAGTTTGTTGAAAAAAGCAAAACTCCTCCCGGTGCAAGCCTTTTCATCGCAAGGTGAATAAGCCTTGGGTGGTCTTTTTGTATATCAAAAACCCTTTTTGCCTTTTTGGTATTGGAAAATGTGGGCGGGTCAATAAAAATCAGATCAAAAAAGCCTTGTTCTTGCTGCAGCCATTCAAGGGAATCAGCCTTTATAAAAAAATGTTTCTGACCGGAAAAACCATTGAGGGCAAGATTTTTTTCGGCCCACTGCAGATAGTTGGCAGAGAGATCAACGGTTGTTGTCTCTGCTGCACCTCCTAAAGCGGCCTGGATTGTTGCCGTTCCCGTATAGGCAAAAAGATTAAGAAAACGTTTTCCCTTGGCTCGCTCAAAAATACGTCTGCGCACCGGTCGATGATCAAGGAAAAGACCAGTATCAAGATAGTCGGTAAAATTTACCAAAAAAGATGCTCTCCCCTCTTTGACAACAAACATCTTGCCCTTATTTTTCTTTTTCTCATACTGCTTTTTCCCTCTCTGCCGCTCACGGCGTTTAATAAAGATACGGTTTGAACGAACACCAAACAGAGCCTGAATTGCATAAGATGCCTGTTTTATACGCCTTTCTGCAACCTCTGCATCAACCGTTTTAGGAGGGGCATACTCTTGCAAATGAAACCACTTCTCATAGAGATCAAGGGCAAAATTATACTCTGGCAAATCCCGATCATAGAGGCGAAAGCAGGAAAGCCCCTCTTTTTTTGCCATTTTTTGGTTTTTAATAAAATTCTTGCGCAGGCGGTTGGCAAAATCAATACTCCCCTGCGGCAATTCAGGATTTTCAGCAAGTTGCTGCACAAAATCTTTCTGCCCCCCCTCTTCAACCACACCACAAAGCAAACGACAGGGGAGCCCTCCATGAAAAAGCGGCTCTTTGCGCTGCCACTGTATGGAAAAGCTATCGGTCAACTCTGGGTTTGCGATAAAAAGAGCCAGTTTCCAGCCAGAAAAACGCTCTTTTGCAATACGCCCCACTGCCCGATAAAGCAAAGAGGCCAGCTCTTTTTCTAAAAGACGCTCACCAAAAGGAAGGTTGGAAACGATGGTTCCTTTTTTGTCTGGGGAGGCAAGAGTGGCCAGTTCCGCCTGTTTTACTTGGATAAAACCATCAAGACCTGCCCGGACAATGTTTTTTCTGGCAGCACTCACCGCCACAGGATCGGCATCATAGCCTAAAAATATCGGCCATTTCTTATCAAGCCCTCTCTCCTCTCTCTCTATCGCTTCATCAAGAAGACGCTGCCATAAAGAAGCATCATGCCCACACCAGCCAAAAAAACCAAAGTAGGGGCGAGAAATTCCCGGAGCAACATCTCCATACATCATTGCCGCTTCTATCAGCAGTGTACCGCTACCGCACATCGGGTCAATAAGCGTTTCTCCTTGCTGCCAGCCGTTTAGAGCAATAATGGCCGCTGCCAGATTTTCCTTTAGCGGAGCAAGGGTGCTGGCAACACGATAGCCGCGACGATGCAGCGGTTCGCCGCTAAAATCAATATAGAGTGTTGCTCTATCTTCTTTCTCTTGTGCTGTCAGATGTAGATGAAACTGAATATCAGGGCGGTCTCCTTTAACAGAGGGGCGATCTCCATAGAGATTGCGAAAATAATCGACCAGTGCATCTTTGACTCGCAGTGCAGCAAAGCGATTATTGGTTATTTTCGTTTTACCACGAAGAGTACAGCTTATTGCAAAGGTTGTTGTCTGTGCTAAATGCTCTTGCCAATCAAAAGAAGAAGCCTGATGGTAGAGATCATCTTCATTTTTCACCAAAAAAGAGGCGAGTTTCACAAAAACCCTTGATGCAAAACGAGACCAGAGGCAGAGACGATATGCAGTCTCAAGGTTTGATCGACAAAAGACTGCGCCTTTTTCCACCCGTATCTCCTCTCCTCCATTTTTGCGCAATTCTGCTGCTACTAATTGTTCAAGGCCAACAGCGCAACTTGCCACCAGCTCATGGGTTATTTTCTGTTTTTCCATTATTTTCTATCGTTATCTGGTATTACCAGGTTTTTTTTACTTTATTAAAAGAAAATTTCTTGACCTCTTCCATATTACGGATAAACTGCTTCTATGCAACAATTTGCTCCTTTTTTACCCTTATTTGTAACCATTAAAGAAATAAACCTTACTTTGGAATCGACAATGAAAAATTTCTCTAAAAGTGCTGTTATTCTTCTCTCTGTCTCTCTTCTCTTTACCGCAGGATGTGGTCCCAAATCCCTTACACCACCCGCAGACAAAGCCGAAGGGACAAGTATTAATGATGGTTCCTCTCCTCTTTACGGAAATAGTGGCGGTTTTTCTGAAGAGAATTTACCTCTGGAGGGTAGTCTTGATGATGCTTTGACAAATTCTTCCAATGGAGCCTATGGTTTTCCTGAGGGGTTTGACCCAAATGCGCAATCAGACACCTATAAAAAGACACATGGCCGCTGTACTCCGGGGATGGATCCAATCTACTTCCAGTTTGACCAGGCAAGAATAAGCAGAGATATGCTTCTGGTTGCAGAAAAAAATGCAACATTTTTACAGGAAAACCCGGCTGCATTCGTTACTCTGGAAGGAAATTCCGACCAACGAGGCACCAACGAATATAATATGGCTCTCGCCGAACGCAGAGCAATAAATGTTCGAGACTATCTTGTCAATATGGGAATTAGTCCAGATAGAATCCGCACCCTCTCTTATGGAGAAGAGCGTCCTCTTTTCCCTGAACATACAGAAGAGGCATATAAATATAACCGCCGGGTTGATTTTGTCGCAGAGTAAAAGAGGTCTGTAAAAAACTCTAAAAACGGTTTTTTGCCTTGTTATAGCAAAAAACCGTTTTTTATTGCTTTACCCTGCCAAGAATTTTAGCCACAACCTCTTCTTTGCTCAAATCGGTAGTATCAACCAGCAGGGCATCTTCTGCCCGGCACAATGGAGCTATTTCACGGCTGCTGTCGTTTTTATCTCGTTGTAAAATAGCCTTGAGCATCTCTTCAAAATCAACCTTCTCTCCTTTTTCTGCAAGCTGTTGGCAACGACGGCGGGCACGAACCTGTGGATCGGCATCGAGATAAAATTTCCATGCTGCATCAGGAAAAACAACACTACCCATATCCCGCCCTTCAGCAACAATATCTCCCTTTTCTCCATACTGCCGCTGCTGTCTGGTCAAAAAACTGCGCACAGACGCAAAAGCAGAAACTTTTGAGGCAACCATCGACATTTCCGGAGAACGAATTGCCGCTGTTATATCCTCTCCATTAAGAATAACCGTTGTGTAGCTCTCCGTCGTTTGTGCCGGAAAAAGCTTTAGCTGTATCTCACCAAGAGCATTGGTAATGGCTATTTCATCATCAAGAGCAATGGCCTTTTTGTTAAGATAAAATCCAACCGCCCTGTACATCGCCCCCGTATCAAGCAGAGAAAACCCTGTCGCTTTTGCCACAAGAAGAGAAACGGTGGATTTTCCAAATTTTTTCAACAAAACTCAAGTTTTCCAGATCTGTACCCGCTGTTACCCGAATGCAGGAGGGAAAACCATAGGCCTTCATAGAGCGAACAATAATACCTTTATAAAGAAGAGCTTCACATAATTTATCCGCATCCCCTTTTACATCAACAAGAATAAAATTTCCCTCCGTTGGATAGGTTTTACAGCCAAATTTTTGTAATATTCCTTCTAAATATTGTATGCTTTCTCGATTTTTCTGAAAAACAAATTGATAATGTTCTTCTTCATCCAAAGCCTCCCTGGCAGCAATCTGGGCAAGGGTATTTACCGTAAAAGGCTGTCTTACCTTATGCAGACAAGCGGCAATTTCCGGGTTCATCAGACCATAACCAATACGCAAACCGGCAAGGCCATAAGCCTTTGAAAAAGTTCGCATAAAAACAACCGGGCAGCGTTTCTTTGCATTGTGAATTAGCGAAGAGGCATCTGGCCGTAATCCCTGATCCATAAAATCGGCATAGGCCTCATCAATAACCACGATAACATGCTCTGGGACAGTGCTTAAGAAAACATAAAGATCCCTTGGCACAATCGCTGTTCCTGTGGGATTATTGGGATTATCAATAAAAATCAGTCGGGTCTTGTCATTGATTTGCCGGAGAATACCCTGCAGATCATGGGTCATCTCCTTTAAGGGAACAATATGATTTATCCCGCCACGCACCTGAACAAATTTCTGGTACATCAGAAACGAAGGGTGGCTTGTTATCACCTCATCACCTTTTTCAACAAAGGCTTTTACCAAAAAATCGATAAGGTCGTTAGAACCATTACCGATAACAACATCCTCCTTATCAACTCCATATTTATCGGCAATAGCCTCTATAAGATCATGACAAGCAGCATCGGGATAGCGGTTTATCCCGGAAAGAGCGTTTGTTATAGCCTCTACCACTTGAGGAGAAGGAGGATAAGGATTCTCATTTGATGCAAGTTTTATGGAACCACTTATGCCATATTCCCTCTCCAGCTCTTCCTGGGTTTTTCCAGGTTTATAAGGCTCTATACTCTGTATGTTTTCAGGTATTATCAGTTTCAAAAAATTTCCTTTTTCAAAATTTTTAAAAGTTTCCTCATATATCAAGAGGAGGTGGCGTCAACTGTAAAGCCTGCTCAATATTCCAGGCAAATTGTAATAATTGTGCTTCAGCAAAATGCGATCCTTGTAGCTGCACACCAACAGGCAGCCCCTCTTTGGTAAAACCAGCAGGAACGGAAATGGCAGGAATCCCGGCAAGATTTGTTGATAAGGTAAGGATATCAGAGAGATACATTGCCAAAGGGTCATCACTATTATGCCCCTTTTTCCACGCAGGAACGGGGCTAACCGGAGAAAGAAGCACATCACACTGTCGAAATGCCCTGCTAAAATCGTCAACAATCAATGCCCGTACCTGTGATGCTTTTTTATAATAAGCATCATAATACCCCGAGGAAAGAGAATAAGTACCAAGTAAAATCCTCCGCTTTACTTCATCTCCAAATCCTGAAGATCGGGTATTTTTATACATATCAAGCAGAGATTTCCCTTCCTCTGAACGATAACCATAAACAACACCATCATAGCGGGCAAGATTTGAACTTGCTTCAGAAGAGGCTATAATATAATAAACGGCGACACAATATTTTGTATGTGGCAGGGAAATTTCAACCAGCTCTGCACCACATTGCTGCAAAACATCGATCGTTTTTTGAGTAATATCAGCAACGTTACTATCAAGAGCATCTATAAAAAAATCTTTTACCACACCAATTTTCATCCCCTTTATACTCTCTTTTAAGCCAGCTGAGTAATTGGGAACATTTTGCTCAATGGAGGTGGAGTCCATCTGATCATGGCCACAAATGGCCTGCATAACTATTGCGCAATCTTCAATATTTCTGGTAAAGGGGCCAATCTGATCAAGAGAGGAGGCAAATGCCGTCATCCCGTAACGAGATACCCGTCCATAGGTTGGTTTCATACCAACTACCCCACAAAAAGAAGCCGGTTGACGAATAGAACCACCAGTATCAGAACCAAGAGATGCGGGACATTGCAGAGCGGCAACAGAGGCCGCTGAACCACCAGAAGAACCTCCGGTTACATACCCTCTTTTATAGGGATTACGGGGAACAGCAAAAGCACAATTTTCAGAGGTAGATCCCATGGCAAATTCATCCATGCTCACCTTGCCTAAAATAACAGCCCCTTGATCCTTTATTTTTTTTACCACCGTAGCATCATAGGAAGGGATGAAATTCTCCAGCATTTTTGAACCGCAGGTGGTTTTCATTCCCTTGGTGCAAAGAAGATCCTTAAGCGAAAAAGGCACTCCGCACAATACCCCAACATCTCCTGCATCCCTTTTTTTATCGGCGATTTCAGCTTGTTGTAATGCCTGTTTTTCATCTACAGTGATAAATGCGCCAATATCCTCATCGGTCTCTTTTATTCTTGCAAGACAGCTTTTGGTAAGTTCAACGCTGGAGAGATCTCCCTTTGCCATTGCAGCAAGGGCTTCTGTTATTGTAAATTGATAGGGTTCCATTTTTATTTTTTAAAATACTTTAATTATTATAATATTTTTGGCACCAAAAAACTTTCATCATCTTTGTTATGACAGTTTTTCAACGCTTCCGCCGTAGAAAGAGAGGAGTGCACCTCATCATCACGAAAGGCATTTTTTTTGGAAAAAAAGTGTGTAACAGGGGAAACACTGGTAGTATCTACCTCTTGCAGACTATCAACATAGTGCAAAAAATTATCAAGCTGCCCCGTCATCTTTACCAGCTCTTCTTCTGTTAAATCAAGGCGGGCAAGATGCGCCACATAGAGAACATCTTCTTTCGTTATCTTCATAGTAGACCAAAATTTCTCTTTTATAAAAACGAAAAAATAAGGCGTATAACCCCCACAAAAGGAAGTTATACGCCCTAAAAACAGACAAAATAATAATCACATAGGCACGATTAGTTTATTACTTTCTTCATTCCAGGTAACAACAATATACCAGATAACCATGATTCCCATAATCATAAACAGGGTTGGACCATACCCAAAGTAATCTGGAATGTAGATATATTTACCCAAAACGCCATTTGCTTCAAATCCGGCACTTTTGAACCACTTTGTCATAATGGAGGAAGTTATAGCAAAAAATGGTACAACCATCATCAATTTAACTTGTCCTTCACCAACCCTCCATAAGGTTCCAGAGCCACAACCGCCAGCAAACATTGCCCCTAAACCAAAGATAAAACCACCAAGAACCCCGCCCCAGCCAAAAGTCCCCCGAACATAATTGTTTGAGGCCAATACATATTGTGGCAACTCGGGTGGCTCTTCCATATCATCGATTTGCTCTTCCTTCACTCCGGCATCTTCAAGAGCCTCAACAGCCTCTTCCTGAAAAGAGGCAAGAGACTCCTGCTCATAGGCCATCCGTACAGGAACATTATACTTAAGAACTGCAGCACCTATGGCAACAATAACAATGGAAAGCATTACCGATTTGGCTAGGGTACAATCCCCGGTCATATGAGGTTCACGAAAACCTTGCACCATACACCAGCGACCACGCTGCATAGTATAACCAATTGCTGCAGCAAGAAGGGCTATTCCTCCAAGGGAAGATACATAACTATTCTCTTCATTTGACGAATATTTATATGCTGCAATAACAAGAAGTGTCAAGCCGACAACTCCCATAAGATAAGCAACTGTTGAGGAAAAAGATATTGTTTTTGATCCGCCATCTCCCCAGCTTATATGTTCCATTTCCACATAGAGCAATTTCAAGCCAAGGATAACACCGAAAAAGAGACCAAACATCATGGCAAATCCATTTGCTGCCAGATTTCCCACAGCATTATAAAAACCACCAACATTACAGCCACCAGCAAGGGTTGCACCAATTCCCATTAAAATTCCGGCAATAATAGCCTTGACCATCTCTCGGTATGGGGGAATACGTAAAGCAAAATCTTTTCCTAAACAAGCGGAGATAAAAGCACCAAGAACAAAAAACACTCCTATAACAGAACCAGAATCAACCAGAACACCTTTTGGCGGAGAAGTTATATAGAGAGACAAAAAACCATCAGTTGCACCAAAAAGAGAAGCCAGACCATACATTACCCAGTCTCCCCAGTTACGAATGGCACCAACCGCTCCCCACGGACGCCACCATGCCATCGTCATTACAGACAAGAAAGCGACAATTACTCCTGTAACATAAGGGTTCCATTCACTCTCACACAAGAGAGCAAAAAGATCTTTGCTCTTTTTTTTCCATAAACATTCTTCACTCATTTCGATCACCTTTTTTTTACTGTTTTTATAACAAAAATATTTTAATAATCATGTGTATTTCCATAGTTAAAGATTTTTGTCAAGGAAGTTCTGCTTGACAAAAAAGTTAAAAAAAGGTATGTGTAAGCCTTGTTTGCCAAGATAAATACTTTTATTCTTGTAGAGATGCTGGGTTAGAAACCTCGCATTATTTATTTTTGAAATTTGTTCGGGAGAACCAAAATGAGTGAAAAAACAGTAGCTGACGATGTAAAAGCAACAAGTGTTCTTGATGCCAAAGGGTTAAGTTGTCCTATGCCTCTTCTTCGTACCAAAAAAGAGATGGGTAAACTTGCTGCTGGTGATATTTTACAGATAGATGGTACTGATCCAGGGTCAAGAAATGATATTCCTGGATGGTGTGAACGTTCAGGTCATGAATACCTTGGCGAAAGAGAAGGTGATGGATTTATGAGCTTTTTTATCAAAAAAGGCTAATATTCTTAATAGGTTCCTTTATCTATTTTTATTATACAGAGGTTTTCCATGGCGAAAAGTTTAGGTATTTTTGTCTCTGACCCGGGTTCCTTAAAACATGTGATAGGAATAACAGAGGCAGCAAAAAAGAAAGGATCAAAAGTGAAGATATTCTTTACTTGGAAGGCAACATCTCTTTCCAAAGATCCAGCTTTTAGAGGGCTTTGTGAACTGGCTGATGATGTTTCCATATGTGTTGACAGCTACAAGAAACAAGGTTTCAGTGTAGATGATATTCCAGCAGGACTTACTGAAAAAAAGATGGCTACTCAAGCTCAACACGGTATAATCATTGAAGATTTTGATTGTTACCTTAGCCTATAAGGAAAAAAAATATGGATTATAAAAAAGTTTGCTTTATGTATCGTCATAGGGATTATGCAACAGACGGTATTCGTTCAGCCCTTGGTCTTGCTGTGGAAAATATGTACTCCTACGGTGTTGTTCTTGATTGTGAGATAGAAGAACTTGACGAGCACAATAAGGAAAGCATAGAGATGCTCCGTGATATGGAGGGTGAAGTATATTCTAATATTACTGCAAATTGTGAAAAAAATAGTTTTGAATCCTTAACTATAGAAGAGTTGGGTGAAAAACTACGTGAAATGTCACATATTGTTCCTTATGGAATAAAATAGTGGGAGCCTACTATGAAGATACTTAACATATACAGATCTGAACCCGACGATACAGTGAAAAAGCTCGTTGAAATAGTAACTAGAGACAGAGAAAAAGAAGAATTTGATCTTACTGTTGAAAATCCTGATTACGACTCACTTGTCGATAAAATTTTTGCAGTAGATCAGACTATTTGTTGGTGGTAATAAAATATACCCTGTATTTTTTATATGCAGGGTATATTTTTCATTATAATATTATGGATTTGCTGTCGAAATAATCGTATTTCTTCACAATTTTTTTTATCTCCTTTGTAGGTTCTGTTTGTTAACAAGATAACACCTACTTCTTTTTTTAAATCAAGCCATATAGAAGTTCCTGTAAAACCAAGGTGTCCTATAGTTAAATCTGAAAAATATTTTCCACAAGAAGAGTTTATTTTAGATGGTGTGTCAAAACCAAACCGTCTTGACTCTACTTTCTTATCTATATTATCTTTTAAAATATTATTATCAAATGGATAAACAACTAAATTTCCTTTATAAAGAAAAAGTATCTTTTTTATAAAATCCAAAAGAGAAAACCCATTTCCAAAAAGACCTGCATGACCACATATTCCACCTAGAAAACGACAATTAGCATCATTTACAATTCCTTGTAAAATTTTTCCAGTTCTATCACATACTCCTGTTGATATAAATTTATCAACTAAAATATTATCTCTTTTATTTAAATAAAATAAACTTTCTAAATTCAATGGTTTAAAGACTTTTTCTATCCAATATTCATCAAGTTTTTTTCCTGAAATTTTTTCTATTATTCTCCCTAAAAGGATATAACCTAAATCACTATAAATTAATTTATTTTTTTCTCCTTTTTCACAAAGTTTTTCTAATATATTATTTTCAACAAAAGCAAATCTATCCTTTTCTGGTATTTCTAAAAAAAGTGAATAATCTCTATGAGATGATAACCCTGATATATGATTTACCAGATCTCCTATAGTTATATTTCTACGAAGAGAGGTATATTCTGGATAAATATCTTTTATTCTTGTATCTATTAAAAATTTGTTTTCAGAAAGCAAAGACCATACACACGGAACAGTAACTATAATTTTTGTTAAGGAAGCTAAATCAAAATATTTTTTTGAAGAAAAAGAGATATTATTTTTATCTACATATAATAGATAATTTTTATAATTATTTTTATTTTTATAGAAAAAACCTACTTCGCAAGAGGTAAAGACATTACTAGATAAATTTTTATATAAATTTTCTAAAATTTGTTTATGTATATAGTAGAACATAATTTACCTTTAAAAAATCTTTTAAATTTTATAAAAATATGGTATTTTGCGAACCTAAACAAGATTTAGCATATTTTTATAAATTTGTTAATAAGTTATATAAAAATAGTAAAAAGTCTATTAGTAAAAATTTTTAGATAAAAATATAACTTTATTTAAATGTTAAAGTTATATAAAAATATCACAAAATCAACAGTTTATTATTTTATTAACATTAAAACATATATAATAAAAATAAAAGGATTTAAATATGGGACTCCACTTTTTAATGGAACATGGTGATATTTACGAAGGTCTTTATAATTTACAGAATATTACCAACAAAAAAGGAACACTATCTATTCTTCTAAATGTTCTTATAGAAACAGCAGAAAATGGTGTTTTTTTAACAGCTACAGACTTAGAAATAGGTCATAAAACATTTATAAACGCAGAAATTAAAAAAGAAGGTAGAGTTACTTTACCAGCAAAGAAGTTTTTTGAAATTATTCAGGCTTCTACAGAAAATTCTAAGATAGAAGTAGAAGAAAAAGATAATAGCTGGGTTAATATAAAATCAGGAGATAGTATATATAATCTTGCAGGAATGCCAGCAGATGAATTTCCTCCTTTTCCTGAATATTCTGAAAATAAATTTACTTTAGTAGAAAGTTTTATTTTTCAAGAACTTATAGAAAAAACTCTTTATGCTGCAGCTAACGAACAGGAAAATGTTTATACTTTAACATCATTACTTTTTCAAAAAGAGTCTAATGAAGAAGGTAATTTTTTTAAAATGATAGCATCTGATGGTCATCGTCTTTCTGTCATGAATAAAAGAGTATCTATTGATGTAGAAAATATAAATTTAACAGAGAAAACACTTATTCCAAAAAAAGGAATTCAAGAGTGGAAAAGATTTTGTGACTCAAAAGATAGTATAGAAATATCTTTTGATAAAGACAAAGTTGTTCTTAAAGCAGATAATACAGTTATGTTTATTCGCATAAAAAAAGGTGAATTTCCTAACTATAAGGCTATAATAGATGCTGTTAATAAAGATAATTGCATGAAAATTAAAAGAAAAACTTTATTAGAGTCCTTAAAAAGGATAAATTTATTTACAGAAGATATTTTTCATACAATATCTTTAAATATAAATAAAAATACAATGATTCTCTCTTCAGAAAACCTTGAATTAGGAAATGCAAGAGATCAAATAGATATAGAATATAAAGGAGAACCTCTCTCTTTAGCTTTTAACTGTAAATATTTTATAGATACATTACAAGTTATGGAAGGAGAATATATTAGTGCTTATATAAATTCAAAAACATCCCCTTCTCTAATAGAATCAGAAGAGGATCCAGGGTTTATTAGTATTATAATGCCCATGCAAATATAGTTAAAATTTATAAATTATATAAAGGTAACTTTCGTGAACGAAGCAGCTGAAAATAAAAATTATAGTGCAGATAAAATACAGGTTCTTGATGGTCTTGAAGCAGTTAGAAAAAGACCATCAATGTATATAGGTAATACTTCAGAGGAGGGACTTCATCACCTTATATGGGAAATTGTTGATAACAGTATAGATGAAGCTCTTGCTGGTTATTGTAGTGAAATAAAGGTTACAATTCACGAAAACAATGCCATATCTGTAGAAGATAATGGACGTGGTATTCCTGTTGATAAACATCCAACAGAAAATATGACAGCATTAGAGCTTGTCATGACTACTCTTCATGCTGGTGGTAAATTTGACCATTCCAACTATAAGGTAAGTGGTGGTCTACATGGTGTTGGTGTCTCCGTTGTTAATGCACTTTCTGTTGAAGCTTACGCAGAGATTAAGAGAAACGGTAAAATATATAAACAATCCTACGCTTATGGCGATAAACTTGATGACCTGCAAGTTATAGGTGAAAGTGATAAAACAGGAACAAAAATATACTTTAAGGCTGATCCTGAAATTTTTACAGAAACAACAGTTTATAACTATGAAACAGTTAAAAATCGTCTTAGAGAATTAAGTTTTCTAAATAAGGGATTAAAGATTTCTCTTAAAGATGAGCGTAATGGTGAAGAAGATAATTTTTTTGCCGAAGGTGGAATTGTTTCATATGTGGAGTGGTTAAATAGAAAAAGAACGTCTATTTTTGATAAACCAATCTATATATCGGGAGAGAAAGATAATGTTGAAGTAGAAATATCTCTTCAACATTATGATGGATATTCCGAAAGACTTTTCTCTTTTGTTAATAATATTAATACAAAGGAAGGAGGAAGCCATGTTGCAGGATTTAGAGCTTCTCTAACCAAATGTATAAATAGATACGCAAATGATGATATAATCCCTAAAAACATGCGTGAAAAGGTTAGCGGAGATGATATACGGGAAGGTTTAACCTGTGTTATTTCTGTTCGTGTTCCTAATCCGCAATTTGAAGGGCAAACAAAGACAAAACTTGGAAACAGTGAGGTTAAGTCTATAGTCGAGACTATCTCTTCTGAAAAATTAACACTCTTTTTAGAGCAAAATCCTTTAATAGCAAAGAAAATTTTAGCAAAGGTTGTTGATGCTGCCAGAGCAAGAGAGGCAGCTAAAAGAGCCAGAGATTTGTCGCGAAAAAAAGGATCAACCAGTCTGTTGATGGCTGGAAAATTGGCTGAATGTCAGGAAAAAGATCCGGCGAAGAGGGAAATTTTTATTGTAGAGGGTGATTCTGCTGGAGGTTCTGCAAAGCAAGGAAGAGATAGATCTAATCAGGCAATTTTACCGTTACGGGGTAAGATCTTAAACGTTGAAAAAGCTCGCTTTGATAGGATACTAAACAGCGAAGAGATAAAACAACTTATAGGTGCTCTTGGTTGTGGTATAGGTAAAGATGAGTTTGATATAGAGAAACTCCGCTATCATAAAATCATCATCATGACAGATGCGGATGTTGACGGATCGCATATTCGCACTCTTTTACTAACTTTTCTTTATCGTCAGATGTTTCCTTTGGTGGAAAAAGGGTATGTTTATATAGGTCAACCACCTCTTTTTCGCTTAAGTAGAGGAAAACAAGAAAAGTATTTTGTAGATGAAAACTATCTCAACAAATATATTTTCACTCAGGCAAGTAGTAAATTTAGACTTATCCCTGAAGGTAAAGATGAATTGGCAGATGATTTTTTTGTTCGTTTTTTGGAAAAAATATCTGTTTACGAAAAGATTGTTGAGTTTATGAATAGAATGAATATATGGGAAGAACTTCTCTCTTTTCTTCTGGAAAAAGGTGTTCGTTCAGCAGATCAATTTAGCGATATTGATTTTGTTAATACTTTAAGAGATTCTCTTGTTAATGAAAAAAATAGGGTTAAAGATGTTCGTAACTGTAGTTGGAGAGATGAATGTTATGAATTTGATATATCCCTTTCTGATAAAAAACAAATCTTTGCAACAATAGGGCCACAGATACCTCTTATAGCGGAGTATAGAACAGCTCTTGGTTTTTTTGAAGAAATACAGCCTTATCTTCAATCCTCTTTTACCATAATATCACAAAAAAGTGATGGCAGTGAAGGGAGTACCTTTCAAGCAGAAAATTGGCGAAAAATGCTTGAAATTATTAAGGAAGAATCCTTTAAGGGAAGCAATCTTCAACGATATAAAGGTTTGGGAGAGATGAATCCTGAACAGCTCTGGGAGACGACTATGAACCCGGAAAATAGAACTCTTCTTCAGGTAAAAATAGAGGATGCAGAGCAAGCTGATGATATTTTTACTACCTTAATGGGCGATAAAGTGGAACCTCGCAGAGAGTTTATTCAAGACCATGCGTTGGAAGTAACTGACCTTGATATTTAATTATAGATAATAAAGAAATGAGCATGGAAGAAAATACAACAGGGAAAGAGCAGTTTCCTTCTATATCTATAGAAAAAGAGTTGCAAAAATCTTATCTTGATTATGCAATGAGTGTTATTGTTGGTAGGGCACTGCCTGATGTTCGTGATGG
>PDWI01003785.1_pt1 | contig 20983 bp, 21 predicted proteins | sample 1430891 | NCBI WGS metagenome assembly PDWI01 (sample SAMN01162508, study PRJNA174530) | Oral metagenome, whole genome shotgun sequencing project. | biome: Marine environment; feature: Marine mammal; material: Swab sample of the gingival sulcus; isolation source: swab sample of gingival sulcus... | reverse complement strand
CGCTCACTCAGCTTCCTCATGTAGGTTTTACTACACTGCGTCAGCTTCGAAGCTAGTAAACGAACTTATCCAAGCAATTTTCCTCAGCGAAAAAACTAAATACATCATATGATTCATGACTTTCTCATGTGCGAAGCACATTTCACTTGCCGTAGGCAAATTTCATTGCAACAAAACTAATAGTTTTGTTGCAGGGTCAACCTGATGCTAGAATAAGCAATTTGAAAGAATATTGAAGTTATTTTGTGATTTTCTTGAGTTAATTTTGTTTTTTTGGTAAAATATAGTTGAAAAAGCGGTGAACCCTACCAAGCAACAAAGTGGGAAACTAAAAAAGCGGTGAACCCTACCAGAATCAAGTGGGAAACTAAAAAAGCAAGGGGTAAACTAGTGTTTACCCCGTTTTATTTGTAAAGGAAAACAAAATGAAATTATATACTCTAGAGACTAACACGATAGACTAAGAGTATCTTACTTCCTTTAATTTCTCGCTTTACATTTTAAAATATTGGTGTATAATTTAATTGCATAGAACAATTAAAGACATCGGGGAGCTGATTTTATTGGCTGAGAGGAAACCTAGAGTTTCGACCCTTATAACCTGATACGGGTAATGCCGGCGTAGGGATTAGATATATAAAAGAAATATATCAAAGAATTCTAAGATTAAGCGCCGTTACCCAACGGCGCTTTATTAGTTTATAGGAAGGAATTGTTTGAAATGGGAAGAAGTGACTTTGATGGTTATGCTCAAAAATACGATAGGTGGTTTTTAGAAAATAAAAATATTTTTGAGAGTGAACTAGAATTATTGAGGTTAGCTCTTGGAGACATTTCTCAAAAGAATATTTTATCGGTTGGTTGTGGAAGTGGTTTTTTTGAACTTGCTTTAAGAGACTATGGAATTGAGGTAACACAAGGAATAGAGCCATCTGAGGATATGGCTAATATCGCTATAAAAAGAGGACTAGATGTAAAGATTGATACCATTGAAAATGTGGAGCTTGAAAAAGACAGTTATGATGTAATATATTTCAACACTAGCTCTACGTATATTGAAAATCTTAGATACCCATATGAAAAGAGCTATAAAGCTCTAAAAAAAGGTGGAAGACTCATTATTCTTGATATTCCAAAGGAAAGCGCTTATGGCTTGATGTATTTGCTTGGAATTAGTCATGGGACCTTTAATAAACCGTCGTTAGAGGGAGTGATTCCAAATTTGTCCAAACGTGATGGAATGATAGAACTTTTAAAGTTGGCACATTGGCATACCACACTTGAAAAAGTAGATATCTTAAAGGATTTAAATATGAAAAATTTTAAATTTCTGCAAACTTTGAGAAAAAATCCAGTGTACGCAAATCTTGAATTTGAAGAAACTGTTGAAGGATATCAATCTGACTCTTATGTAGCCATAATTGCTGAGAAATAGACGGAGGGAGAACATATGAAAACTGTACTTACTATCGCCGGCTCTGACTCGTCAGGTGGAGCGGGAATACAAACTGATTTAAAGACATTTTCAGCACATGGGGTTTATGGGATGAGTGCAATAACTTCCATAACTGCCCAGAATACAACTGGTGTTTCTATGATAGAGGACATCTCTCCTGAGTGTGTTTATGCTCAGATAAGGGCTTGTGTTGAAGATATAGGAACTGATGCTGTTAAGGTTGGTATGCTTTCAAATGCGGGGATAATAAAAGAAGTTGACAGAGCCTTTTCTGAGTTAGAACTTAAGAATATAGTTATAGACCCAGTTATGGTTGCTACAACTGGATTTATGTTATTAAAGGATGATGCAAAAGACGCCCTAATAGATTTGCTAAAGTACGCTAAGATAATAACTCCTAATAAGGCTGAGGCTGAGGTATTAGCTGATATGAAGATAAGTGATAGAAAATCTGCATTAGATGCTGCGGAGAAGATATCTAAATTCACAGTTGGAGCAATACTTATAAAGGGTGTTGAAAAGGCTGTTGATCTATTTTATACCCCTGATTATCACGAGTTTTTGGAAGCCGAATGGGTCGACAATACGAACTCACATGGTACTGGCTGTACTCTTTCTTCTGCGATAGCTTCAAATTTGGCAAATGGAATGGAATTAATAGAAGCGGTTAAAGCTGGAAAGAACTTTATAACTGAGGCTATAAGACACGGACTTCCAATTGGTTATGGTAGCGGACCTACAAACCCACTATATGCTGTATGGGAAAAGATTGAAAAATAAACAATATATCTCTTGGAAAGGAATATTATATGAAATTTACAGACAGACTTTTTACGGAAAACGAAGAGCTTTGGAGCACTTATTTAGAGCACCCATTTATACTTGGAATGCAGGATGGAAGCCTTGATATAGAAGCCTTTAGGTATTATATGTTGCAAGATTACTTATATTTAAAGGAATACGCGAAGGTTTTTGCGATAGGTATTTCAAAGACTTCAAACGTACAGGATGTTTTACAACTATCTGAATCTATGTCTGCTATAGCTTGGGAAGTAGACAGTGTGCACAAAAAGTATATGGAGAGAATAGGGATAACAGAGGAAATGGTTGAAAATGTAGAGCCGTCTATGAGCAACTTAGGATACACTTCCTATATGATAGCCAGGGCTCACGAAAGCGATGTAGTAAATGCTTGTATGGCTGTATTATCTTGTTCTTGGTCTTACGGGTACATAGGTAAAGAGATAATGAAGAGGACTCCAAACCTAGTTGATGACAACATTTATGGTGAATGGATCAAGGTCTATGGATCGGATGAATATGATGACGCCAACCAAAAACTTATGGATATGGTTGATAGGCTTTGTGACGGTTTAAATGAAGATAGGTTAAGTGAACTCAGTGAGATATTCAAGAACTGTTCTCTATTTGAGATGAGGTTCTGGGATATGGCTTATACAAAGGGTGCGTCAGACGTGTTGGAAGCAAGATACAATGCTTAAATTTAAAGATGTAAGTTTTTCTTATGATTTAGAAAGTCCTCTTATAGAAGATCTTAATTTTGAGATAAATAGAGGGGATTTTGTTGGACTGATAGGTCAGTCTGGTTGTGGAAAGAGCACGGTCTTTAGGCTTATCTTGAATTTTGAAAAACCCTCTTCTGGAGAGATAATATTGGACCCCCCTAGTACTAAGATAGGTTTTATGCCTCAAAAGGATATGCTATTTCCTTGGAGAACCATAGAAAAGAACTTAGCTCTTCCTCTAGAAGTTCAAAAACTTCCACCTGATGAGATTGGTGAAAAGGTAAATTCCATACTCGAAGATATGGAATTAATACACACTAGGGACCTCTACCCTTCAGAGCTTTCTGGTGGGATGAGGCAGAGGATAGCTTTTGCCAGAACCGTGTTGACTGGGGCAGACCTCTTGTTACTTGATGAACCATTCAGCGCCTTAGATTACTTTACTAGGATGGATTTTCAGGATTGGATTTTAAACCAGTATCAAAGGCTTGATAAGACTATATTTTTTATAACGCACAGCGTTGAGGAGGCTATATTACTCTCAAATAGGATACTGATGTTTGAAGACAAGCCTGTAAGAAAGTTAAATGAAATAGGGGTTGATCTAGAGTATCCTAGAACCCAATCCATGTTAAATAGAAGTGAAATAATAGATATGAAGACATCGCTTATAGAGCGCTTGAAGAAGGGGCAAAAAGGTGGACAAAATGGGTAAAAAAAGCAAACTTCCATCGGTAATAGTCTTTTTCTCCTTCTTGGTTATCTGGCAAGTTGGTGCGCAGATGATGAATGCGGCATACATTTTGCCAACGCCTATACAGGTGCTAGAAAAACTTTGGGAACTAAGGGCTTCTCTATTTTTACACCATATGCCATATACCATGACGGTAACGGTTATAGGACTCGGGATTTCTATAATCTTAGGTATGATATTGGCTGTATCTATGGATTATAGTGAAGCAGTAGAGAGGGCAATATATCCAATAGTTGTAACTAGCCAGACAATACCAATTACAGCCCTAGCTCCATTATTTATACTTTGGTTTGGGTATGGGATGGGTTCAAAAATTATGGTCACGGTTATGATAACCTTTTTCCCAATAACAATATCTATGCACGATGGATTCAAAAACACAAAGCGTGAACACATAGAACTAATGTATTCATTTGGTGCAAGTGATTGGGAGGTATTTACAAAGCTTAAACTAATGAGTGCCTTGCCATCCTTCTTTTCTGCCATAAAGATGTCTATACCCTTGAGTATAATAGGTGCAGCGATAGGCGAATGGCTTGGTTCTCAAATGGGGCTTGGATATTTTTCAAAGCGAATGCTTACCCAGTTAAGTGGTGCAGGGGTATTTGCTCCAGTAGTTGTTTTATCTCTCGTAGCTATATTTTTAGTTATGATAGTTAACATAATAGAAAGGCGTGTTTTAGGTTCGTGGCGTGCGGAGCTTTAACGTCTTATACTTTAATAGGAGGACATAATGAGAAAGAGTATTTTGAAAGTTTTTTCGGTAATGTTGGTTTTAACTTTGTTTATGAGTGTTTTAGCTGGATGTGGCGGGGAGTCTTCTAGTTCAACTGAAGGCTCAGGAGACAAAAAAGAATTGGAAAAGATGAGTATAGTTCTAGACTGGTACCCAAATGCAATCCACTGTTTCTTGTACAATGCGATTGAAAAAGGATATTTTGAAGAAGAGGGGATAGACTTAGAGATACTTTTCCCAGCTAATCCAAATGATGGAATATCTATGCCTGCAGCAGGAAAAGCGGACTTTGGTATCTACTATATGAAGGACGTTATAAAGTCAAAAGCTGATGAGGGCGTTCCCGTAAAATCTATAGGTGCCATCCTATATAAACCTGTAAATATAATCCTATCTCTAAAAGAACACGATATTACAGAGCCAAAGGACCTAGAAGGCAAGACTGTAGGCTACTGTGGTATGGACTTATCAAAGCAGACAGTCATAGAGATGATGAGGAATGTTGGCGCTGACCCAAGTGGGGTCGAGTTTATAGATGTGGGCTTTGAGCTTATGAGTGCTATGACTACAAAGCAAGTAGACGCTACAATAGACTGTTTGGAAAACCACGAAGTTCCATTTATGGAAAAAGAGGGCTTCGAAGTAAACGCCTTCCATTTCACAGACTATGGAATTCCAAAGTACTATGAGATGATAATAATCTCAGGAGAGGCTACTTTGAAGAATAAAAAGGACAAGGTAGACGGTTTCTTGAGAGCTATCAACAAGGGATTTCAGGATATGAAGAACGACAAAAAGGGTTCTTTAGACACCTTGTTTAAGTATCAAAACGAAGAGAACTTCCCATTAGATAGGGAGGTTGAAGAGCAAAGCCTAGATATACTCTTAGAAAAAATGGAAACTGCAGATGAGCCATTCTTGAGCCAAGATCCAGCTGTCTGGAAGGCTAATATGGATTGGATGAAGGACTTAGGGTTTTTAGAAAATAGTATAGATGAAAAAGAATTTATCTACAAACCCTAGACTTTGAAAATTGCAGCCTAGAAACGTTTGTACGAACATTCGCCTTCCTCACGTAGGTTTTACTACGCTGCGTCAGGTCTAAGTTCTATCAAACGTCCCTATCCAAGCAATTTTCAGCTAAAAAGGCTGTTGTCTAGTAAATAAAATCAACCTGACCAGTAAAGGAGGTGGAGACGGCTATAAGATTTTTGGTAGAGGGGGAGCGCCCTGTGCCTTGATTCAAACAGCGATGGGAAGCCGTGTTTCGGCGTGAGAGGAGGCTAGTGAGCTTCGACCGACTAATAATAGTAACTGTATCTCTATTATTTTATTTTTATATCATTGGTGTAAATAGAATAAAAAACGACGCTGTGTAGCCGTTTTTACCACTTTTATTGGGAGGATGAAAATGAAAAATCAAAGTAAAAAGCTTACGCTTGCGGGAATATTGTGCGCTTTGGCAGTTGTTGGTGGAATGTTTTCTTTTCCAGTATTAGGCAGCAAGTGCGCGCCGGTTCAACACATGATCAATATATTTTCAGCTGTACTCTTAGGTCCAGCTTATGGGGTCGGGGTTGCCTTTTCAGCTAGTCTGATAAGGAACCTCATGGGTGTTGGAAGTCTTATGGCTTTTCCAGGAAGTATGTTTGGCGCATTTCTCTGTGCTATAATATACAAAAAGACAAAGAATCTACCACTTACATTGGTTGGCGAAGTCTTTGGCACCGCTGTTTTGGGTGGTTTATCTGCATACCCAATCGCTACCCTACTTATGGGTAAAAATGCTGGAGAGTTGGCGTTTTACGTCTACATATTCCCATTCTTTGTATCAACAGCCTTTGGTGCCATAGTTGCAGGAATATTCATAGGTGCCCTACAAAAGAACGGAATTATGGCGAATATTCAAAGTAATTTTTCTGGAAAGGAATAGTAGTATGAATTTTAAGAGTAAAGATTTATTGCTCTACGCTATTACTGACCGCCGTTGGGAAGGTGAAAAATCCTTATACGAGCAGGTTGAAGAGGCGTTGAAGGGCGGGGTAACAATACTGCAGATAAGAGAAAAAAATATGCCTACAAATGACTTTATAAAAGAGGCAAGAGAGATAAAAAAACTCTGCGATAAGTATGACGTTCCCCTTATAATAAATGACAACGTCGAGGTTGCACTAGAGATTGATGCTGATGGAGTTCACGTTGGTCAGAGCGATATGGGAGCTTCAAATGTCAGGAAGCTAATAGGGTCTGATAAAATATTGGGAGTGAGTGCTAGAACGGTAGAAGAAGCCTTAGAAGCCCAAAAAAATGGAGCGGATTATTTGGGAATTGGCTCTGCATTTTCAACGAGTACAAAGACAGATATAGACTTACTTGCACACTCTGATATTAAAAAGATATGTGAAAAAGTTTCGATACCCGTAGTCGCTATAGGTGGGATAAGTAAGGACAATATTTTAGAGCTTTCTGGACTTGGGCTTTCAGGGGTATCGATTATATCAGCTATCTTTGGTGTAGAGGGTAGTATTGAAGAAGAATGTAAAAAATTAAAGGAACTTGCAAGTAAGATTACAGGATTTTAGTATTTTAGTACGGAATCCAGTATTTCTTGTCTTGTATACTCCCATTTGTTATAATTATAGCGCCCTGCAAATAACTGTGGCGCATATTTTTTTGTTTGAATGGAGATTAACGTGAAGGTTTGTATTAGCGGAATTGGATATATAGGTTTGCCCACTGGAGCTGTTATGGCTAAACACGGCATTGATGTCGTGGGCGTGGATGTAAACAAAGAGACAGTTGACTCTCTAAATCAGGGTAGAATTTTAATAGAAGAACCTGGTTTAGATGATTTAATAAAAGAAGTAGTATCAAGTGGTAAGTTTAGGGCGGCTCTAAAACCCGAGGAGGCAGACGTATTTATAATAGCTGTTCCTACTCCTATGAATTCTGACAAGAGCCCTGATATAGGATACGTTAGCGCTGCTACAAAGGCTATAGCACCCTTAGTTAAGAAGGGAGATATGGTAATCTTAGAATCTACCTCTCCTCCAAGGACTGTGGAAGATGTAATGGTGCCCATACTTAAGGAAACGGGACTGGAGATAGGAGAAGACTTATACCTTGCACATTCTCCTGAGAGGGTTATACCTGGAAGGATATTGGAAGAACTTATTTCCAATGATAGGATAATAGGCGGTGTAAATGAAAAATCGGCTAAAAAGGTAGCAGATTTTTATAAGCTCTTTGTAAAGGGGGATATCTATCTTACAAATTCTACTACGGCTGAGATGTGTAAGCTGATGGAGAATGCCTATAGGGGTGTAAATATAGCTATAGCAAATGAGATTGCCATACTCTCTGAAAAGCTAGGTATGAATGCCTGGGAGGTTATATCTCTGGCAAACCACCATCCTAGGGTAAATATATTGCAGCCAGGTCCCGGTGTTGGTGGACATTGTATAGCAATAGACCCTTGGTTTATAATAGCTGCGGCAGAGGATGATGCTAAGATAATAAGGCTTGGAATGGAAACCAACGAATCCATGCCTTACAGGCAGTTCTCAAGGATAAAATCTATACTCGGAAGTTTAAAGGGCAAGAAGATAACCTTTTTGGGTATGAGTTTTAAACCTGATGTTGACGATTACAGGGAGAGCCCAATACTCAAAATAATAGATATGATTGAAGAGGTAGAGGGAATAGAGATAGCTATTTACGACCCACATATAAAAGAATACCCACATCTAGTGAGTAAGGTAGAGGATGCCTTTAAGGACAGTGACCTAGTTTGCCTTTCGGTTCAACACAGCGAGTTTAAAAATCTACCTTATGAAGATTTATTTAAACTCACTAAGGAGAAGCGGCTATTTGACATGAGAAATTACCTAAGTGACTTAGAGGGGAATATAAAAGACTTAGAATATTATCTTTTAGGTTCCAAATAGTCCGTAAACCCCTGATTTCTTAGGGAATACGAGAGGCTCCAACTCTTATGTACGTCTTTAGTACACTGCGACCTGAAACCTCTCTAGTTCCCAGAACTAAGGTGTTACGGACAGTCTGGATATGATTTGTTTTGTCAATACTTTGGTTTTTTAGGTATAGATAGCGTTTAAGCCCCTAACTTCTACAGGAGGGATTTTTTGAAAAAGGTTTTAATTATAGCGAATCAATTTCCGCCTATGGGAGGCTCGGGAGTTCAGCGTTCTGCTAAGTTTGTTAAATTTCTTAGGGATTTCGACTTTGAGCCAGTTGTACTTACAAAAAAACGGGATTCTGGCTCTGATGATAGCCTTATGCAGGATATCCCAGATGGTATAGAGATAATAGAGGTTCCAGGAATAGATTTTGATTCAAAGACGGGTGTATTGTCTCTTCCCTATAAGGTTCTTGCCCGCAAAATTTTGATACCAGATAGCGAAATTCTCTGGGCTAAAAAGGCGTTTAAGTATGCTTTAGAAAGGATTTCTAAGGCTGATATATCAATAGTTTACACCACTAGTTTTCCTTACTCAGACCATATGCTAGGGCTTAGGATAAAGGAAAGATTTCCCGATATGCCTTGGGTTGCGGATTTTAGAGATGAGTGGACAAAAAACCCCTACATCTTAGATATGAACTTATCTAAGTCTAGGATGCGGAAGGAAGAGGCTATGGAGATGTCCGTTTTGGATTCTGTAGATGGATTGATAACAAATACTGATAGGATGCTTGAAGGATTTTTAGAACTAAAGCCTGAACTCAAGTCTAGGTCTTACGTCATACCAAATGGATTTGATGATGCTGACTTTAATTCTGCTACAGGTTCTCCCGCAAAAGATGTATTTAAGCTAACCTATGCGGGGTCAATGTATGGAAGGAGGAAACCGGACTTGGTTTTGCAGGCTATCTCTGAACTCGTACTTGAAGGCAGTATTGATAGAAAAAAGATATCTGTAGAATTTATAGGGAACATGAAGAGGAATGTGGTAGCGGAAAAAATATATAAATATGATTTGTCCGATGTAGTTAGCTTACATTCATATATGAAACACAGAGAACTCTTAGAGAAGCTTTCAAAGTCAGCTTGCCTCTTATTACTTATAGGTCAGGGTGTTGGTGCTGAAAATTTTTCTTCTGGAAAGATATTTGAATACATAAAGCTCGGCAGAAAAATACTTGCTGTCGTTCCTGTAAATGGAGAGGCTGCAAAGATAGTCAGAGAAACAAATAGTGGTATTATAGCTGATTGTTCAGACCTAGATGGAATAAAAAGCGCTGTGCTCAAGTTGTATAAAGAGTTTTTTTCTGGGGATGTTTATCCTAGCCATCTTTTATCTGAAGTAGAGAAGTATCATAGGAGGGTTCAGACAGAGACCCTTTCGGAGGTATTTGATGCTACTATAGCATTGTATTCGTAACCTATGATTGAGGTATAGATTTTAGTTTTTTAGAACTGTTGTTTTATTTTGGAGGAATTAACAGAGATGAAACGAAAACTTAATTTCGTAGACTATGTAATAATTGTAGTCGTCCTACTTGTTCTTGCATTTGGGATAAAGTTTATTATGGGTAGAGGCTCTTCTGGAGAAGCTGGAGCTAAGATAATAACCGGCAAACAATCTGTAGAGATAGTGGCTGAAGCCCATAATATATTGCCTGAAGTTACGGAAAATTTGAAGGTGGGAGATAAGTGTGTAGCTCAAAAGAGTTTTCAAGATGCAGAGATAATAGCATTTGACGTTGAAGAAGACTTTGACGTAGCCGCAAAGGGCGATCAAATAGTAAGGACGCCGATTCCTGAACGCAGATATGTTAGAGTTGTTATAAAGGGTAAAGCAAATCGCTATGGTCCCTACTTAGATATAGGCAACCAGCTTTTAAAGGTTGGGGAAACTTATTGGATAAAGACGGATAATGCCGTTATGTTTGGTAAGATAATAGGCTTAAAGCTTTTGGAAGAGAGTGGGGAAAAGTAGATGAAGGATAATAATATGAATGCCAAAAAGAAATCTAGGTTGAAGTTATTTGGCAAAGTCCACGTCTTTGACATCATAGTATTGCTTTTAGTGCTTGTGCTCGTAGTTGGTTTTGTCAATAAGATAAGTGGAGGAAACCTAATGTCTAGTATTTCTGGTCAAGAGGAAGCTAGGGTAAAAGTTGTAGTTAAAACAATGGGCTATCCGGAAGAAGCTCTTCAAAATATAGTGATTGGAGATCAGTTAGCTGAAAACAAGCAGTATATGGATGGAGAAATTGTAGATGTTGAAATAATAGATATGGAAGTTAGTATGGTTAATGAGGATGGTGAAATTGTTCTTGGAATAGACCCTACTAATAAATGTGCTTTAGTTACTTTAGAGGCGACTGCAAAATACAAGGAACCTGTGTATAGCTTTGGAAAACAAGAGTTTGTTTCTGGTAGTTACATTTTTTTAACCACTACTACTCTGAACCTAAAGACCATTGTAATAAGCTCTACTCCTATGGAATAGAGGAGGCATTTTGACTTGGAAAGATTAGATAAGATTATAAGGGAGAGTTTTTTTTACAGGATAATCCTATTTATAGTGACTGAGGCAAAACAGAGTTTTTTCTTTTCTGCTAGTTTTAATCCTGCCCCAAATCAATACATTCCATCCAACGAATCATCTGTTACTGTCAAGCTCCTTTCTAAGGTAGGAAGGCTTCTTGACAGATTGTCAAATCCAATTTCAAAGAGGTGGAAAGAAAGTGTTTTAATAGGTTTTTTTAGTAAGTTAAAGTTGAGCTTAGAGGAGTCCTTTATTGGAAGAATATTGCTCAGGTTTAGATTTGTATACCTATTGATACTCTATCCTGTTGTAGATTATGTTTTTAGATACGTTATTTTAGGCGGTAGGCTAGGCGGAATCTGGGATGAGGGTTTCTTTTTATTCTTAGTGCTTATGATTCTAGTTAGGCGTATGGCATTAAATATAAGGTGGAGATTTACCGATTTAGACTTTCCGCTTATATTTTTTATAACTGTGTGTATAATTTTATTTATGCTCAGGTCTCCTGACCCAATAGTGGCGATAGATGGTTTTAGGGTAGTGGTTCAGTATATACTTTGGTTCTTTTTGGTTGTCCAGCTTATAGATTCTGATAAGGATGTTGAGAGGATGGTATATATAGCCCTTGCTATGTCTTTATTTATAGGACTACATGCCATATACCAATTTGTAGCAAGGGTTCCTATGCTTGGAAATTGGGTAGACAGTACAGAGACAATAACGACTAGGGCGTACTCTATAATGTTTAGTCCCAACTTACTTGGTTCGTTTTTCACTTTATTGATACCTATTGCATTTGCTGTGTTTGTCGCGGAGGAAAGTGTTTCCAAAAAGCTTTTTGCCCTTGTTACCTTGGGTGCCAGTGGATTGGGTCTCATTTTCACTTTATCAAGAGGGGCTTGGCTAGCTGCATTCTTTGGCCTCATATTCTTCTTGCTACTTACATATAGAAAGATACTCCTTCCTATATTTGTGTTCGTGTCTTCTATTATTATGACTATTCCAGCCCTCTCAACTAGGTTTTTTAGCTTGTTTTCTAGTAATTATATAAACAAGTCCTCTAAGGGTGGTAGAATCTTTAGGTTTAATGTAGGCCTTAAAAACTGGGAAAAGGATCCCATCTTTGGACTTGGTATGGGACGCTTTGGCGGAGCTGTTTCAATGAACTATAATCTAGCTCCATTTTATATGGATAACTATTATATGAAGACCCTTGTTGAAATGGGAGTCGTTGGATTATCTGCTACTCTTATACTATATCTATCATTGATTATTATATGTGTTTTAAAGATAAGGGGAATATCTGATAATAAGACCCAGATTATCTTATATGGATTGCTTTCTGGCATGTTTGGGGTTTTGATACACAATTTTATGGAAAATATCTTTGAATCTCAATCAATGGTTAGTTTATTTTGGGTTGTAGCTGCACTAATAATGTCTACTTCCAGAAAAATTGATAAAAAATCATAGAAATTCTCGTTGCCATATGGTTAAAAACCTAAGAAAAATGTGGATAAGTTGAGCATTTGTAAAACTTATTCACATTTTTTCCTTATTTGGTATTAAAAAAATATTAAAGTAAAAAAAAACCCCAATATATTGTATTTTTTCCTAAAAAAACCTTGAATTCCGATATTTTAATGATATAATCTTTATTAAATGAAGGCGGTTTGATTTCTTATAGGAGCTTAGTTGTGGATTCTAATATACAAGCTTTAAAACACTATATTTACGAGCTGGAATATGCTCTAACTGTTCAAGAATACGACCGGGTTAAGAATGTGGCTAGGACGATAAAAGACTATGTTCAGGATATTGAAAACGAAGTCAATATTGTTACCGATCGTTCTACTGGCATCTATTATAAGCATATAAACACCATAGAATTTTTGTATAAGCCAGTCGAGGTTGTCAATCCCTATTTAGGAGACTATCTTGAATATTTTTCTAGAGAGAGGACCTATCAATTAGAGAGGTCTGGAGCAAAAGAGGGGCATGATGAGTTTTGGTCTGAACATAATATTCTAAAAGCCAATGTTTTTGGATTAGTTCCGGTTCCGATGATTGGGTCTGAATCGGCTTTCATACTAGAAGATATGGGATGGAAGCGTGTCGATGTAGATGTACTAGATTTTGGAAATGCACACACCGACTTAGCTAACATATACAATTTTTGTGAAGATAGTTTTGATAGATTTCTTGCGATTAAAGAAGAACAAACTGACGCAACGCTTGTTCTTAAATTCGCTAGTTAATTTTTGATGTAAACCATTTTCATTTTATTTTCTTTTCTTTCATTACTCGCCAGCTAAGGAGTCGCCAATTCTCGTTAGCTGGCATTTTTTTTAGAAAATTCAGGAAACTTGGAGGTTATTTTGAATATAGGTGGAGATTACAAAACCCTAACAGCTTTAACTCAAGATAAACACATAGGAATTAAACTTCGTGATTATTTGAGAGGAGATATGGGTTTATCTTCGAGGCTTGTTAAAAGCGCCAAGATGAATAAGGGCATATTTGTTGATGGAAAATCTGTAAGGGTTAGTTATGTATTAAAATCTGGTCAGAATGTAAAGGTGGTTATGAAGGAAGAAAGCGGTATTCCACCTCAGGATATTCCAATTAAAGTATTGTATGAGGATATAGATGTATTGGTGATAGATAAACCTCCTTTCACTGTCGTTCATCCTACCCATACTTACAAGGATTTTACCTTATTAAATGGGGTTCGCAAATACTCTCTGGAAAAAGGGGAAGATTACAAGCCACACGTAGTAAATCGTTTGGATAGGGATACTTCTGGGCTTATGATAGTAAGTAAAAATGGATATTCTCACTTTGAACTAGTGAAGGATATGGATTCAAGGAGTATAGAAAAGATTTATTTGGGTCTTGTCTATGGAAGATTGGATAAAGAATCAGGTAAAATTGAGGCTCCAATTGGTATTAGGGAAGGGGATATAAGGCGTGTTGTGATGGATGGTGGAAGGGAAAGCTTAACTGAATATAGGGTTTTAGAATATCTAGGACCTTATACTCTCTGTGAGTTTAAGCTTATAACTGGAAGGACACATCAGATAAGGGTTCATATGTCTCATATAGGTCACCCTTTGGTTGGGGATACCCTATATGGATGTGATACAGATCAGCCTATAAATAGGCAGGCGCTTCATTCCTATAAGCTTAGATTTACAAGCCCTAGAACGGGGTCTGTCTTTGTAGAGTCTGAAATACCTAAAGATATATATGCTTTAATTCAAGAATATAAAAACAGATAATTGAGCAAGTCTATAAGCCGAGTTCTGTATTAGATGATTATCTATCTGGGCCATTCGTTACCGAATTGGCTCGTTGCGACCCACCATCGGAGCGGCGGCGAGCAGCCGCCTCCTTTGCTCCTACTTGGTCTTGCTTCAAGTGGGGTTTACATGGCCACACAGTCGCCTGTGTGCCGGTGAGCTCTTACCTCACCTTTCCACCCTTACCCGACAAAATCGGGCGGTATATCTCTGTTGCACTAGCCTTGGAGTCACCTCCACCGGGCGTTACCCGGCACCATTGCTCTATGAAGCTCGGACTTTCCTCACCATTGGCGCAATCATCTGACTTACTCAATAACTGTTTTATAATCTTATCAATCTTGGTTTACTATAGCTTCTTCTATATATTCTTCTATGTCTCCCAAAGTTTCAAATTTTGCTATAACTTCGTCTGGGAATTCAATTTCAAATTCGTTTTCTAATTCCATTAAAATTTCTATTGCATCTACAGAGTCTGCTTTTACGTCATCCTTAAGCGAAAGTGATGGATCTAATTCGTAGTCTGGTGATAAATCCATATGTTCTATGATTATTTCTCTTATTTTTTCAAATAACATCTAAGTCCTCCATAATTTGATAAAGTGTCTCTTTTAATCTTTTATAATTTTCTGACTAATCCTCTTTTTTGGAAACTTCGTCATTTAAGTTTTCGGCATCATTTGATTGTCTTTTAACCCATTTTTCAAGTTCGTCTATTAAGTTGCTCTTTGCGTATTTTTCAGCGTATTTAATAGCATTTTTGATTGCGATTCCATTTGAACTTCCGTGGGCTTTTACCACAGGGTACTTTGTTCCCAAAAATGGAGCTCCCCCAAAGGTTGAAGAACTCATAGATTTTTTTAACCCCATCATAGAGTCTTTTAGCAGAAATGCCCCAATTTTAGACTTAGTAGATGAAAGCATAACTTCCTTTATCATACTAAGAAGTGTAGATGAAACGCCTTCAACTAACTTTAAGGTAATATTCCCGGTGAACCCGTCGCATACGACAACGTCGACCTCTCCCTGTAAAAGTTCTCTGGATTCTAAGTTTCCAGCAAAGTTTAACTTTGTATCTCCCTTTAAAAGAGTGTAAGCTTCCTTGTATACCTCAGTTCCCTTGTTTTCCTCAGTTCCTATATTCATAAGTGCAACCTTAGGCTTTTCTACTCCCAATATCTCCCTTGAATACAGTGTAGCCATAATCGCAAACTGGTGGATGTTTTTTGGAGTACAATCAACATTTGCACCTATGTCCGAGAGTACTGCAAAGCCTTTTTTAGTTGGATATACACTTGTCAAGGCAGGTCGCTTTACTCCCTTTACCCTACCAGCTATAAGTGTTCCTGCTGCTAGCAGAGCTCCGGTACTACCTGCGCTTACAAAGGCGTCTAATCTTCCAGTCTTTAAATCATTGCAAGCCTTTACTATCGGTGAATCTTTCTTCTTTCTTATGGCTGCCACGGGCTTTTCTTCCATAGAGATATTATCGCTACAGTGAACTATACTCACCCTATCTGGAATATCTTTTTTTGCCAAGAACTGCCTCTGTAAAAATATATCATCCCCATACAGAACGATATCTGCATCCAATCCTTCCCTTAATGCAAGTGTAATTCCTTCTATAATTGCTTCGGGTGCGTTATCGCCACCCATAGCATCTACACCGATTCTCATATTCACCTCCATCGGAGTATAGTTTACATACTTTTCCCCCCCCCTGTCAATAAATTACTTGCTCTTTTAATTTTTTGCTGTGTCAACTAGCGCAGAAATCTCGCAGTCGAGTAGTTACTACACTCCTTTGAGATTTTGCTTGTTTCCTTGCAGAAACTTAAAATAGCTGCGTAATTTGGGTTTGGATAGTTTTACTTGATAAGTTTTTGAAATCCTCAAAATCCCTGCGTAATTTGGTTTAGTATTAATATTAAAAAAACTCCCAAGAACTAGACTCTAATAATTTCATTTGAAATCTTTATAAATTTTGCCTCTGGGTTTTACCATTAAAACTGTAATGACTTTTATTTCGCCATTTTCCAACTTGTAAATAACTCTATAATCATTTATTCGCATACGATAAATACCCTTATGATTTTTCATAGCTACTATATCAATATTTTCATTGTTTTTTAGATAAAAGCCCTCTAAATTACTTAAAAATTTAGAATAAATTTTTTTGTGTTTTTTAAAAAATTTTTCGGCAGCCTTATGTATAATAATTTCCAAATTGATATTGATATTTATCTTTTTCATAAAGTTATTTTCTCTACTTTTGCTACTTGTAAATCATCGTCACTTAATTCGGATAAAGCAGACATTATTTCATCTTCTTCTTCGTCCGTTGCATAAGGAACATTACTCATCCTGTACATAAAATCATCTTGTTTTTCTTTGATGGCTTTTTCTAATGCATTCCTAATAAAATCAGAATATGAAATATTAAAGATTGAAGATATTTTTTTTATTTCACTGATGATTTTATCATCCAGTTTTACACTCATCGTTTTCATATAGGAACTCCTTTTTAACTGTATTATCATATTATCGTAATACCATAATACACTAAAAGTAATCAAATGTTAAGTTTGCATCTAAAAGTTTATTAAAAAATATATGAAATATAATCAAAATATAAGATTTATATACTCGATAAGTTTTTAAAATTCTCAAAGTTCCTGCGTAATTTGTGTTTAGCATAATAAATAACCCCAAAGTTAGACCCAAGATGGATTAGGGCTTTAGGTTTCAGGTTGACACCTATCCGCATCAACCTCAATAAAAAAATACGCCTTTTAAAAGCGTATTTTCCCTAAGATAATCATGAACTAGTCACAATATTCAGACTATGAAAAATGGATGATTTTTTAGATAGTGTGTAGAATATAGCTAAGACAGTCAAGAACGAGTTATTTCTAGGAACTAGAGAGAGTTCAGGTCGCAGTGTACCAAAGACGTACATAAGAGTTGAACTCTCTCGTATTCCTAACACGCTTTAGTTTGAACGTGAATCATAGTCTAGTACAACCTTCAGACTAAGATAAATGAGTGAGATTTTCAGAAACTAGAGGGTTCTGGCTCGGAGTTTACTAAGAAGCTAAATGAGAGACAGAACTCCTTGTACTTTCTGAGAAGGTCGCCATTTATCGACGTCTGAATTAGAGTTTGAATTTTGAAACCTCCTCTTGCAACTCTCCTGCAATTATAGCTAAACTGCTACTTGCATTTGAGATATCGTCTATAGACTGGGTTTGGGTGTCTACACTGGCAGTTGCCTCCTGTGTTGTAGCGGCGTTTTCTTCAGCAACAGCAGATAGGTTTTGTATAACGTTTACTATCTCGGCGTTGTTCTGTTCTATACTTCTCGAGCTTGCTATTACGTTTGTAGCTATTTCTTTAATTGTTACAACTGCTGACTCTATTTCATCGAACTTGTCTATTGTTATTTTTGTCTGTCTATCTTGCTCTGAAACTATATTTCCAACCTTTGTTATACGGTTGACTGCAGTTTGAGATTTTTCTTTTAATTCTTCGATAATGAGTCTGATTTCCTCTGTAAACTTAGATGAGTCTTCGGCTAGCTTTCTTATTTCTTCTGCTACAACTGCAAATCCCCTGCCCGCATCTCCAGCTCTTGCTGCTTCAATAGCTGCGTTTAGGGCGAGTAGGTTGGTTTGATCGGATATGGATTGTATCATTTCCGACGCCTTGAATATGCTTTCAGCACTTGTGTTAGTTTCTATAATTGTACGGTTTACAAATTCGGCTTCTTCTTTGCTATCTTCGGTAAGATTGGTGAGGCCGTTTAGGGCGCTTTTACCCTCATCTTTTTTCTCATCTATATTTTGGATTGCTTCTCTTAGTTTGTTTAATACTTCGATCATTTCATTTAAGTGTTGTGTGTTAATCTCCACATTGTTTGCAGCCTCTGTAGTATTTTGAGCTTGTCCAGTTGCTCCTTCTGCTATATTTCGCATAGCGGAGGCGACTTCCTTTGCAGATTCGTTTGTATTTTGTGCTGTGGCGGTTAATTCCTGTGAGGTGGCGGCGGTATTTTCTGCATTGGAAGAAATGTGTATAATCAAAGATCTTAGGGTATCTTCGGTTTGGAGTACTGTGTTTATCAAACGACCTATTTCATCATTTCTATTCCTATATTTTAAGACGTTCGCGTCTTTTTCTACCCTTAGGTCTAAGTCTTTGAGTTTTGAAAAATATTTATCTATTTCAGCTATTGGCTTTGCTAATATTTTTCCAAATATAAATCCAACGATTGATATGACAATAAGTAGTAAGATATTGCTTATCGTAATTTTCCAAGTTAAGGCCCCTATCATAGCATCAATTTTATTTCTGTATATAACAGATACAAATGCCCAATTGGTATTTGGTATTTTGTATATATTTGCGCGTACATTGTTGCCTCTTACTACATAGTCGCCAGAAGCATTTCCATTTGAAAAGGCTTTTTCAGTTATATCTATTAGGGATTGTAATTTAGAATCTTCTTTTACAAGTTCTCTCAACTTACTCCCTACTCTTTTTGGCTCCTTGTGAGCTATTATCTCCATGTCTTTATTTACTATAAAGGTATATCCATCTCCTCCAACGTCCTCATCCTTTAAAAAATCTGATAAGGTTTCTGTTTCCAAGTCTATTCCAAGTGTTCCATCAACTTCTCCATCCTCATTTCTACATGGAACGGCAATCGTTATACAGCTTTTTCCAGTGAGACCATCTGTGTAGGGTTCTGTTACGCAGTCGTTTCCATTGAGTGCGTCCTGAAAAAAAGCTATGTTAGGTGTTTTTGCTTTCTCTATTTTGTCTTTAAACACTATTGATTCCGCATTTTTTCTTACGTAATAAAAGTTTAAGTAATCGCTATTTTTAAATATGTTCTGCATTTTTTCTTGAGTTTTTTTATCTTCAAATGAATTTATTAAGTCCGCACTTGAAAGTATAGACTTTAATTTATCTATTTTCGAACCGAAGAATACACTAAAGGCTTTAGCGTTTGCCTTAGCATGTTGATTTACGGTTTCATTTTGTGTATTAACAAGATTTTCTTTGGAAACGTTGACGCTTATAAACGTTGAAAGAACTATGCTTAAAATGATTAGAGCTAATATTATAAGTGTTAGTTTATTCGCTATCGAACCGTTTTTTTTGTGTTTGCTATTATTTTTTGCTGACATATTTTCCCTCCCTATAGCCGTACATAAAAACATACGCTTTAAAAAGCGATAAGTATGATTAGAGAATAACTAGCTTTTTGGAATATGTTAAGAGATTTAACTTTTGTATAATAAAATTTATTTTTAAAACAAAGTTGTCTGTAGAAATATTCCTCTATATATCGCATGTCGTTCCCTTGCAGGATATCAAATATTGAATATCCCAGATGTTTTTTATTACACAGCTGTGTTATCGGCATAGAAATTTAAAGTTTTTAGTACTAATTTTCTATTTTATTTATGATTTTGTAATGATGTTTGAAAGAAAATGATTTTTTATTTTTTGGAATATCTAACATATACCTAAGATAGTCAAGTGAGGCAAAAGGGGGTTCAAAAGAACAGTACCCTTTGCGCATTCCCTCGCCAAAAAAACTAAATGCACCATATGATTCGAAAGACTAAATGCACCAGTGTTTGCTGGGGGAGTGCATTTACTTTTGCAAATAACATGCAATAATATTCGCGGCAAAAAAATAAAAAAAACATTCTTAATGCTTTACAAATACTAGTTAATTATGTACAATACTCAAGTGACCCGTGTACTGTAGGCTGTATGCCGTGGCTGCACGCATTATTTTATGTGCTTTTAACAAGCTTAAGATCGGCCCTCTACCGTTTTGTAAGATGTTAAGAATCACTTGTGCACATACAGTTTATTTACATAGAGTATTGGAATGCAGGTTTTTATTAAGGAAATGGAGAACGATAAATGGCAAGAATGAGAGAACCGAGGTTCAAAAAGAGCAGAAGGCTCGGCTTAAATGTTTGTGGCCATCCAAAGGCCATGGCTCGTGCTGGTAACAATCCAAGGGAAGCCAGAGATGCTAGAAAATTGAGCGAGTACGGCGTACAATTATTGGAAAAACAAAGACTAAGAGGATACTACGAAGTAATGGAAAAACAGTTCAGGCGCTATGTCAAGACAGCTCATAAGAGCAGTGGAATGACAGGTGAAGTTCTGATAAAGCTATTGGAAACTAGACTTGATAACATGGTATATAGGTTGCAGTTTGCTAATTCTATAAGACAGGCAAGGCAGTTTGTAAGCCACGGACACGTATTGGTAAATGGCAGAAAGGTAGACATACCTTCATATGCTATACAACCTGGCGATGTCATTACAATTAAAGATAGGCTTCGTAAGAATGAACTTGTTAAAGCTAATTTTTTAGATGGCAAGCTTACTCTACCCTACTTGTCTAAGGATGAAAATGCGTTTTCAGGGTCTCTTGAGAGATGGCCTGAAAGGGAAGAAGTTCCAATACAGATTAACGAGCGTCTAGTTGCGGAGTTTTACTCAAGACTCGTTTAATGTATTTTATCCGTATGTCGGAGTTAAACTTGAAATTTATGTGGGCTTCTGCGCTTTACGTAGGAGCCCTTTTGTCGTATTGCCACTAGGTGATATTGTTTTAAAGGCGGTTTTAATATGAAAAAAGTAATTCTGATTTCTATTGCTA
>PDWI01003887.1_pt1 | contig 20987 bp, 23 predicted proteins | sample 1430891 | NCBI WGS metagenome assembly PDWI01 (sample SAMN01162508, study PRJNA174530) | Oral metagenome, whole genome shotgun sequencing project. | biome: Marine environment; feature: Marine mammal; material: Swab sample of the gingival sulcus; isolation source: swab sample of gingival sulcus... | reverse complement strand
GTTTGCTGAAAAATATAAAAATAATGATGATGTGGAAATTTTATTGGTTTCTGTGGACTCTTCAAAAGATAGATGGCTATCATTTTTAGAAAAAGAAAACAATGAATTTGGCAATAACCTATTTATAGCAAACGGTATGGAAACTGAATTTGGAAATAATTATAATATTAAATCAATTCCGAGATACATTCTTATAGGGAAAAATGGAAAAATCATTAACTCAAACATTAGTGAACCATCAATTGCGATTGAAAAAGAAATCGAAAGTGCATTGAAAGAAAAATAATGTGCCACAACAATGGCTATAAGTAATTGCTACTACTCTCCTACTTCTGAAAATTCTCAGCCTTTAGGAGAATGCTACACACGAAGTAAAAATAACTTTTATGCTACAAGTGAAGACGGAATTTGGAATCTTTCAGTAGCATACCGAGAGGAACGAATTAAAATTATCAAACAATTAGTGCAAGAATTGTAAAATATTGTCTGAATTTAACCAAAAAGTAAATATGTAAAATCTGCTACTATTCTTATACTAGGGCGTTCTCTGCAAGCAACCAAAAACTAAGTTTCATAAATTATAGAAACAACTTATCAATGGTTAAAATATTTAAAAAATTAGCAAATTATAATTTTATTATTATTCTTTTTGCTGCTTTTTTGGTTTTTATGCTTTACTTATTTCCAACGCACCAAGCAGAAATTTCAGAAATAATAGAGCATAAATTCATTTCATTTGACGAACGATTTTCTTATACCCAATCAGACGTCTTGTCAACTCTTGAAGTAATAGGCAAAGAAGGTAGAAAAAAATATTCATTCATTAGTGGTGTCATTGATATGGTTTACCCAATTATATATGGTTTATTATTCTTTTTACTTCTTTTTAAATTAATCAATCCTATTGATAACTCGAAAATTAAATGGATTTTAATCACACCAATAATTGCAGTTTTATTTGATTATTTAGAAAATTTTAGTGTGTTGCATCTGATAAATGTTTATCCCAATATTTCTGATTCACAAGTACTTTTTAGCTCATTTTGTACAAGTACAAAGTGGATTCTAATAGCAATAACTTTATTGCTTATTATCAACTTGATAATTTTTAATCTAATTAAAGCCAACAGAGAACAATGTGCATAAGCGGTAGTTTTTTATATTATCAAGCCTATTATAATCCCAATCCCTAAAGCTACAAGGAAAAAAGTACTCATTCCTAAAAAATAGGAAATAGGAGCTTTAATATAATTCAGTATTTTTCTTTTATCAAAAAATTGGGCAGTCGCCCAAAAAGTATAAATTAAAATAATGTAACTTCCAAACCTTAAAATTGGTATCTTTGTTATGCTTTCCAGTATGCCTAAGAATGTACCCATTAGCATTTGCATTCCGATTATAAAAAGCAACAGAATAAGAATTTCATAAAAGTTATAGTTATATTTTCGGTAGAATATTTTAATCCATATTGCCACAAAAACTGACATCAAAATATTTGAATAACCATAATTTTGAGTTATCCATTGAAATATTAGACTTATTGACGAATCTGAACCATCAGTTTTTAAATAGATATATCCATACTTAAATTTAAAAATTTCCTCAAATATTGTATAAGTCAATGAGCAAATCAAAATAAACATTATTGGTTTTACAAGTCGGGTTCTATCTTCTGATATAAATGTTTTTATATTTTCACCTGGTCTTACAGCTAATTCTTTTATTGTGAAAAATAATCCTTTTTGCAAGTTTAAAACACTTCCGATTTCAGACACGATATAACGACTAGTAATTCTTTCTATTTCTTGTGGATGTCCACAGTTAGAGCAATAATTCCCATGAAGCTCACTTTTACATTTCTTGCATATATTCATTTGTTTAGTTCTTTCAGTCGTTTTATTATAAATAATACTACTCTTATTAGAAACATTCTTAAATTACCGCTAACAGCTTGTGTCTATGGCAAGAGTGTACTATAAAATAAAAACAAAAGTGCGGGGAAATGGGATGTTTTATTAAAGTCCAACTCTGCACACATAATTTATATGCTTGTGTTAGCCATAGTTATTATTATTTTTCTTTTAATAGTTTTATCATTTCATCTATTTCTTTTTCAGTAAAATCTCCACTAACGCTAGCTTTACCTCCAATTATTTCAGAGTTTATAATCGGCAAGGATACAATCTTTTTTCCTATTACAATAGCCAAAGGAGTTCCAATATTTTCTTTTGTCAGAATATAGAATTTTTGAGCTCCTTCTTTTGTAAATACAATACTAATTTCCGGTTTATTGTTATAATTACTGAATACTTTTTGTATTTCTAAAATGTCTTTGGTGGTCAATGATGGCTTATCCTCCAGTTTTATGTCTTTATTTTCTATTGAGTAATTATAATCAACAGTGACATAAAACCCATTTTCCCTATCAATTGGAATTGGTTTGAATTTATCTTTTGGCTTCGCAACTGGATTATTAAAATTTGCTTTTATGTTGTTAATTTCCTCATTTATATCTTTAAATTGAGTAGATATTGCGTTAAACAACTCTCCTGATTTAAAGAACTTATTATAGGCACTAGATTGTATGAAATTATAAATATCATTTACTTCTTTATCACTTAGAATGTCATTAAATGCTTCTCGAATTCTTTTAACTATTTTTTCATCTGACATCTCTTTTTCCAGTCTCAGAATGCTAATACTATCATCTCCTGTAGCTTGATATTTAAGAGGTTCAATCTGATAATTAAAACTTGTTTTTTGAGTTTCTACAAGATTTAGTTTATTTATGATGATGTTAGTTTTATCCTTTCTTGATTGCGTACAATTCATCAATAATATTGATGCAAATCCTATTAAAAACAATTGTGCTTTCATTTTATCTTTATTTATAGTATTATTTTGATTAATTACCGCTAACAGCCTGTGTGTATGGCAATAGCAGGAGTTTTACGACTGCGGAAAGCCATTGACTAAACTGCTTTCACTTATACACGATATTAGCCACGGTTTTTCAGTTTTCTTTTATAAAATCATTAACGCAGTTTGCCCATTTTATATAAATTGACTTATCTAACGGAAAATGAGCTCCATTAAAACTACAATATTTCTTTTTAGCAGATTTAAATTTTTTAAAAGTATTTTTTGTATAGACATCTGGTGTCATTTGATCATTTTCCGGCTGACACACTAAAACAGGTTTATCATATTCATTATGAGGTTTATCAGGTTTTGATTGTATTAATAAAGACAGCACTCCTCTTAAACTAATTAATGTTCCTGCCTGAGGATCTTTTTTTACCAGCTCATTGAATTCTTTGTTATCTGTTAAAGTGTCGTACGAAATGGCATAATACGTTTTTAAGCGTAATTTCCCAAACAATCGCGACAGCAATTTTAGAAAAGGCAGCAGTGGGTAAGTTAAAGCTTTTGTAGTCGTTTCTCTTTTCATAAATTCCTTATCTGCAATATCCCACAGGCACCAACAAATTAATCCATCTGCACAATCATATCTTGCATCTGTTGAATAAGCCAATGGCCCGCCCATGCTTGCACCTCCTAAAAATACTTTGCCTTTGAAAATTTTTCTTGCATAAGCAACGGTGTCATTTAAATTTTGCAGATGAATATTCCAGGTAAAATCGCCTTTTAATCTTTCATTATAGCCATAACCTTCTAAGTCGGGAGCAATAATATTATAACCTTTTTCAAATAGAGGAATTAAAAACGGCAACAGTATTCTTGCATAGCCTGCAATGCCATGAGAGAAAACAATCACAGGTTTTTCTGCATCAGTATTTTTATAAATTTCAATATTGATTTTTCCGTTTATGGAATTGATTTGTTTTATTTCGACATATTTTTCCCATTTAGTAATCAAGTCTTCCCCAAACCAATTACGCATATAGTTTTTCCAAAAGTCTTTTTCCGGATATTGTTTTTTCATACGTTACTCTGCCTTTTATGCCATTTTTATCGGGTAATTTAGCATGTAATATGGTTATATACTGGGGCTAACATTCGTAACTAATCGAAACGCTACGGTAAGCGTAGCCATTGTTGTATGATGTCATATTCTAAAAGAACAATACATAACGCGGTACTTTCTGCATATATTCTTTGTATGACTCAGGGTAGGTTTCCAGACAATAACGCTCTTCCCGAAGAATCATTAAATGCGTAAAAACCATATATAATATCCAGAGAATAAGCATAGGTAAAGAAAGGGTTGCAACAACAATCCCCAACATCATTACCCCATAAAAGAAGTAGATCGGATTACGTGAGATTTGGTACACTCCTTTTTGAACCGCTTTATTTTCAGGTGTTGTAGAATAATTATGAAGCGCTGTTAAATAGAATATAATCCCAACGATTAAAATAATTATACCGGCATAAAAATAAGGGGTATCAATTTTTAGTGGTACCCAGATGCTAAAAATCATCATCCCATAGGAAAAAACCGTGCTTATTATGGCTATTATTAAATCTCCTTTAGAATACCAAGACATATTTCCTAGTCGTTTTACCGCTTTTTTATTTAATATCAGCATTGGTACTATCATAACTAATAAAACGATAAGGCTGCCTGTCCAGGCATTTAATAAACCTATTCTGATTTCAAAAAACTGTTCCATATCTGTCTTGTTTTTTTATTTTGTTTTATCATATCTGTCCCACCTTTGCTTCCAATCTTTTAAAATTTCGTATCGCCATTTTCCAATAGTCATTTGACATTTTTCTGCCGATACGTCCAAATCAACATAATAATTGGGATACTTATGGGCATCGAATTTTCTAAATTGGCCTCCCCAGCTTTCCTGAGTAGGGTCATTAACATCTCCGACATTTCCAATAACCGGAGATAGTAAATATAAAATTGAAGGACTATCTCCCTCCTTTAAGCTGTTGGGAGGGTAATTAGCAACGGGAAATACATCTCCACATTTTTCCTCAAACATACCCTTATGATTTGAACCATGATTTCTGATGTTATAATCAATAAAAGAGGTATATGACCATTCTCCGTCCTGGATACCAGACTGATAAATTCCTCTGAATGTTTCGTGGCTTCCTCGTGGAAGGACTCCATTTTCTATCCACCATAAATCAGAATATTCGTTTTGCATGAAATCAAAAATGAAGTTTCTACTGGCAGTATCGTGCAATGTGTTTGAAGAACCAATATAGTAGATTCTAATTTTATCTGCTATATCAGGAGCATCATACAAGGCCTGTGCAGTTGTTGTTATACTTCCCCATACAAGTATCCATAGCGGTTTTTCCGTTGAATAATTTCGAGCTGTTTCTACTATCCAGTCCGAACCTTCTGAAGTGCCTTTAAATGAAGGGCTTCCCCTGATTAACGAACCTTCTTTTACCACAGCGAGTATTTCTTTTTCAGACATTAATTCCGAAAACCCGTTTACTCTAATTCCCTCTACATCAATGCGTTTAATCCAATATTTGATTAAGTCTGTATTACTTATTGTATCCCAGGGGTGTGCTTCTTTATTATTGTTTGGTGTAGACACAATACCTTTAATCTTGATTATATCACTGTAATGAGCTGCTCTAAACAACGATTGAATATCATCAGGATCGCCCCCTAAGTCAGTGTCAATTATAACATCAAATGTTTTATTCAATGCTAATTCTGAATTGCAGCTATTCAAAATTAAAAGCAATGACGTAACAAAAACCAATATGAACAACACATTTCGTTTTTTCATAAGACTTTAACTTATTTGATTTCGTTTTAATTCAAATGACACACAATGGTATGCACAGGATTCTTTCTATATTGATTATAATTTTACGAATTCGAAATACACAATTTTACTCCTGTCATGGGTTCTCTTTCTTCTCAACTAATCCTGTATGTGCAGTACAAATTAAAACCTTCCCTTCTAATTCAAGCACTTTTTTTGCTGATGCAATTGTTTTTTTATGGTTCATGCTATAAAGCCTGTAAAACGGTTTTATAAAACCATTTTGATAAACTACCGCATCGCCTGATATAAAAATTTCATCGTTAATCAAATAACAAACATGCCCTATGGTATGCCCATTTGTATATATCGTTTTTATTTTTGTATTATCAATCACAATAACCTGATTATCTTCAAGTAAGGAAAACTCCCTGTTAATTTTAGGATTCTTGTAAAAAATTCCCATGCGTCTTTTTTTTCCATTAACCAAAGGTAGTTCATTCTTCCCAAAATAAAGTTTCGCTTTAGGGAATAAGTGTAATCCTTTCGTATGGTCATGATCGCTATGTGTAAGAAGAACTGTTGTAATGTCCTCAGCTTGAATATCTAATTTGGAAAACTCTTTTATTACTCTATCACTACCATATCCTGTGTCAAAACAGATGTATTGATTTTCTGTTTTGTAAATAAAGATATTCACACCTCTATCCTTAACAGTCAATAAGTTAGTTGTTATTTCTTGTGTTTCTATTGGATAGAAGAATGCGGTATAAATAGAATTGAATTTGGGCAGTATTGAATTAACCTGTTTTTTATATTGAATATATTTTTCTCCAAAGGCTTCGATAAGAATTACATCTTCTTTTCGGAGTAGAATTTTTAAAATTATATAACTAACAGGAATACACAGTAGAAGTAGCCACGATTCACAGGCCAGGCTTACTCCGCTGATAACAAATAAAATGCCTGAATAAATTGGATTTCTAACAATTCCATAAACGCCCCGGGTAGCTAAAATACCATTTGATATACATTTATCAACTTGCCTGCCGGCTGATATCCACAAGTATAAGCCCAAAATAAATGCAAGAGCACCGAAAATATAAAACAAAATCGGAGCAATATTAAACCTAAAGCTCTCCGGATGAGTAAAAGTAAAAAACATCGCTGCCCCAACAATAAAAATGTTCAGAATGCCATACAAAGGCCCTACCCCCCAAGAAGACATATGCGGTTTTTCAATTTTATTATTTTTTTCTTTATTCTTCATTTTAGCTTCCTAGCGTGCATAACAACTTGGGTGTATGGCGAGCGCAGGAGTTTTAATGACTGCGGAAAGCTATTTTCTTAATCGCTTACGGTATTTTGCCTATTGAGTCAAGGTTATACGCTATTGCGCGAAGGTTTAACAGACAGCAAGCTATGGCTTATAACTTTAAGTCAATCACCTTATTATCAATAGATTATAGCCTGCGTATTAGCAGCCGGCATTTTGTAATAAGTTATTCCTGTGAATCATTTTCAAGAATTGTAACTTTTCCATCTTTAAGGCTGTAAAATGCTCCAATAACTTTAATTTTCCCTCCATTTTCTAAGCCACTTATTATCGTACTTCTGTTTCTTATGTCTTTAATAGTTTGATTTACATTATTTTTAACAGCAGCATCAAAATATTCTTTATCTTTTACATCTCTTTTACCTTCTGTCATTTGAATAGCCGGTTCAATTTCGTTTAATAATGATGTAACATTATCACTACCTACGTCTACTTTTTTTATAGCCGATTTCACAGCTCCACAGTTTTCGTGTCCTAACACCATTAAAAGTTTAGAACCAGCTACCCCTACGCCATATTCCATACTTCCAAGCAGTGCTTCATCTTCAATATTTCCTGCTACGCGAACAACAAAAATATCTCCAACTCCCTGGTCAAAAATATATTCAACTGGTACCCTGGAGTCTATACAGGCTAAAATTACGGCTTTAGGGTATTGTCCTTTTGTAGTTGAGGCAATTTGTTTTGGTAAATCACGACTTATTAATTCTCCTGCAACGTATCGTTTATTACCTTCTAATAAGTCTGCCAAAACCTCATCAGATGTCATATTCTCCTGTGCTTGTTTTGTCATAACTTCTTTTACCAACTCACTAGAAGTTTGTTTTTTTTTATCGGTTTGATTTGATTTCTGATTCGCTTGGTTACAAGCAATTAATGCCAAAAATAAAATTCCTATAATTACTTTAAAAATAGTTTTGTTCATGATATTAAATTTTAATTGTGTTAATAATAGTGTTTTTACTTTTTTATGTAATAATTTTTTATGCACAGTTGCATGGGTTAACACTTAATTTTGTAAGTACATACCAACCTGAAATCCTGATCTATCGGGAGTAAGCATTTCCGGCTGCGAAAAGCTATTTGCTTAATTGCTTACGGCATATATTGTGTTGCCTGCTGCTATTTTTCCTTATTCTTAATTTTCAAATGTACCATACCGCCCATATTCATAATATCTGTTATTGTTAAAAGGATTTTATGCATTAATGGAATGCCTTGTTTTACACCTTTATACATTGGTTTATAGCTGATTAATTCAATGCGGTTGTCCCAATTTTCCATTTCTCGGGCAGATTTTATTGACCAACCTCCTTCTAACGACATACCCATTCCGCCTTTTTTTAGAACTAGCTTTTTTGCCATTTCAAAACCCTTGTGCGTTAAAACGTCAAAATACAACTCACATTCCGGAAAATAATCGGCAATTTGTTTAAAAAATGTTTGCATTTGTTTTTCCGTGAAATACATAAACACGCCTCCTGCCAGAAATAACAAGCCATTTTTGACTTCTATCTGCTTAAAATATTCGGTTTCTAAACACGATGAAGTGATGCTTCTGTGTCGGTCGCTATCGGTGTAAAAATTCTTCCGCAACGCCATAACATCGGGCAAATCAAGTTCATAAAATAATATTTTACCATTGTCGATACGACTAAATGTAGTGTCCATTCCGCAACCGATATTTACAATAGTGGCTTCGGGGTATTTCTCTACGAATTCCTTTACCAGCTTATCGGTGTGCAGGCTACGCCCAACCCAACCGTGCTGCGATAAGGCTTGTGTTTTGGCTATTTCCGAAAAATCATAATCGAGTTTGTTTATAATTTCCACGGCTTTTTCATCTTTCATGCGTGGTTTTGACTTTTGTGTTTCATAAGCCCGGCCCCACAATGGCAATAACAGCGTTTCTTCTACTGTTCCTTTTTTTACTTCGAATTTATGTTCCATTTTATTTCCCTTCTGTTAAGTTTCATACACTGCCAGTAGCACCTATCGGCTTCGGCTATGCGTAGTTGCGTGGGTTAACACTTAATTTTGTAATTACATACCAACCGGAGACCCTGATCTGTCGGGAGTAAGCGTTTCCGGCTGCGGAAAGCTATTTGCTTAACCGCTTTCGCTGTACACGATATACTTTTTGTGTTTTCGTGTTTTATTATCTTCTACCTTCCCGTGTATTGGAGTAGCAATTTCCTTGGACAAGGTGTCTGTTTTTCTTGCAAAACTTGATGATATATCTGACTTATGAAAGAAAATAGCAGTTATTTGTATAGCTTGGAAATTGACTAAGTAAAAGTTATATGAAATCTGTTGCTAATTTAACATGAACATCACTTTTTTTGCAAGAGTAGAAAAGTTTTCGTCATTTCTTAACCATATTTCATGCCCCAGGGTTGCAATAACTTCAATTTCATTTAATTCGAGTTTTTTAATTGTATTTCCGGTTTCAATAACATCAATTATAGCATCAGCAAAGCCTAATAAAAGCGATATTTCATGATTGCCTGACATAGGTATTATTTCAATGTCCATATTGTGTTTTTGGAAGAAATCTCTTGCAATATTTTCAAAGCGTGTTGCAACGCGTTTAATGCCATCTATAGATGTTTTATTTCGTCTTATAATGGATAATCTATAGTTTTTAGAATTTAAACTAAACGCTTTTTTAAGGTTTTTGCTAGCATCATTTAAAAACCAGACTGAACTTCCAACAGCAATATCAATGTGTTTTTTTTCAAGCATAAAAGGTAAGTCGGCATGTCGCATTGCAACACAGGTCACATTTTCTTCTTTATAAAAAAAAGGCAGGTTATTGGTTAGTTCTGTTTTATTGATTTTAAATTGACTAATTGTTTCATTAAATAGTCTTCCTTTTCCGAACGCAAGAATTGTTTCGTTTGGTTCATGTAATGTTAGCATGGTAAAATATTGTTATTTTGCAACCAATCTTTAATGATGTTTAAAGAATCATTGACAGTTCGATTGCTTGTGTCAAGGATGAAACACCCAAAATTTGTAGCAAGAGCTTTATAAATTTCAAGATATTTAGTATGGTACTTATCACTATACTGTTTCTCAGTTCTGTTAGACAAGCGATTTTTAGTATTTTGCAAGTCTGTCCAGCACAAAATAGTGGGTGGCTTATGATTCCACAAAGACCAATGTTTGGGTTCCACCAGTGACAATACAGTCATCCAGTGCCTGTCAAAAATTAAAGTAGAATTGCGGTATTGTTTATCTATTTTTTCAATTGCATTAAAACCTATATTAAGAGTTAACAGGTAGTCTTTATTTTCATATGCTTTTATTAAATTCAAACCATCCTGGCCACCAAATGGACGTACATAAGTACCTCCGCAATAATTGGCAATCAACTGAGAAAGAGTGGATTTTCCTGTGCCATCATGCCCGTCAAAAACAATATGATGGTTCCCATTTTTATTCATTCTTAAATAATATTTAAAGAGTTAGAATATCCACTAGTATATCCCTTATAGGTGGCTTGTCCGCCTATAAGAGATATTTTTTACATAAAAGATTTAAAAAGGATAAATTCTAACCTCTTTTTTGTTATCATTTATTTCCATCCAATAGTGCCTTTTTTCTGCATTGTTTAAAAGTTCTTTTTCTTTACCTCTCAAAACTATTAGTCCTTTTGAAGAGACACGAAAAGCATCTTTTTTTTCAACATCACCTTTAAGTAATATGGTTTTCCCATCGCAGGAAATGCCAATTCTACCAGAGCAGCCTTTTGTCATGCCCAAACCTTTACGGGCTGCTACTGACAATGAAATAAGTCCGCCTGGGGACATTTTTAATTTTTTGTTTTTAATTGTAAGTTTTCCCATGATTTACGATGTTTTAGGATTTAAAAATTAATTGATGAAAACGATTATATTGTTCTGCTAAGAACATTTCTTTACCGCCATTCCTCCATATGTCTTTGTCAAGAGGAGCAAGATTTTTGGGGTGATCGGTACCTTCGCGTACACGCATGCAGTCTGGACTAACTTCTCCAAAAATAACCTTACCAGACTCATCAATGAAATAGCAAATGTCTATTAATACAAGACCTGCATCAAAAAACAACCTCTCAAGCCATAAAAAAGTATCAGAAGCAAGTTTTTTTGCACTAGCAACATCTTCTATCCATATCGATGCATAATCGTCAGATATTGGTTCATCAGCCAGCCGGGTTCCTTCATCATCTGTTAATGGATTTCTCCAATCGAAACAAACAATTGGTTTTTCAAACCTGTCCCATTTTTTTAGCGGACTATTATTGCCTACAACAGTTGGATATTTGTCAGTATATCTATACCGATGAACCGGCGACCCAACATGGTATCTTTTAACTCTGACTTCTAAGTTACCCGGCTTAACTCTTCGTTGTATTAACAGTAAGCCATATTCTGTTTCTACTAATGCTAAGAATACATTGCCCAAACATTTATCAGGATTCGCTGCTTGTTCAATGTTCATTTGTCTATATAAATCAGCTGTAAACTTAATTCTTAGAATGTCGGTACCTTCTGCTGTTCCATACCTGTTATTGGTGTATGAATAGACAGTGGGTTTAAAATGCATCACCACAATTTTTTCATTTAAAAGACGAACAACCTTACTCTCTCCTTCAGTTAATAGAGATAGTTCATTAAAATCAAAATCTATTGTCCGAATAACATCTTCTAGCAACAGGCTTAGAGTGGTTGAACCATTTTCTATCAATTCTCCTAAATTTATTGATGTTGACGAGGTCGTTTCTCCTGGTTTTACCAATTCTACATTTAAATCTAGAGACTTTAATTCCTTCACTAAAGGATTTAAAAGTTCCTGATTTTCAAAATTTGCTATATACACCGTAAGATTTGTAATTACCTGTGTTCCCATTGCCTATGCATTATTATAATTTGGGTTAATATTATTTGAACAATTTTAATTTTTCATTATAGTATTTCATTACTTCACATGTAGCCCAAGACGATATCGCTATGGGCTCGGCATGGTTGCCTTGTAATGATTTGTTTTTAAGTTCTTCTACATCAAAATCCATTTGGTTAATAAACCAGTTTTTTAATAGTTCATTGGTTGTAACTGTGCCAAAACACCCCATTATTCCTTTGCTAACATTTAAAGGTATTTTAATAAAGTAATTATATAAGTTAACTTTACTGCTTTCCGGCTCTCCATTGTTTTTAGTATGGGCAGCCATTCCCATTTGTTGTCTGAAACGAATAAAACCAAAACTGAAATTTCTTAACAATAAATTGTTTTTATCTTTATGAGGTACTTGTGCTTTGCCATACAGGCATATGGCATGATCCATAAGATTATCTCCTGATGCTAACTGATATGTGTTAAAATCAGTTTCGTCAAACAGACTAATATTTAGTTCTAAGTTGTTGTATTTGGGCGATTTTCCAGTCATTGTTTCCAATCCTTCTTTAAGGTTTTTTACGATTATGATTAAGTCGTAGTCGGAAAACTGTTCACTATTGGCTGCCGATCCATATAAAATGATGGTTTGAAGGTTTTCTCCAAGCATTTTCTTTAACTGCTCAACAAAACCAAATCTTTTTTCTTGAGCACTATTTAATTTTGTCGTTTTAAGTGTTTTCATTTCAGCTTTGATGTCTTTAAATAGAACATATAAAACCTTAGAAAAGAAGAATTTAAGCTCAAATAAGCTTTCAATTGGATTTGAGAAACGTTTCTCTGCAATTTTTAATACAAATTCGGGAATATTTAAGGATATTAAATCACTCAAACCTGATGTTTCTGCAATTTTTCCTGCTTGCCACAACCTGTTGAGTTTACTCTCAATGGTTCCATATGACCATCTGTTTTGAATAATAGCAGCGCTTAATGTTACTCCTGTTAAGAATAACAATGATTGCAGATAATATCTTACAGAATTAACAGGTACAGCTAGTGAGTTATCCTTGTCTATTTTAAAAGGGGCTAATGAATCTGTGAATGAATTTAAATGATGTTTTTTCGTTTTGAGCGAATAAAAAAAAGAGGGGTGTAATATTGAAGAGAACCTTAATATCTCAGGGGTAAACAATCTTGGATTAACAATAACATGCTTTTTGCATATATTATAAAATTCAACGTATTTTTCTTTTGTCAATTCTGACTTAGTGAAAAAGAAAGTATAAGTTACAGCATCTGTATTTTGCCAATTAGGAGGCATAATAACTGTATCGTATCCAATATAGTCAGAACACCAACATTTTAAATCTTTGTCAATAGTCATCTTATAAAGATTGGCGTTAATTAAATTTACAATATATTTGCAAGCCTACCAATTATGTTGGCAGTTGTCACATATTTTTTTGCATGAAATACAACGATTTAAGTGTATGGATAGCACAGAATTTGAAAAGCGTTGAATTTCCAAATCAGCAACGACTATTAGCACTTACCATTGTTTTATTTTATACTACCAAAATTACAAAATTGCGGGTAAAAAGGAAAACTTTTTCAAGCTTCAAATCTCCGTATTATTTATACTTTGTTTTACGCAGTTTTTAATCTGTAACTTTCCGCATTACCCATTCTAAAGGTCCGGATTTTTTGTATTTTCTCCAAACTACTGCAAACACAATACATAGTAAACTAAATATTAAAGCATAAGTCACTGAAAACACAACAGAATAATTTCCCATTTTAGAAGGATCTATCGCTTCGACAATTCCCATTCCAATAATGACGTGTGCTACATAAAAGGTTAATGCTAATTGCCCGGTTTTGTTTAATGCGTCAACGATTATATTATTGTCAAAACGCTTAGCAATTATTATACAAGCTGAAATTATAGCAAACGCAATTGCAATACCGTTGAACATATAAATTGGCAGTGGTGGCATTGGGCTGGTTCCAAGTATTTCAGCTAATTCCTTTGCTGTTTCCTGGTTTCCTTCTGATAAAAAAGAAATAGATAAATACGAAAGCATTTGGATAGCAATAAAAATGATTGCACTCATCCAAAATGTTTTCTTTATGAATTTATCATTGTGTAAATCCTGTTTTCCAAACCAATAGCCCAATAACATAAAAGCAGTCCAGGGAATTACCGGATGAAAGCCATTAAAAAATAGATTTCTTATAAACCCTTTGACAGTCCAAAAATTTTGATAGTCTAATGTGTTAAAATTCCAACCCGTTTCGTAGTTCCCAAATACCATAAGGATTGGGTAAGCAACGATTAAGGAAATAGCAGTAGCTATAAGGGTTTTTCTTTTACTGGTTAATAATAGCATTACAATGGCCATGTAAACGCCATAAAAATGAAGAATATCTGCCGGCCAAATCGTTATATATGAGAGGCCTACAATAAATAGAAACAGCGCTCTTTTTAGTATTCTTCTCCGAACAATTTTTAATTTGGTCTGGTCGTTATTTCTAATAGCCGATTTTGTCATCAGCGCAGGCCCAACACCAGCCAAAACTACAAAGGTTGCTGCTGCTTTTCCGTCAAAAATACCAGCAAAGGATTTCACCCAGGAGCATCCGTTCTCACCAAATACCACTTTAAAGTTAACGATTATCATTCCGATAACTGTTAACGCTCTTGCTACATCAATTCCAACTATTCTTTTTTTTACGAAGGTTCTTTTATTTGCGCAGAACGTTCACTATAACAATTGTTGTCTGCCTATAGGCTACTATAACTTATATCTTGTTGTGTGGCATAGTTCAATCCCACCACATCCAAAAATATTTATTCGTTTTATAATCTTTCAGCATCTCTTTCATACTACCATAACCCTGCTCAATAACGTCTGGGCATAATTCATAGACTTCTTGCGTAAAATCCAATAAGTCGTCAGGCAGCTTTAAAATAAGTGCTTCAACTCTGGATTCATCAGCAACAATAATCTTAAGTCCTACCCTTTGGTCCCATTCTTTAATTTTCCTGATTACCTGATCGTTTGTAACATTATAGTTCGGGCCTTCAGTATTCATCATTTTCAAGATTTCATATTGATTGTTAGCTCTCATAATTGTCACATCGTATAAACTGTTCCAATTATCGTCAAAATCAAGATTTTTCAGGAAAATATAGTTCCCGGCTTTCGATAGTTTGTCTGAGTAATTTTCAACAATGCTCTTAGCCTGAGTTTCATTTATTTTTTCAAAATAGAATCCATTTCGTATTGTATCTGTTTCTTCTTTCCAGATCGAATCCACTTTTTGGTAGTAATAATTTACTTTTTCAAAAATTACAGGTTCTTTTCTTAGTTTTTTCTTAAGGTCGTTTAAAGATTGTTGGCTAATTGTAACTCCATTAATTGTTACGGTTTCATCTTGTTCGCTGTTTTGCCCTTTACATCCGTGAAGAGTCAACAACAATATAATATGAAAGATTATTGTTTTATTCATGCATTACTTGTTTTTTCAACTTTCTATTCTCAATAATCCAAAATATACCAAGAATAATTGATGATATGCCTAAGATTATTGGAATTTGAGTTTTTCCTGTCCACATCCAATGGAAACTACTTTCATCAAATTGGAATGTTCCAATTAAAAACAAACACATCAATGTAAAATTCATAAATAGATTTCTTTTGCTTTTCAGTTTTTTATTTTTCATATCATTAAATTTTAAAGATTAAAATACAAAACTGATCATTTATAAATTATCACTGCAATTTATTAGGGTTGATAAAAGGTTGATTTTATTATAAATGCCGTGTAAAGCAAAGAATGATATCTATTTATACTTTCTTGTATCTCTTCTGTTTTTTATATTCAATGTTTTATATATTTTGTTTATGTGGGTTTTCAATGTGCTTAATTCTATGAAAAGTTCTTCCGCTATTTCTTTATTTGATTTATTCTGTAAAATCAATTCAAATATTTGTCTTTGCCTATTAGTTAATAAGTCAATTTTTTTAGTTTTTTCCGAATTATGCTGAATAGCATTTATTTGGTTCTGGATTTTCCTTTCTTCAATTTTCACCCAAATTATAACAAGAACAAGAGAAATTCCGGCTATTAGAATTGCAATAAAAGGATACCTTGCCCACACCCATTCCGTTCTGTTTGAAGTAAATTGAAAGCTTACTCCTGAAAAAATAAAGAATACAGCAAGTATTTCAATCCACTTTTGTTTTTTGAAAAAGAAGTTAAATATGCTATTTCTTAATTTCATTTTTTATTAAACTTACTTTGAGCAAAACAAAGCTTTAACAATTAATCACTTATGCCTTTTTGTCTTTTTCATGATTTTTAATCCCCCGAGCTATTGAGATTTCACCTTAGCCGACGGACAAAAGTGCCTACGAATCTATGGATAAATTATGACAACGGTAACGATTATGCGCAGTTGGGGCTTTTATGCCTTAATTTTTCGGTTTAGCACCGACTTTTGTTTTGTATTTATACTTTCATTTATCACCTTAGCCTCAATTGCTTATAGCCATTGTTGTGCGCTGGCTTTATTCCATTTTATCATTGTTTATTGCACAAATAATTGATTTCATCATTGTGTCATATAATTCAGACGATAATTTGTTATAGTTCTCATTGGTTTCTTCTTTCTCAAACCACATATCATTCCAAGAACCCATTCCACCAAACACAAATGCTTTACTCGCAGACATAAGAAGTTGACGATTTTGTAAATCATAATTATTCCAATAGATTAAGTCATTATGATAAAAGTCTGATTCTGGATTTACGCTGTCAAGTGTATTTTTAGCTTTTTCAAATATGTTTCCCCAATTCTCTGTTGTTTCTTTAAATGCAAATTCAATTATTTTTTCAAGAGAGTTTTTTAAGTTGTTCCTTGTTTGAGTTAAGTCCAATTGCTCGTTTATAATTGGTCGATTTTCATATGCTTTTTCATATGTAACTTGCCAAGGTTTCTCGGTTAGATTTTTATCGTGATTCCAACGACTAATCCATAAGTCAGAGTTGTTTTTAAAAATTGTTTCTATGAACCAATTTCCTCCGCCACCAACAAATCCAGCCATTCTATGGTCGTCTTCTTTTACTGTTTGGTAAAAAAGTCGAAGTTTTTTACAATTTTTAGATTTCAGGTACTCAAACCATTCGATTGGATTTTTAGAAATGATGAACTCTTTTTTTGAACTGAAAATGTTCTTTTTCTTCATTTCTCTGAAGTCAACAAAATCACAGTATTGAAATGTCGAGTTTTGAGGAAAAAAATTGATCATATTTTCATTTTTCAAATATTCATTTCCAAAGGATGTAATTGCAATTATTTGGGCTAATATTCCTGTCATTCGGATTTTTTTCAGCTTGTGCACAATGTTGTGCTATGCTTAGTTATCATTTTTTTTTGAAGACGGATTGAATATGGTGCGTTTGGCTTTTCAACGCTCCAATTTTTCAAATTTGCACTAAGTTTATTTATCCCTAGCATACTTCAAATTTAGTACTATCTGCCAAATGCTCTATATTTTTTGTTATGCAACGATATTTATTCTATCTCAAATTTTAACCCTACTGGAACTTTTACTTCTCCTTTCAGATAGGGATTTATATAAAGTTTAAGAGTGTCCGTTTCATTCTCTGGAACTAAAATATAAAAGTCCAAAAGTGGACCAGTCCCGTAGCTCAATGGTTGTCCAGTATATCTATTCGTCAATGGAATAGCGGGTTCCTTGTAATTTGGATTATTTACAGAAAATCTTTGAACCAATTGAAATTTATTCCCCTTTTCAGTTCTCAGTCTGGATAAGTAATAATAGGAAGAACCAATACTATTTTTCAAATCCGCATTTTTTATTGTTATTGGATTTTCCGCGGTATAACCATAAGAAGGGTCTTCTGTGCTTGTTGTATTAGCAAAGAATTTTGGATTACTTACAACACAGCTTGTCAAAATAAAGCTTATTCCTATGAACAAATTCCATGGTTTCATTTTAAATTTCATTGTCATTATTTATTTCTAATTAATAATGTTGAGAATCTCTTTTTCAATTGTTGCATAATGTTGTGCTATGCGTAGTTGTCAATTTTTTGTGAAGATACTCAAAATCTATGTTTTGGTTTATTGAGAAAAAAAATTAGCAATCAATTACATATAGTGCTTGATGTGTAGCGTTAAACACGCCGTAGCGGTGTTTAAAATTTATACTCTGCACCGGCAAATAACTGATATATGTAATTGGCCTGTTTGTATGGTGAGCGCAGGAGTTTTATGCCTGTGTAGAGCCATTCATTAAAAACCATAAAGTTGTATAATTCACTTTGATAATTTTATATTTATTAGTCATCGTATTAATATATGAATTTTATTGTCGTCGATGATAAGATTGTCATAACAGTGTTAAAAAATTGCTCTAACGGCTCGAGTATATGTAGTTTTGTAAGCTTTAAGGCATTTTGTTATAAAGTTAAATATCGTATATAAAACTCAATATCAGCGATTTGTGCATGTTGCTAGCCTTTGTGTTTATTCAACTCTTTTATTAAATCGTTTTGTTCCAAATCCTTTGTAAGCAATTCCAATATTCCATTCAAAATACCCATTGTCTAAGTCCGGATGAACTTTTGTGTAATCAACAAATCCATATCCGATAGTTCCAAATACAGACATATATTCATATTCTTTTATTTTGAAATATTTATTCAATGTCGAGCCAACAATAAGACCTCCAGTCTTATTGAATGAAAAATTCTGATTAAGTACGTCTTCATTAATCACAAAAAAAGATGTTCGATTGTACCCTGCATATGGCTCTATCGAGATCAATTTTTCAAAATCAATAGAGTAGCCTAAATAGTAATCAATTTTTATGTTATTAAGTCTAGCAGTTGTAGGAAGTGTTTGTCCGTCAAATTCCATTTCCTTTTTGGGGTCAATCGACCAGGGTTTAAATCTAAATCCAAAATTAAGTTTGTTAACTACAAGGATAAAATTAAAATTCGGTCCGCCGTGTTGCCCAATCCAGCTTGTTGTTTTGCTACCATAATAATAATTAGAAACTGCAAGATCCATCCGAAATCCTATTTTAGAGCGTGTTCTACATTGAACAATTTTATATGGCTCTTGCATTGTACTATTCATTTCTTCTAAATTATATTTCATTGAAATATATGGTTCTATAGTCAAAGTATCTGTTGAACAGATTATTTCCGGAATCCATTTTTGTCCAAACGAGATTGTATTTATCAAAATCAATGATGTAATTAGTAGGAATAATCGTTTCATTTTATGTCATGTCGTTTATTGTTTAAAATTATGTAGCCTTTATTCAGGACGTGTCACGTGTCAACACATCGGTTTAGTGTATGAGCAGTAGCGAATAAAAAAACAAAAACTTTAATTTCAGCACAGCCCTTAGCCAAACCTTATTTAAATTTTTCAAATTTACACAAAATACAGTAAAAAGTTTAGCGGGTTTAAATGCACTCCCGACAGCTATCAGAAGTGGATTAAGAACCTGATTCACAATAGCGTAAAACTATGTTATGTGCTGTATTTTGTTTTTACCAATCACTATCTTTTTTGACATAATTAGTTAATGAATAAGCCAATTTTTCCCACTCTCTCCTCGCAATTTCAAGTCCATCTTCTGTAACAAGAGGTTCAAAATTTTGCTCCGGGTCATAATCATTACCACTTATATCATCTCCTATCCATTTGTAATATGGGTTGGATATAGTTAGTCTAACTTTATTATCTTTTACATCCACAGTAATAGTTTGTCTTACAATAAAATTTTGGATGCCTTGAAAAGTATTAAACACATACTTTCCTATAATTCTTCCCTCTTCCTTATCTGTAAATTCAATGACAGACCCTGCGTAATCAAATGTATCAACAAACCAACTATTTGCACTTACATATAAACTATTTTTTGACCTATTGGGAACTTCAATTAAACGCTTAAAAATTCGTTTTTCAGGTGATGCCGTTGTTCCTAACATTAGAGAACAACCTGTTAAAGAGATTGTTACAATAAACAAAATAGCCAATTTAAATTTTTTTTTCATACTTCTTCCTAATTTTAATTACTTTTATTTCTTATAGCACATAATGTTGTGCTATGCGTAGTTGTCTATTTTTTTTGTGAAGATACTCAAAATCTTTCTTTTATATTATTGGGAACAAGAAAATAGTAATCAATTACATATAGTGCTTGATGTGTAGGGTTAAACACGCCGTAGCGGTGTTTAAAATTTATACCCTACACGGGCAAATAACTGATATATGTAATTGGCCTGTTTGTATGGTGAGCGCAGGAGTTCTACGACTGCGAAAAACTATTCACTTATCCGCTTTCGCTATACATTTGTGTTGCCCGGTGTCTTGTAAAAACACCACAAAAAAACAGATGTGTACTTACAAAATTGCTATTGTTTTTCTCAACCTAATATCCTCAGCAGAACTGCCAACCATTATTTCAAATTCTCCCGGTTCAACAATATAATTCATGTTCTTATCCCACAGGCCAAACTCCTCAATAGGAATCGTAAAATTAATTGTGGTTGTTTCAGATGGATTGATTTCTACTTTTTTAAATTCCTTTAAAGCCTTTACGGGTGTTGTAACTGAACTGATTTTATCATTAATGTACACCTGTACTACTTCTTTTCCAGTCATTTTTCCGGAATTTTTAACTTTTAAGGATATTTTTATCTCACCATTCATGTCCAGTTTGGCATCTTCCACTTGTAGGTCAGAATATTCAAATGTTGTATAACTCAATCCATGTCCAAACGGAAATAGTGGGTCAGGCGAAGAAAACACATAATCTCTTCCCGGTTTTTCCGGAGTGCCGGGTTTTTTATAAAAACCTCTGCCAGAAGGCTTGTGGTTATAAAAAACCGGTACATGTCCTACACTTTTGGGAACGCTAACTGTTAATTTACCAGATGGGTTTACCTTTCCAAATAACACATTAGCAACGGCATTACCACCTTCTTCACCAGGGTACCAAGCCTCAACAATA
>PDWI01004725.1_pt1 | contig 20993 bp, 17 predicted proteins | sample 1430891 | NCBI WGS metagenome assembly PDWI01 (sample SAMN01162508, study PRJNA174530) | Oral metagenome, whole genome shotgun sequencing project. | biome: Marine environment; feature: Marine mammal; material: Swab sample of the gingival sulcus; isolation source: swab sample of gingival sulcus... | reverse complement strand
GAATATTGCAAATATTGTTGGATTTAATTTAAATACATTTTGGAATAAAAAAGATGATTCTACAACAAAACAAAAAAATGCCGACCAAATAAAAGAAATGATCAGTGTATAACCAACAAATGGTTTACTTTTCCATGCGATTTTTATCAAACTAGCAAAGTATCGCCAATCAAATAAATTTAAGTTTCTATTGCTAATCTGAGAATTAGGCAATTGCTTTTCAACAAATAAACTCACCAGTCCGGCAATCGCTATTAAAAATAGTAATATAGCTCGCCAACCAAATTGTTCAAACAATAACGAACCTATTAATGGGGCTAATAAAGTGGATAAAGTCATTACAGCTGACATGGTAGAAAGCACCACAACAGAAGTTGTTTCATCGTAGCAATCTCGGATAACCGCCCTTACTAAGACTGTCATGCTACCAGCTCCAAATGCTTGTAAAAACCGCAAAGCGATAAGCTGATAGACATCATTTATCAAACAGCATAATAAGGTTGTGATTAGAAAGATAGCTAATGAAATTTTAATACAAGGCTTTCGTCCATATTTATCTGAAATAATGCCAAAACTCAAAATAGAAGTGGCAAAACCAATCATATAAACCACTAAAATATATTTTATTTGAATCTCTGTTGCTTGTAATTCAGTAGCAATTGCCGGTAATGCAGGTAATAAAATATCAGTTGCCATCATTGGTAAAGCAACTAAAAACGATAAAACCAAATATTGTAATAACGAATGTGTTTTCACAAAGTCTCCATATATTTTTTATTATAATGCTATAGTCTGTAGATAAATGGTTAATGTTGGGTCTCGTACCTCGACACCAACCTACCACTTTCATTCTATTTTCTAACCGTTAATAACCGCTTGAAAAGGACTTGCAGACAGTTGATAAAGCCTTTACAGACGGTTAGCTAACCGATTATAAGTGGTTAGATTGGTGTTTACAACCACTTCAGCAACCGCTAACAACAAGCTCACAACCTGCCAACACCACGTTCCGAACCTATCAAGGGTACGTTCTGAACCTAGTCTTGACTATTAAATAACCTATCGGAAGTACGTTCTGAAATTGTCAAAGGTACGTTCTGAACCTACCACAGACTATTAAATAACCTATCAAGAGTAGGTTGCGAAATTGTCAAGACTAGGTTCTTAACCTATCGGAGGTACGTTTTGAAATTGTCAAAGGTACGTTCCAAAATTATTAAAGCTACGTTCCGAACCTACCATAGACGATTAAATAACCTACTAAGACTAGGTTCTGAAATTGTCAAGACTAGGTTATTTAATAGTCAAGACTACGTTCTGAAATACCTAGCACCACGTTCAGAACACCCTGCAACCACTACATTAACTGTTGACAATAGGTTAGATAAGCCTTGACAGGTATTTTAGTAACCCTTGATAAGCACTTACAAAGGACTTACAAACACTAAACCAACCTATCGCCAACCGTTAGCTAACCACTGGTAATAGGTTGGTTCATTGGTGATAAGCGGTATTTAGGGCGTGTTAAGAAAATTAGGAGTATCCTAAGTTTGTGAAGTTGGCATTTGCTTATAAAGGATTGGTGGAGAAATAACAAAGAAGAAAGTGGGGCTGTAAATGGTATTGCTAATTCCGTAGGTTTGCTGTCTCTATGATTTGTCTTTCTCGTTGTTAGTTTTGTTTCTAGTCTCGCTTTTAAGCTCTCTTCTATGCTCTCTTTTTTTATGAAATATCTCGTTCCTTTTTTGATGATTGGTAAACATAATCTGCACGCATTTTGCGGTAAATGATACAAAGGTACCAATAGAAATAAATGCATACACCACGGTAAATAGTTTACTGATATCCGACGATGGGGTTAAGTCACCGTAGCCAATGGTTGCCATGGTCATCACCGAAAAGTAGAGGGAATCTACCACGCTCCAATGCTCAACATTGACATAAAAAATATTTGAGCCTATCAATAACAGGATAATCAGCATCGATAGAAACTGAAATTCGCCATCATTTTTTAAGCTATTAACAATAATTTTTAAAAAGCGACAGCAATTGATAAAAAATGAAGTCATATTGATACCCTAAATAAATTAACGGATACGAGGAATGCTATTATAACAACTATCCCCCTTCCCACCACTCTTCCTGCCCAAATTTCTCTACACTAAAGGTCTCGCCAATGCGTGGGGTTGCCAGTTGCACTTTTTCCGCATCGCCTAGGATCTCATTATGCTTGTTTAATGCGGTTTTGATACGGCGGACAGGTTCTGTCCATTCGTGAGTGGACAGATCAAACTTACCCCAATGGATTGGCAAAATCACCTTTGCCCCCACATCAATGCCTGCTTGAGCTGACTGCTCGGGGAGCATATGCACCTGTTGCCAACGTTTGTTATAGGCTCCGTCTTCGATAAACGCCATATCAAAGCCACCAAACCTCTCGCCAATCTTGGCAAATTCAGGAGAATAACCACCATCGCCACTAAAATATACCTTGAGTTCAGGAGCAAGCACTACCCACGAACCCCATAAAGTCTGCCGATGATTGAATATCCCTCGTCCACTAAAGTGACGGCTAGGCGTAAACACCAGTTGCACATTTTTACCCTTTTTATTATTAATAACTGCCTCTTCGTACCAATCATACTCGCTCACTTTATCCTCGCTAATACCCCAACGCAATAAATGAGCTTTCACCCCCAAGGGTACATAAAAATGCCCCACCTTCTCATCAAGCTGTTGAATGCCCTTATAATCCAAGTGGTCATAATGGTCATGCGAAATCAGCACCGCATCAATAAAGGGCAAATCCTCAATGCTGGGTGTATAACTCATGGCAAACGGCTCAATGGTAAAAGGTACAGGCGAGGCATTATGAAACACAGGATCAGTAATAATGGTGGTATCATCGGTCTTAAACAACACAGTAGAATGCCCAAGCCAAATATTTTGAGCAGTTTCCATTTATTTAATTTATTGCCACTGACACGAATGGTGGAGGCTTGCGTTTGCACGAGGTTTTGAAAATGCTCACCGTCAAAATGGCTGGACTGCTTGATTTTCTCCTTACTCTCAGCACTGGGCGAATCGCCAAAAGTCGGGTGCAAGTTGATATATAGCACCGCAATCAATACCAAGCCAAGGATTAAGCAGAGGATAAAACTAAAGAATCTTTTTATAAATGTAAGGAACTTTTTCATAGTATTAGGGCGTGTTGAGAATTTTGCATAATATAGTCAGCAAAAAGGCAATTTACTACATTAATCGGTTAAACTGGCAGATAAAAACAGATTATTGGTATTATTTTAATAATAAATGGTAAATATACACTAGCTGATATATAAAAATAGAAAAATGCTAACTTTATGATAAAAATTAACTTTAAACGGTAAATATAACAGATAAACACGACTATCGGTATAATTTTTTTTATAAATGGTAAGTTTTTACTTGCCATATCGATACAAGCATATTATACTGATTCTCGTTTAGGGCTGCACCTATAGTTAATTTACAAAAAACTACCACAGTTATAGGCAATTGGAAGAAATTTCCGTAGCATCTGCACTACCGTACAGCCAGCAAGGAAATTTTTACCAATTGCCATTATTGTAGTCGTTTAATCTTTAAATCACTATAATGGCAACTCTGTTCATAAAATTATAAAAAACAAGGGGGGAATCCATAGCGGATATCCTCCCTTATCTGTCTTTAATAGACCTATTTATACAACTGATACAGTAATAAGGTTACGATAGTATGAAATACACTTTTTCAATGCTAATGATGTCGCTCGGATTGGTGGTGGGCTGTACCTCTGGCAACTCCGAAAATACCAATCAACATACGGATGCTTCCATCAAAGTAGAACAACAAAGCGCTACAGGCAACTCGCCAGATAGCAAGCCATTACCAACTTATAAAGTTGCTATGGTTGATACTTATCCGCCATTTGCTACCACAGATGGCTATGGCATTATTACAGGGATTGATGTAGATATCATCAAAGCCATTGGTAAAGAACAAGGCTTTACCCCCGAGTTTATCAACCGTCCATGGGGAGGCTGGCAAAACGACTTAACAAGTGATCAAATAGATATATGGGCATCCGGCGTTACCATTAAAGATAAACGCAAAGAAGTCGCCTCTTATACTGACCCCTATATGACCTATAGTACGGCGATTCTAACAAGAGATGATGAAGCATCTATTGGCATCTCCGAAACGACGTTACATAAATATAAAGTAGGTGCAGAAGATAACTCGACCAGTCTTGAGATCGCAAAAAAACTTAATCCAGACCCAGATAAGGTCATGGGCTTCCTTTCTAACTTTTTGGCGTTTGCCTCATTAGAACAGAAAAAAATAGATGCCGTTGTCGGTAATAATCTTGTTTTGGCAAATATTGCCAACTCCTTTCCAGAATATCAGTTTAATATGCAACTGTTATCAAGTGAAGTGACACCGACAAAACAACTCGGCTTTATGGTCAAAAAGGATCGTAACGATCTGGTCAAAGAGCTCAACGAAGGACTGGCAGAGATCAAAGCAAACGGCGAGCTTGATAAAATACAGAAAAAATGGCTGGGTGATTTAAACTAATCCTTCTTATTAGTAGCATCCCTACCCTTCTTAAACTCTTTTAATTGTTCATTGGCAACGTCTAGCTCATCACTTTTAGTTTTTAATACTTTTTCGAGCTCTTCGTTGCTTCTTTTTAAATCTAAAAACAGCTCCAGTACTTTATGTGACATTTGCGAAAAGGCAACAGACAATTCATTCACCTCTTCAATAGAATAATCAGCATGCTCAAACATTGAGCCTGTCTTTTTAATATCCCGCACTTTTTTTGACAGACGTTGGATAGAATAGTTGATAAACCCTGCAATCAATAAGCCAATCACCACACAGACAATAAAGGCACCCAACCAAATCATAAAGGTTCGTAACTCAAAGGTATGGGTATGACCCAATAAATCACTTTCGGGAACGATCACCCCAATATGCCAATCCAGTCCATATTCTCTACCATAAGGGATATAGCTAATCAGGTACTTTTCGCTTACCTTGTTTACCGTGAGTTCAGTCGTTGCAAAAACCGTCTCCTCTTTATTCGGATGATCAAAGTACTCAACCGCCTGTTTTAACAATATATTATTGCTTTCTTTGAGAGTAGATAGCTGTGTGCCAGTCGGATAGCCCTTATTACCACTTTCAGCGACGATATGGTGTTGTTTATCAAGGATAAACAGATAGGTATTATCCGTTGGTACCAGTTTATTAATATGCCGATTAAACTCACGGAGCAAAATATCTGAACCAACCACACCAAGCAATATCCCTTGTTGATTATAAACTGGTGTTGACAATGTCATGCCAAGTTGATTGCTTGCAAAAATCGGATAAACCGCTGACCAAACCGCCCTATCGCTTGTCTTTGCCTGCTGATACCAATCTGTGTCCTGTACATAGTAGCTTCCTTTTTGGGCTAACACACGATTGGTTGTTGGTTGGATTATCTCAAAGACATGTCCTGTCGATTCATTGGCAACCCGCTTTAATATGCCATCGTTAGAATTCGCCACACCTAAGTAATCACCGTTCGGATAACCAATATGTAAATTATCAATCACTCCTTTGGTTATCTTCGGATCTAAAACCTCACTCATAAAGTTAAAAGTAGCTTGCTCATCAGCAATATCCAATAACTGATGATCAATCACCTGTTTGAGAGCATTATTCTCTAACAAGGCATGATGAAAGTAGTAATCAAGCTCTGTTTTGATACTGGTTATGGTCTGCTTGTTAATCTGTTCGGCGGAATCTACAGCAAAGGATTCGCTATAATTCCATGTGAAGTAGCCTGTGATGATAACCACAAAAGAAATCATCAAGGCAAAGGGGACAATTAAGATTTGATAGAGCTTAAAAGAAGAGGTTTTCATTTATTGAAATTCGACCTAACTAAGTGGCTATGTATGTAGTGGTACAGTAAGACCGCAAAGTATAACACGTTATAACTGATGATGCTGTAACGATGGGTAATGGTGTTTAATCCACATACAGATAGTGCTGATATTCTTTTGCTGTTGTCTTCATATTGTTAGTCCTACTTCTTTATTCTGCAATAGCTTTAATCGATATTGTTATTGGCACATGGATGATTCACTGGCTGGTAGCAAAATCGATTAGCAGGTTATGAAAATCCACAGAGTCTTGATTAAATGTATTATGTTTTAATTCCATAACAAAGTTAATATACTGATAATCCAACTGATTATCTTTGGGTTGTAAAGACCCAATGCCCATGACCCATTGCTCAGTATTCCTCCGGGTGATGTTTCTTGTCATCACTAACTCACAGTCAGTATGCCTATCATCTCGAGATATTTTGTCATACAACTCTCTGATGACTGGTTCATCGCCTTCTATGTACTGCATAAATTTGTTATTACGGTGCATGAGTACGCCTGTTACGTTATTTGGAACGTTAAATCGTACACATGACTGAAAAATATCCGCTAACACGGTGTGGTTAATACCTGCAATGGCATTGCTGGTATAAAGCAATCCGAACATCTTGTCTCAACCTTTTTTGAAATTTTACGAATTATATAGAAAAATCATAGGGATATTCAAATCTTTTTTTGTAATTTTAACTGAAATTACCTACCAAACTTCATCTCACTATAAAAAACAGGACAGCACCTTATTACGTCCACTTTCTTTTGCTTGATATAGGCAAACATCAGCTTGGCTTAATGCTTTTATCAAGCCCTGCTCACCACTCACATTACTTTCAGCAATACCGATACTGGTGGTTATGGATAGCTGATTGCCATCACAATGCATAACATGAGTTTCAACCTTTTTTCTTATTGCTTCAGCAAATTCAACAACTTGTTGAGGCTCCTCACCCATTAAAATACAAAACTCCTCACCACCCAGACGAAAGAGCTTTTGGTCATAGCTTAAATCAGACTCTAATAACTGTACAAACTGCACCAGCGCCTCATCACCTGCTTGATGCCCATAGGTGTCGTTGACTTTTTTAAAATAATCAATGTCTAGTAACAGTATAAACACCGTATTATGTAGCTTCATCAGTAGGTTATACTTCTCCTGTAGTGCTTTACGGTTAAACACGCCAGTTAGACTATCAATAATGGCTTCATCTTTAAACCGATGCAATTGGGTAAAGACCAGTCGCTCATAATGTGCCGTCAACAACCAAATAATGATATAAACAAACCAATAGTTAATAAACAGACCATCTTTACGAGGAAAGTCAGCATAAATCCAATAGTATTCACCAAAACCAAAGCTAGCAATGACTAAAAATACTAGATTTGACCAGCCTCCCCAGACACGTCCTGTCAAAAAATAAAGTATGCCTGGTATGGTAAAAGTAAAGATAAAACCTAAATAAGCAGCGGCAGAAAAATGCACATACAATATCAGTGTAGAGAGGAGCAAAGCAAAAGTGCGTAATAACCAAGGAATAAAACGTATTTGAATTCGGCTGATAAGATGTATGGTAAAAAAACTAAAGATAGAAAAAAGTAACAGAACAACAGAGGCCGTATAGTCATCTTGCACGAACGTCATATTATAGCCTGCAAAAAACAAGCCCAAATATCCTGCGACATAGCTCGTATAACGCAAAAATTGCGTACGATGTTCGTTTTCGTCTAAAGACACGTTGCCCTCCCTCGGTAAAAATCATTCATACAGAGGTCGTAAATTATCCAATCCTATAACTATAGTAAGCGAACTGAATTTTTGACACATTAAGACGGCAAGACAGGTGAAAATTTCCCTGTTGGCTGTACGCAGTTCCAGAGACTGCGGACTAAGCTCTTAAAATCAGTCCCCCTGTATTGCCTTGTACTAGTTATTAAGTTCGGTGACTATATAATTGCTAATATAGATAGTGACTAAAAAGCGCCATAGGAAAAATATAACCCCATCATAGCTTAATCTAAGCGTGCTTGCAAAAGAAAGGTCATAGTGTGTATGTTATATAGGATTAAATAAAAATGAGAATAAAAACAATCAAGAACTAAGGCAAAAAATAGGACGAAATGAAAAAATAGTATAGTTTAAAGGATAGAGCTTAAAGGATAGAGCTTAGAGTGTCTAATCGCACATTGGCTGTCGTTACTAGGAAACCAACCTGCTAGGGCGTTGTCACTATTACTTGTTGGTCAGTTGATACACAAACATACCAGCTAACATTGCAAGGATAAATACCACTGCTTGCCATGCGCCATTAAATGCCAGTCCACCTAACATCACCACCGCAGGACCAGGACAAATGCCCGCCAGTCCCCATCCCATACCAAATAACGTTGAACCGATAACTAACTGTGCCGTAATATTAGTATTCGTTGGCAACCCAATTGGCTCACCACTATAGCTAGTCTCTTGATTGGCAACTCTTTTTTTCGCTATTGCAAAACCAACAAAGGCAATGATCAAAGCACCGCCCATCACCAATGCCAAAGAAATGTCCCATGCCCCAGTGATATCCAAAAATCCAATCACCTTAGCAGGATTCGTCATCCCAGAAAGCAGTAACCCTATACCAAAAATTAACCCAGATAAAAACCCAATGATATTTTTTATCCAAGCGTTATCATTATTATTTGATAGCATACTAATCTCCTTTATTCTCTTGTAAGATTGCTATTAAGCCATCGCCAACAGATAACGAGTTATAAACACAGTCAACATACCAGCTAGCATAAAGCTAATCGTTGCAACCATTGAACGTAATGACAGACGAGCATTACCACATATCCCATGCCCACTGGTACAGCCTGAGCCTAAACGAGTGCCAAAGCCCACCAACAATCCAGCCACCACTAACAAAGAGACAGAAGAAGTGACTTCAACAGTAGGTAATGGAGCAAATAAACGATACAATAAAGGAGAAACCAGCAAACCAATAACAAATAACCATTGCCATGCTTCACTTGTCTTGGGTGTGAGTAAGTTACCAACAATGCCACTAATGCCTGCAATCCTACCTATACCTAATAATAACAACACGGTTGCCACACCAATAACCAAACCACCAATAAAAGAAAAGGCAGTAAATACCTGCCAATCAATCGAAACCATAATAACCACTCATCACATCAATCAAAATACAATATATTTGATTATATATTAAAATGGTAAAAAACAAAACCTCATCAAATATCAGATGAGGTTTTGCTTTCTCCCTGCTTTTTGAGGGAAAAGGTTGGGGAGTGGTTGGTACGACTAATTAAGCAATATCGCCCAACGCTTTAATATTCTCAGGCAAACGCTCGTTGCTACCATACATAAAGTGGTTAGCCATATTTTCAGAATAACGGCTTGCCTCAGTGGTTAAGCCAACCGCCTCAGCAGTTTCACGAATGAGCATTGGATTTGCACCACAACATACGCCTAGATAATGTACGCCTAGCTCATAAGCCTCTTTAGCAAATTGCCCCATCTCATAACGGTTACAGAATAATGGATCCAGTGCCGTTGGGAAGGTACGACCATGCGGAGCAGGGCAAGTACAGTTGCTATAGTCTGGCAAGTTAAAGAATGTTGGGTGTTCTTCACTAGTACGATAAGGAATCGGTAAAGCGGCTACATGGCATTTTACTGCTTTACGAATTTCTTTTAGATATGGCATCATGGTTTCAGGTCCACGGAAACAGTTAAGACCAACCACATCAGCCCCACGTTTTTCTAATTCTACACAACAATCAACCGCACTGACGCCATCTTGCAACTCATTGTTTTTTGCCATTGGTGCAAGGGTAATAACCGTTGGTAAACCACTTGCTTTTGCTACTTCTAATGCACAATAAGCCTCTTCTGCAAAGTAGAAAGTCTCGCCAATGATTAAGTCAGCCCCTTCTTCTACTGCCCACTGTACCATCTCTTCAAACATTGCACGAACTTCGGCTTGTTTTTCTTTGTCGTTTGGATCCCAAATGTTAGAGTTAGAGATGTTACCTGCCATTAGGTTGCCGGGCTTAGCATCTGCAACTTTACGGGCAATGCGTAGAGCAGAACGGTTTAATGGCTCTAGTAATTCTTCTTTCCCAATGACGCGCATTTTTTCACGGTGACCATTATAAGTAAAGGCTTCGACAATATCTGAGCCAGCACGCTGGAAATCTCTATGTAAAGTTTCCAAGGCTTCAGGGTGTTCCAAAGCAACTTCAGGGACAAACTCGCCCGCGGTTAGATAACCACGGCGTTCTAATTCAAAAAGGAAACCCTCAGCACAGATAACAGGACCTTTGTTTAGGCGTTCGACTAATACGTTTGACATAACTTTTACTCTCCAAAAGTGTTAAAAAATAATTTGCTTGCTTGAAAGAATGTATAGTTTAGCATTATTAATTTATTTGGCTAACACTTATTATTTATGCCAAGATATAGGTTTTTGTTATACCCTATTTTTAGAGAATGATTTTTTTAATGACCATAGCTCCGAAAAAATGAAGCATGACAGTCAACAAAAAATCATCCTGAACGCTAATAATAAATTAACCCTCTTTTGCAATGAGAGAATTGGAGTGTTGTAACGCTTGATAGATATTAGTAAACAAAGGCTCTGATAGATTTTGCAAAGCAAGCTTTAAAGCATTAAAGGCAGGTCGACTATCTGAGCTATCTCGACTGCCACTCAATATATACTGCCAAACAGGGTGCTTGCTGCTGCTATTAAAGGGTTGTTGTGTTGACTGAAAATAATTATTACCCAGCCAGTTTGAATAGTCACTGATAGTAGCTTGATAACCTTGCTGTTGATGACATTTATCCAAATAAGTCAGTGCATAATCAGGCATTAATACAATGGGCAGTCTTTGACATAACTGAGCAAATAATATCCATTTGCTTAGTTCAGCCTTTGCTTTATCAGCAGTTATTGGTGCAAAGCCGATGATTTGTTGATCTTTCAATGCCTTGATATTGTTATTTGCTTTATTAAAGTAACAGATGCTCACACCATCTGCATTTTCACATTGTGTCTCTGTCGTCTCTCGCACAATTTGCCAATACAAGTGTGATAGCCAAAAACTTAACAAATGCTTACCACTAGCGGAGTTTGCTAATATATTAATCCATGTCTGGGCTTGATTTTGTGGTAGTCGTCCTTTTAGCTCTAACTCATGCACATCACCAAATAGTTGTATGGTTATAACTTTGCTAACTTCTTGACAGGGGGTAATAATATTTTTATGCTGAGTATCTTGCTCTTGTGGAACTTTTATTATCCCATTGTTTACTAATAGCTGTTGCAACTCGTCCAGTTGAGCTTGTATCTGTCGTTGTTGATAGCTCAAGCTGGTCAACCGTGCCACACCAGCAGGAACGATAGGAGTAAACAATAAATGTTCTGTTAACCTTGCCTCATTCTGCGTGGTTGATGATTGATCTGCCAGCTGTTGTAGCAGGCTTTGATTAAGTTGATAGCGACTTAATGCATTCAAAGTTAATGGCTCTTGTCGCATCAGTTGTTCATCATTATTAGCAATATACACTTGTTGGTACTGTAGATAGCTAATAGCAGGATGGCTCACTTGTCTCGCCAGTTGCATAATATCCAAATGCGTCGGCAAGCCAAGATGTTGAGTTAACTGAATCTGTGCTAAGGTATCAGACTCAGTTATGGTATCAGACTGTAATAACTGTTGAAAAAGCTCATCATCATAAAACCCTTGATTATAAGACGTTTGATCAGATTGAGCGGATTGCTGTTCAACACTGGTACAAATGAGCTGTGCAATATACTGATATTCTGTCTGATTCAGCAATTGTACTGTGTTAAAACGCCTTATTTGCTTATCATTACCCGTTTGCAATCGATGGTAAAGACTATGCCAGATCGGATTGGGAGGAATTTGCTGTTGCCGTGTCAGTTTGTGTATTTGCATGCGTTGGTTCAGTAGCTGTTTAATATCGTTGACAACCGGCTGTTCTGTTTTGTCCGTCGCTAAAGACTCTGGTAGTTCAAAAATCTGTGGCGAAAATGGCAGAGGTGCATGCCGAGTCACTAGCCAACTCTCAATAAGTTTGGGTAAATATTGCTCAACACTCGCTTGCAGCTCTTGCGTATCCGTCTTCTCTAATAGCTCGTCTGTCTGCCATTGAATTTCTCCTTGCAAAAATTGCAACAACTCACTAACAGGATTAGCGGGTAAATGCTCATGCGCATCTTGCAGACTTTGTCCATTATAAAATATCCAACAACTATCATCAGCACATAACAACGCATCCAAAAATGCTCCGTTATCATCATCTTCGCTACTGCGGTCACCACGCTTTGCTAATCCCGCTTTCATTAAGTCATAACGCTCATTCTTATCCTGTCGTGGGAATTCAGATAAGTTCATATTGAGCATTACCACCAATGGATAAGGCACAGTTCGCAAAGAGCCAAAGCGAGCAAAAGTAATCACACCCGTAGGCTCGGCACTAATTTGCTGACTTTCTAGCTCAGCCTCAATACTCTCAAGTACAAACTCTAACCCTAAACATAAATCCGCTTCAACGAGTTGATTGCCATCAGCCTGATTGCTACCAACTTGATCACTATTAGCATGGCTCGCATTAAGATCTATTGCTGAATCAGTATGATAACTGAAACAAGAATTCGGATAGTAACTATCCGACTGCTGATTGGCTCGTAAGCTTCGACGAAAGCCATTCATCGCCTTAAAGATAGCACGCATCTCTTTACTTTGCTCATAAACAGCAAATAAAGGATGAAGCACCTGTTCTTCAATAGCGATAATCCAATCAGCTGGTGATTTACGTAACTGATAATCTTGTCTATGTTTGTCTAACGATTGATACACTCGACACAAGGCATCAATAATGGGGGCATCTGCCAGTGTCACTTGTGAGCTAGGGATACTCTGCTCTGCTATATGCTTGCTATTGGCTATTTTTGTGTAAGCTTGATGACTATTATGTATAACACCATCATTTTGATAAGTATTTTGACAACTATCATTGATGTAAAGACAATCAGTAATATCTGCCTGTGGCATCGTTAAGCCCAATACCAACTTATCCAACGCATAAGCAAAACTAAAGCGATAATCTTGATCTTGATTATCCAAAGACCGTTGTAGATGCTGTTCATCAAAACCACGAACAAAGCCTGCCTCATGCAATAGCTGACAAGCTCGGGCAACTTGCTCTTCATTTAACCCTAGGCTAGTCGATAATGGTGGCAACGATAACCAATCGAACACCTGCACCGCTTCAAAACGAGCAAAACTTGCACCGAGTAGATGATAATAGCCACAGATTGCTTGCCAAAGCTGTCGTATTGATTTATCCACTACCCCTGTAATACGAGCAGGTAAATACAATCCGTCTTGCCCCTCGCCGTCAACAAATACCGAACGAATCAGGTCTTCATTCGCCTCAACATCCGGTAATAACACCACAATATCAGCTAGCTGACGGCTCGTATCAGCATTTAACCAATAGGCAAGCCGATGACGCAATACTTCAAGCTGACGTTGCAAGCTATGACAAGCATGAATCTGGATACTGTCATCATAAGTCACTCGCCAATGGCGATCATTATCAATCTGCTTATGCTTTAGCAGGCTTTCAAAGCCATCATCATCTATCGCTTGTAGTGCCAACACTACTTGTTGTCCTACTTGCTGAGCCGTTGGAGATTCATCAAGCATCAATACATCTTGTTGCAAGCGTTGTAATAACGATAGAGGCTCATCACTAGCCGAGTTTGTATCATCAACGTGATCATAACCAAAGTCATCATGCCAATTGAGTACAAACTTATCATTATATTCATTGCCCGACATACTGGCTAAACTGGCAAAAGTCTCTCGAGACTGCTTACCCAATCGCGACAACAGACTGTGACCATAATCACGCAAATAGACATGCTTTGGATTAATAATCCGCTGATGAGCAAGCCAACGCTTATCAACAATATCTGCCCAAAACATCTGTGACGGATTATAATGAAATAATTTTACATCAATAAACTGTGATAAACGTTGTAAAAACTCCAGCTCAGACAGTGGTAATTGTTGTAATGTAAATAGATACAAACATCTGGGTAACTTCGCTTGACTGACCAGTTGCTGAACAAGACTAGGATCTGCCATAGCTTGCCAAAAGTTAGCTTCAATCTGCTTACGATGTTGATAAGCACCAGCAAACAATAACCGCCAAAGATAGCCTTGCACCTGCTCAAGCTCAGTATAATGCTCTACCAGCCACTCTGGCGTTGGCTGAATATCTTCTTCGCTCTGCCCACTGCGATAAGCAAACTTGGCATTTAGACGATCTTTTTCGGCAATCATCTGGCTGACATCTAATGATTGTCCCGATGTCCAACTATCTAACCATTCGCTACGATGGGTAAGATAACGATTAAATACCTTAGCAAAATCACTGGATAATTGCCATAAACGTTTTTCACTATCTTCTGTATGTTGATGATTGTGTGGTACTGAATTGTCCTGTATTGAACCGTTCTGTGTAGAATTGCTTTGTGCTGATTGGCTATTTTGTTCTGGTAATATACTGGTTAAAAATGAATGCAGTGGATGCTGATTATCGGCTAAGATAACTGGCTGTTGGTTAAGCAAATAAGCAAATAATCGCCACTGCATCACCCTTGATGACAATACAGCAACCTCAGGCACATTGACAACCTGGCTTGCTCTACCCGTTGCTTTGAGTTGTTGTTTATATTGGTCTAATAAGGTTTGCATTAACCGCCACTGATACTGCCCCCAAAAGGTAGTGGTTATCATAGTGCTAATACCATAATGGGTTGCAATCGCCTTTTGTAGCCAATCGCCCAACACCATAGAAGGAACAAGCACCACAAATTCATCAAACAAAGATTGCCCTTGTTCAAGTGTTTGCGAATAATCTTTTGCTAAATACTGCAATAAAGTTTGCGTTTTATGTGATTGAATGATGGAAAACATAATAAAATTTGGGTATCATAGTGACTTATTTTATATATTAACAGAGATTGTTCAAAACACATAACATCAACGTTGGCAAATGTAGAGGTTAGCATGCACTTACGTCCTGTGAATGCCATTTTTTATCATCCCAAGCATAAATTTATTGTTATTTATCAAAATGGCACCCTTTGGCAATTGCCACGTATGAAGGTGGATATTGAGTCATGGCGACGTCGAGAAAGCTACAAAGGCGAAGAAGAGGAACTGTATCTGCACAAGCACCAACATATCGAAGATACAAAGCTTGCCCATATCTTGCCCACACATAACTTTCCGTCTACTTTGACCAACAGTTCGTTACACTTATTTGAGTCTTGGTGGTTAACCAACAGCTACGACTGGATAAATGAACAAAATAACAATCAACCTAGCGAACCTGCTATGGCAGTCAAACCAGCTGTTACTACTAAAACGACAGCAAGTGAAAAGGCTGTAACACAGAATAAAAAAGCAACCCCTGAGAAGAAAACCATCGCTCAAAACTCAGTTGCAAAAAACATGGCAAAGCCAGCTCAAAAGTCAACAAATCATACCGCAAAGGCTCAATCCGCCAACAGCTCGACGGCAACAAGTAAAAAAACTACCAAAGCAACAACTAAAACAACCACCGGAGCAAGTACTACCACTGCGACAGCAAAAGTGAATACTACCCCAAAGCAAGCACCAGCTAGCAACGCAGAGCCAAACAACACAGCGAAGCAAACACCAGCTAACCATACATCCGATAAGCAAAATACACCTGAAAAGCAAGATAGCACAACAGCTGTGGATAATACAGAGAACATTAACAAAGACAGTACAGCAAACAAAAACGAGCCAACTGCTAGTGAAGATATTTTTGATAGTTTGCTCGATAGCTGGGATGACCTATAATTATGTCCACTTTATTTCAACTACATAGCGATTTATCGAACCTTAGTCGTAACTTAGCCACTATCAGTAACTATTGGCAGTCAGATGATGGCATACTGTTAATGGGACAAACCGTTGCTTTTATCGATTGGGTGCATGATTATTACTGCCAACAACCACAAGAACAGCCACAAGATGACGAACAACAATACAAACAACAAGGGAAACACGAGAAACAATCAAGTTGCCCAAAGACTTTCCCAAAGATCAATTTTTATGCCCTGCAAGCAGATTTTGAAGTACTGACAAAACATACGCAGGCAAGCATTCAACAGACAGATTTTGTTAAATTTGTCCATGATGATGAATGGGTCAGCTTAACCAATCAGTATGATAACATCATGACTATTAATTAATAGATAACAAAAAATACTATGACAATATTAAATAACTCATCTTCTTCTCTAGAACTCGCTGAGATTCAGTTGGATAACGATGGTCATCTATCAGACCACACTCTATGGACGCAACAAGTTGCCCAACAGTTGGCTGATACTTTAGACGTCACCCTAACGGATGAGCATTACCAAGTCCTAGCTATCGTTCGAGAATTTTTTACGAACTTTAACCATCCGCCTGCAACACGTCCGTTGATAAAATACCTCCAACAACGCCTACCAGACTTAGCCATTGATAATCAAAAATTACAACAGATGTTTAATACCGGATTGGTAGCCCGCCATGTCAACCGCATTGCAGGGTTACCCAAACCACCGAATTGTTTGTAGTACATTCCATGATAGACCTCTATTCAAATATCACCATAGATAATAAATTTAAATATTTTTCTACTAACCCCCCTAAATCTCCCCTTAAAAAAAGGGGACTTCTCCTCTCTTCACAAAAGAAGAGTCGGGGCAAATTTAGTATCCCCATAAAAAAAGCAGATAAAAAATGACAACTCCACTACGTATTCTTCACACTTCTGATTGGCACTTAGGCAGGCGACTGTACGGACATACTCGCTATGAGGAGTTTAGTGCTTTTTTAGCTTGGCTCTATGAATGTATCCTGCAATATAATGTTGATGTATTAATTGTTTCTGGTGATATTTTTGATAGCATGACCCCCAGCAATAGAGCTCAAGCTCTGTATTATCAGTTTTTAGGCAAAGTGTCACACAGCACCTGTCAACATGTTGTTATCGTGGCTGGTAATCATGACTCCCCTAGCCTATTAGACGCTCCCAAAGAAGTATTAAAGTTCCTTAACGTACATATCGTCGGCACGGCGTGCGACAATATCGAAGAAGAAGTCATCACCTTACATGACCAGCACAATCAAGCACAAGCAATTATCCTCGCTGTCCCCTATTTACGAGATAAGGACGTGCGCCAAAGTGCTTCTGCTGAGTCTAGCCATGATAAAGAAATTCAGCTAATTACTGGTATTCGTGAACATTATGCTAAAGCCACTGCCATTGCAAAACAACGACAAACCACCTTTAAGAACAATACGGATAACAAGGTACCTATTATCGCTACAGGGCACCTTATGGCAATGGATGGCAAAACAACTGAGGATGATGGCGTAAGAAACTTGTACGTTGGGGGTTTGGGTGGGATTTCGGCTAATATCTTCGACAAGGCGATTGATTATGTGGCATTAGGACATCTGCACGTCCCACAACTGGTCGGGGGCAATGAGCATATCCGCTACTCTGGCTCACCCATTGCCATGGGCTTTGGAGAAGCCAAACAACAAAAACAAGTGCTACTGGTAACCTTTGAAGACAAGCTCAGCATATCTTGCATTGCTGTGCCTTGTTTTCATAAGTTGGCTCAAGTTCGAGGTGACTTTGACAGCATTGAGCAACAACTGATTGAGCTTAAAAATTTAGAAGAGGCGACATGGGTAGAAGTTGTTTATCAATCTGATAAAATTATCGGTAACCTCAGCGAACAACTTCATACCCTCGTCGAAGATAGCAAGATTGATATCATTAAAATCAAAAATACCCAAAGCTATCAAGAAGTACTACAGCAATCAAGTCAATCTGAGTCTTTACACGATTTAACCCCCGAAGAGGTCTTTCAACGCTGTTTGAATATTCATAAGATTGCCGATAGCCAACAAAATGAATTAATGTCGTGCTATCAGCAAGTTATTTATGAATTAGAGCATGAAGACGTTACTTAAAAACCATCTTATTTAAAAAACTGGCTTAAAACTTCACCAACTCTACACGGCGGTTTTTCGCACGGTTTTCTCTGCTATCATTACTAGCAATTGGCTTATCTTCACCATAGCCCTCTGCCTTTAAGCGAGAGGAGTCAATGCCTTTCTTCTCTAGTTCAGCCTTTACTTCTTTAGCACGTGCCAATGACAATCTCTGATTCATCTGTGCATCGCCTGAACTATCAGTATGACCTTGGATAATAAACTTCAAGTCACGATCTTTATGTAACAAATCATACAATTGATCAATGATGTAACGATTATCCTCTCGAATAGTCGCCTTTGCTGAGTCAAAGTTGATATGTAGGGTAATTTTCTCTGCGCTTTCGAGTTGTTTTTGCATCTTTTCCGCAGTGACAAGCTCTGGCGTCGCAACCTTTGGATCCTCTGTAGCGGTCGATGCTGATGTTTCATCAACTTTAGCTTCATCTGCTACTGGTTCAGCCTCTGCCGACTCACCCTCTTCTGCCACTTTGACATCTACTGATTCACCTTTTGTTGCTGGAACTTCAACTACTTCAAGCGTTCCTTCTTTGACAACTTCCGCATCAGTAGATAACGCTGGTGTTGGACTCATAACAATTTGTTCATCGTCAGGATCTATTGATTTATTCAATGGTACATGCGCAAAGGGTTCATCTGAGTTTGTTTGCCCTTGGGCAGGCTTAGGTTGAGCAGAATTGGCTAATGTCGCTTTGCTTGTTGACATAAAACCAACTGGCGTAAACGCCCCGACTTCACCATGATGTTCATCACTAACCACTTGATAAATTATCTGTTCTCCATCTTTATCAAGAACAAACTGCCTTAATTTAATCTTAGCAAAATCAATCTCGTCTGCCATATAATCATTATGCTGAAAGCCGTTCATTTCAGTTAATTTTGCATCAACTTCGGTCGGAACAATGTCATTGAAGAACTCTTTTGCACCTAACTGTTGCATTTGCTGAGTAATTGACTGATCAAACGCTTGTTGTGAAAATCCAGCCTCTTTGTCATCATCACTCTGGGTATCATTAAAGGTGTAATAAAAACGATATAAATCACCTTCTGTGGTAGCAATTTTATCACCATCGTAATAATTAAGAATACCTTTGCCAACAAGACTACTCTCTTCAACATCAGCAAAGCCCGCCAAAGCAAACAAACCGGCGAACGGAGATGATGCCAAAACCGCAGTCGCCACTTTGTCCTGCTTTTTGCTATCTTTTAGCATTTGACTGCTTTGATTTTTTTGCTTATGAGCATCCTTTTTATCGGTTTTTGGTATTTTACATTCACAGCAAGCAGTTAATGCTAGCGCTGAACTTATTAATACGGGTAAAAGTAACTTTTTCATATCTGTTGTCCTATATCTGTTGTTCTATGATAACTGTCTTAAATAATAACCATCTTAGATAACTATTTTAACTAATTATCTTAATTAAATAACTATTTTAAATAATTGGGCTTACGCTTTTCAACAAAAGCACTCACACCTTCGGCAAAATCTGCCGTACGAGCAAGCATAGCTTGATGTTGTGTTTCGTTATCTAAGGCTGTGCTTAACTTAGCAAAAGCGGTTGCATTCATCATCTGCTTAATCGTTGCAAGAGCAGTTGCTGGCAAGTGTACTAAACGTGTCGCTAGTTGTGTCACCGCATCATCAAGCTCTTCTACAGGCGTGACCTTATATAATAGGTTAAAGTCATAAGCCTGCTGTGCAGTGATCTTATCACCCAACATCGCCAGCTCAGTCGCTTTACTTGCACCAATCAACTGGTTGAGTAAATAAATACCACCAGCATCAGGAATCAAGCCAATTTGGATAAAAGACTGGATAAACTTAGCATCTTCACTCGCAATGCGAAAATCACAGGTCAAAGCAAGGTTACAACCTGCACCCGCCACTGCGCCTTGTAGTTTAGCAATGATCGGCTTTTCTATTTCTCGTAATTTACGACTAATCGTCCCAGCACCTGCAACCATTTGCTCAAGCTTGCCTGACAGTGCATCAGGCTCTGTCCCCACAGATAGCATCTCTTTAATATGTCCACCACTGGAGAAATTACCATTTGCCCCTTCAATAACCAAAACACGCACCGAATCATCTTTTTCCGCTGTCTCTAAGGCGGTTAACAACTCACCTGCCAGCTCACTACCAAAAGCGTTAAGGCTCTTTGGATCATTTAGGGTAATAGTTGCAATATGATTAGCAACGGTATAGATAACTTTATTGTTAGCTTCCATAATTAGTCCTGCTTGTATACGTTAGTTACGAATGGAGCGAGCATAACAGTGATCCTAATCTTGTTCTTATCAAAAATAAAATACAGACCTACCACTAGATCACTGCACCAAAGGCAAATTCTACAATAAATACATCAATAATAAAAGGGGTCCAAGGTCGTTAATGGTGAATGGTTAGTGTTAGCTTAGCTATTTACCCAACAAAATAGACCTAAGGAGTATTAAGTACTATAGAAGAAGAATTAATAGAAAGTAGAGTTAACATATCTCTCATAATTTGCAGATTACAAATCAATCCACTAATTTCTTTAACTGCCATTTATTTTTCGGAAGCGTTTTTGGCATATTAGCTGAGGTTAGCATCCAATAAATATTCCATGCAATAACTATTGACCAAAATAATGCTTTTCTCATTGGTATAAAGTTGGTAATTTCTAAAAACCAATTTATTAATTGCTGTATTTGACTATTAAAGCCAAAAATAATGATAAAAAACACCACCAAACCGATAGCAAAATTACGTTCTGCATTACCAAAAATTTGCGATAATTGTACTTCGTATTGAGCGGTACAATGCAAACAACCAACAAAGCGGTTTTTTTCACCTATTTTTGCACAAGCAGAGCTAAGTTTAGGAAATTCTTTATT
>PDWI01003783.1_pt1 | contig 21002 bp, 19 predicted proteins | sample 1430891 | NCBI WGS metagenome assembly PDWI01 (sample SAMN01162508, study PRJNA174530) | Oral metagenome, whole genome shotgun sequencing project. | biome: Marine environment; feature: Marine mammal; material: Swab sample of the gingival sulcus; isolation source: swab sample of gingival sulcus... | reverse complement strand
CTTTTTGAATAACTATAATCATAAGACTGTCTTATATTGTAATTTGTAGTAGTTATATCGTCCTTTACAACGCCAACTTTAGTAATTGCTTCAATTACTTTATTAATTTTACCAGCATTTTCAATTTGTGCCTTTTCAACATCTTTATTAAGTGTTTCAACACCAATATTTATATAAGCTACATCTGGTTTTGCTGAAATACTTGCACTGCCCTCGACTTTAACAATTCTTTTATCAGAAATCTTTTTATCTGACTTATTTTCTGCGGTAGAAACCGAACTCTGTAAATTAATAGACCAAATGCCTACCATTAGCACTGCAACTATACCTAATACCGCTAATAATTTTTTATTCATAATATCCTCCTATTTTAACTATACATCACTAGCTTAACTGTCTTACATAATATATCCGTACAAGGAGACAACTTTGTGACACTTTATAAAAAAAAAAATAAAATTATTAGCAAAAATATTTTTTCATAGTAATTCGAACTAACTATCCAAATCAAAAAAGGCGTAAAAAACGCCCTTTATATTCCAATTATTTAACAACCAGCACACGAACCACATCCATCAGCACCACTTGCTGGAGCAACTATGAAACCTTCGCCCATAGCTTCTACTTTGATGTCCCCGTACTGTGCATACAAATCCTTATCCATGATAAAAACAACATCATTAGTATCATCAATTTCATCTGTTTCTTTCTGCTCATCCAGAGCTAGACCAAACGATGGACCGCTTCACGCAAAACCAGCAACATAAAGTCTAACAAAACCTGGCTGGTCTTCCTGAGCATCTATGATACTTTTAATAGCTGCAACAGTTTCAGCATTTGTAACTATTTTCATATAAAGTTCCTTTCTATTATATAAAATATTTATCTACATAAGACTATATACCCTTATACGAAAATAATAAATCACATCATTAAAATTTATCGAAGATTATTTATAAAAATTTTATATTGATGTTAGCTTATACTAATATTTGTTTAAAATGCATCATTTAATTTATTTAATTATATGCTGATGAATGTGCTCATTGCAAAGCTTTAAACCTTATTTTATTTTAGTAAAACTTGTCAAAGAATCATATTTTATTGGTATCACAACATTTCCATCTTTGTCAATCGCTCCATATTTAGAATTTGGCTTAAAACCTAACCTAACAATTGCTAGTCCCTCTGAGAAATCTTTAATTTCATCATATATGGCAGGCACAATAATTCGACCAGTTTTATCAACTACGCCACACTTTACGCTTTTTTCAGCATTTTCCATAAATACCGCTCGCTCATCAGCAAAACTTTTTAAGTGTAAAAATTTCGGCTCTACTACTACATTGAAGTCTTTATCCATGATACCATACAGATTATCTTTTTTATAAACATGGACACCATCACTAAGTGAACCTAAATCTTGATAAATCGGCTTTATCACTTCAACACCAGCAATATCAACAACACCATAAACCATACTGCCAGCTTGATTGATACCACATACTGCTATATTTTCAACAACTTTCTTTATGATGTCATACTTAGGTATCATCACTTCCGTACCATTTTTAGTAATAAAACCGTATAAAAGTTCCTGATTACTGTACTTTACAATCGCTATATCATCATCAAAATCGTACGCCTCAACAAAATTTGGCTCAATAACAACTTCGCCATACTCATTGATATAACCATACTTACCATCTTTATCCAGCTTAAACCTAGCCAATCCAGAACTGAAGTTACCCAGTTTATAATACTTACATGGTATTACTTCTTTACCAGTTTTATCGATATAACCAAATTTCGCATTATCTCCCTCACCAACTTTGTACTTAGCTACACCGTTGTGAAAAGAATATGATTTCCCATTTTCAATAGTCAAAACAACTTTTAAATCTTTATCTAAATAGAGATAATTTTTTTTACCATTCTTACTTAGCACCACTCTTGCAAGTCCATCACTAAAATAATCAGCATCATCATAGATAGCATCAGTTATCTCCTGACCCTCGCTATCCAAATAACCATACTTATACACTTTTTTACCATTTTCTAAAACTTCTTTGGCATAAATAGCAATACCGTCTTTATAACTATACAATATTTCAAAATCAGGTTTTACCACCTTGTTGCCCGATTTATCAATAAAACCATATTTGCCATTTTCCTTATATCTTGATAGCTCAGTTACGCCCGATAGGTGCTTTTTTCGATAATCTTGTCTAATAACTGCCTTTAATTCTTCAATTATCACTGTTTTCATTTCAGTTTCAGTATTATAAGAGGTTATTACATCATCCTGTTTACCTTCCAACTTTAAAAAATTATACAACTTTGTCGAAGTAGTTGCATCCTCGCCAAGATAATACTTTACAAGGTAAAACGCATCAGAAACATAGTCATCACCAATTACAGCAGTCATCGTCTCCTTATCATAGTCTACCTTTTCGCCAAACAATTCAACTGTATAACGAAGAGGAATAAAACTCCTATTATTTTTCACAACAAGCTGATGCTCTAGTTCAACTTTTTTACCATTAAGCACTGCAAACTTACTACCAAGCGTAAACAGCAAAGTTTTTTCGTCATTTGCAATTGTAATAGTTTTAGTTTCGCCATTCCAATTTACAGTGTAGCCAAGTTCATTTGATACAAACCTTAATGGTACTTGTGTTCTTCCATTAACTATAAAACTTTCGGCATCACTAAAAATAAATTTTTGGTTGACCCAAACTTTGATATGTCTTGAGCTATCCAAATTATCATTATCTAAAGCACTTGACTGAGAAAACAAAGCTAAAAAAATTAAAATAATCACCATCAAAATAGTTTTCTTTCTAAACATAACTACCTCCCCAAAATAACTAAACTCTATCTCATCAAACAGTTATCATTACAGTAAAAATTCAAACATGCCTACCAATCCTAACGAATAAACCATAATACCAGGTATTTTAAACAGGGCTAACAATATCAAAAATCGCTTGTATGTCATTTTGGTTAAACCAGCAAAATAACACAGCACATCATCTGGTACAAATGGTATAAAAATCATAAAAGCAAAAAATTTGGCAAATCTATCCCCTTTATCTAACCAGTTTATCTGCTTATCAAACTTTTCCTTACCGATAATCTTAACAACAATCTTTCTACCATACTTTTTAGACAATAGATAAGCAATTGAACTCCCAAGTATAGTTGCAAGATAGCTATATATGAAACCAAACACAGCCCCAAATAAAAACACACTTATCACACAAAGTAAGCCACCTGGGATAATCGGAAAAACAATCGAAAATATAAATATCAAAATAAAAATTATTGGAGCGAACAGACCATAACCAGCTATATACTCCTCCATTTTTGCTTCATCTAACAAAATTCCCGCTTTATATAAATAATAAACATACAGTAAACAAAGTAACGTAAAGACAATAGTGATAATATTTACAAGCCTTTTATTTGTGATTTTCTTCAAACTCTCCCCCTAATATTAAAAAACATACATACTTATATGATACTCTAAATTAAATATTAATACTATTAGTTTTTTTTAAACTCTTCTTAAATTTTTCTAAACTTTGTAAATAATAAGTAAAACTATTTACTAAATAGCTTTAATAATTTTCGACACTAAAAAACGACTATGTTCATTTAAGAATTAGCCGTTTTTCATAGAAAGTTATTTAGCAGAGTTTATTAATTATCGCCACCATGTTTACCATTAGTGTAGATTATAGAACCTATACAGCACGCTAAAGTCACACTACCCCAATAAAGATCTACACAACTTACAGCATAACAAATAATAAACAAAACTAAAAATGCTATTATCATTGTCAAAAAACGTTTCATGATATTAACCTCCTATATACTAATATTTAAAATTAGTTGATCCTTCAGCCGTTTCAACAGCAGATCCTAAACCTACAGTCATACCAATTTTTGGTCCTTTTTTATCAACCCCAACAGAAACCGAAACTTTCTTTGCTCCCATAACCACGTGACCATATTTAGCTTTAACATATGCAAGTCCTTTTGAATTTGGTTTACGAACATAAGCACCTATAATGATTTCATTATCATCTTGACCTAGTTGCAAATCAACATCATATGAAACTGATTCTTTACCAACGCTATCACTAACAGCCATAATTGACCTATCTTTTTTGCTACCTCTTTGCACATAGCCAAAACTCTTGTCTAAAACAAACTTATCCGTCCAAGCTAGAGTGAAACAATCCGTAAATTCAAAAAATGGGTCAACATACCACCTACCAACAGCTACAAATTTAAAACAATCCTCTCCCTTATGATAATATGGATTTTTTCGACCACTTTTAAATTTAGGTTTCATACGATACGTCCTTACTTTAACGGTAAAATCTGTTGACTTCATAGCTTTTCCAAGCATTACAAATCTTTTATTTATAATATTAGGTTCATCATCAATTTTCACTAATTTACCATCTTTTTCTAAATGATATCTTGTGATTGTAGATGAAACTAACTCACCTTCACCATCTTCAATATAATCGTCTGACCTCGTTCCCAGAGCTGAACTATCACTTTTTCTATTCATATCTTTAGAACTCTTAAAATCATTATCGGCATATACACCTAAACTACTTAACGATAATGCTAGAACTGTTAATAAAATTATTACTTTCTTTTTCATTCAAAAATCCTCCTACAAATTATGTATAGTTTATCTATAGCCTTTTCCCAATTGTATTGCTAGCAACATCTATATCTTAATACATTCACAAACAAAAGTCAAATTGCGACATATTTATTTAACGTAATAACTTACACTCGAACACTTATGTTTAATTAGTATATGAATAATTTTATACACTTTAAACAATTATAACAAACTCGTAATACTACACTTTTATTAACTTTATATGTGATTTCATTCACAATTATAGATAACGTAAGGTAGTTAATTTGACAATATTAAATGACAACTTTAAACAAAAATTAGTATTAATTTTTAATTTTACATTAAAATCCTAAGCTAAAATTTATAGTTTGTTTTAAACTTTGTTAACGATATACATACTATAAGTATATGTTTTTTTTATACAACGAAAAAAAAAACGCTTAAAATTTATACAAAATTTTAAACGTCTTTTCTATTAAATTATATCTAAAACTTAATAATTATCGCCACAATGTTTCCATTTATTTAGTCCATCATAAATTAATTCAAAAGCCCATACAAATTCTTTGGATTTTCGATTTCAGGTACAAGGACAACCTTTTCACCAATATTTTCCTTTTCTGCTATATCATACATATAACGTAGTACGGAATAATCTTCAATAGCAAAACCAACAGAGTCAAATATCGTAATATCATCATCCTTACGATCTATCCCACCTTTGTTGACAACTTCATTAATATGAGTAACTTTAAATTCCTTTGGCATATGCTGAATCTCGCCCTCGATACGACTTTGTTCTTCAAACTCAACGTAGACTTCACCCATGTGCAAAATCTCTGAATCAAGTTCTGTTTTACCAGGACAATCGCCACCAACAGCGTTAAGGTGCATCCCTTTTTCTATCATATCAGGTGTTAAGATAATAGCACATTTTTTATCAGCAGTAACTGTTGTCACTATATCACAACCTTGAACAGCCTCTTTGGTACTACTATATTTAATCAACTTCAAATCCTTAACATCAGCTAGATTTTTTATCAGCTTATCAGTAGCCGCCTCATCAACATCATACAAATGTATCTCATTGATACCAAGACACTCATGAAAACCTAGTGCTTGAAACTCACTCTGACAACCATTACCAATTAACGCCATCTTTTTAGGATTTGGCTTTGCTAAATACTTAGCTGCAAAAACCGAAGTAGCAGCTGTACGTACAGCTGTAAGCAAAGTCATTTCAGATAACATAAGCGGATAACCAGTCTGCACATCAGCAAGCATACCAACACCCATAACCGTTAAAAAGTTTTTCTTAGGATTAGATGGATGTCCATTAACATACTTAAAAGTATAGATATTATCATCACCAATTGGCATAAGTTCACATACACCTACTGGACTGTGGTGTGCCGTTCTTGGCATCTTTTGAAAATCTGCAAAACGTGCATAATCTTCTTCTAAATATTTAACAACATCTTTGATTGCATTTCTAACACCTTTGTTTTTTAAAAAATTGGCAGTCTCTTGTAAATCAATATATCTAGTAGTCTTATTCATAATTACATCCTTTCAGTTAAATTTATAACAAACCGATACTTAATTATAACACCAGTGTTACAAAAATGAAAGATATATTTTGAAATTATGAAAATTTTGTTATAGATTAAATCAAGAAATTAATACTAACTTTCGCATTTGAGCAGTCTAATTCTATTTTCAGCAATTTCAATGATTTTTTCATTTTTCATTTTAGTAAGTTCCCTTGAAACCGCACTTCTATCTGCCGAAATAAAATTCGCCAAATCCTGCCTATTAAAAGGTACCCAAAGTTCCTTACTTTCTTGCGGTTTAAAAAAGTTTATATAACAAAGTAACTTATCTCTAAGTTTTTTTTGCGACAATATAAAAATCTTTTTATTCATAAATATATTATCTTCCGCAATCATTTTCAGCATATTTTCCATAACATTGTATTTTTTGATATACCGACAAGAACCCTTTTCAGTAAAAGCACGTGGCACATCAAGCAAAATAAGCCTAGTATCTTCCACGCAAATATACTCCGATGAGATAATCGGTAAATTTGCTGCTGCAAAAACATCGCCAACACTATCACCAGTATATAACCTATTTATCAGATTGATATTACCATTAGCTGTAAGCACTTGATAATCAATGCAACCACTAACAATCAAACCCATTTTACTAACCGTCGATTCACCAGTAAAAACCTTTTGCCCTATTCTAAGTAATCTTTCTTCGGCATTCAGACAGCCCAGTATTGTTTGATACTCAATTTTATCTATATTTTCAAAAAGCCTTGAAATTTCCAATGCTTTTTCGATTTGTTTATCCATTAATTCTCCCCTGTTGCCATAGCAACATACATTACCACCATAAAATGTTAAAATTAGTAACCTTACATTAGTTAAAAAAACTTAAATGTAAGACATTAGTATTTTAACACATATACACCAAAAAGTGTATAGTTCACATATAGGAGGATATATGAAAAAAGTAGCGGGACACGAACTACTTGCCCGAGTAGGAAAGAAAAAACTAAGACCAGGCGGCAAAGAGGCGACAGATTGGCTGATTGAACACGCTAAGCTAAACAAAGATAAAAAAGTCCTAGAAGTTGCCTGTAATATGGGTACGACATTAATTGAAATTGTTAAAACCTATGATTTAGACATTATCGGAGTTGACATGAGTAAAGATGCCCTCGAAAAAGCTCAGCAAAATATCAAAAATGAAAATTTAGAAAGTAAAGTTAAGCTTGTTAATGCTGACGCTAGAGACTTACCTTTTGAAGACGAATCTTTTGATGTCGTTATCAACGAAGCAATGTTAACCATGCTCAATCACGACGACAAACAAAAAGCAATCAACGAATACTTTAGAGTGCTAAAAAAAGGTGGCATATTACTTACTCACGATGTTAATTTACCACACGAAGACCCAGAATTTATCAAAAAACTTAGAAATGTTATCGCTGTGCCAGCTTCACCATTAAACGAAAATAATTGGAAGAAACTATTTGAAAAAGCTGGTTTTTCCGAAATAACAACTAAGGCTGGTAAAATGATTTTTATGAGCGAAAAAGGTCTGATGAAGGACGAGGGCTATGACGGTATGATGAAAATGTACGAAAACGCTGCAAAAGACCCCAACTACCAACAATTCATCGAAATGAAAAAGTTTTTTGTTGAAAACGAAGATGAGATGAACTACATTGCTGTGGTTAGCCAAAAATAAACAATGAACAAGACAAAGCAAATCTTGAATTTATTAAATTTAAGCGAAATTAAAGATGGCTATATCGTAAGTGAAAGCATATTTAAAACTGATTGTGTTGATGTCAGCCATTACGCACTCAGTTATAACCAAATGATAAACCACGAACTATCTTGCCATGACAAACTCTACATAGCATTAAACGGTAAGGTCAATATTGAACTACTTAAAAATACAGAGCAAAACTACAAGCTAACGCCATTTGATGCAATCTATATACAGCAAAATACATCAAGAGAAGTAAAATCAAGTATTGATTACAGCTTTTTGATGATAACACTGAAAAGGACAGAAGATATGATAAAAAATTTAGATAAAGAAAAAGTATTACAACTAGCGATGGAAATACCCTATCAAGCAAACAAAATCGTTTCCAAAACACTAGTTAATAATGAAAAATTAAGCATGACCCTACTTGCCTTTGACGGCAAACAGGAGCTTTCCACCCACAAAGCTCCAGGCGATGCACTTGTCATCGCATTAGATGGTAAAGCTAGAATTAACATCGATGGGAACGACTATATCGTAAATAAAGGCGAAAGTATAATTATGCCAGCAAACATCCCGCATGGTGTTTATGTCGCTGAAAATTCTACTTTCCAAATGTTACTCATCGTTTCTAAGTAGATTGACTACTATCCAGTAACAAATATAACAAGAGCTGTTTTTGATTTAATTATTAAAAACAGCTCTTGTTATTTTAAATATTTTTTACATTTACACAAATGTTAATTCGTTATCAAACTTGTTTTTTTAGATATCCGTTCTTTTTTATATACTATCCGACAAATTTAAGTGAAAAATCTTATCATTTTATCGATATTAATTTTTCGTAAAAAATTCAACAGTTTTATCACCAAAAACTTTGCAATTGAAGTTTATATTAAAACATTGTACCATATAAGTAATAGGAGGTTAGTCATATATATATGTAGGTTTATTTTAACATCAGATTATGCAGACTATTCAAAAATTACTCAAAGATAACATAACAGTATATCAGCTAAAAATTACCAGACTTACTAACATGACTAAACATTCCTGATGACGCAAAGGCAGATATAATAGGAGGATTATATGAAACTAAAAAGAAGTTTAGTTTTAGCTCTAGCATTCATCTTAGCACTAACAACTTGTGCACCAAGTTTAGCTTACGATGGAAGTAAAAAAGAGTCTAATTTAAGAGCTAACAAAGTACAAGACTTTGTTAAGTACTTAAACAAAAAACAAAAAAACAACAACATAGTTATTCCTAACTTCAAAAATCTTAAAGAAGATAAAGAAGTAAGAGTTGTTGTAGAATTAAAAAAACAACCACTTGCGACTTCATACAAAACTATCAAAAAAGGTATGCTAGGTGCAAGTAGTACCGCTAGCAAAATCGCTAGAATAGAAAAGCAAAAACGTTCCCTAAAGAGAGAACACAATATAGTTAAAGATAAACTAGCAAATGGTCATCTAAGAGACCTTGGTGCTGGACACATCAAATATCTTGATGATTTTTATGTAGCTATTAACGGATTTAGTGCTATTATGTCTGTCAAGGACATCAAACGTGTTAGTAAGTTACCAGAAGTTAAGAAAGTATATCGTTCTATTGCTTACAAACGTCCTGCTACACCTAGCATGAACACATCACATGATATCATCAAGTCAAACACAGTTTGGAACTTAGGTTACAAAGGTGAAGGTAGACTTGTTTCTATCATAGACACTGGTGTAGACCCATCACACAAGGACATGATTCTTAGTAATTCAAAAAATGCTAAACTTAGCAAAAAGAACGCCGAAGAAATTGCTAAAATTTTACCTGGTAAATACTATACAGAAAAAGTACCTTACGGCTATAACTACGCTGACAAGAGTGAAGAAATCAGAGATCTAGGTCCGACTGCCTCAATGCACGGTATGCACGTAGCAGGTACTGTTGGTGCAAACGGAGATGTTAAAAAAGGTGGCATCAAAGGTGTTGCTCCAGAATGTCAATTACTTGCAATGAAAGTATTTGGTAATGGCGAAGGTCTTACTTACAGTGACATCTACGTTAAAGCTATCGAAGATTCTATCATCTTAGGTGCTGACTCAATGAATATGAGTTTAGGTGCTGATGCTAACTTCGTACCAACACCAGACCAAGACCCTACTGTAACAGCAATTGAAAATGCTAGACGTGCGGGTATAGTTATCGCAATAGCAGCTGGTAATGCTGATAGATTTGGTGCTGGCGACAAATTGCCACTTGCTAAAAACCCTGATACAGGTCTAGTAGGTCACCCAGGTCTTGTTCCAGATTCACTATGTGTATCTTCAATCGAAGACACAACTGTTATGAGAAAATTAATGCAAACTTCTGACTCAGAAATTAAAGACGTTATATATAAATCTGCCGAAGGTGTTATAGAACCAACTACACTAGATAAACCACAAAAATTAGTTTACTGTGGTCTTGGCAAAAAAGAAGACTTCACAGACGAACTTAAAGCTAAACTAAAAGGTAATATCGCACTTATTTCAAGAGGCGAAATTTCATTCTCTGAAAAAATTCTACCTGCACAAGAAGCTGGTGCAGTTGGAGCAATTATCTTCAACAGCAAGGGAGATGAGTTAATGAACATGATGGTTGAAAAAGTTAATATTCCATCAATCTTCATCGGTCAAACTGTTGGTGAAAAGCTAAGAGATAAGATTACTAAAGAAAACGCAGCTGACATCACTGTAACTTTTGACAAAAATCTTGTTGCTGTACATAACTCACACGCTGGAACTATGTCATCATTTACATCTTGGGGACTTACTCCTGACTTACAATTTAAGCCAGAAATAACTGCTCCAGGTGGACAAATTTATTCAACATTAAACGATAATAAATATGGTACAATGAGTGGTACTTCAATGGCAACACCACATGTAGCTGGTGGTATCGCCTTAGTTAACCAGTACCTAGAAGAACAACAAGTTTATGCTGGCAACGACTTATATGAAATGACTAAAAACTTACTTATGAGTACAGCTAAAGCTCACCAAGAGAAAAACGCATTAGGTAACAAATACTTTGTATCACCACGTAGACAAGGTGCTGGTGTAATGGATTTAGAGGCAGCTTTAAAAACAAAAGCTATCGTTGTTAACCCATACACTAACCAAACAAAAGTTGCACTTAAAACAATCGGTGCTAAAACTGGTTTCCCAATATTAGTTAAAAACTTTGGTGACAAAGAAATTACTTACAAAATTGAAACACCAGTATTTACAGATATAGTTATCGACGGGCAAATTCAGGAAACAGCAGCACCAATCGTTGCTGACAACCTAACAACAGTAATTAAAGACGGTAACAAAATCAATCACATTACTGTACCTGCACAATCAGAAGCTAAATTCTATGTAAAATTAGATTTATATGGTGCAAAAACAAGTTACGACCAAAAACCATTATTAGATGTTTACCCTAACGGTTCATTTGTAGACGGTTTCGTAATTTTAAAAGACGAACTTAATGGTAACCCAGAACTTTCTATTCCATTTACTGGATTCTACGGAAACTGGGCAAAAGCACCAATTATTGACCTTGACCTATATAAATATAATGCTGAAAGATTAGGTTATGATAAGCATTTCTACGATGATATATCATCTGCTATGCTTGGGGAAGAAAATGGCGAATTACAACTTTTAGGTATGGACCAAGACGGTAACTTCGATTCTACACAAATCGGCTTCTCACCAAACGGTGATAAGCAATACGACTTTGCTACTCCATTACTTACATTCTTAAGAAACGTAAGAGCAATCGAAATTGACGTACTAGACAAAGAAGGTAACGTTGTAGCTGAAGTGACAAGAGATGAATACTATCCAAAAAACCACTTTGCATATGGTGATAAAAAGAAATTTACAACTGATGCTTCTTGGAATTGGGACGGAAAATCAAAAGGTAAGCAACTAACATCAGGCGACTACATATTCCAAATCAGAACAAAAGTTGATTATCCTGGTGCAACATTCCAGACTTTTGAACTTCCTACTTACATCGATATCGAAGCACCACAATTTATAGAAGAACCAACTTACAACAAAGAAACTGGTAAACTTACTGCAAAAGCAAAAGACAACAGATCTAAATCATTAATTTACTTCACATTAGTAGACGGTGAAATTGCTGAAGATAACAGAACTGGTGAGTTTGAAGTAAGTAAAGAAGATTTTGCAAATCACAAATATCAATTAGCAGTAATTGATAACCTATTCAACGTAACAACTTCAGATGTTTTAAACCCTGAAGGTGCTGAGCCAGAACCACAACCTGAAAAAGACACAGTAGCTCCAGAAATCGTTGTAGTTAGCCCAGTTCAAAAAGAATTTAAAAACTCAAACGAAGCATTTGTAAACAAAAACAACGTTGAAATTAAAGGTTTTGTAAATGAAAAAGCTTTAGATAAACTAACTATCGAAGGTAAAGAAGTTAAGTTTAAAGATGCTGTCGATGGTAAATACCAATTTACATACAATTTCAAAACTAAAAAAGAAGGTAAATACAATCTTTCATTTGTAGCAGTTGATAAAGCTGGTAACAAAGCTGAAAAATGTTTCATCGTAAACGTTGACACAACTGCACCAACAATCAAAGTACCATTCTTCAAAGATGGTCACGTTAAAAAAGTATTGTTAAGAAATAGAAAAAATCACTATATAAGTGGTAAAGTTAAAGATAACACTAAAGGTGTAAAACTTACACTAAACGATAAAGTTATTTTTGACAACAGCGACAATGCTAGCTTTGCAAGGTATAAAAAACACTTTAACGACAAAGTTAAATTAAACAAAAAGAAAACTGCTGCTGTATTAAAAGCAACAGACCTTGCTGGTAACGAAACTACATACACTATCTACTTTGAAAAAAGATAGATAACAGTTAAATAAAAATATCCAAGCAATGTCTATTCTGACTAGCTTGGATATTTTTTATCTTTGTTCTTGAAATTTTCTACAAAAAAATATGGTGTTTATCATGATTAACACTTCACGACCAACACCATATATTATACAATCTTTTAAATGAAGATTAGTATTAGTAATTATCTAATTCCTCTTCATCTTCTACTGTAAATGAGTTTTCAACATTATTGGTAGTTTCTTTTTCTTCATCACTCGCAGTTGAGAAATAACTACCACCATCATAGTCTTCTTCATCTTCATCTTCGTCTTCCCAGTCACAATCATAATCATTTTGACTAGCATCTTTTGACTTTTTACCAAATTTATCAATTGACTGTTTTACTTTATCGAATTGTTCCTTAGAAAATTCATTGATATTAATCTCTTCACCATTTTCTCTGACAATTCTAAGTGTACAACCAACAGCTAAGGCTGCAACAACACCGATAAGTGTAGCCTGGATAAAGAAGATACTGCCAATCGCACCCGCTGTCACTGGTATATCAACTAAAGTTTTACCAGACTTATCAAACACTGTTATACGAGTAGCATTTGCTTTAGCTAGTAAATCTTTTAAACTCTGCATAATTTTATCTTTTTCAAACTTTTCTTCAAATTTTTGCTTGAAAGCATCCTTTTTTTGACCAAATTTGCTAGTCTTATCAAAATCATCAAAAAAATCATCAAAATCATCAAAGATTTCAATGTCCTCATATTCATCTTCCAAGTAAATAATAGCTTGCACGATATCGCCATTACACTTGTCCAAAGCTTCTTGTGCTTCTTTGTATGAACAATGAGTTCTTTCCGTAATTTTGTCCAATTTTTCCAACACTTTTATATCTTCCATGATGTACCTCCTATAAGTTCATGTCTACCAACATTTCCCGACTTTTCATTCTACGTACTACTATATGCCTTTTAGCAAATTCGAACAAGTTATTGTCTATTCTAGTTAAGAGTATATCATGAATTTCGGCATCTCTTATAGATTTATAAGGTTTTTTTAATAAAACGTTAATAATTCTAAGATAATCAATATCAACTTCGCTTGCAGTATCAACATTAACAGCACAATCTCTGCAAAGAATGCCACCCACTTGAATACTAAAATTAGTTATTTGCTTTACTGTACCACAGGTTACACACCTTGAAATCTCAGGTGCAAAACCTATCCGACTTAACAACTTACCTAAAAACATTACCCGTAATTTTAAGAAATTTTCTGGTATTTCTAATTCTAAATATTTAAGAGCATAAGAAAGCATATCATATATAAGCTCATCACCATCATCTTCAGCAGTAAATATGTCAATTAATTCCAGCAGATATGTCCCAATGAATAAACGTTCGATATCACTTCTAATTTTAGAATGGGCAGTCACAATATCCACCGAATTCAAACTACACAAGTCCTTTTTTAAATAAAGAGCAAATTTGCCTTCCGTAAAAAGTTCCGTACTAGCCGAGAACTTTGACTTAGTGTGTCTCGCACCTTTAACATATACTGACTTTTTACCAAAGTCACGTGAAAGTATTGTGATGATAACATCACTCTGGGCAACTTTCTTTTTCCTCAACACTAACGCATCTGTTTCTGCATACATACTATCACCTATGTTAAATGGAGCATCAGCACCGTTGCCAATGTGAAATAAATCGTCAAGCCTGTTATATCTATCGTAGTAGTTATAAAAGGTGCTGAGGCAACCGCTGGATCAACTCCCACTTTTTTAAAGACTAACGGTACAGTTGTACCAATAATAGCTGCCGTGAATATATTGGCAAACATCGAAAGACCAACGATTAAACTAAATACAATTCTACTCTTCATAAAATAAGAAATCAGTGCAACTATCGACGCACATATCAGACCAACAAAAAGACCCACAAAAACTTCATGAAGTATCAGCCTTAAAGTTTCTCTACCTCTAACATCATTTAAGGCAATAGTTCGGACCGTAATTGTCGAACTTTGCGTACCAACATTACCACCCATCCCTGCTAAAAGTGGCATAAAAAGTGCAATAGTAGCATCTGCTGAAAGTACATTTTCAAAACTTGATACAACATACGCCGATAACATACCACCAAAAATTGTGATGATAAGCCAGGGTAGTCTTGACTTAACCGATTTATAAATCGAAAACAATACATTACGTTCATTAGCTTCCAGTTCTTCATCACTAGTTCCCGCAAATTTCAACATATCTTCGGTTGCTTCTTCTTCTAAGATATCAATAATATCATCAACCGTAATTATACCAACTAGTTTTTCTTCACTATCAATAACTGGTAGTGCTAAAAAACTATACTTACTAACAATTCTAGCCGCTTCTTCTTGGTCATCATCAACTCTAGCCGATATTACGTTTTCATTCATGATATCTTTAATTAAAGTATCACCTTTTGTCACAAGAAGTTGACGCAGTGAAATAATACCAACTAAAACGCCCTTTTCATCAACTACATATACATAATAAACTGTTTCGGCATCAGGTGCATTATTTCTCAAAAAATCAATAGCATCTGCTACCTGCATATTCATATTCAAATCGACATACTCACTTGTCATGATACCACCAGCGGTATCTTCATCATAGACAAGTAGCTCCGAAACATCTTCAGCATCCTCGCTATCTAGCAGTTTTAACATCCTATCTTTTAATTCATCTGGCATTTCACCAATGATATCAACGATATCATCATTCGGCATGATATTTAAAATAGATTGTTTTTGCTTACGGGTTAATATTGAAAACAGCTCAATAAAATCATCAACATCTAGTTCTGAAAAAACTTCCGCTGACTGCTCATCAGTCAAAAGTGAAAATAAATGTAAACGCTCATCACCCTGTAAATCAGTTATAATTTCAGCAATATCGGCTGTATGACAATCAGAGAGAAGTTCGACCAACATTTCATCTTGGTCAGTTTTAAGAAACTGTAAAACTTCATCAAAAAGTGCATCATATCGCTCTCTATCAGATACATACTTTGCCATAAATTCACCTTACCTAGATATCTTTTATATCATAGCCCTGTCTTTTAACTTCAGCTGCGTCATTTCGCCAATTCTCTTTAACTTTTACCCAAAGTTTCAAATAAACCTTATGCTGTAAAAAAGCCTCTATATCCGCCCTTGCAGCCTTACCTATCCCTTTTAATTTTCTGCCCGACTTACCGATAATCATACCTTTGTGTGATTTTTTCTCACAAACTATAACCGCTGAAATATCAATTAAATTTTTGCCATCTCGTTCTGAAAATTTTTCGATATTCACAGACACGCCATGCGGTATCTCTTCATTCATATATAACAAAACTTTTTCGCGAATAATTTCAGACACTATCTGTCTTTCTGGTTTATCAGTTATCATATCTTCGGGATAAAACATTGGTCCTTCTGGTAAATTACGTTCGATAAACTTACGAAGTTCCTTAACACCTTTATCTTCAACAGCCGAAACACCATAGACATCATCAACAAAATCAAGCGAAGTAAAAAACGAATTTAACTGTTTAAATTTTTCAACAGGAATTTTATCCGTCTTGTTGATTACGATAGTTACATTTCTGCCAGAGTTTTCAACTACCTGTTTAAGATATTCGTCGACCTTACCAATTCTTTCCATATCATCAACTACATAAAGTATCAAATCAACATCATCAAAACTTGAGTTAATTGATTTAACCATATATTCACCGAGCTTATGCTTAGGCTTATGTAGTCCAGGTGTATCTACAAAAATTATCTGTGATTTATCAGTCGTACTTATCGCCTTAATATTATTCCTAGTTGTTTGTGGTTTTTCAGTAGTAATCAAAATTTTCTCACCAATTATCGCATTGATAAGCGTTGACTTACCAACGTTTGGTCTACCTACTATTGTTACAAAACCCGATTTAAATGCCATCATTCCTCCTATTTCAATAAATTATCCTTACCAAAATCCATTGGTAAAAGTTCGCTTAACTTACAAGACGTATATTCCTCACCACTTGCCATATACACATTCATATCGATACCAAATTCACTAAGTACCTGCCTACAGATACCGCAAGGGGTGATAATTCTGCCAAGATTACTGGTGACAGCTATTGCCTCAAATTCTGTTTCGCCCGCAGTCACGGCAGTAAAAACAGCTGTCCTTTCCGCACAATTAGTTGCACCATAGGAAACGTTTTCGACATTAACACCCTTATAAACCTTACCAGACTTAGTAAGTAAAGCAGCCGATACCTTTAACTTCGAATACGGTGAATACGAATTATTTAAGTTATCTTCAGCTATTTTAATTAAATCTTTTTCTGTTATTTTAGTCATTTCTCAGCCCGTCCATATTTAATCCCATACTTATCATTATCTTCTTTTCCATCGCTCTCATCTCAACCTTATCATCTGGTTCAATGTGGTCATACCCCATAAGGTGTAGCACGCCATGAGCACAAAGATAAGAAACTTCACGTTCAAAACTATGACCATACTCAGCTGCCTGCTCTTTGGCTCTTTTAGTACAAATTACTAGGTCGCCAATGTTTACAGGTTCATCTTCAAAAGCTTCAAACCCATCATCAGTATATTGTACGAAGCTTAGTACATCTGTTACACTATCTTTGTTACGATAATCTCTATTTAGAATTCTGATTTCTTCTTCATCCACTAATGAAACTGAAATCTCTACTTCTTCATCAAATTCTAACTCTATTAAAGATTTTTCAATTGTTTCAAGTATCAAAGGTTTAACTAAACTAAATTCTTCCTCTGATACAACTTTGTTTATAATATCAATCATACTATCTCCTTTGTCATCAATTTATAATACCACAATTTACTCATTTTGTACAGTTTTTAGCTTAATCAAAAAAAGCACTTCTCTTCCAATATACTATACTGAAAGGAAATGCTATTTTCTAATATATAATCGCACGCTTTACGATTCTATTACGCCTCAATAGTAATATACTCTTTACCATCGTAGAATCCACACTCTTTGCAAACTCTATGCGGTACATTTGGCGCATGACATTTAGGGCACTCTATTACATTTGGTGCTGCCATTTTGATATTTGAAGCTCTTCTTTTATCACGTCTCGCTTTCGACGTTTTTCGCTTTGGTACTGCCATTTCTACACCTCCCTACTACTTTAATAAATCCAAAAGTCCTGATAATCTAGGGTCAATTTCATCTTCTTTGCATTTACATTCTTTTTCATTTAGGTTTATTCCACAACTTGAACATATCCCTTTGCAATCTTCAAAGCAAAGCGATTTCATAGACATGGACATCATAATTTCATCTACTACGACTTTAGATATGTCTACTTTGCCATCTTCGGCAAATATACCGTCAATACTGCTATCGTCTTCCGTAATTATACTTTCAACCGATAAACTTTTACTTTCAGTAAAACTTGATAAACACCTATCGCATGATAATGTCAGGTCTAATTTTACATCCATAGTTAAAAAGAACTGTGAATTTATACTTTCTATCACGCCACTAGCGTATGCCTTATTAACTTCTACTACTCCTACAGTACTCAACAAATCAAGTTCTGTAATACTAATATCTTTAGCAAAATTTACGCTACTAGTCGCACTTCTTGCTACATCATATAATGAAACTTTCATAAAAACCACCCTTGTACAACATTGTTATTATATAGTGTCACGAACCTTTTGTCAACAAAAAAATATTCAGATTTGCATAAAAAATATTAAAATATAGTAACTTTACCTAAATTTAAACGTATATCTAACAAAAATTAAACAAAGTTTTACAATTCGAAGTTGTAAAATTTATCAAATTGAAAATCAAATCCGTAGCAGTGTTCTCATAAAAAATCTGTTTTAATACTAATATTTATTTAAAATGCCCTTTCAATATTGCCAAATAATTTTTTTCAAGCACCACTACTCGGCACTCCAGCTAACTGCTACGCAGTGGATCTTGCGTGCCTGCGAACCCGTTTAGAGTGCTTTAAAAAATTCATTTGGCTAACATTGAGTAAAATAGCATCTTTAAAATACGTTGTATATTAATTTAGGATTAGTATAACTTATCTCTTTCATTATCAGTGTATCACCGTATTATTTTTTCCATTCGCTGTGTATTTTCATTTCAATTTCAGCTACCATTGCTTGATTTTTTTTAATTTGTCGTCTTATTCTCCTTTGGTAGTTTCTCTCTTTTTGTTTTTTTAACTCTTTGTGCAACCGTTTGTTTTGACTTTCTAAATATTTAACTCTGCTTTTTAAGTACCTTTTTAGGCAGTTATTGGTGCTTTCATAATTTCTTTTGTCATATTCTAAATAAAAAGCTGCTTTTTTACCAAGCTGAACTATATGATAAATTGGTTTCTTGCCATATATTTTATAATGATAATTATAAAAATCATGCTCAAAAAAATAACGTATCGTTTCCTGCGAACTCCCTCTATCAGTAAGAACGCTACAAATGAAGTTAACATTATCTAAATAATTTTCGCTCCCAAAATAAGTTTTGACAAAATCTAGCAACATATCACTTACATCAAACTTAGCATTAACCGATAACGGTAACAAATTATTTCTAAGTGGTTTATAGCTTTTGTAATTAGTATAACAAAACTTACCCCCTGCAAAAATTAACCCTGCTTGGTCTAACGAATATCGACCAAAAGATAAACCAACAAAATAGGACAAAAACGATAAAACAAAGTCTTTTTTGCTGTATAAATACGGATACTGTCGATTCGTCCGCCCATAAACAGTTTTATCATCCACAACTTTTGTAATAGTCAAATCACTTTCAGCGACAGTAGGTGTTAATTCACTTTCTAGCCCATACAAAGTTATAAATAAATCATTTAAACGCTCTTCATAACTTTTAAGCTGATAAAATCTTTGATTGACATCACCTTTAAAACTTTGATATATCTCTGCAAATGACATCGCTCTGTCATATAATAATAGCGGTGTTTTTAAAAAATGCCACGAAGTTTCGTACATATCCCAATCTAGTTTTGCTATCTCAATACATTTGTTAACCAAATCGATTACTTCAAGGCGAAAAGTAGGGTCAACTAAAACTGGGAAATTCATAAAGTCACCAACTTGAACATTAAAAGTTGGATTTAAAACTTTAAAAATATAATCCGAAATCGGAGTATTTATTAATCCCAGTAAATATTTTAGGTCTTGCTTATTATCAGTGAAGGCTGACATACTCGCTACGTCATGGATAAACCCTGTATTTCTAAGTCTTGCACTAAATCCACCTGTATTAATCAGACCCCAAGTTAGTGCTGATTTAAAATAAAAATTAGTATTTTTTACCACGAAATCTGGATTTTTAAGATAGGGGTATTTACACATAACGGCACTTTTTATTTCATCGCCATCATTTTTATAATTTACCACATAGCTACAATTACCATACCATTTTTTTCTTGCCCCACCCTTACTATAAGGAAACCAAGTATAATTTGATGCTTTTGCCTCAGCTGTGTTATGAGCATCAAAATATATCTCATCAAAATTAACTTCTGTCCACTTTTTTACAAATCGCTGATTATCTGAAGTTGCTAAACCTTGCTTAACATCTACAAAACCCTTCATAGAACTAGCCCGCTCAAAGATATTTATCATATTTTGACTTAAGCTATAAGCCAGTGGGAAACCAGCTATTTTGATAAATTCGTCTTGCCTTTTCAAGTATTTAATTTTAGAATTTTTAGTCGACAAAGCAGATAAATACTCACTCTTTTTAGCTAGTCCATCATGTAACTTTGTTAAATCAAAGTATAAACCCTCTTTATTTGATAAAAGACCATTATAAAGGACAAAAGCGGTACTTTGCACAACTTGCCCCTCGATATCATCAAATGCACCAACACCCAAATGCAACATACTAACAATAGCCGTATTTTTGATTAGCTGACGGCGAAAGTCCTTAAAGCTTGACAAATACATCCACGAATGTTGGTTTATCATTGTTAGATAACCACCACGTTTTAACATAAATAAAGACTGCTCCATAAAGCAGACTGCTAAGTCATTTCGAACCGACTTATAATTATCATTAAGATATTGTTTTAAGTCTTTATTCAT
>PDWI01008670.1_pt1 | contig 21012 bp, 18 predicted proteins | sample 1430891 | NCBI WGS metagenome assembly PDWI01 (sample SAMN01162508, study PRJNA174530) | Oral metagenome, whole genome shotgun sequencing project. | biome: Marine environment; feature: Marine mammal; material: Swab sample of the gingival sulcus; isolation source: swab sample of gingival sulcus... | reverse complement strand
GCTATAAACTCAACAGACGCTATTTTGGTGAAAACCTATTTGATAGACTGGTTATAGCTGTCAATCATCAATACTGGTATAAAAGTGTGTAATCAATTAATTTTTTCATTTGAAAAATTAGTTCTTTAAATCAATAAATTTTTTTCTAAATTTGACGAACTCCCAATAGAGTAAAATATCCTTATCTCTAGAAAAAAAGTTTTTTACTTCTTCCAAATTATTAAACTCTGGTTCTACTAAGTCATTTACTTTTGGTGTTGGTCTAATTTTTGCTAGTATATCTTCAATGTATTTCAACCCTTTTTCTTTCTCTTCATTGATGTAATATAAAATAGGTACTTTAAAATAATTCAGACTGGTAATACCCCAACTATTTTTCTCCAAAGACACTTGTAATTCTTTATTCTGCGACATTTTCATAAAGAAAGGCAGTATATATTTTTTTATTTGAAGAATAAGATCATCTATTATTTCATGAATTTGATCTTCAGTATCATCCAAATTAACATCCCATGCTTTGAAACTATTTTCAGGCAAAATATAACCAATCGATGAGGTTGCAGTCCTCAATAATTCTTTTGAAAAATCTATGTTGTCAACTAATTTATAATAAATGTCTTCTACTTTATGATTGATTATTCCAACAGTTGGGCTTATTGACCAGTTATATCTTGAACCATGATCTGTCTTTTCAACAATAACAAAACCTTCAACATCTTTTATTATTAGTTTCGAAAAAATATATTTTTCTTTTTCTACAAAACCAATATTAACCATTTTTTCTTTTACTATAATATCAATCTGTTTGCCAAGCTGCCTAATCGGTGTACTACTTTTCATCATTTGTAAGGGCTAAATATTATTCTTCCACTAGCAGTATATTTTATTACAATAACCTTTATTGTCCTATTTTGTGGAACTACACTGCCATTTGGGCCATCAAATATAGGGGTTTGTCCTCTATTAATTTCTGGGTAATTAATTTTTTGATTAGAATTTAATCTGGCCGTAGGCCCATTTTTTACTTCTACAATTATAATCTCTCCATCAATTTTCACAATAAGATTCGTAAACTATGTCCTGAACTTGACCTTTTCCTAATCATGCATTGGTTTCATGGCTTTAAGTTACATCTTGTTATCAATGATAAGGGAGAGATATTCAATTTTACCATACCCAAGCCAATGTTGATGATAGGAAAACCTTTAAACGACAAAAGTTTTATTAGAAAGCTTTACGGAAAACTCTATGCTGACAAAGGATATATTGACAAAAGGCTTGTTCTTAGATGGAATACATCTTATCATTCAAATCAAAAACAATATGAAGAATTCACTAATGACGATTTCTGATAAAATTCTTTTAAGAAAACGTGCTATAATAGAAACAGTTAATGATGAACTTAAAAATATTTGTCAAATTGAACATTCTAGGCACAGAAACTTTGGTAATTTCTTAGCTAATATCATTTCAGGGCTTATTGCCTATAGCTTTCTCCCTAAAAAACCAAGTATAAAATTTCAAACACAGAACTCTAATCAAATTTGTCTGTTTTAATAATCGAACTCAGGTTATAAAAACAAATCAAATTTCTCTCTTTTGATTAATCGAACTCATATCTTTATAATTCATTTATGAAAATCATTAGGATGCTATTTATCGAACAAAGTACAATTAGATTAATATAGTACCTGAAGGATTCCACCTCAGGTAAATTGCATTTTATGGAGAAGAACTATCAAATTCAAGAAATAGATGAGCTTTAAATATGATACGATAAATTCAGCAAAAATTTGCTTTAATTTTATCTAATATGGTTTGAGCCAGTTTTTCTTTACTCTCTACCGTCCACCCGGCCACATGAGGAGTTAGCAGGACATTTTGTGCATTGATTAAGTAGTAATATGCTTTGGGAACATTTTTATCGGTAAATAAGTCTTCAAAAGAGGTTTTTTCATATTCCAAAACGTCTAAACCGGCACCAAAAATTTTACCTGTTTTTAATGCTTCTACTAAATCTTTTGTCACTACTGATTTTCCTCTTGCTGTATTTAACAACCAGAACGGTTTTTTAAAAGAATTGATAAATTTGGAATTTACCATGCCAATAGTCTGTGGGGTTTGTGGCGTATGTAAACTTAAAACATCAGTTCTTTCTTTCAATTCACGTAAACTTACCTGTTCACAATTTTCATTACCCAGATTAGGTTTAATGTCATAACATATTACCGATACATCAAAGCCCCGTAATTTTTTGGCAAAAGCTTTTCCCATATTCCCATAACCAATAATCCCTATGGTTTTGCCATCCAGTTCAATTCCTCTATTTTCCTCCCGAAGCCATGTGCCCTGTCTGACCTCTCTGTCCGCTTTGTTTAATTTATTGAACAAAGATAGCAACATGCCCAAGGCGTGTTCACCTACGGCATTTCGGTTGCCCTCTGGTGCAGAAAAGAGTTGTATTTTTTTCTTCTTGGCGTATTCCGTGTCAATATTTTCAAGTCCGGCACCTACACGGGCTATAAATTTTAAATTGGTGGCTTTGTCTAAAAATGCCCGGTCTATAGTAAACCGGCTTCGTATTACAATGCCATCATAGTTATGAATTACGTTTTCTATTTTTTGTTTTGTGGAGGTATAATCTTTATGACAATCAAATCCCAAATTTTTTAAACCCGTTTTTAAAAGGGAATGATTGGTGTCTAATAGGAGTATTTTCATATATGGAATGGTTTCTAACCCATACCTCCAATGTTTTTAATGTTCTGGAGGATGTATTTATAAAATCAAAACACCTAAAGTTAAGGAAACTTTAGGTGTTTAAGATGTATTTATATTATGTTTCACTAATTGTTCAACGCTTCTGCTCCACCAACAATTTCCAGTATTTCATTGGTAATGGCAGCTTGTCGGGCTTTGTTGTAAGTAAGCAGCAATTCATCACGTAATTCAGTAGCATTGTCAGTTGCTTTGTGCATTGCCGTCATTCGAGCTCCATGTTCGGCGGCAAAAGAGTCACGAACCGCTTTGTACAATTGAGTTTTTAAAGATTTTGGAATTAATCCTTCTATAATTTCAGTTTTTGAGGGCTCAAAAATGTAATCTATATGCTCATCTTCTTTTTGGCTTTCGGGGGGTACAATGGGCAGGAACTGTTCATTGGTAATTATTTGGGTAGCGGCATTTTTAAACTGATTATAAACAATTTCTATCTGTTCATAGGTGCCATATACAAATAATTCTATAAGCCGTTCTGCAATCTTTTCCGTATTCTCATAAGTGAGATCGTCAAAAAGGTCACTTCTATTCTCAAGAATAGTATGTGTTTTGGATAATAGGTCATTGCCTCTTTTTCCAATACTTAATATATCTACTTGTCTGCCGTGGTACTTCTCTTTACTAAGGGATTCTGCTTTTTTTATTACCGTAGAGTTAAAAGCACCGCAAAGCCCTCTATTTGAGGTAATGACCACCAATAGCACTTTGTTAATCTGCCGTTTACGAGTATAAACTCCGCCTATATCCTCATTCATGGTGCTACTCAATTGCTGTAATAATTCCGTTAGCTTGGAAGAATAAGGCCGCATAGCGGTTATCGCATCTTGAGCTTTTTTCAACTTGGAAGCAGATACCATTTTCATAGCACTGGTTATCTGCATAGTTGATTTTACAGATGTTATGCGATTTCTTATTTCTTTTAAGTTGGCCATTTTTTTATATTAAGTACTAAGTGTTATCTTAAATCTACTTGTATTTAGATGTTATCTCTTTAGCTGTATCCTCCAGAACTTTTATTACTTCATCGGTTAGTTTACCGGATTTTAAAACATCTAAAGTGTCTCTGTGTTTGGCATTTAAATAAGCCAGATAATCTTTTTCGAATTCTTTTATATATTCCACAGGCACATCTTTTAACAAGTTTTTGGAACCTACGTAGATAATTGCTATTTGGTCTTCTACGGTAAATGGGTCGTTTTGTGCTTGTTTTAAGATTTCCACATTTCGTTTTCCTTTTTCAATTACGTTCATGGTAGCTGCATCCAAATCAGAACCAAATTTGGCGAAAGCCTCTAATTCTCTATATTGAGCTTGGTCTAACTTTAATGTACCCGCCACTTTCTTCATTGATTTTATCTGGGCATTACCACCTACACGTGATACCGAAATACCTACGTTGATAGCAGGACGCACACCTGAGTTAAATAAATCTGACTCTAGGAAAATCTGGCCATCGGTAATGGAAATTACGTTAGTGGGAATATAAGCAGATACGTCACCGGCTTGGGTTTCAATAATTGGTAGAGCCGTTAATGAACCACCACCTTTAACTTTACCTTGCAGTGCGTCAGGGACATCATTCATTTTAGCAGCGATGGTATCGTCATCAATTATTTTAGCAGCACGCTCCAATAATCTTGAGTGCAAATAGAATACGTCACCGGGATATGCCTCACGGCCGGGTGGCCTTCTCAATAACAGGGAAACCTCACGGTAAGCCACAGCTTGTTTTGACAAATCATCATAAATAATTAAGGCTGGCCTTCCGGTATCTCTAAAATATTCTCCAATTGCTGCACCTGCCATGGGGGCATAAACCTGCATAGGAGCAGGATCAGAGGCGTTGGCTGCTACAATTGTAGTATAGGCTAACGCTCCTCTCTCTTCTAACATATTTGCAATTCCGGCGATGGTAGAACCTTTTTGGCCAATGGCTACATAGATACAATAAACGGGTTCACCGGCATCATAAAATTCTTTTTGGTTTAGAATGGTGTCAATAGCCACAGTAGATTTACCGGTTTGCCTGTCGCCAATAATTAACTCCCGCTGGCCTCTACCTATCGGTATCATTGCATCTATTGCTTTAATACCGGTTTGTAATGGTTCGGTTACAGGTTCCCTGTAAATAACACCCGGTGCTTTTCGTTCCAATGGCATTTCCAAAAGTTCACCGGTAATAGGGCCTTTTCCGTCTATAGGCTCGCCAAGGGTATTTACCACTCGGCCTACTATACCTTCTCCAACTCTTAATGAAGAAATTCGTTCCGTTCTTTTTACGGTATCTCCTTCTCTAATTTCTGTTGAGGGGCCTAATAATACAATCCCCACATTGTCAGATTCTAAGTTGAGTACCATACCTTCTAAGCCGCTTTCAAACTCTACCAATTCCCCTAACTGGGCATTGGCCAAGCCATATACACGAGCTATACCATCACCTACTTGTAATACAGTTCCTACTTCGTCTAAAGAAGCTTTGGACTCAAATCCTGATAATTGTTCTTTTAAAATCGCTGATACTTCAGCCGGTTTTATTGTTGCCATTTTTTATATGTTAGATTTTAGAAATTAGATGTTAGACACAAACAGCCTGTAATCATCAATAATCTGTTATTTTATATTTGGTTATAGATATTTGTTAATTTAAAAATTAGGTATGTAAAGATTATCGTCAAATTCTCTACGTAATTGGTTTAATTTACCGGTAAAACTGGTGTCATACTGCTTGTCTCCCACTCTTAAAATAAAGCCACCCAATATTTCCGGATTTACTATATTTTCAACGGTAACTTCTTTACCTACTATTTCTTTAACTTTTGCTAATACTTTTGCCTTTAGTTTGTCGTTTAACGGCACGGCAGTAGTTACCATAGCTTTTTGTGAGCCAATATGATGGTTATAGATAATGGTGTACTGTTTGGCCACGTCCAATAAAAAAGGCAATCTCTTATTGTCTATAAGTTGGTCAATTAGACCTACACTAATAGGGTTAATCTTTTTACTAAAAATTTTTTCTAATGCATTGTGCTTAGCTTTGGCTTTGATTACCGGACTGGTCAATAACCTTTTCAGTTCTTTGGACTGTGAAATTGTTTTTGTAATTAACAACATGTCGTCATTAACCTTTTCAGCCATCTTTTTTTCCAAAGACAAATTTAAAACGGCCTTGGCATATCGTAAAGCTATTTTGGTATCTGTCATGCTTTAGTCTAATTTAACATCATTCAGTAAATCATCAACTAATTTTAGTTGTTTGTCTTCACTACTAAACTCCTGTTTTACTATTTTTTCTGCTATGTTTATTGATAGTTCGCCTATCTGATTTTTTAAATCAGTCATGGCGGCTTGCTTTTCATTTTCTATGCTTACCTTGGCTTGGGTAATTATTTTATCTGCTTGTTCCTTAGCTTCTTCTTTAGCTTCAGTAATCATTTTATCCTTTAAATGGCGAGCTTCTTTTAATAAAGTATCTCTTTCTATACGGGCTTCTTTAAGAATTTTCTCATTGTCTGCCTTTAAGTCTGCCATTTCCTGACGGGCTTTTTCGGCTTCTAAAAGAGCATTTTTTATAGTGTCTTCTCGTTCAGAAACTGCTCCTAAAATGGGTTTCCAGGCAAATTTTCTTAAAATAAATAACAATAATAGAAAAGTGATTGCCGTCCAAAATACAAGTCCAAATCCGGGTGTTATTAAATCCATTTTTATTAATTTTTTTAATTTAAATTTATTTGTTTAAACTTTTTTATTTCCCAACTCTTTGGGATTAGGTAGAGATAAATACAGAAGTAACCAACCGTTACTTCTGTATTTAATTCTTGCAAAATTAGCCTTGTAGTAAAGCTACCACAATACCAAAAAGTGCTACCGCTTCCACGAAGGCTGCTAAAATTAATGCAGAGGATTGTATTTTTCCGTGCATTTCAGGTTGACGTGCCATAGCTTCCATGGCTTGTCCACCTATTTTACCAATACCTATTCCGGCTCCGATAGCGGCTAATCCAGCTCCAAGAGCTGCAATTCCAGTAATAGTCATAATTATATAAATTTAAATTAATGATGTGCTTCTTCCGTTGCCATACCAAAATACAAGGCAGACAATACAGTAAATATATATGCTTGAATAGCAGTTACAATGATTTCTATAATTGTAATGAATAATGAAAACGCTACAGAAACCGGAGCAACAGCTATTGTTCTAAAAATAAAAATTAACGACATAAGTGCCAAGATAATAATATGGCCTGCCGTAATATTGGCAAACAAACGTATCATCAGTGAGATGGGTTTGGTAAACATTCCCAAAATCTCTATAGGCATTAAAAATATTTTCATAGGTACGGGCACACCCGGAACCCAAAAAATATGTTTCCAATAGTCTTTATTGCCACTAATGGTGGTGATAATAAAGGTGAAAACGGCCAGTGTCATGGTAAAAGCAATGTTTCCACTTACGTTGGCTCCATTAATCACGGGGATTAATCCAAATATGTTATTTATCCAGATAAAGAAAAAGATTGTAAGTAGGTATGGCATATACTTTTTATACTTGTCTTCTCCTATCATGGGTCTGGCTATTTCATCTCTTACAAAAATAATCAAAGGTTCTACAAAGCCGGCAATGCCTTTCGGAAGGTAATTTTCTCCTTTTTTATATCTTCTGGCGGCTCCTATAAATATGAGTAACAAAATAATTACAGATACCCACATCATAAAAACATTTCTGGTAATGGAAAAGTCCATCGGTTTTTCTGCATTAACCGGATGGTGTTCTGCATCAAACTGTACAGTGCTTTCTCCTGAGTGGAGTTGGTATATTTTTTCATGGTATTTCACATAGCGTTGGCCATTTTTTTCCACTACCACTTTTCCTGAATCATCGTGATGAAAAGCAGAAGACATAAAAGTTACCAATCCGTTATTAGTCCAAAGTATAACAGGTAAGGAAATAGATACCGGATGTCCATTCCAATCCCAGAGGTGAAATTCGTGGGCATCTTTTACGTGATGCATAATCATTTCCTTAGGGTTGAACTCTTTGTTACCGTTGGGTTCTTCCTTGGCGTTTATGGGAAGTACAAATGCAAATAATAGTCCCAAGAAGAAAAACTTACAAGTAAAGTTGTGCATAAATCGTATTTTTTAAAACAATTTGTACTTTTATTTTTTGGTGTTGGCTTGCGTAATTGACCTTAGTTCTTACAAGAAAAATATATATTTCTTTTAGAATCCTAAAATCAGAAGCAAATTTAAGGACATTCTACGAAATGACAAATAAATTCTCTATGATTTATTTTTGAATTTTATAAACTGCGAAGTTAGGCGTTGTTTTTTAATAAAAACTTATTGATGATAAATACTTCTGCCGTTAAAAAGATTAGATACGGAATAAAAAAATTAACCACATCTAAAATTTTGTTTGGGATGTCCGAAAGCAACAGGGGTAATAAGAAGAGTAAAGCCAAAATCATTTTAATTAAAGTTCCAACCATGAAAACAGCAAATACTGATTGTGGTTTTCTTTTTTTCTGATAATAGACGGTTGTCACCAAAAGGGCAGTGGTTATAAACAAAAAAAGATAAATCTGCCAAAGTGGAAAAAAGGGAGTGATATTAAAAAAATACATACCTAAATAGCTGTGTATGCCATATAGGACAACGGCTAACACAAGCAGTACAATAAAATGGGCATTATTTTTTTGCAACAAATTATGCGATGTTCGTTAAAACAATATCTTTACTCTTTTTGTGGTAAGTCTTAATTAGTTTAACCTATTGATGTTGTTTAATAGCTGTAATCTATAATTTTTTCAAATTTTTCGGAATCTGAAAAAAATAGTTAGTTTTTTTCTTTGGATATGCCAATGACTTGTCTAATGACAAATACAATAGCCATAATAACAGCCACTAAAGATAAGATAACGGTATATAAATTGTGTTTATTAGGATACCACTCATCTAATTTAACACCAAGATAGGTTCCGCCACCTATAATAGCAAACATTTGAAATGCCACAGCTGAGTATCGGGCATACGCATTAAGCTGTTCTTTCCGCTTTTCTTTGCTGTTGTTGGTTTTGGTGCTCATTTTTTAGGGCCTTTATATTGCCTTTCATATTACATGAGGCATTAAAACTGGCACCGGGTTCTACAGATAGTTTTCCAAGGATAACATCTCCTGTTATGGAGGCTGTGGACTTTAATGTTAATAGATCATCTACATTAAGATTACCGGAAAATTTTCCTTCTATATCAGCGTTACTGCAATCAATAGTTCCATCTATATATCCGTCCTTGCCTATAACCACTCTTCCTGTAGTTTTAATAGTACCTTCTACTTTACCATCTACTCTAAAATCACCTTCTGATTTTATTTCTCCTACAAATGTAGAGTTTTTTCCAATGATATTTCGCTCTAATACCTGACCCATAACTGCTTTTTTCTCTGAAAACATAATAAATTAATTTTTTAAAGTTTAACTTGTTTTAAATTTATATTACTACCACAAGCGTTAAGGGGAGAGGTTTGGCTTTTGGTAACACTTTTACTCTAACTTTGCCTTTTCCAAGCTGTCTATATCTTTTAAAACTTCTACGGCGTGTTCTCCTTCTTCGGAGTTGGGGAAATTTACGGCCACATTGCTCAGGGCTTCTTTAAAGGCTTCCCTGCCTTGAATTTCGTTTAAAAGATAGGCTTTTAAAAGCTCAAATTTACGAATAATCTCTGAATTTTTGTATAATTTCAGGGCTTTATTTGTTTTATCTAGAGCCCGCTCATAATGCTGAAAATCATAATCACAATAGACTTCTTCGTAAAATGCCTCAGGGCTGTTTGCATCGCCTTCTGCTATAACTTTTTCCGGACTGGCAATTATTTTTGCAAATCGGGTGTCCGGATAGTTATTAACGATGTCTGCTTTGTATTTATTGCTTTCGGAAAGGTTAAATTTGGCATAGGCTTTATACAAGTTGTATTTAGCAGGCAAAACCAACTCTTTTTCCGGTTTGTAAGACAGTAATTTTTCTAATCGTTCTGCGGCCAGTTCATATTCTTTAAATTGTTCGGCATAGATTAAGCCCAGTTTATAGTACGCTTTATTTCTGGTTGATGAAATGCTGTCTATTTTTTTTCGTTCAGTTGGGATTCTGCTGAGGTAATAGTCCACATTGTACCTTTCGGAGGTGTCAAAATCGTCAACAGGAGCTTTAGCAATATTTTCATCTTTGCTTTTTACAATTTTTCTCTCAGAGAGCCGCCAATTATCAGTCAATTCCCGGTTGCCCCAAGCCCGTTTAAATTCTTGTTCGCCAAAACCGGCAACATTTATATTGTAAAAATAGAATACACCATTTTTTTTATCGCTACCAAACGAATTGTTATCCTCTAAATTTCCAAACCCGGTACTTTGTAACTGATTGGCTAGTTTTTCTTTTGCTGCTTCATCAGCAATTTTCAAGCTGTCTATATACTTGGTGTAGAGTTCTTTTTGAGCTTCTCTGGGGAGTGCAGCTATTTTTAAAATACTGTCATTTACAGTAACCGTATTTTCCAGATTAATGACCTCTTCAAGGCTTTTTCGTTTTTTTACCAACCGGCGTACGCGTTTATCGTTTGCGGTTTTGGTAATGCCTAATACACTGTCATAATAAGCACCTGCGGTTACAAATTTTGCTTTGTCAAAATAGATATTGCCCAATTGCTCAAACGTCAATTCTTTTTGAAACTCTGAACCGGCTTTTGCACCGAGGGAATTTTTGTAAGCTGCAACTGCATCATTAATGCTATCGGTTTTGGCTAAAATTTGTCCTTTCTGATAATATAATTCATCCAGATAAGGACGGTTATATCGGTCTTTTATCAGTTTATCCAGCTTTGCCAACATGGCGGCTGCACTGTCCGCTTTTGAAAAGTTTTTTGCCCGGTCTATCTCAGCGTGAATTTTATATCGGTAAGGTGCTTTTTTAAGGTTAATTAATCTTTCAAAATATAAATTGGAACTGTCTGTTTTTTCTTTTTCCCTGTACATTTGTCCAATGATAAAAAGATTTCGGGCTTTCTTTTTAATGTTATTTGAGAACATAACAGCACTGTCTAAGTGTTTGATTACTAAATCAGCACTGTCTAGGGCTTGATAAGCCAAAGCCAATGAGGAATGCCCGTCTTCGATAACTTCCAGCGGCAGGTTTTTGTTTTTTAGCAGGTATTGTAAGGTTTCAATGGCCAGTTCTTCGTTTTGTAACCGTACCAATGTTTTAGCCTGCCAAATTCTGGCTCTGTCTTTGGTTTCGGCATCGTTATAGCTGCCTAAAATAAAATTGAAAGCCTCCAGTGCCGGCACAAAACGCTGTGAATAGTAACGTGCTTTGCCCAATAATAAATAAGCATCGTCTATTTGCGGATTGCGTTCCTTACCATTAATGTCCATACTGTGCTTCTGAATAGCTTTTATGGCTTTTTCTTCGGCTTTGTCAAAACCGGTAGCATTCTTTTTCTCGCTTTCGTTTTCGGAATCTGTGTTTTCGGATAGTTCAATGCTTATTTTCTCTTCTTCTATAGTTAGTGGTTCTATGGGTAAAAGCTGGTGGTAATTGTCTTTATAAGCATCATCAATTTCTTGTTTGGCTTGATCAAAAGCCAACTGGCCATTGTACAGCACATTGTATTTGGTGGTAAGGGCGTGGGCATTGCGGTTTATAAAGGTGTTCTTTTTTGTAGAACAACTAAAAATAAGTAACAGGCCACACACTGCGAAAAGCCGGAGAGCAAACTTTTTGTTCAAAATTGATAATTATCTAATTTTTTAAACTATTTTTTGTTGATATTATTGCGTTGTTTTGGACAAAAATACGGAAATATTTGATGTTTTTGAGGAAGTGATTTTGAAAGTGTTTTTAAAGTTTTGATAAAAACAGATTTTATACCTGTTTAAGAGGTGTATTGAAAGAAAATAATCTGGCTATATTAAAATTGTCAGACAAATCGGTTATGTCATTTAAATCTCCTCGTAATATCTCGATATTACTCGAAAATTTCATAAAATTTCTAATCAAAAATAAAGAAAGCTGTGGTCACAATATTAATCGAAATCAGGTTCTAAATGTTATTGAAATGAACCAAATTAATTCGATTCCACATGAATAATTTGAGCTAATCATTTAAGATACCGGTAGTGAACTATTTTTTGATTTTTTCTGCTGGGCAGGCAAGTTTGTTTTTTAATTCATCATACCGTTTTAATCTTTTTAAAAGTTTTGATACTTTCTCCTGATAAATCAAACAAATACTTATAAAGTGTGTAAGAAAAAGTAAAAAATGTTAAAAACATCCTGTGATTTGCATATATTACCACTGCTAAACAATACAACTGTAGAAAAATTAGTTAATATTGTAAATAAAAACGGAGCATCTGCCATATTTTGTTTAAATTGTTCTTACGAAAGAGTTTTGTATAAAAAATGAAAAACCAACCAGCTAACATAAGTATTGCATCATTACAAGCCGGTTTTAATGACTTAAAAGAGCTTGTTGAAGGTATAACAAACACTGATGAATTGCAAAAATTCATATTAAAAGATTGCAATACGCTACTTAAAGATTTTATTAAAAACGGAAATCTGTCACAAGAATTAATTTTTGAGAAAGAGGCTTCGGTACTTTATAAAGCCTATGCCATAAACTACATATTGCCGGAATATTACAAATCATTTGCACTGCTGTGTAGAGATATTTATCTGGAGACTTGTAAAGGCACTATTTTAAGTGCCGAAAACAACCTTACAAAAGAAGAGTTAGATAACTATTTTAAAAACTCCAAATCTTTATTAGCAGAGGCTACAACAACAATAAACCAGCATATTGATGAGGAAATTTTAACCATAAAATCCAAGTTTAAAAAAACTGCTAAACTGATTAAAACCACAGAGCTTTTTCGTAATCCCTGGCCGGTTTATGAGTCTCAATTAAAAACTATTTTAACGCAAATAAAAACGATAAAAAGTACCTATTCGCATTTGAACGAGGCCACCTTGCACATTGCCGGCATAAAGGATGCTATTGGTACATTTTGCCGTAAAAGCACCCTGTTTATAGATTCTGCAGCACAAAATGTGGCACAATTGTCGCAAGAAGAATTGATAAGTAAAGAGGCTATATTACAATTAAACAACATTCTGGAGATTAATGCAGAAAACCACTTGTCTGGTTTAAGCGAAAGGCTGGAACCCATTATTTTAAAACTAACTGCAACGGCACCTCCTATAAGCACAAAATTATCTCATCTGCAGGTTAGAGAAATCGACTTAAAAGTTAGTGTGCAAAAATGGATAGACTATAAGGTTTTTCCAGAGCTTATGGATGTTCTGACGTTAGAAAACAATATAAGAAATATACTGCGTATAAACATAACCCATATAAAAAACAGGCTTGAATTTAGAGCAGATGAAGAAACATTATCCAGCACTGCTATATTGCCTGTTAAAAAGCAAATAGCTGAATTTAAAGCAGAAATAAGCAACAAAATTGAAACTTTACTGAAAGATATAAACAACGAGTTACAAATAAGTAATTTGGTAAGAGGTAAATTGTTTTTAGATATTCCGGTAAATGCTGCTATTTCGCAACAAGGCGAATCATTGCTCAATCAATTTAAAATAACGGCAAAGGAACAGTTTTCCGTAATTAATAAATCATACAGGGATGCTTTAAAAATCGAAACCGATACAGATTTAACAGAGGTGGTAGATTGCATAAGTGAGCGTATGTATAAAAACAATGACCGACACTATGATTCTTTATTCTTAAATAGAAGTTTTATTGGCGATTTGTTTTTGGTTCATAGAAAAGAGCAGGAAAATTTAGCAGTAAAAGCCATGAAGCAGTGGGAGTCTCACTTTGCCAAATCTATTTTAGTTTACGGCAGTTGTTTAAGTGGTAAATCTACTTTTATAAATTACGTATCAAAACTTAATAACAACAAACACATAGTTAGTCTTAAACCCAATAGTACAGCTACCATTGACGGACGTAAATTTGCTACTACCTATAATTTAAAAGAAGCACTGTCTTACATAAAAAACAACAACATAAAAAGCACGCGTCCCATAGTGCTTATTGACGATTTAGAGCTATGGCACGATTCTCAACAGAGTTTTTTAAACAATGTAAGGGCCTTGATTAAATTTATTGAAGACGAATCGGACGATATATTAGTCATTGCTTCAATATCATCTTTAATGTACCAATACTTAAATGTGCGTTTCGGTTTTAAAAATATTTTTAGTACTACTATTGATGTTTCAAAAGCTTCTAAAAAAGAAATATTTATTGCAATTATGCTACGCCATGGGGCATCTCAACGAACGTTGGTTGATGATAAAGAGGAACCTTTAAACGAAAACAAAATAAAAAAAATAATAAAAAAAATTGCGGCTAAAAATAGCTATAATTTAGGAGAAATATTACAGTCCTGGACATACAACACTTATGTTAAAGATACAGACAAGTTATATTTTAAAAAAGAGGTAATTCAAAGCCTGCCGGAGTTCTTTACCAAATACGAAGAAGTAATACTAAAACACATTCTTTTATTTAAAACCACCACAGAGTATATAATGAAACAATTGGTAGTAGGTAAACATTATGAAGATACCTATAAATCAGCATTAAAAAGATTAATAAATACCAAGGTGTTGTTAAGAACCCGAAAAGGTAGTTTGTATATAAACCCTGTGGTGATTTTTGATGTTGAAAGTATTATATTGTCTAAAAACCAAATATTAACTAAATGATGAATTTAGAGCATATAACATGGGCATACTTTTTAAGAGTACTAATAGTGTTAATAGTATTAAATGTAATTATTAATGGCATACAAAGAGCCGTGGTAAATAGCCTGAAACGAAAACTTGCCAAACAAAAAACAAATCGTTTTTTTAGAAAATTAAAACTTATCTATTTGCCTTTAAGCCTTGTTATATTAATTTTGATTTTTGTACTGATAGATTATAAAATTAATGGAATTATTTTGCTTGCTTCTATCGTGTTTTTCTTTCCATCACTAAAGAATTATTTTAGCGGGTTGGTGTTACAGTTTAACCCATTATTAACAAAAGGAGCATATTTGATTACAAAAACATTAGAAGGGGAGATTCAATCTCTTAATTATTTTGGCATAAACTTAAAATCTGGCAATACTGAACAATACCTGCCCTACTCAAACTTGCATAGCAATAGTTTTAAGGTTGACTACAAAATACACGGTGTAACAAAAAAAATAATGTATTTGCAAAATCCGGAGCAAAAAGAAATTTTAATAGATAGCCTATTTAGTAATCCATTAGTCGATTTTAGTACGCCCCCTATTTATGTGCCCAAAGACAATGGTAGTTTACAAATAGAGTTTAGTTTAGAAGAAGGAGCTCAACTGGAGCAAATTATAGACTACTTACATCAAAAAGAAATCAACGTAACATCTAATACCTGTTAATTATGGAAATATTTTCGTCTTATAACCTTATTATAGAAGTTTCGCTAATCATCATTATTTCATTTATTTTTAATGGTCTTTCCAAAAAAACCAACATCCCTTCTGTACTAATGCTCATTGTGCTGGGGGTAGGCTTACAGTATGTGGTTGATTATTTCACTACAGAGGAACTCAACTTTTTACCCATATTAGAAGTGCTGGGTATTTTTGGTTTAATCATGATTGTACTTGAGGCTGCATTGGAGTTAGAACTAAAGCGGGAAAAACTAATGCCTATATTTAAATCGTTGATAATAGCACTCATTGGGTTGGTGGCATCGGCTTGGGTTGCGGCATTACTCTTGTACCAGTTTATTCCTGAGATGACAATGGAATCTGCATGGATGTATGCCACACCTTTATCAATTCTGTCAAGTGCTATAATTATACCCAGTGTTACAGAACTGGTGAGTCACAAAAAAGAATTTCATATTTATGAGAGTACGTTTTCTGATATTTTAGGTATTATGATGTTTTACTTTCTGGCAGACAAATTTAATCCGGAAAAAACCGGCGGTGTTGTTGGCTTTGCAGGTAATCTGGTACTTACCGTGGTAGTTTCTGTTGTAGCAAGTTACCTGATTATCTTAATATTTCAGAAGATGAAAAGCCAAGCCAAATTATTTTTGCTAATTGCAGTTCTTTTGTTGTTGTATGCATTAGGTAAAAAGATGCACCTGTCATCGTTAATTATTATTTTAATTTTTGGGCTGGTAATTGCCAATATGAAACTATTCTTTTCAGGAAGACTTTCTAAATTTTTAGAATATTCCAAAGCCCACCAAATATATCACGAACTACATATTATTACATTAGAAACTGCATTTGTAGTACGCACCTTTTTCTTTGTGATTTTTGGGTTAACCATTGCGGTATCATCTTTGTTTAACTTAGATGTAGCATTAATTAGCCTGTTGATAATCGCATCTATCTACATTATACGGTTCGTCTTATTGCGGTTATTTTTAGGAAGTGACATTACCCCGCAGTTGTTTATTGCACCAAGAGGTTTAATAACCGTTTTGCTATTTTATGCTATTCCGGAAGAAGCCGCCATTGCATCTTTTGAACCGGGTATTTTATTGTTTATAATAATTGGTACCAGTTTAATAATGACGTTTGCCATGATTTATGATAAAAAACGTTCCAACACCAAGATTAACAAAGTAAAAAACACCCCCGTTGGCTCTATAAAATGGAAAGCACCCACAATAGAATAATATTTAAATTACAAAACGATAATGGCCAAAGTTTGTTTTGTCTTAAAATGAGAAACATATTGCATAATGGGTTACGCCATTGAAATTCTACATCTTTACTTTTTGTTTTTAACCGAAGATGAGATAAAATTTGTTCAGATGAGGCACTTTTTAGAAGTCATGAGAGGCTGTGAGTAAAAAAGTAACAAAATATGAATAAATTTGGGCCGTTTTTTAGGAGGGAGATAGAAGAAGTAAAAATGAGTTCATCGTTAAAATTGTACAAATAAACTTTAAAAAATAAATATGGAAACACTAAACAACATTCTTAACTATTCTGTTTCTATTGGTGAAAATGGCAGTTTATCTATAAAAACACTTGTTGTTATCATCGTGGCATTTGTAATTACCAGCTTTTTGTTAAGGTTAATAAGAAAAGTAGTTACACGTAAGTTGCCGGAGAACGACAAAACAAAGTTTATAAGTGTTTTTAGTTACTTAAAGTATTTTATATTTCTAATTATTTTATTGGCAATTTTATCGGCCAACGGTGTTAAAGTTACAGCAATTATAACTGGTGCGGCAGCCTTGTTGTTAGGTGTTGGTTTAGCACTACAAACCTTTTTTCAAGATATTATCAGCGGTATCTTTATTTTATTAGACCAGACTCTGCATGTAGGTGATGTTATTGAGATGGAGGGTAAAATGGCACGTGTAGAAAAGATTAGTCTACGTACTACAAAAGCTATTACAAGAGGAAATAAAGTGCTTATAATACCCAATCATTTTTACTTAACCAATATGCTTTACAATTGGACACAGAATGGAGAAATAACTCGTGAAGAAATAAGTGTTGGGGTAGCTTATGGCAGTGATGTAGAATTGGTGAGAGAGGTGCTATTAAAAGCTACCCAATTAGTTGAAGGTATTTTGCAAACACCACCGCCAAGTATATTTTTTACAGAATTTGCAGACAGTTCTTTAAATTTTAGAATTGTCTTTACCGTAAAAGATTGTTATGAAGCTGTACACCAGAAAAGCGAACTGCATTTTAAAATAAATAAATTGTTTATAGAACACGGTATTAGTATTCCGTTTCCACAACGCGATATACATATTTACAAGTATGAGCCGGTAAAAATAAAATAATATTTTATGACCTGAATTCGGTTAATTCTTTTTTGCTCATCTTCTGTCTTTTTTTATTAAATATATTAATCCTTTAGACAGAGTTAAGTTTACACTCTCGGTTTATAACAAAGTCCATTGCAAGCTACTATGGGTATATGACAAATTTCATTCTAAAAAAAATCAATTTCTAATTAACAAAATCTGTCTCTCTTAAAAATTCTTTTATCCCAATAATTATTGTATTTTTGTTATTATCATCTCAAGCAAATTCTACATGATGGATAATTTTTCCTTTTTAAATGCCATACACGCTAATTTTATTGATAGTCTCTATCAAAAATACCTTAAAAATCCGGATAGTGTGGAGCCCAGTTGGCGGAGTTTTTTTCAAGGCTATGATTTTGCCAATACTTCTTATGGAAAAAACGGTAGTGCAGATTATACCCAACTGGAAGTTCCGGAACATGTACACAAGGAGTTTCAGGTGCTGGAACTCATAAACGGTTATCGCTCCAGAGGTCATTTATTTACAAAAACCAATCCCGTAAGAACCAGAAGAAAATACGCCCCTACCTTGGCCATTGAAAATTTTGGTTTGTCTAAAAACGATTTAGACACGGTTTTTGATGCCGGTGAAATTTTAGGCATAGGAAATGCTACACTGAGAAAAATTGTTGAACATCTCGAAGCTATCTATTGCGAAGCTATTGGTGTAGAATACATGTACATCCGCCAGCCACAAGAGATACAATGGTGGCAGGATCAACTTAATAAAAACGACAACCATCCCAACTACGATGCCGAAAAAAAGAAGTACATCCTGTCTAAACTTAATCAGGCGGTACTTTTTGAACAATTTCTGCAAACAAAATTTGTAGGCCAAAAACGTTTCTCTCTGGAAGGGGGCGAATCCCTTATTCCTGCTTTGAGCAATATGCTTTACAAAGCTGTAAATGAATTTCAATTACAGGAATGTGTAGTAGGAATGGCTCACAGGGGCAGGCTAAATACTTTAATTAATCTGTTTAGAAAACCGGTAAGAGAACTGTTTAGTGAATTTGAAGGCAAGGATTTTGAAGAAGATGATTTTGATGGCGATGTAAAATATCACCTCGGCCAAACGCTATATAAGAACTATCAGAATGACAAGGTTATAAAAATGAATTTGGTGCCCAATCCTTCTCATTTAGAAACCGTAGATGCGGTGGCAGAAGGTATTACCCGGGCTAAAATTGACAATAAATTCAACAGTGACGATTCTAAAATTTTACCCATTCTTATTCATGGTGATGCAGCCATTGCCGGTCAGGGCATAGTGTATGAAGTAATCCAAATGTCTAAATTAAACGGCTATAAAACCGGTGGCACCGTACATATAGTAGTAAATAATCAAATTGGGTTTACCACTAATTATTTAGATGCCCGTTCCAGTACCTATTGTACGGATGTGGGAAAAGTAACACTTTCTCCGGTATTACATATCAATTCAGATGATGTGGAAGCCGTAGTTCACGGTACAGAAATGGCTTTGGAGTTTAGGATGCGTTTTAAACGTGATGTTTTTATAGATTTACTGGGATATAGAAAATACGGACATAATGAGGGGGATGAGCCCAGATTTACCCAACCTCATCTTTATAAAGCTATTGCCAAACACACCAATGCCAGAGACATTTACGCCCAAAAGCTCAAAGCACAAAACATCATTGACGATGCCTATGACAAAAAAATAAAAGAAGATTTTAAAAATTTTCTAGAAGAGCAATACGAATTGGCAAAAAAAGACAAAACTGCTTATGTAAAGCCCTTTATGCCAAAAATATGGGAAGATTTTGTCAGAGCCGGGCTGGCAGATATACTCAAAGAAGAAGACACCACCTATCCTGAAAAAAATCTTCGCGAAATAGCCAAGGTCATTTCTTCAGTGCCAAAAGGAGCCAGTTTTTTAAGAAAAGCCGAAAGAATATTGCGGGGTAGGGCAGAAATGATGGAAAAGAATGAGTTGGATTGGGGTATGGCAGAAACCCTTGCTTATGGTTCCTTATTAGAAGAAGGATTTAATGTGCGTATTTCCGGACAAGATGTAGAACGCGGCACTTTTAGCCACAGGCATGCCATTCTGCGAGATGAAGATTCCGAAGAAAGAATTAATATGCTCAATCAAAACCCAAAGAACAAGGGTGTTATGTATATCTACAATTCATCTTTGTCAGAATACGGCGTATTGGGTTTTGATTACGGTTATGCCATGGCCAGCCCTAATACGCTTACCATTTGGGAAGCCCAGTTTGGCGATTTTAGCAATGGAGCCCAGATAGTTTTTGACCAATACATCTCTGCGGCAGAGGATAAATGGAAATTACAAAATGGAATTGTGGTATTGCTGCCCCATGGATATGAAGGTCAAGGCTCTGAACACTCTTCGGCAAGGATAGAACGCTATCTGCAACTTTGTGCCAATGATAATATGATAGTAGCCAATTGTACTACACCGGCCAATATTTATCATTTGCTAAGAAGGCACATGAAAAGAAATTACCGAAAACCGCTTATTGTTTTTACGCCCAAAAGCTTATTAAGGCACCCAAAAGCTGTTTCCACTATTGAAGAGTTGGCAGAAGGTGGTTTTAAAACTGTTATTGATGATAATATTAACAAAAACAAGGTAAAGAAATTGGTTTTTTGCTCCGGTAAGTTCTATTACGACCTCTTAGCTGAAAGAGAAAAAAACAAACGTGAAGACATTGCATTTATAAGAGTTGAACAACTGTTTCCATTAGACGAAGAAAAAATAGAAAAAATTATTAAGGGCTATAAAAATGTAAATACTTACGTTTGGGCACAGGAAGAACCTCAAAACATGGGAGCGTGGAGCTATATGTTACAGCGTTTTAATTTGGTAAAATTAGAGGTGGCCAGTAGGCCGTATTACGCGGTACCCGCAGCAGGAAGTAGTGCAAGGTTTAAACAAAGACAACAGCGTGTTATAGATTTGGTTTTTAGCAAATGATAAAATCAATTTGCATATTGTTTTTTGTGCCGATGCTTGCCTTTTCGCAAAGCACTCTTGATAACTATAAAATTGTTTCACAACAGTTTATGGATTTTTACAATGATGCTGCTTATGATTCTATCTTTTATATGTATAACGACGAAATGAAGAAAGCTATTTCTCAGGAACAATCTGCTGGTTTTTTTAAATCAATAGCTTTACAATTTGAAGAATTAAAAAATATAAATATAATTGATGCCAATAAGAATACCCATGTGTATAGGGCTACTTTTAAAAATGGCGTTTTAGATTTTGTACTTTCTTTAGATGATAAAAATTTAATTAGAGGTTTTCAATTAAAACCTTATAAACCTGACGGATTGCCAAAACT
>PDWI01003780.1_pt1 | contig 21021 bp, 16 predicted proteins | sample 1430891 | NCBI WGS metagenome assembly PDWI01 (sample SAMN01162508, study PRJNA174530) | Oral metagenome, whole genome shotgun sequencing project. | biome: Marine environment; feature: Marine mammal; material: Swab sample of the gingival sulcus; isolation source: swab sample of gingival sulcus... | reverse complement strand
TATTATAGTTTTTAGAATCCAGCCGTACTCATCAATTAGGTAGTTCATAGCTTTTTCGTTATGTTTTTTTAGTTCGTGGGTAAAGTTATTTTCATTTATCTTCAAGCTAAAATCTCCTTTCATTAATTGATTCGTAGCTAGGTAAAAAACCTGACACTTTTATTATATATTTAAAGTGGGAAATGTCGATATGTATTCTAGATTATTTTTGCTGATTAGGCATAGGCTAGAAAAGATTAGAAAAAGATTAAAATAATGAGAAATAGTGAGAATACTTTGTTCTCATTTTTTTATGAAAAACTTGTGCAAAGTTTGTAGTTAATATGATAAAATTAGCTTAAGGAATAATTTATTTTACAGAGGTATTTATGGACAAAAATAAAAAAATAAAAATTGGGATTTTTCTACTTGTCATTGTAGTTTTTGTGGCTGGATTAATTCATTATAATAATATTAGAAAAATTGATTTAATGCCTGATGGCATGTTACCTGTGAGGATTACTATTAATGAAGAAGATATAGAAAGTCCTATTACTATGGCGACTGTGATGTATGTTTTGTCTCAGTTTGATGCGAACTTAACTATGACTAAAGGGAGAGGCAGAATTGGCGATGCTAATTACGACGGGAAATCAGATGGATATTCATATAATATTGACTATGTTATGAAGAACTCTGATTCTAAGTATATGCACCTTGAGATCCTTGTAAAAGAGGGTGGAAGTGAGGTACTAGTTAGGGATACCTTTACTGATAGGTGCTACCTAATTGATGATGGAGTAGAATTTGAGAAGAAATTACATATGATATTTGGAGAATAATTTTTAGGAGGGTTTTATTATGGAATATAATAGTACCGCAAAATTTATAAAGTTTTTTACAAAAGGACCTGCTTATAGGGCTGTAAAAAATATTGTGCCTGAACTTAATAATAAAGAGTATAAGAAAAGAGTCAGTAAGGAGTATAGGGATATTATTTTAAGAACTGAGGGCATAGGTGGAAAGGAAAATCCTATGGAGATAATTTTATATTTTACTTCCTTTGCTATTGCTATGTATAAATGTGCTGATGGTAAGATAAGTGAGGATGATTTTTCTAAGATTATCGATGCTATTACTAGGTCTAAAATGATGGAAATATCTTCCAAATCATCGGGTGCTTTTTCAAAGAAGACGATAGATATGTATAACGACTTAAATAGAAGGTCGAAAGAGAAAAAATATAAGAATGACTGGGTTGCTGAGTTTGAATATGAAGAAGGTAGTGGGGAATACTTTGTTACATATTCTGAATGTGGAGTTTGCAAGCTTTGTAGCCAAGAAGGTGTTTTTCACTTAGTTAAATATATGTGTAAGATGGATTATCCGTCGTTTGAATTAAAAAATGCAGTTTTAGATCGTACTAAGACTCTTGGCTACGAAGATGAAGTTTGCAATTTCCATGTTATGACTAAGGAGAGAGCGAAAGAGATTAATTTTGTTAAAAGTAAGGATGCTAAGTAAATATAAACTATTACATAAAAAAATCGCTAGAAATTTTGGGGAGTTACCTCATTTTTTCTAGCGACTTTTTATTTATTGTCTAAATGAATCCATTATAATTTCGATTCTACTTCGCTCGTTTGCTTTTTCTATACCTTCTTTTTTACCTTTTTTACTTTGTTCATAATGAAATCCTGTATAGAAATTTTTAGTATCATTTATATTGTATCATATTTTTTTAGTTCTAATAAACTAGCTATACTACTTGAAGATAGCGGGTATAGAGAGTATAATATAAATTGTATTTATAAATTAAAATGTAATTTTAAAGGAGGAAGAAGCGTGGGTATTAGAAGTTTTATTAGGGGACAATTAATTGATGTTATTGAGTTTACTACTGATGATAAGAGTATTTTAGCTCATAAATTTGAAGATAAAGGTAAGCAGATAATGATGGGTGCCAAACTTACAGTTAGGCCAGGTCAGATTGCTGTTTTTGTTAATGAAGGAAAGATTGCAGATGTTTTTAATGAAGGACTATATACTCTTTCAACTAGCAATATGCCTATCTTAACTAAGTTAAAGTCTTGGAAATACGGATTTGAAAGCCCTTTTAAAGTAGATATTTATTTCTTTTCAGTAGATGAAAAAATAGAACAACCATGGGGTACACCAAGTAAAATAGCTATCAAGGATCCAGAATTTGGAATGTTAAGGGTTGGTGCAAATGGATACTATAATTATAAGATAGAAGACCCTGCGACTTTCCTTGTTAAATTGGTAGGAACTGATAGAGAGTTTACAACTTTAGAATGTAGAAAACAGTTAAATTCAGAGTTTACAATGAGCTTTACTGATTTCTTTGCAGAGTCAAAGATTACATTGTTTGATGCTTATGCAAATATTAAAGAGTTTTCTGAGGATGTCTTTAATGATGTTAAAGAAAATTTTGCTAAGTATGGCTTAAGGTTAGTATCATTTAATTTAAGGGAGATAAGAATTCCAGAAGTTGTAGAAAAAGCAATGGATTCAAGAGCGGAAATTGGTGCTTTTGGTGGAATGGATATGTATGCACGTAAGACTATGACAGATTCTATGGCTAAGGCGGCTGTTGCTGCGGCTGAAAATGAGAGCGGTGGAAATATGTCTGGAATGGGAATGCAAGTTGGTGCTGGAGTTGCTATGGGTTCTACTATGGCAGGAATCATGGGAGGAGTTATGTCAGGAAGTAATGTAGCAGGAAATCAAGCTACACCTACAGCTCAAGCTATGACTGCTTGCCCTAAATGTAGTTCACAAGTTGCAGCAGGAGTTAAGTTCTGTCCTAACTGTGGTAATAATATGACAGCTCCTAAGGCGGACGTAAAAAACTGTGTAGGTTGCGGACATGCTATTCCTAAAGAAGCTACTTTCTGTCCAGAGTGCGGAGCTAAACAAGTTACAGAAAACTTCTGCACTAGCTGTGGAAATAAGATAGCAGCAGGAGTTAAGTTCTGTCCTAATTGTGGTAGCAAGCAATAGAGCATTGTAGTTAAAAAAGGGAGAAAGTATGGCAGACGATAACATTAATATTTTGGAAGATGATGAATTGGAATTATCAAAAGAAAGTAAGATTAAGACATGTGATAGTTGCGGTGGTGATTTAAAATATAACCCATATAAAAAGAAACTTGTTTGTATTTTTTGTAGTAGGGAATTTGAGCTTGAACTTAAGTCGGATAACGTTAGAGAATTAGACCTAGAGATGATTGATGAACTCTTTAAGGATACCAATTGGGGTGTAGAGACTAAGGTTATTGAATGCAAAAATTGTGGTGGCAAGACGGTTAGCAGCACCGCAGATAAAACTACATTTTGTGCCTTTTGTGGTTCACAACATATAGTTAAAAATATTGAAAGTTCTGGTATTAAGCCGCAGGGTTTAGTTCCTTACTCTTTCGATAATAGAGAGGCTAAAGAATTGATGAAGTCATGGGTGTCAAAATGTTGGTTGGCACCAAATGACTTGAAGAAGAGTTTTCTTACTAAGGAATTACAAACTGTTTATTATCCTTACTGGACCTTTGATACTAGGGCAATATCAAATTACTACATTGAATTAGGTACTGAGCACAGGGATAGAGATGGCGAAGTCTATAAAGTTACTTGGGAGTCTAGAAGAGGAACTTATAAAAAGCACTATGATGATTTTCTTCAAATTGGAGTTGATAGTGACTTAAATAGGTATATGAAAAAGATAAAGCCTTTTGAGACTACGGATGGAGAAGTTGTTGACTATGAACCTAGCTTTTTGGCTGGTTGTCAAGCTAAAAAATATACAGTTGAGCCTGACGAGGCATGGAAAAAGACTAGAGATGATATTTACGAAGACCTTAGACTTGAGATTAAGTGGTCATTTAATGCTGACAAGAGAAGGAATTTTGAGCAGGTAATTGAGTACACTGACAATAGCTTTAAGTATATAATGTTACCTGTTTATATAGCCGCTTATCAGTATAATGACAAAACTTATAATGTAGTTATAAATGGTCAGACTAAGAAAATTTATGGTAATTATCCAAAGAGCGTTTACAAGATTGCTGGTATTATTGCAGTTGTTGCTTTAATTATGTTCTTGGTGGCATACTTTTCTTAAAGTAAGTTTTTCATGAAAGAATAAACAACAATTTAAATTTTTATAAATCCATAGTGAAATACTTTCTATATTGTGCTATAATTACAGTGAGTGAGAAGAATGGTATGGTGATATGAATATAGTTTTAATGGAAGCAGAAATTCCTTTTAATACAGGGAATATTGGCAGGACTTGTGTAGCGACAAATTCTTCCCTACATTTAATTAGACCGTTAGGCTTTAAAATTGACAGCAAACTTATAAAAAAAGCAGGACTTGATTATTGGGATAGGCTTGATTTACACATATATGATGACTTTGAAGACTTTTTAAATAAGAATAATCATCCGATAATATATATGGCTACAACAAAGGCGAAAAAGAGGTACGATGAAGTAGAGTACTTGCCTGATAGCTATATAATGTTTGGAAAGGAAAGTGGAGGTATACCTGAGGAAATACTACTTGATTATGAAGAATCTGCTATTAGAATACCGATGGAGAGCGAGTCGCGTTCCCTCAATCTTAGTAATAGTGTTAGTATAATCTTGTATGAGGCTTTGAGGCAAGGTGGTTTCAAAGGGCTAGAAACCGAGGGGGACTTGCATAATTTACAGTGGACTTAAACGATGATTAATTCTGAAGAGAAGTATAAAGAGTATAGAAAACAAAAAAGATTTGGTATAGAAAAAAATATATTGTGCTATAAGCATATAATAATGAGGAAGGACAAGAAGTCGTCCAAAGCTCCTTTTAAAATAAAAATACTTAACTTATCCTACAGTGGATTAAAAATAAGGACAGAAAGGGAGCTAAATATTGGAGACATACTCATTTTTAACTTAGCTGATAATTCAAGGGTGCAACAGTTTATGATGGAAGTCGTTTGGTCAAAATATGATGGTGACTTTGTTGCAGGATTAAAATTTATAAACTTGACTAGAGATATGATTTTGTTCTTGAATAATTTAATTAAAAATTATGTAGAGAAAGAAATCAGGCTAAATAGATACAAATAATAAAACCTATATTTACATGAAAGGGGCACATTATGGAGATTACAGATGTTAGAGTTAGACGAATAACTCGCGAAGGCAAGATGAAAGCAATCGTTTCAATTACTTTAGATAATGAATTTGTTATTCATGACATTAAAGTAATTCAAGGCGATAAGGGATTATTTATTGCTATGCCAAGCAGAAAGTCAGCTGATGGAGAGTTTAGGGATATTGCTCATCCAATCAATTCAGAGACACGTGAACGTATTCAAAGTACTATACTTGAAAGATACGAAGTTGTTTCTAATGAAGAGGAAGATGAAGAAGTGTAAGCTTATTTTATGAAGGGTATCAATTATATTCTTTCATCAGTAAAAGGGCAAAAGGACAAAAAATAAGAGTTTTTATGAGGTTACTCGTATAAACCCTTATTTTTTTGCGAATATGCAAATTATAAAAATTATATTATGAATTTTGTTACATTTTACTGTATAAAAAATGTAAAAAATTAAAAATTATTATTTTTTTTAGACTATTATACTAAAAAAATTGCTAAAAAAATATTTATGTTGACATATTTGTAAAGTGGTGGTAATATTTACTAGCAAAAGAAAATATTTTTTTCAAGTATTTGATTATAATTAGGCGATATTCAGTTAAAACATCATTGTTTTTGTGGATATCGTTGTATAATGTTACGAGAAAAAAATATAAATAATAATTTTTATAAGGAGTTTATAATGAAAAAATTTATTGCAATTTTATTAACACTTACTTTAGTTTTAGCTATGGCATCTTGTACTAAGCCAGAAGAGGCAAAGAAAGAAGAAAAGAAAACTGAAGCTAAAGAAGAGAAGCAAACTGATGCTAAGAAGGAAGAGGACAAAAAGGAAGAGCCAAAGGTTGAAGATATTACTTTAACTGTTTGGGGTCCTCAAGAGGAGCAAACTCCAAGAGAAGGTTATGATAACGGTATGTTAGCATACTTCTGCGAAGAGTTTAACAAAGAGCATCCTGAGTACAACATCACTTTCAAATATGGAGTATGTGGTGAAGACGTAGCTAAAGACGAAGTAACTAAGGACCTTGAGAAGGCTGCAGACGTATTTATGTATGCAAATGACCAAATTCCTATCTTTGTTGAAGCTGGTGCAATCGCTCAATTTGGTGGAAAGTTTCTTGAGGAAATCAAAGCTCAAAACTCTCAATCAATGGTTGACAGTGTAACATATGACGGTGGAGTATACGGTGTGCCATTTGCTTACAATGGATGGTTTATGTTCTATGACAAGAGCAAATTTACTGCTGAAGAAGTTAAAGACTTAGACGTAATGCTAGCAAAAGATCTTGGAGAAGGTTCAACTAACGTAATTTTCCCACTTGATAACAGCTGGTATTTACCATCATTCTTCTACGGACTTGGTGGAGAAATGTTTGGTCCTAACGGAACTGACGGAGCTGCTGGATGTAAATTTGATACAGAAGCTGGTCTTGCAGCTACTAACTATTTAATAGACATGAAAGCTAACCCACGTTTTGACGTTCAAACTGGAGCAGAAGCTGGTAAAGCTATCTCTAAGTTTGGGGAAGGTAAACTTGGTGCTTACTTTACAGGTCCATGGGAAAGAGCAGACATAGAGAAGGCTCTTGGTGAGAATTTCGGATGTGCAGCACTTCCAACATTCAAAGCTGGTGATATTCAAGGTCAAATGAAATCATTTGCTGGTTCAAAAGCCCTTGGTGTTAACCCAACTAGCAAGCATATGAAAGCTGCTGTTCAATTAGCTATCTACTTAGGAACTCCTAAGGTACAACAAGTACGTTATGAAGTTCGTGGAATAGCTCCACTTGATTCAGGAGATATCGACGACGTTATGCTTAAAGCAATAACTGATACAGTAAACAGAACATCTGTTGCACAACCACTTGTAAAAGAAATGAACAACTGGTGGGCACCAGCCGGAGCATTCGGTCAAGCTATCGTTTCTGGCGAAGTAAACAAAGATAATGCTAAAGAAAAATTAGAAAAATTTGTTGCTAACGTAAATAGTGGTGCAGGTCTGTAATAAAATATAGGAAAAAGTATAAAGAAATACTTGACGATTAACTTATTAATTATGGCTGGGGCATTTTTGTCCCAGTCTTTTTAGAAAGAGGTGCCGAATGAAGGCTAAAAAGGGTAAAGTTAAAGAGACTTTCGATGTTGTTCCAGTTTTAGAAGCCTTAAAGAAGGGTGATATTTTCACCAAGTTATCCCTTGTTATAATGGGTTTAGGTAACTTTGCTAGGAAACAATTCATTCAAGGTTTTTTATTTTTAACATTAGAACTAGCTTTTGCATATTATATGTGGACAGTTGGGATAGATGCTATAAAAGGTTTTATGACACTCGGAACTGTTGCTCAACAAAAAGTTTTTAATGAAGATACTCAATTATACGAATATGTAGCAGGTGACAACTCACAACTTATGTTGCTTTATGGTGTAGTTGCATTCTTTGTTATTGTATTATTTATAGTATTAATTAGAGCGTCTGTGCGTTCTGCATATTTAGGACAGCTAGCTGTAGCAAAAGGCAAGAAAGCTAGAACTTTTAAAGATACACTAAAAGAACTATTTAACAAAAATTTACATCAAACATTATTATTCCTACCTATTACTGGTATATTGATGTTTACGGTACTTCCATTAGTATTTATGATACTTATGGCATTTACCAATTATGACAGAGACCACTTGCCACCAGGTAATTTATTCCAGTGGGTTGGTCTAGTAAACTTCCAACGAGTGCTTAATGCAGGTGGAGATCTTAGTGCAACATTCTGGCCGGTTCTTGGATGGACAATTACTTGGGCTATATTTGCAACTGGTCTAAACTATATCTTAGGTATGATATTAGCTCTTATAATAAATAGAGAAGACACTAAGCTCAAGAAGATGTGGAGATTTATCTTCGTTCTTACAATAGCGATTCCGCAATTCGTATCATTGTTAGTTGTAAACACAATGATACAAAATGAGGGTATTATTAATATAATGCTTACTCAGTGGTTTGGAATGAATCCAATTCCGTTCTTAACGGATGCCACAACAGCTAGAATAACGGTTATAGTTATAAACTGTTGGATAGGTATTCCTTTTACAATGATGCAAACTACAGGTATTTTGCAAAATATACCTGCAGAGCTTTATGAAGCAGCTAAGATAGATGGTGCGAATCAGTTCACTATTTTCTTTAAGATAACCTTACCATATATGCTGTTTGTAACAACACCATATTTGATACAGACCTTTATAGGAAATATAAATAACTTTAACGTAATCTATCTACTCACAGCAGGTATGCCGGCGACAGATGCTTATTATCGGGGCACGGCAGGAAAGACCGACCTCTTGGTAACCTGGCTGTATAAGCTGACCATCGATAACAAGGATTACAGTATAGGTTCTGTAATCGGTATCTTGGTATTTATTATTTTAGGAACTACTTCCCTTATAACTTATAGGTTAACTGGTTCTTATAAAGATGAGGAGGGATTCTCATGATGAAAGAAAGAAGTGCAAAAAGCAAAAAAAGACTAACAAATATTATAGTACACATATTTTTAACCTTGTTATCAATAGTGTGGTTGTTCCCAGTATTTTGGATTATTCTATTATCATTTAGGGAGCAAAAAGGACAGTACATCAAATCGTTCTGGCCAGAGAGTTTTACCTTTGCTAATTATACAAAGTTATTTACTGAAACTGGAATTTTTAACTTCCCACGTTGGTTTGGAAATACATTTTTAATTTCTGTTTTCTCTTGTCTACTTACTACATTCTTTATCTTGGCAGTAGCATATACTATGTCGAGGTTAAGATTTAAGGCAAGAAAACCAATGTTAAATATTGCCTTAGTGCTCGGTATGTTCCCAGGATTTTTGGCTATGATAGCTATCTATTATATCTTAAAAGCAATTGGACTTACTGAAGGGCCAAGAGTGTATTTGGCGCTGATAATGGTATATTCTGGTGGAGCAGGTTTAGGATTTTATATATCCAAGGGATTCTTTGATACGATTCCAAGGGCAATAGATGAGGCGGCTATGATAGATGGAGCGACTCGTTGGCAGATATTTACAAAGATAATAATGCCTTTGTCAAGACCAATAGTTGTTTATACACTTCTTGTTGCTTTTATGGGGCCTTGGCTTGACTTTATATTTGCAAAAGTAATAGTAGGAACAAATCAAGAGTACTATACGGTTGCCGTTGGACTTTACACGATGCTTACCAAAGAAAATATAGTAAACTGGTATACACCTTTTGCTGCAGGTGCGGTAATAGTTTCCATACCTATTGCGAGTCTGTTTATGTACTTGCAGAAATACTATGCAGCTGGCATGACTGGTTCTGTAAAAGGATAATACTTACTTTGGTATTAATTGCATACAATTTTAATAATATTTTTAGCTATTCTTATTTGACTTTGTAATAAATACAATGTAGAATAAATTTGTTACAATTTAATAGTTATTATGGAGGTAATAAGATATGAAAAGCTATGTATGTTTAGTATGTGGTTACGTATATGTTCCTGAGGATGGGGATCCTGACAATGGTGTGGAGCCAGGAACAGCATGGGAAGACGTACCTGAGGATTGGGAATGTCCACTTTGCGGCGTAGGTAAAGACGAGTTTGAAGAAGAATAGAATGTATTTTTCTAATTAATTTTGAATATGAAAAGGAGTATATACTTCGTCTGGAGTATTACTTCTTTTTTAATGCACAGTATTATTTGTTTTTCTTTTTTTGTCTTCGTACATTTTTTTGTCTGCGATGTTGTAGTATTTTCCAATTTCTTTTATATTATCTATTTCGCTGTCAAAGTAATAATATCCAGCCGAGAAAGATGCTTTAAAATCATCTGAATATAATTTGTAGTTAGAAAATTTATTTTTTAAGGCATTTATCCAATCCTTGACTTTAAATTTTTCGTCATTTTCAATAAACACAAAAAACTCGTCGCCTCCAATCCTAAAAGGATTAATAAAGTTGTTTTTTTCACTTTCTTCTTTTAAAAGATTGGCAAAGTATTTGATGTATTCATCTCCTGCTATATGCCCATATTCATCGTTTACTTTTTTGAGTTTATCTAAGTCGATTATTATAATCCATGCTTTAACGTGATTTTTAGACTCGCTTAATTTATGTGTGAAATAATTGAAATGTGTTCTATTTGAAAGTCCGGTTAGAGGATCTGTCGTTGCTAGTCGTTTAAAGGCTTCTTTGTCCTTTATTTCTTTTCTATAGTTGTAATATGTATATTTAAATTCGCTAATTTCTAATATTAAAAAAGATATAGCTGCTGCAAATGAAAGTTTATTAAAGCTTATTGTATCATAAATAAAATAGCTTATTAGTGGGATTAATACTACTAGTATAGTTGAAATAATAGGGAATATAAATTTCTTTTTGGATGGATATTTTTTTGTATCCGTCTTTAAAAAAGTATAAATAATAAGTAGTATAGTTAGAAGCAAAAGAGCCTGAGTAATTATTAGCATATTTATGTATTCGCTTGTCCCACTAAGTGCGAGTGCACTTTGAATTATGACATTAGCAAGCAAGATTGTATTTAAGTAGTTGTATAAATTTTTGTATTTTGGGTCTAGTTGGTATTTGAAAAAAAGCAAAATTGGTATAGGTATTATTGCTAGAGAAGAGAAGGCAACAATGTGGATAAAACAGTTTAAGTCTGGGAAAATGTATTTAAGTATCCAGCTTTGAGAACAAAAGTATAGAGCGGAAATTAGACCTATTATTGCTAAATGTAGTAGTCCGTAGTTTTCCTTTTCAAAATAATCTTTGTTTTTTAAGGCAAAAACAAAAACTATTGAAAAATTGAGTAGAAATAGTACGGCTATCATAAGTATTGCTGAGTCAGAAATTGCTATTGATAGGATTAGGTCGCTTTGTTTTCCGATATATATTTTTTCGATCATTGTATGGTCGAGTGAATCTAGTAAAGGTTTAAAGGTAAAGTCTAATTTATTCGTTTTTAAGTCGTTTGGAATTTCAAAATAAATTACGTAGTATCCTCCGCTGCCATTTATTTTGTTCGGGTCGCTATTTTTTTGATAGATAAGTCTATCGCCTGCAAATACATCAAGGTTAGAAAAATTGGCATAGGTAGCGATGGAGTAGTTTTGTTTGCCTGAGTATTTAGAAATATCGACACTTAGAGTAAAATTTTCTTTGCTATTTACCTTGTGAGGTATAGATACTTCTTCTGACTTATTTTCTGCTGTTTTAAGGCTCCCTAAGTTAATAGACTCTACGTCAAAATAGTGTCTAGTTTCATTGCTAGTAAAGGAGATTGTACTGCTTAGAACTATAAATAAAATATATAAAATAACTGCTGATAAAATTAAATTTAATCTCTTGTTAGTTTTTTTCATTATATTTCCTTAATAATCACAATTAGTCACGTTATTTTCGATTTAGTCTTATATCTTTGTAAATTGCCTTTAGTCTAGGGTAGATTTTTTTATATCTACTTTGGTAAATTCTATTATATATCTTGTTTGTCTCTTTGTTTGGTATAAAAATTTTGCTAGGTCGAACCATATTTGAGATTGCTTCGTCATAGTCTGAATATTCTTTTAAGGAGACATATGCTAATATGGCTGCACCTAGACCGCTATTTTCGTTTGTTTCGCCACGAACAACCTTTATTCCGAACATATCAGCAGTTAGCTGACATATTAGGTCGCTTTTTGAACCGCCGCCAGATACATATATTGTTTCGACTGGAATGTGTGTTTTTTTCTCAATTTTCTTTAGACCATCATAAAGTGCGAAGTTTATACCCTCTAGAATTGCTCTGTATATATGGTATTTGTTATGTGTATCTGTAAAGCCTATTATAGCACCCCTCGCATTTGGGTTTTTAAGATCAGGTTTCCAATAAGGTTGTAAAAGCAAACCATCCGAACCTGGACTTATATTCTCTATTTTGCTGTTCAATATTTCCTCTGGAGATACCCCCATCTTTTCTGCTAACATAACTTCGTTTGCCGAAAATTCTCTTTTGAACCATCTTATCATCCAGTAACCGCGATAAACTTGGATTTCCGGATTGTACATTCCGCATATTGCCGCTGGATAAGCGGGCAGGTATTTTATAGGTTCTATATATTTTTTGCTAGTCGTTTGAATTGTTGCAGCCGTGCCAAAACTAATAGAAACTGATTTTTCATTTATGCAACCAGTTCCTAAAGTTTCACAACCCTTGTCGGAAGAGCCGGCTATTAGTACAACATCTTTATTTAGTCCGGTTTTTTCTGCTATTTCAGGTAATATTTTGCCTATAACTGTACCTGTTGGAACTAAGGTCGGTAGTATTTCTCTGCTCATAGGGAAGAGAAAATCGTAAAGACCGCCCTTTTTATCCCAATCTCCAGACTTAAAATTTATAGGAATATGACCTATTTGGTTTGAAACACTATCTACATATTTTCCGCTAAGACGGTAGTTAAAATATCCCGACAACAAAAGGTAATGTTTAGTTTTTTTCCATATTTCAGGCTCGTTTTCGATTACCCAGTTGGTATTTCCCTGTTTTTTTGAATCCATTATAGGTTCATACATACCGATTATTTTTGAAGGCAAGGCATAAATTAGAGGTAGGTCGCCTGTTGTTTTTGCTTCTCTTTGGTCTAAAAAGTGTATGGAATTTCTTATAACTTTACCATCTTTATCTAGGTAGACACCCGTATCTCTTATAGTTGTTATTATCAGTCCGCTAACTCTTGGCAAAAGTCCTGTTTTTCCCAGTTTTTTGGTGCAATTAAAAAAGGCATTTATATAATCATCAGGGTGTTTTTCGCAGACACCAATATCATTTGGATAGTAAGGTTCGTATGATTCTTTTTCCATAGCTAGAATAGTACCATCTTTGTTAAAAATCATAGCTCTAAGACTTTGAGTTCCGCAATCAGCTGCCAGAATTAAATCGACCATCAATATTTACCTCGCTAGTCATCGGTTGAATAGTTTTTTATTATAATACTATTGTACTACTTTTCGTGCTATAGTAAAAGATGGCAATATTGAAAAGTTTATTTTTTTTATTTTAGGGGGTTAAGTAAAACGGTTTTTATTACGATATACTATATGAGAGTAGTCTAACTTTAGATATATATAACTAGGGAGTAATAAAAAAATAAGTAAAATTTCCTAAAAAATATTTGCCAAATGATGATTTTTTTGATACAATAAGGGTAAGTTAATAATGATTTATGATTCTTTTCACCGATAATAGCAAACCAAGCGAAAGTTTGGGACGCAAAGCCAAGGGTCTTCTGCTTTAAGCAGGTGATAGCCGGTTGCCGAAAGAAAGGTTTTTTATTTGGTGAATACAACAAATTTCTTTGAAAAGATATAACAAGGAGGTTATTATGAAGAGGGTTGTATTTTTAATTTTTTTATTTTGTTTTACACTATCAGGAGTGCCAGCGAATGCGGCTAGTGTAGACATTGATACGAGCAAGACTGAGGATGGATACATAAGGGTTTATTTTAACACTGGTACCAATAAGAAGATTAAGTTAATGGTGGCTAAGGACAAGACTAAGTATTACTATAATCTTAAGAACAAGGATGAATATGTTAATTTTCCTTTGCAGATGGGAAGTGGAAGATATACGATTAACATTTATCAAAACACAGTTGGAACTAAGTATAGAAAACTTAAAGGTAAATCAATAAATGTTGAAATCAAAAACGAAAATGTTGTTTTCTTAAATCCTATTCAAGAGATTGACTTTAAGCCCGATGATGCGGTTTTAAATCATGTAGATTTGCTTATAAAGAGTGCTGATGAAAAAAGTAAGAAAGAAAAAGGCAAGGGAATAAGTGAACAAGAAAAGGTAGATATACTTTACAATTACATAGTAAGAAATATAAAGTATGACTATGAAAAAGTTAAGCATCTAAATTATGATTATTTACCAAACAATGTTAAAACACTAGAAACTAAGTATGGTATTTGTTACGACTATTCATCATTATTAGCGGCTATGCTTAGGAGTCAAAATATTCCTACTAAACTTATAAAGGGATATACAACATGGACCAAGGTATACCATGCGTGGAACGAAATTTATCTTGCAGATGAGAAGAAATGGATTATAGTTGATACAACTTATGATTCATATATGTACTTAAAGCATAAGAAGTTTGAAAAAGAAAAATCAATAAAAGTTTATAGTAAGTCAAAAGAGTATTAAAACTTAAATATTTAAAGCACACCTGGATATTTCGGGTGTGTTTTTTTAATGTTTTTTGAATAGATTTTAATACTTTATTAATATTTGCTTTGACTTAAACTTCCTTTTTTAGTATAATTGTAAAAATAAAGAAGGGAAAGATATGGAAAATAAGATTTATTATATAGGTGGTTCACCATGTTCGTTTAAGACCTCTATAGCACAAAAAATAAGTGAAGAGTATTCGTTTAAGGTTTATAATGCTGATAATCATATTGAGAGATATCTTGAAATTGGTGCAAAAAAGAGAAACAAAGTCCTCAAAAAGATGAGGAGGGTTTCTGTGTTAGAACAGTGGTTTTTAGATTTGGATGTTCAATTCAAAAATGAGATAGCACTGTATACTTATGCGGGAAAGGTAATAAAGGGAGACCTAAAGAGATTTTATAAGAATAAAGATATTTTGGTGGAAGGTTGTCCTATTATTCCTGAATTTATTAATAAAAAGGAAGTTGCACCAGAAAATTATGTTGTTTTAGTTGCGAGTAAAAGCTTTGAGAGAAGTGTATTTGAAACTCGTGAATATATTAGTAGATACTTAAATTTGACAGAGAACAAAGAATTGGCATTTGAAAATTGGCTTGCTAGAGATGAAATGATAGCTAGTTATTATAAGGAAGAAGCTCAAAAATATGGATACAAGTACATCGAGATAAATAAAAATAGTAGTTTTGAAGATGTATATAATGATGTTATAGAACATTTTAATTTTAAGGGAGAATGACACATGGCAAAATTAAATGAAAAGTATGGTCTTATGACCGCAATGTCGGTAGTTTTTGGTACTGTTGTAGGTTCTGGAATTTTCTTTAAAGCCGATGACGTACTAAAATTAACAGGTGGTAGCATTACAAAGGCGCTTTTGGCTTGGACTCTTGGAGCGATGGCTATGATATTTGGAGCTTTAGTTTTTGGTGAGTTTGCTCAGAGAATTCAAAAGTCTAATGGTGTTGTAGATTATTTTGAAGTGGCTTATGGTGATTTACCTGCATACTTAGTTGGTTGGTTTAAGTGGATTGTTTATATTTCACCACTTACTTCTATCCTAGCTTGGGTTTCGGCTCTTTATACTTCAATACTATTTAATAAGAATACTACTCCGCTTGATCCAGCGGTATGGATAATAGCCTTTATATATGTACTAGTGTTTTATGGAATGAATTATTTTGCGGCTGTTATAGCTGGTAAATTTCAAGTTTCTACATCATTTATTAAATTAATACCTATAGTTTTTGTTGGTATAGTAGGTGTTATAGCTGGACTTAGCAGTGGAGTTTTAGTAGAAAATATTAATATGAAAATGGTAGCGGGTAATGGCGAGAATCTAAGTATTTTCTCAGCGGTTGTTGCAACGGCCTTCGCTTATGAAGGATGGATACTTGCAACATCTATAAATGGTGAGATTAGAGACTCTAAAAGAAACTTACCTAAGGCCCTTATATATGGAACATTAGCGGTATTTGTTGCCTACGTTTTATACTTTATGGGAATAACTTCTGTTTTACCAACTTCAATTATAATGGAAAACGGGGATTCTTCTGTTTATGAAGCTGTAAACACTTTAATAGGTAGTGTTGGTGGTACAGTTCTTCTAGCTTTCGTAGTTGTTTCTTGTTTAGGAACATTAAATGGTCTTATTATGGGAAATATAAGAGAACCGCACTCAATAGCACTTAGAGGTAGAGGTATTGCTCCTAAGTGGATGTCAAAGGTAAACCCTAAGACTGATATGCCAACAAATGCGGCACTTTCTTCAATGATTCTAACTCTAGTTTACCTACTTCTTTGGTACTTTAGTTTAAGTGGAACATTTGGAATGTATATAGGGCTTGATGAAATTCCTATCGTATCTATCTATGTTGTATACTTACTTCTTTACATCTGGTATATGTTTAACTTCAAAGATTTATCCTTTGTAAAGAGATTTATAGTTCCAATTTTTGCTATTGCAGGTGCTGGAATAATTCTTTATGGTGGTATAACAAATCCAAGTATCGGAATGTATTTGCTTATATCGGCTGGTATAACATTACTTGGTTTGTTGTTCTATAAGAAGAGTTCTGTAGAAGAGGTATAAAAAATATTATAGTAACTAAAATTTATTGAGGTTCTAGTGCGATTTGGTGCTAGAACCTTTTTTGTTTTTTTAATAGACAGATGGGATTTTTTACTATACAATATTAATGCACCGATTTAGAGAATAAAAATGGGAGGTTTTTGATGTTAAATAATATGTCTATATTCGACTATGAGGATATTCAACTTATACCTAATATGTGTGTTGTTGATAGTAGGAGTGAGTGTAATACACAGGTGGCTCTAGGGAAGCATACTTTTAAGATTCCTGTAGTACCTGCGAATATGCAAACTATCATAGACGAAGACTTGGCTCAGAAATTAGCAGAGGGAAATTATTTTTATATAATGCACAGGTTTAATCCTGAGAGAAGACTGGCATTTGTCAAGAAGATGAAAGATTTGGGATTGTATTCATCAATTAGTTTAGGAGTAAAAAAAGAAGAGTTTGACTTTGTCGAGGAATTAGCACAAAAAGGGCTTGTTCCGGATTATGTAACTATTGACATAGCTCACGGACATTCTGTAAGAGTTATGAGAATGATAAAACACATAAAGAAAGTAATGCCAGATACTTTTGTTATAGCTGGTAATGTTGGTACTCCAGAGGCGGTTAGAGAACTAGAAAATGCTGGGGCAGATGCTACAAAGGTAGGAATTGGACCTGGCAAAGTCTGTATAACGAAGTTAAAGACTGGCTTTGGTACAGGTGGGTGGCAACTTTCTGCACTTCGCTGGTGTAAAAAAGCAGCAAATAAGCCTATTATTGCTGATGGTGGAATCAGACACAACGGTGATATTGCGAAGTCTATAAGATTTGGAGCTACCTTTGTTATGATTGGTTCCTTATTTGCTGGTCATGAAGAAAGTCCGGGAAATACAATAGAGATTGATGGAGTTTTGCATAAAGAATATTATGGAAGCGCTTCGGAATATCAAAAGGGAGAGCACAAAAATGTTGAAGGCAAAAAAATATATATAAAGCATCGAGGTAGCATATTTGACACCTTAGAGGAAATGGAGCAGGATTTACAGTCTTCCATATCCTATGCTGGTGGAAGAGATATAGGAGCACTTAAACGTGTTGATTATGTAGTTGTTAAAAACTCTATAATGAATGGAGATTATCTATAGACTAGACTTTTTATTTAATTACTGGATAAAAGAGCTTGATTTGATTATTAATTTAATATTCGTATCAGGCTTTTTTTGTCCACAAAGTTATTTGAAAAAATCTGGATTTAGTGTTTGACTTTTAAAAAAATTTGTGATATTATTTTAGAATGACTAAAATGGAGTTGTGTGCTTTTTTATGCAAAAATAAGTGATAACTTTTTACCGTTTAAACTCCATTTTTTTGTTATGTAACCAATATTTTCCTATTGTTTTATACAATAGAATTATGAGCTTTACGAGGTGATGTATTAGGATGGAAAAGAACAGGATCAAACCAATTAACTTGGGAAAAAGCCTAAGGATGACTTACTCTAAAGAAGGAGAAAAAGTCGCCCAGATTATGCCAAATCTGATTGAGATTCAAAAGAAATCATACAACTGGTTTCTAAATGAAGGTTTGGGAGAGGTATTTAGAGATATTTCCCCGATTAAAGGTTATAGCGATAACCTAACACTAGAATTTGTAGACTTCAAAATAAGTGATAAATTAAAGTACACTATTGAAGAATGTAAGGAAAGAGACGCAACTTTTGCAGCTCCTCTAAAAGTAAAGGTAAGACTTTTCAATAAAGATAAAATGGAAGAGTTGAAAGAACATGAAATTTTCATGGGAGACCTTCCGCTTATGACTGATACAGGAACCTTTGTTATTAACGGGGCAGAGCGTGTAATAGTTTCCCAATTAGTTCGTTCACCTGGAATTTACTATAAATTAGATCACCACAAGACAGGTAAAGAATTATTTTATACCCAAGTGATACCTAATAGAGGTGCTTGGTTAGAATATGAAACTGATCAAAATAATATCTTTTGGGTAAGGGTAGATAGAAACAAAAAAGTTCCTATTACTACTCTTATTAGAGCACTCGGAATCGGCAAAAGAGACGAGATTTTGAGTCTTTTTGGCGAGGAGCCAAAAATTCTTGAAAGTATAGAGAAGGAAAAGGCTAAGAGTTACGAGGAAGGGCTTATTGAACTTTATAAGAAGATAAGACCGGGTGAACCGCCTACAATAGATAGTGCTGAAAAACTCCTTAGCAATATGTTTTTCGATGACAGAAGGTATGACCTAGCAAAAGTAGGTAGGTATAAGTTTAACAAGAAGTTAGCTTTTGAATTTAGAATAGTTGGAGAAGTTTTAGCACAAAATGTAGTTGACCAATTAACTGGTGAAATAGTAGCTGAAAAGGGCGAAGTGATCACTAGAGAGAAAGCTATTGAAATTCAAGACTTAGGTGTTGATAGGGTAGTTATAGAAAAGAATGATGGAGAGATTATTGTTTTATCTAACTATACTGTAAACATAGAAAAATATATTAATATTACTGAAGAACAGAAGAAAGATGCTGGTATATTTGAACGTGTTTATTTCCCAATGCTTTTATTCTTAATGAGAGAATTTAAGGCTAACGAGGATTTAGGATATTTATGTAAGGCTTATACTAGGGATGACAAAGATGAAAAACTTAAGACTTTCCTTAAGACTTATAGAAATATTAATAATGACGAGATTGCTGCTTTAACCGAAGAGATTGAGAATCTTCAAGGCGAAGACTTAGAAGCTTTCATCAAATTATTAAAGAAAAACGTTCACGAGTTAGTTCCTAAGCACATTACTTTAGAAGATATAATGGCATCAATTAACTATAACTTGCACATAGAGTACGGCATTGGTAAATTTGATGACATCGACCACCTTCAAAACAGAAGGATTAGAGCTGTCGGTGAACTTCTTCAAAACCAATTTAGAATTGGTCTTGCAAGAATGGAGAGAGTTGTAAAAGAGAGAATGAACACTCAAGAACCTGATAAGATCAGCCCGCAGACACTTATTAACATAAGACCTGTAACTGCTGCTATCAAAGAGTTCTTTGGAAGTTCACAGCTTTCACAGTTTATGGATCAAACTAACCCACTAGCTGAACTTACTCACAAGAGACGTTTATCAGCACTTGGGCCAGGTGGTCTAAGTAGAGATAGAGCGGGATTCGAAGTCCGTGACGTTCACGATAGTCACTATGGAAGAATGTGTCCTATCGAGACTCCTGAGGGACCAAACATCGGTCTTATCAACTCACTTGCAACTTATGCGAGAATAAATGAGTACGGATTTATCGAGGCTCCTTATAGAAGAGTAGATAAGAGTGGAGATGTTCCAGTAGTAACTGATGAAGTAGAATATATGCCAGCGGATGTTGAGTGGAATTACAATATTGCACAGGCAAATGAGCCACTTGACGAAGAAGGACATTTTGTAAATGAATACCTTAAGGGTAGACATGGTGAAGACTTTATCGAAATGGAAGCGGAAAAAATTGATTATATGGACGTAACACCTAAGATGGTGTTCTCCGTAGCGACTGCGATGATTCCTTTCCTTGAGAACGATGATGCCAACCGTGCACTTATGGGTTCAAACATGCAACGTCAGGCAGTTCCACTACTAACTACAGATTCATCTATAGTAGGAACTGGTATGGAATACAAATCAGCAGTTGACTCAGGTATAGTTGTTGTTGCTAAGAATGCAGGAACAGTTAAGTATGTTTCCGCTGATTATATAGAAATTGAAAATGATGAAAAACAAATAGATAGATACAACTTGACTAAGTTTTTAAGGTCTAACCAAGGTACAACTATCAACCAAAAACCTATAGTAAATACTGGTGAGAGAGTAGAAGCTGGAACAGTGATCGCTGACGGACCATCTACTAGTAATGGTGAGATAGCCTTAGGTAAAAATCCACTTATTGGATTTATGACTTGGGAAGGTTATAACTTCGAGGATGCGATCTTAATTAGTGAAAATTTAGTTAAAGCTGATACTTATACTTCACTTCACATTGAGGAGTATGAGGCTCAATCAAGAGATACTAAACTCGGAGCTGAGGAAATTACAAAGGATGTGCCAGGTGTTGGTGAGGATGCACTTAAAGACCTTGATGAGAGAGGTATTATAAGAATAGGTGCTGAAATTCGTACTGGAGATATACTAGTTGGTAAGGTAACTCCAAAGGGTGAAACTGAACTTACAGCTGAGGAAAAATTGCTTAGAGCTATCTTTGGTGAAAAGGCGAGAGAAGTAAGGGATACATCACTTAGAGTTCCTCATGGAGCTAGAGGTATAGTAGTTGATGTAAAAGTATTTACAAGAGAAAATAAAGATGAATTACCAGCAGGTGTAAACAAATCTGTTCGCGTATATGTAGCGAAGAAGAGAAGAATATCTGTTGGAGATAAGATGGCGGGACGTCATGGTAATAAGGGTGTTATCAGTAGGATACTTCCACAAGAGGATATGCCTTTCCTACCTAATGGTAGACCACTTGACATCGTTCTTAACCCACTAGGGGTGCCATCA
>PDWI01005304.1_pt1 | contig 21028 bp, 18 predicted proteins | sample 1430891 | NCBI WGS metagenome assembly PDWI01 (sample SAMN01162508, study PRJNA174530) | Oral metagenome, whole genome shotgun sequencing project. | biome: Marine environment; feature: Marine mammal; material: Swab sample of the gingival sulcus; isolation source: swab sample of gingival sulcus... | reverse complement strand
ATAAAATAAACCTATATGAAAGAATTGACAAGAGCAGAAGAGCAAGTAATGCAAATTCTTTGGGATTTAGAAGAAGCATTCGTTAAGGAAATTATAGCACAAATGCCTGATCCAAAACCAGCATACAATACAATATCAACCATTGTTAGAATATTAGAGAAAAAGAAGATAGTAGGATATAAAGCCTATGGTAAAAGCCATCAATACTATCCACTAATCTCTAAGAAAGAATACACCCGCAATTTTATGACTGGATTTGTGCAAAAATATTTTTCTAACTCTTATAGAGAAATGGTATCTTTCTTTGCTAAAGAAGAGAAAGTTACCCTTGCAGAGTTAGAAGAAGTAAAAAAAATGGTAGAAGAGCAGATGCAAAAATCAAAAGAAGACAAATAGCAATACAAACAGCTATAAAAGCTCTAGATTCTAAAGCCATAGCAACACAATCAAGCAACAATGTTAGTCGATATTATCTTATATTTCTTGCAATCGGCAATTTGTATGACATTCTTTTATGTGTTATACATTCTCTTCCTAAGCAAAGATACTTTTTTCAGATTAAATCGAATATTTTTGTTGCTTGCTTTGGTTGCATCTATCCTTATTCCTCTATTAGATATTCCCTTTAAAACAACCAATTATGGATTGTTTGGGAAGTTTGTTGTCAATTCAAAAGAATTTTTAAACACCAACATGATAGAAGAAGTAGTGGTTACTGCCGTAGATAAGAACCACTTTATCTCCTATCAGTATTTTGCGATGTTTTATTTGCTTGGTGTTTTTCTGTTTTCACTTCGTTTTTTCAAAAACCTATTTCAACTAATATACTGGATAATAAACAGTAACTCTATTAACCAAAACGGCACAAAAGTAGTTATCCTAGATGATGACTTTCCCCCTTTTTCATTCTTAACTACCGTTTTTGTAAGCAACAAAGACTATCATAAAAAAGAATTTCCATCAATATTAGCACACGAAAAAGCACACATCAACCAACTACACACTTTCGATATTCTTTTTATAGAAACATTAACCGTAATATTCTGGCTTAATCCATTGGTCTGGATGTATAAAAAGTCAATACAGGAGATACATGAATATCTTGCCGACCAAAAAGCTGTGAGCGTAGTAGATAGTGCCAACGATTATAAAAAACATTTGGTCAACCAGTTTGCTGGTGCCGATTTGTTTCGCATAGGCAGCAACTTTGGACAGCTAAGTTTAAAGAAACGAATTGCGATGATGGGTAAAATACAAAGCCCCAAATTAGCTCTAATTAAGTTTCTATTACTATTCCCCATTATTGCATTATTATTGGCAGCCTTTGCTTTTACTGTGAAAGAAGAAAAAAAATTAACATCAAACAACAATTACAAATTCATTATTCCTAGATTTTTTAAAAATCGCCACAATAACGACATACAATTTATTACAGAATATCCAGTTACAGGAATTCAAAAATTAGAATATAAAAAGAGTAACAACAATATAGTCAATACAAAAGCCGATGTAATGCCTCAATTTACAGGAGGAGAAAAAGCACTACACGATGCAATCAACAAAAACTTTATTTATCCTCCTCAAGCTATCTCTAAAAAGATAGAAGGCAATGTGTTAATAGGATTTATTATCAATAAAGTAGGACGAATAGAACAACCCCAAATATTAAAAAGCTGCCATCCTATTTTAGATTCCGCTGCCATTAAAGCAATAACAGAACTAGACAAGTGGCAACCTGCCATAAAAAATGGCAATACCATTGCAATAGAATGCAGCCTACCTCTCTGCTTTTCTTTAGCAAAACAAAATATTTCGCCCGTATTCAAACAAACAAGTACTAACGGCAGCACTGTAAATAATCGCACATTTTTATTGCATCAATAGTCCTATGCTGCAAGCAATACAAGTAGAGAAAACAAGCTATAATCAACTATTTTACAATATATTATTCTAGTTTAATATTATCATCTCAACAAAAAGAAAAACTGTATTACCCCATCTAAATTCATCTTTTTTATCATTAGATATAAGAAAATAGATTGAAAAGAATAGTTAGAATCAGAATAAAGCTCCTTCAAGATATTAAAATTTAAAATTTTTTTTATCCCTCAAAATCAATAGAACCCCCTGTAAAATCTCGGTCTATAGCAATAGACCCATAACAAAAAAAGTGAGACTTCAAAGAAAAAATCAATAAAAAACGAAACCTTTTTTTATACAAACACGTTATTGGATTCAAAGAATAGCGAAATAATTAATCGCTTTAATCACACAGTTTATGTTTTATTTGGTACGAAACCATAAGAAGGAGGAATTATTTACTACATCGTACCACCATTATTTTTAATTTTTACAAATATTGATTTTTTTATTAACTTATTTAAAATTAAGAAACTATGGGCACATTAAGACAAATGATCAATTCTTATCTTACTAGTGAAGAACGAGAAGCTGTAGAAAATGCATTAACTCAGTTAGAAACTGCGTTGAAGAAAAAGATGTATAATCTGTCTGCTGAAGAGAGAAGAAAATACGGAAGTATCAGTGAGCAGAACAAATTGTTTGTTAATAAAGTGAATGATTTTTCCAATTTCGAACCCAACTTAAAAAGTCCAGATGTGGACTGGGAAAAGTTTAAACGTGATTTCTCTAGTAGAAACTTTCTTGAACAGGTAATTAACCGTATGGAGAAAGTTGTTGATGGAATTGTGAATGCCAAAACGTTACATGACCATGACAATTATCAATCAGCGTTAGATGATTATAATTATACTCATTATAAAACGACTACCTCGACTTCGGGGTATGAGAGAAAATATGAGGAGTTGAGACAATTTTTTGTTCAAAACAGATAGTTTGTAGTAAAATACAATAATTGAGAAAGAAAGTCAAACGTCATATCATGTGTATCTATCTGTATCATATTCATTCTTGGTTTTTATATTCTTCTTTGTCTGATTTTGTATAATAGTTTAAGTTAGTAATGGTTTTCAACCCTGCCAACAAATAAACAAATTTGTTGTCGGGGTTGTTTTTTTGTGCTCTATTCTAAACAAAATCATAAAAACAATAAATAAGTGGTTTCAAACAGTTCTACATCGGTTTGTTGAAATGCAATATCGCAATGAACATTTATCTTATAACTTCAAAGCTATAACCAATCCAACCAGGAGAGTTATACATCAATAAAAAAAAGCAAAATACAGAAAGGTCTTCATTAGCAGTAAAAACAAGTCATTTTAACATAAAAAGTAGTAATAGCGATCATGAAATAGCCATACCCCTCAATAGGCTATAAACACTATTTTGATTATTGAGCAAATTTAACAAAGACAAATAAGACTTAAAATAACAGAAAACAAAAAAAGAATAGACTATGAAATCAAAATTTCATAATCTATTCCCTGTATAACTATAAAAAAACCTAAAAAATCAACAAAATCTTTAATCGTATTACAAAAAAGAAAAAGAGGACACTTACAGTTCTATTACATCATCATGAAAGAAATAAGTAGAAAATAACATCTACTCGATTCAGTGAGAAAAAAACAAATTGCATTACTAACTATTAATCTCTGAAAGCATCCTCCGTTTCTGAAGAATCTAAACGGCCACTCTTGCATAACCGACTTAAAGTTAAAAACAAAATCGCTACGTACAAAATTTTCCTCTATTTTTTTCGACAATAATTCTATTTATTTCACAGAATAAATCAAAATACTATTTCCTGTGCCAATAGAAGCACCCCATTCACCGAATAGCACAAAAAATCAAAACAAACCTATTTTCTATTGATAGCGATTTATTTTTATTAAGCAATTGTTTATTCTATTTTACAACAATAAATTCTAAATATGCTTTAACTACTTACATATATTATAAAAAATCAGAAGTTTATACACAATCATCGACTTCTAAAGTATCTTGTTATAACAAAATAGCGACAAAACAAACTAGTTAAACATTTACCTTTTCGACCAATAGAATTACCACTATTTTTATATCGTCATCTTATCGATTAACGACTTGCAAGCCTTTTGGGTATTAAGTATAATAATCTTTATATCAAATCATCAACATCAATATGAGCAGTAACGATTTGAATTAAAACAAATAGCAGCTATAGAAAAGGATAATAAGAAAAAAAACAGTACATACAAAAAATAGATTATGAACACATAGGCTCATAATCTATTTTATCACTTAAATAAATAATATATAATGAAGAACTCATTCGTAAAAAAGAATCTTTTTCAAAAAAAAGAGAATACTTCCCAAGTTATTATAGCATTATAAAGGTAAAATCATAAAAAAACTCTTTTCGATTAAAGGTATCACCTTTTAGAAGTATCCTCTAAAAAAAAAATAGTTCATCTAAAATTAAATCTATAGCAATTCAAATGTAAAAACAAATTTAATAATAACAAAATATTTTACTGCTATTTTTTACAACTAATCTAGTTATTTCACATAATAATTCAGAAATTTCTTTTAAAACTCCATATGGGTAAAAACATTGTCCAATTAGATCATAAAATAGAACAGAGCAGTAAACAATAGATATCGCTTTATTTTCATTAAAAAATCAGCTATTTTATTTTTAAATAATGATGATAGATCATTATTAAAACGCCCATATATACAGAAAAAACCCCTTTATATTCAATAGAATATCAATAATTGTTTTTTTATTTTATAAAAAAATAGCCCTAGAATTGATAAAGCCAAAAGCTGCTCTTATCTCTAATAACAAATCCCCTATTGCCATATAGTACACCTATTGAAAAACAGCCAGCAATGCTTTTTCCTCCTCTAAAGAACAGCTTATATACAATAGCTGCGACAATTAGATATGGTTTGAAATCAAATAACAAAAGCAATAAATATGGAAGTAAAAGATGACGAATAAATCAATTATAAGCACAAAAAAAATAGATTATGAAGACATAAGCCCATAATCTATTTTTACTCTCATTTTAAATCAAAAATTATGAAAAAACTAATCCAACAAAGAATCCACTTTAAAAAGAAAGAGGACACTTTAAAAGCATATATAACGCATAACAGAAAATAGAAGAAATAAATCTTATCTAAATTCACAAAGTACAAGTAATCAAATTTTACATTCAAACATAAAATGCTAAAAGCATCCTCTTTAACGAGTCTTATACTTCAAACATTAAATTAAGACGATTTGAAGTTAAAAAAAAATTCAATACATACAAAACATTTCCTCTTTTTTTTCTACAATATCTTCTTTTATTTCACATAATAAATTAAACATATCGCCTAAACTTCAATATAGGCAAGACTTTTATTCAAATCTATCAAAAAATAAAACGAAGCTATCAACAACTGGTATCCACCTATTTTTTAATAAGTAAAACCCATTTTCTCATGCAACAATTGCTAAACAACACCCTTTCTGTAACTGTTGATACAACAAAGAGATACTATACAAACAATAAATCCTTATTATTAAAACATCTAGTTCAAAGAAAAGAGCAACATAAAATAGCAATCAACCATTTATCATTGATACCTCAAAAAAGAGCTTTATAACTATACTTCGCTCCTATTTTTTGAAGACCTAAACGTAGTCTAAAAATCAAAAACAATTCTTTATAGCTTAAAAATAGCCATAATAGATTGTCTATTGGAATTAAGCAAGAAAAAAAATTTGATTTACACTAGAGAATAATGGTAGGATAAATTGTAGAAACAAAAAAAATAGATTACAGAAATATAAATCCATAATCTATTTTGTATTAATCAAAAAATGTTTTAGTTATGAAAAAACAAAAATCCGAACATACATACCTAAAAAAAAGAGGATACTTTAAAACTTCTTACTCTATTGTAAAAGAAAGAAGGATTAAAAAACTTTCTTTCAATGTAAAAAGAAAAGAAAAACTATTTTTGCATTAAATCTAAGACAATTAAAAGCATCCTCTTTAAATCTGTATGAAATAAAATAATTAAATCGACCGATACGAAGGTAAAAATAAATTTGAATCTAGCAAAACATTTCTCCTGTTTTTTAGACACGCCATCTATTTATTTCACACAATAATTTAAACATATCTCCCTTTTGCAGCATAAAATGGACAAAGGAAAACAAACTAATAATATTATAAATTACTGATTACTAAAAACTAATCACATAATCAGATTATCCAACAGCATACAGTCCTTCAGCTTTCTTTTTTCTGATCTATTAAGGCTATAGGCTTTCATTAGCTAACCAATCACTTCTAAACAAAAGGCAATGGTATAATAGCTATAAAGAGGACTTGATTTCAGTTCGATAAATATCATTTATCCTTTAAAAAGTAATCTAAAAAAAGGACTTTTATTTTATCATAATGCAGCACAGTTGTTAAATATATAACAAAATAAAAACTCCTATTTTTACTTTCTCCCACAACTCTCCTACTAAATGCTTTTTTTCCATAAACAATTAAAAAAAGCAGAGTAATCTAGAACAAATAAATTGCTAAAAGAAGTCTCAAAATATCGGAATACAATTTTTTATCTCATTTTCAAGCTCAATTTGTACCTCTATTTTGAAGAAAGATACTCCAAGTCATTTTATCGACTATGTCGAGTAAAAAAATAAAAAATCGTCATTTTGATATCATTTTTGATAAAAAAACGCCTCTTTATAAGTTTATTTTATAAAAATAGAAATATTATAAGGTCGGTCGTCGGGGTTCGGAACCCCAACGGCGGGGTTCGGAACCCCAACGGCGGGGTCTGGAACCCCGACGGAGAGGTCTGGAACCCCGACGACGGGGTTTGGAACCCCGACGACGGGGTCTGGAACCCCGACGGAGAGGTTTGGAACCCCGACGACGGGATCTGGAACCCCGACGACGGGGTCTGGAACCCCGACGACGGGGTCTGGAACCCCGACGGAGAGGTTCGGAACCCCGACGGAGAGGTTCGGAACCCCGACGGAGAGGTTCGGAACCCCGACGGAGGAGTTCAGAACCCCAGTCGAGGAGTTCAGAACCCCAATCGAGGAGTTTGAAAGCAGAAAATAGAGGTCTTTTTTATATATTAGAAGGATAAAAGATACAATTGACCAATAAGAAATGTGAAAATTTAAACATCGAAAAAAAAGAGATTTTAAAACCCCCAAATGAGACTATTTCAAAACAAAATTAATGTATGTACAATGGCTATTAAAGTCCACTTATAATATCCTATATTATTGCATTTACCCATTAAATTCGAAGAATCTAAAATTAAATATAATTGTAAAAGGAGTAGAAAACAGAAATAAAATAAATCAGGATAGATAAAAGAGGTCAAATCGTAAATAATGAACAAATCTTACAATGAGAATACTAAAGATCTTATTATTGACAATAAATATCAAATAATGATAAATTACACAATAATATAACTAAATAAGAGAGATTAAATTACCAAAGATTGGCAACAAATTAATCAACAATTAATAATATATCATCAGTCAGACATATTATTAATTGAGCACTTCTACTCCAAAATTGTTTTCATTAGTACTATTAACTTTTGTTTTTATATTATAAAACAGAAGTAGTATCCGCAATAAAAGAATGAGATAAGAAGAAATTTTTATTGCTAATAATTACTAAAAACAGATAATATCAAAAGCAATTGGGTTATATATCAAGTTTGGATATACTATAATATACTCGAAACTGATACATTCACACACTAGCAAGATTTCAAATAATCAATATAACATTCAAACAATAATAACTATAACCGATATATAATATTGATTATAGCTATTATTGTGGCTGATTGATTTTAATTATTTTATTTCTTCAAAATCATTATTATCTGGTTCTATCATTAACTTATTATTTCTTTGATGTCTGAATTTTGATAAAGATTTATATATCTGAACTCTGGCTCTGTTAATTCCACCCAAGGGTTGGTGAACCTTTAGTGCATTTGTTGGTGAGAAAAATAACTGTTCCGCCAATTCAAAACGCTCTTTTGTATTAAACGTTTGAATAGGAATTATAACTTTTGCAACTTTTATAAATGGTGTTTTCCATTCTACACCAGCATTTTCGATTGGAGTGTTTTGTTCGTTTGAAAATTCTTGAATATAAAAATCAAATGTTGCAACGTCTTTTTTAAGATGATTAACCATATTTACTGTCAAATAATCATCAGTTAATTGTTGGGGCAACTTACTTTTAATCGAAGAAGTAGGCACTATTTTATATTTCACTTTTTTATTTCCAAACTGATAAGGAGTCGTACTCCAATAATTAATATCTAAAGGGCTGGTATCGTTATGTTTTCCATTCTTTAGTTCTTTTAACACATTTGCATTTCCTGAGAATACGAACTTTGCAACCAAAAATAAAGGATGCCATTTAACTGCATAATAAACTGCATCTCTAAACAATTTAACTGTTCCCAAAGGCATTATAGGATTGGACATCAATAAAAAATCTTGCGTATGTTTTTCCTCTTTATCAACACGTTCTCCATCAACACCTAATACCTTTATAGCGAAACCTCTAAAATCTTTTTCTTTATCGGACTGAACACTTCCGCTAGCATTGGAAATTCTAATTAGAGAATGATAGGTTTTTCCTGGTTGAAATATACCTACTTGTAAATCTTTAGGTATATTCTCACCTATTTTAAATTCAGCTGTTAATAAACCAAGACATTTAGGATGTGCATCACGTTTAATTTTTCCTGCTTCATAATCTTTTTCCATTTTAGTTTGCAATATCAATTGCATATCATCGATCATTTCTTGCTCGGTCATCTTTTTATCTTTTAATACTATTGTTAAAAATAGGATAAAAGTTAGTAGTAATATTCCTATAGTAATAAATACTCTCTTCATTTATTTAAAATTTTGTATTGATGCTAAATATTATTTATGTTCTCTTTTTTCTTTGTCCTCTTCCCACCATTCCAATTTGGGAAAATTATTTAAACTAAAAACTTCACCAATTCGAGGTGTTGCCAACTGAATTTGTTGTTGTTCTGAAATGGTATCATTATATTGTTTTAAGGCTTTTTTTATGCGTTTTACAGGCTCTGTCCATTGGTGAGTTGATAAATCAAATTTTCCCCAATGTATTGGCAATACTATTTTGGCTCCAATATCAATTCCTGCTTGTGCCGACTGTTCAGGCAACATATGTACCTGCTGCCAACGTTTATTGTAAGCACCATCTTCAATAAATGCGATATCAAAACCACCAAAAAGAGCTCCAATCTTTTTAAATTCTGGAGAATAGCCTCCGTCTCCACTAAAATATACTTTCATATTGGGAGCTATTATCACCCATGAGCCCCATAAAGTTTGCCGATGATTAAATACGCCTCGTCCACTAAAATGACGACTGGGAGTAAAGACTAGTTTTATTTTATTAATCATGGTTTCCTCGTACCAATCGTATTCGCTAACCTTTCTTTCAGCCACTCCCCAACGTAATAAATGTGCTTTTACACCTAATGGTACATAAAAATGTCCAACTTTTGATTTCAAATACTTAATCGCTTTGTAATCCAAATGATCATAATGATCGTGTGAAATTAAAACCACATCAATAAACGGTAGTTCATTCATTGTGGGCTTAGGTGTCATGTTAAATGGTTTAATCGTAAAAGGAACGGGTGATGCATTATGAAAAACAGGATCTGTAATAATGTTTATATCATTTGTTTTAAACAAAACAGTAGAATGACCAAACCAAATAAATTCACCATTTTTTAATGATTTTGCGTTAACTTTTTCTGTGATAATTTTTTCAGGATTTTTACCCTTGGGCGGAAACAAAAAATTCTTAAACAATTTCCATTTATCCAATTTATCCCCCTTGACACGTATAGTTGACGCTTGTGTCTTTTCTAAGTTCTGAAAATGTATACCATCAAAATGTGATGATTCACTAATCTTTGCCATACTTTCTAAATTGGGAGAACCTCCAAAAGTAGGATGTAAGTTTATATAAAGTATGACAATAAGGATAAATGCAAATAGAACTAATAATATTATCTTTATTAAATTGAATAGTTTTTTCATTTCTTGTTTCCAATTGTTTTTCACCTATAAAGAGTGCTTTTGTTTTCATTATTTTAGCTCTGATAGATTAAATTCGATCAGAACTTTCAAGTAAATTACTCAACAGTAGAAACCAATTCACTCATCGGCTTTCTTACTTTCTTAAGACTTACGAGCCAATCATTATTCACATCTCTATACCCTAATGGCAAAAGCAAAGTACTTCGTAAACCTTTCTCTTTTAAATTTAATATTTCATCCAATTTATTGGAGTCAAAACCTTCCATTGGGGTACAATCTACATTTTCGTTTATCGCCTGAGTCATTGCTGACATCAATGCAATGTAAGTCTGTTTGGATGCATGTTGAAAATTTGTTTCATTATCTTGTTTTGGATACTTCGCTAATAATTGTTGACGATAGTTTTCCCAGCCTTTATTTTTAACGCCACGTATTTTATTAGTTAAATCAAAAATATGATTGATACGGTCTTCTGTATAAGTATCCCAAGCGGCAAATATCAATAAATGTGAACAATCTGTTATTTGTGACTGATTCCATGCAATTTTTCTGATTTCTTTTTTAACATCACCATTAGTAACAACAAATATTTCAAAAGGTTGTAGTCCACTTGACGTAGGAGCTAATTGGATAGCCTCTAAAATTCTATTTATTTTCTCTTCTGGAACTTTCTGTCCGTTCATCGCTTTGCAAGCGTATCTCTTGTTTAATAATTCGAGGTAATTCATTTTAATTCTTTTAATATTATCTATAAGGAGTAAACTATTCTATATACTTAAAATAAAAGCATTTCTTTTATGCTTTTATAGATCTAAGTAGATAAAAAATGGTAGGTCTTTTTTTTTATTTCTTTCTTTTCTTCAAAAAATGATAGACAATCCAAGCCCAACCAATAAATATAAACTGAAAGGGTAAACGAATTAATGCCATTTTATGCGTTCCAATAGATGGATTATCAACAAAAATATCTTTTATGTGTATGGGTAAAAATATCAACATCAATAGAAAGATACCTAATGCAGCATATTGAGAAAATTTACTTTTCAATATAAGCATTAAACCTAATACGATTTCCACTACACCTGAACTCAATATAAAGAATTTCGTAAAGGGTAAAAAACTGGGAACGAACGGAACGTAAAAATCAGGATTTACAAAATGCTGTACTCCTCCATACACCATAAATATTGCTAATAAATAGCGTAAAATGTTTATTATTATTTTCATTACTTATTTGTTAAATTAAATTGCTTTTTTAGAATAATTTGATGACCTCTTTTTTGTTGTACGCCCAAATAAAGAGCCTTTGCCAAGTCTTTTGCATGAATGGATTTATAATTTTTCATCCTGCCCACAAAAAACACTTGTAGAGCTTTTGATAAAAACAATCCCATTGTCTCTATCAAACGCATCTCTTTCCGTTTACCATAAATCAATGATGGACGATAAATTAAAATATTCGAGATGTTGTATTTCAAAATGCTTTGCTCCATTTCGCCTTTAGTTCGGCTATAAAAAACAGAACTATTTGCATTTGCACCTATAGCTGAAATTAGACTAAGTGTTGGGATATTATTCTGCTCACATAATTTTGCGGCACTCACAGGAATGCCATAATCAATAGCGTAATATAATTCTCTATTAGGTGTTCTGGCTTTGGTTGTTCCGATACAAACAAACACCTCGTCGGCAATAAATTGTTCGGCTTGTTCTTCTAAGTTTAATACATCACAAACTATCTCTTCTAGTTTTGCGTGAGTTTTTCCTGTAGTTCTACGAGTAAAAACTTTTACCTTTTTATAATCATTACTTTGGAGTAACATTTCCAACAAGTAGCTTCCTGTTAAGCCTGTTGCTCCAAGCATGATAGCTGTTTTCTTCATAATTACTTTTTAATACTGTTCCACATCATTTCATAAGCTTGCTGTAAAACAGTATCATCAAAAGTTAATTCATTGTACTGATGCTTTGAAATAAGGAAAGACAAAGGGTTAACAGAAAAAGCATAAATTAAATGTAAAGGATAATCTTTGAGTATGCCTTCCCGTTGTCCACGTATACACAAATCAACAAGTGGCTGCAAATACAATAAACCTCTTTTTCTACTTTCTTCATCAATCATTGGCGAAATATCACAAATCGATAAAAACATTGCTTCTTTTATATGCGTTCGTTTATAATTTGCGATGTTATACCAGATTAATCTAAATCCAGCCTCAACAGACATTTCTTTTTTATATTCTTTGAAAGTATAATTTCCCATTTCTGCTTTAATATACAGATATAGTTTATTGATCAAATCTTGCTTGTTTTCAAAATAGAGATATATCGTAGCTGGTGCAACCTGTGCCAACTTTGCAATTTTAGACATAGACGAAGCATGAAATCCACTATTGTTTACCAATTCTAATGTAGCTTCTAATACTCTACGTTCTTTATCTTTTAAATGACTTCTCATCTTTGCTTTTAGTTATAATAACTTTACTTCTTGAAAAACGCCATTAGTTTCTCGCGTTCTTTCTCACTATATGCCATACACCCTACAGGTATTTTTCCGTCAACTGCTTTGATAATCTGTTCAGGCATATCGCCTTTAAATGCTCCACAAAGTTCAATTAATTGTACACCATCAGCTACCAATCGCTTTGCTGACTTACATGCCACATCTATATCTTTAACACAATACACTGTGGTTTTAAATATATCTGAGTTTAAAACTGCCTTCTCTTCTTTCTTGTAACTTGGGTCAATCATAATAAACCCATAATTTGATAATTTCATTTTACTATTTTTTACTGATTAATTCTTTCTTAGAGCTCGCAAAGATATAAAATAAATGAACAATCATTCTTTTTCTTAAAGAAAAACAATTTAATTCTTATTGATATAAACCTAAACATCTGATAAAATGAATTATTACATTATAATTTATCCATTCTTTTTTCTTCCTTCAATTAACTTTATGTATCAATAATTTAGCAATATGTTAGTATATCAAATACGAGTTAAAAATGACAGCTCTAGGAATTGGCAAAAACTCAAATTAATATAAACCGAATACAAACAACCTTATTTATTGCTAACAATTAATTGGTAATTATATCGGCAAATAGTAAAAAATTGTGTTGTCTCTATTTTTGATGTTTTTTACTTTTAGGGCTAAAGATATTTTACAGAAAAAAATAAATTTCGATATCGATAGAAGAATTATGACTATCGAACTGCTCCCCAAAAAAGACTAATGATAAAGTCGCCGAAAGCAAAAATCTGATTCCATAATCAATGATAAAAAAATAGAAAAAGAGCGTATTTTTTCTAATGACAGATGATAGCAATTTGCAATAAAAAAAGGATAAAAACCACAGATACGACTCTTATAAAAATATAAAATACTTTCGAAAAAAATCGGGCAATGTGATGATTTTTTTGATGGATAATCAACATCAAAAATCAAGATTTATCACCCATAAGTTCGTTTCTATTCAAAATATCGACAAACCAATATTTGTGAAAATATTTTAATTTTTTACTAAAAACAGCGGCTACGGGAGGGTGTGCGATAATTAAAAACACGCTTCGCTAGTATTTAAAAGAAAAAAGAGTCCTTTTTCGATAGTGCTTGCAGCCTTCGAATATCTTGCAGTTTTAAAAATTTTCTATTTAAAAGGAATGGAAAACTTCTTTCCATCTTCTGCTATTTTGGTGTTTGGAAAAATAGTTTGGGCTTCCAATAAATAGCCATCGGTGGTTTTGGCACGTGCTGAAAAATGCCCTATCAACAACTCTCCCACTTTGGCATTTTTTGCAACCTGTGCTGCCTGTTCGGCCGTTGAATGATAGGACTGTTTCGCCAACTTTTTTTCTGTTTTCAGAAACGTTGCTTCATGATACAACAGATCTACTCCTTTTATTAAGGGCAATATTTTCTGATAAGGTGTAGTATCGGTACAAAAGGCATAAGAACGTGGTGGTGTCGGTGCCTTTGTTAAACGACTATTGGGTATAGTTGTGCCATCATCAGTAATAAAATCGGCTCCCATTTTGATATCCTGACGACACTTAATTGGAATATCATATAGGGTGAGCATTTCAGGGATTAGCGAGCGTAAACGCTCTTTCTCCTTAAATAAAAAGCCAGCACAGGGTGTTGCTCCATGTCTTAGCGGAAAAGACTGAACGGTTACCTTATCATCTTCAAAAAGCAATTGTGGTTCATTTCCGAAAATCGTATGAAAATAGATACGATAAGGTAATACGGTTTGTAATAACTCCAGCTGATTGGTAATAATCAACTCTAATTTCTTATGAGAGTAAATATGTAAATCTGATTTTCGTTGCTGTAATCCATAAGTGGAAAGCAATCCTATTAACCCGAAGAAATGATCGCCATGTAGATGCGAAATAAAAATATGATTAATCCTACTCATAGGAACACCAAACTGTCTCATACGCAATTGTGTTCCTTCTCCACAGTCAATCAAAAAAAACCGCTCAAGCACATTGAGCACTTGAGCGGTTGGATATCGTTTTACTGTAGGTAAAGCCGAATTACTTCCTAAAATTGTTACTTCAAATTTCACAATTCTCTACTTTACACTATTTATCGCTTTTCTTATCCTCTTCCATTTGAGTTTTAAGAGCAGCTAATTCAGAAATATCACCTAAAGTAGTCTTCTCTAAAGATTCTTTAACCTTCTTCACACCTTTTTTAGTGTTAGAATCAGACTCTTTTTTCTTTGCATTTTCTTCAGCACGCTTCACATCTTCGAAAGTTCTAGAGTGTGAAAGGATAATACGCTTCGATGCTTTAGAAAATTCAATTACTTTAAATTGTAATTTCTCTTCAATCTTAGCTTGTGAACCGTCTTCTTTTACAAGGTGACGAGGAGTAGCAAAACCTTCAACACCGTAAGGAAGAGCAATTACAGCACCTTTGTCAAATACATCTACGATAGTTCCTTCGTGTATAGAATCGTTAGCAAAGATAGTTTCGAATACATCCCATGGATTTTCTTCTAATTGCTTATGACCAAGGCTTAATCTGCGGTTCTCTTTGTCAATATCAAGAACTACAACTTCAATTTCAGCTCCGATTTGAGTAAATTCAGCTGGGTGCTTCACTTTCTTAGTCCAAGAAAGGTCAGAGATGTGGATTAAACCATCAACACCTTCTTCAATCTCAACAAATACACCAAATCCTGTGAAGTTACGAACTTTGGCAGTATGCTTAGAGTTAACAGGGTATTTAGTTTCAATCTCAGCCCATGGATCAGCTTTCAATTGCTTAATACCAAGAGACATCTTACGTTCTTCTCTATCAAGAGTTAAAATTTGAGCTTCAACTTCGTCTCCCACTTTCATAAAGTCTTGAGCTGAACGAAGGTGCTGCGACCAAGACATTTCTGATACGTGAATTAAACCTTCAACACCGGTAGCAATCTCAACAAATGCTCCGTAATCAGCCATAACAACAACTTTTCCTTTTACAGTATCGCCAACTTTTAATTCAGCATCTAAAGCATCCCATGGATGTGGTGTTAATTGTTTTAATCCTAAAGCAATACGCTTCTTGTCGTCATCAAAATCAAGGATTACAACGTTTAATTTTTGATCTAGCTCAACAATTTCACTTGGGTGGCTAACACGTCCCCAAGAAAGGTCGGTAATGTGAATCAATCCATCTACACCACCAAGATCAATAAATACACCATAAGATGTAATATTTTTAACAGTTCCTTCAAGAACTTGACCTTTTTCTAGTTTAGCAATAATTTCTTTCTTCTGTTGCTCCAATTCTGCTTCGATAAGTGCTTTATGAGAAACCACAACGTTTTTAAATTCGTGGTTGATTTTTACCACTTTAAACTCCATTGTTTTTCCTACATAAAGATCGTAGTCACGAATTGGTTTAACATCAATTTGAGAACCTGGTAAGAATGCTTCAATTCCGAATACATCTACAATCATACCTCCTTTAGTTCTACATTTGATAAAACCTTTAATGATTTCATCATTTTCTAACGCAGCATTTACACGATCCCATGAACGTAATGCACGTGCTTTTTTGTGTGAAAGAATCAATTGACCTTTTTTGTCTTCTTGACTTTCCACGTAAACCTCAACAGTATCGCCAACCTTTAATTCTGGGTTGTAACGGAATTCGTTTAAACTTACAATACCGTCTGATTTGTAACCAATGTTGATTACTACTTCTCTTTTGTTCATTGAGATAACTGTACCATCAATCACTTCACGCTCAACTACTGTTGATAAAGTTTTGTCGTACATAGCCTCTAATTCAGCTCTCTTCTCTCCACCTGCAACCTCTTCGCTGGTAAAAGCATCCCAATCAAATTCTGTGTCTTCAGCAGAATTATCTACTCTTTTGTTTTCTTCGATCATTTGTTAATTACTTGATTTACTAATAAATTAGACATTATATTTAAAAATTCGGGGCAAAAATAGTCAAATAATCCTGATTATCAGCAAAACTTTATTTTTTTATCGTTCTTTTGCTTAAAAAGAATGCTTCTACTTAAAACCGATAACAAGTTTTGCTGCAAACATCTCATATTATTTCCTAATGTTTATTTATGGTATGCCTTCTCTTGTAAATTCACCATATCGCAATAAAAGTGATGGTCTTGTTCTTTTATTGTTAAAAATTCTTACAACAATTAATTCATAAGTGCATATTACTGATTGTTGCAATACATTAAAAAGTTTACAATAAAAAAGATCGCATTCTTTATTTGAGAAGCAACACAAATATGGTTTATTGCTGATAAAATTCACACAAAACAATTCTCCTTTATACCTTTTTTAGTGTGAGCATTCGGTTTTAAGGCTTCTTCTTTTCATTTTCACTTTTTCTTTTGCATCAAAATAATAACCGCCGAGTCAATTTCATTTGGTGAAAAACTGCAACAAACAATCAACAGCCAATAAAACAACACATTCTTCTTTTTATTTGGATTGATTTCTTATTACATATCTCCCTTTATTTCTTGAAATAAAAGTCAGATATTTGTAGTCGAAAACAACAATAGAGACATCAATCAATTTGAGATTAAACAATAAATAAAACAAAAGGGGAAAGTCCCCAGATTTATTTAATCAACAGCAATTAAGAGGATACTAACAAACAGTATCCTCTTTTATTTTGCACCTAATACAGTTACAGACTTCTGTTTTGACACAAAAAAATTACCTTTGTCTTAACTTATAAAAATAAGAAAAATGGATATCAATACTTTAATAAAAAAACGCTATTCTGTAAGAAATTACAAGAGTAAAGAAGTAGAAAAAGAGAAACTTCTAAAGATATTAGAAGCAGGACAGTATGCTCCTTCAGCAGTAAATTTTCAACCATGGCACTTTATTGTTGTTACCGATAAAGATATACACAAAGAAGCATCGGCTATTTATCATCGTGAATGGTTTAACGATGCTCCTGTTTATATTTTTGTTTGCGGCGATCATTCCATTTCGTGGAAAAGAAAAGAAGATGGTAAAGATCATTGCGATATTGATGCCGCAATAGCCATAGACCATATGACTCTACAAGCTGCCGAACTGGGGTTAGGAACGTGCTGGATTTGTAACTTTAATGTGCAAATGTGTAAGGACTTTTTTCAACTTCCTGAACATATCGAACCCATAGCTATTCTATCGTTAGGCTATCCCGACAAGGTGCAAGAGATAGAAAAAAAGAGAAAACCTTTAAGTGAAATTGTTCACTGGCAATCTTATCAGAAAAAAGATCAAGAGAAATAAGCGATATATTAAAATAATAGACCTCAATGGTTAATATAACCAAAGAGGTCTGATATTCAAATCCCACAAGTATATTCTTATTCTGAAAATTAATCTCTCACGATCAAAGAGAATGCTTATTTTTCAAATCTATCCATAGCCACAGATCTGCGTCTAAAATCCAAACCTGTATTCCTCTTTACCAGTAGAGATAAAACATTTTTATTAAGAAATCGCTTGCAGAACTTGGGCAACAAAAAATACTACAAACAATTTATTCTTTTACAAGCTTGTTGTTATCGTAATTGTAAATAATTGGACGACCTGTTGGTATCTCTAGCTTTAATACTTCTTCTTGGCTTAAATTATCAAGATACATCACAATAGAACGCAAGCTATTTCCATGAGCCGAAATCATAATATTGTTTCCTTTTTCTAACTCAGAAAGAATATGTGATTTGAAAAAAGGAATAGTACGTTTGGCTGTATCCTCTAAACATTCGCCATTTGGAGGTGGCACATTGTAACTTCTACGCCATTGATGTACTTGTTCGTCTCCATATTTTTGTGCGGTCTCAGCTTTATTCAACCCTTGTAATTCGCCATAATAACGTTCATTCAAGTGCCAATCTCTATAAACAGGAATAGACTCTTCTTGCATTTTATCGCTATAAATGGTTGCCCATTCTTTCATCTTTCCTTCATCATGCAAAAGCACTGGCGTTTTTTCACTTTTATTTTGAGCAATGGCAATCATCGCAGTCTCTAATGCTCGCACCTGAACCGATGTAAAAATCATATCAAACTCAATATCTGCTAGCTCTTCACCTGCTTTTATGGCTTCTTGAATACCCTTTGCCGATAATGGAACATCTACCCAGCCTGTAAAAACATTCTTTAGGTTCCAAACCGATTGTCCATGTCTTATTAATACTAACTTACCCATATCTTTATATTTTATTAAAAGGGCAAATTAAATGCTTATGGCAAGGAGTAACAATCCTTATTAATAGTGATTTTTATTCTTTGTTACTACCTAAGTATTAAAAGAGGTTTGATTTATACCTTTTTTCTCGTAAACTCCTTAATCTAATACCCAATGGCTAAAAGCAAAAAGCTATTTTGCATTAGCTCATTGCCATATTATCATATGACGTTGTCCTCGCTAGACGGGATTTGTTCTTTTGTCTTGACACAAAAGAACCCAAAAGTCAAGACTGCACAATCTTTGGCAACCCGCCAATACAATTAACAATTAATAATTTGCAATTAGGAATATTACTAATCATTAATTCATGCTGCCGCCAATCTTATGGCATGAAACAGGAATAAACAAAAACAATACTGCTATTGGCTTTTAAGACCAAACAATATTCCTAATTGCAAATTATTAATTGTTAATTGAGACTTCCTCCAATCTTGTAATATCAAAAGGGAACCAACAGCAGTAGTACTTTTATTATCTGATAGCTGTTGGCTGTTAGCCTTTAGTTGCTAAGGGCTAAAAGCAAAGGCTTTTTCACACTTCCTCATTAAAAAGTATTATACTCCAAACACATAGTAAAGAATCAATCCAAGAACTAATGCAGGAACCGTAGTAACGGCAGTAGCTATTAATGATGATTTTTTATCAATTGCCAATAAGGGAAACAATGCATCACCATCTTGAGAAATGGCATTGGCTAATAGAGCAGAAAAAGGTATCATGCCTTTGGCAAATAGCGAAACGAATATAATTTGAGGTCCACAACCCGGAATTAATCCTATAAGTGCTCCTATTAATACAGAAGCTACTCCTGTTGCTGTCATCCAATCTTTAACCACCACTTCGCCGCCCATGGCATAAACGGCTATTTCATATACAAAATAGGCAACAAATACCCATGTGTTTACAAAGGCTGTATCTTCTGCACTATGAATAAGTGTTTCTTTTAACGAGAATATTTTACTCTCTTCTTCTTCATATTCATCGTTTTTGACCAGTTTTTTGTTAACGAACATATAAACGGCAGAGAAAACAGTACCTGTAATTCCTAATATTGTTCCCAAATGAGGAATGCCAAACCATGTATTCACATCAATTTGGAAAAGCAGTGCAACACCAGGGATAATTGCAATAGATACCAACACCCAAAAGATAACATAGGCGTATTTATGGGTAAAGATATGTGCCCATCGCTTTTCGATTGGTGATTTCTCTTTATGATGAAAAACCACATCAACAATATCACCTTCGTTATGGGCGATATGTGGCATCTCTTTTTGATGTACACCTTGCTCTACTAATGCTGTTTCTAGTTGCTCGTGTTGCTTAGAGATAGGCTCCAACTCTTTTACCAAGTCTTCTTTTCGTTTAACAAAGCCTTTATCAACTTTTATTTTATCGACAATATATCCTACCACTATTGCCACAACAAAGCAGATAGCAGACACCCACAAATACATTTCAGGATGTGTAGAAATTAAAACAAATGCAGAATCGCCCATAGTTGCTATCAATGTAGCGACAATGGTACCAAAACTAACTGTTCCTTTTAGATAAAGAGGCATTACAAATATTGCCCCGCCACAACCTGGTGTTAAACCCAAGAAAGCTCCAAAGAAAGGCTGCCATCTCTTCGATTTTTCTAATGATTCGACAAACTTTCCTTGACGTTTATAGTTAATAAAGCCAAAAAGAAGCAATACGGCTCCCACAAAAACACCAACTTGCAAAAAGGCATTTTCAGCAGTACTTAAAATTATTTGAATGATATCATCAATCATATTCTATTCTACATATATATTGTTTGCAACTTTATTACTCACAATTATTGTTTTTCCATTTACAAGTAATTCTATTGAGTCATCAAAATCGATAATAGATACAACTTTCATTCTGGTTTGAATGCCAATATTTAATTTAGCTAAATAATTAAGCATTTCATTAGTGCTATTACGCAAGCCAGAAACAATCACTTCAGTGCCTATTTCTACATCTGCAAGCAAAGTTCGACTATCATAAGGCACCTCTCCCTCAAAAGGAGGAATGTATTCGCCATGAGGATCGAGTTTAGGATAGCCTAACATTTTATCTAACGCATCAAGTAATTTATCAGATTTTATATGTTCTAGCTGTTCTGCCACCTCGTGAACTTCATTCCAACTAAAGCCCAACTGTTGTTGTAAAAAAGTTTCCCACAACCGATGTTTTCTCAATATTCGTTGTCCTTGTAG
>PDWI01003777.1_pt1 | contig 21030 bp, 19 predicted proteins | sample 1430891 | NCBI WGS metagenome assembly PDWI01 (sample SAMN01162508, study PRJNA174530) | Oral metagenome, whole genome shotgun sequencing project. | biome: Marine environment; feature: Marine mammal; material: Swab sample of the gingival sulcus; isolation source: swab sample of gingival sulcus... | reverse complement strand
TGATAACTTTTATTTCTGTTTCATAGCGTGGTCGCAGGGGTCGTTAGCCGCTTAGGCTGTGAGACTTGCTTTTTTTATTTTGTTTAGTCTTTATTTCTTTTCGTCGCAGGGGTCGTTAGCCGCTTAGGCTGTGAGACTCTTCATTGTGGTGCGCGGACTTCTCGTTGCGGTGGTCGCAGGGGTCGTTAGCCGCTTAGGCTGTGAGACCTAGTGATTTGCGTAAGTATGCAGCTATCTTTTTGTCGCAGGGGTCGTTAGCCGCTTAGGCTGTGAGACAAGGCTTTAATACCTTCTTCGATAGACCTTACATTGTCGCAGGGGGCGTTAGCCGCTTAGGCTGTGAGACAGTTTACGATTTGGACGGGTGCTTTCTTCTTAGACGGTCGCAGGGGTCGTTAGCCGCTTAGGCTGTGAGACAGGAAAGCACTCATAGGTTTACGAAGGTCTTCCGTCGCAGAGGTTGTTAGCCGCTTAGGCTGTGAGACCCCAATAATATTTTAAATAGCATTGAGCTATCTCCTGTCGCAGAGGTTGTTAGCCGCTTAGGCTGTGGGGCCGCTGCGACACTTTTTTCGTGCATTAACTCGTCGCAGGACAAAAAACACTGAGCAATTTCCTGTCAGTGACATAAAAACCGTCCTATGGTAGCCTGAGCCTTTTCATTTTTCCGGCTATTCCACCTATGGCTAAGCGTGTGAAAATTTGCGGCATCACATCAACAACGGATGCACTGAATGCCTGTGCGGCGGGTGTTGATGCGTTGGGTTTTGTGTTTTATCCAAACAGCTCACGATACGTTACGCCAGAACAAGCTGCTGACATCTGCGCCGCCCTGCCGCCATTCGTTACAACGGTGGGTTTGTTTATGGATGCCGACTCTGCGCAGGTAGAAAACACCCTATCCGTTGTTAGCCTGGACTTACTCCAGTTTCATGGGCAAGAAACACCGGAGTTTTGCCGCAGCTTCCATCGCCCCTACATCAAGGCAGTGGGGATGGATGGTTTGCAGAATTTCACCGAGTATGCCGATCAATTCCCTGATACCCTGGCCATATTAGTTGACAGCCATGCACTGGGAAAAGCAGGCGGAACCGGCGAAAGATTTGACTGGAGATCACTCCCAAAGCACTATGCAAAACCCATTATACTAGCGGGCGGTTTAACACCGGAGAATGTCGCGGAGGCTTGCCGCGAGACTGACGTTTATGCGTTGGATCTAAGTAGCGGGGTGGAAGCTTCCCCCGGCATCAAAAGCAAAGCTAAAATCGACGCATTAATGCGAGAGGTAAAACATGCGGAAACCTGAGATAGACCTGAATACCATAGATTGGGAGGCCATGCCGGATCAGTCGGGTCATTTTGGTGTTTATGGCGGTCGCTTTGCTGCCGAAACACTGATGGAAGCCATCGAGGAGCTGGGCGATGCCTACAGCAAACTGAAAGATGATCCTGAGTTGTTAGCGACCATTGACCGTGATTTGGCGCATTATGTGGGCCGTCCCAGCCCGCTGTATCATGCCGAACGATGGTCCAGGGAATTGGGTGGCGCACAGATTTACCTCAAGCGTGAAGACTTAAACCATACTGGCGCGCACAAGATTAACAATACGATTGGTCAGGTATTGCTGGCAAAGCACATGGGCAAAACCCGGGTTATTGCAGAGACAGGTGCCGGACAGCACGGTGTCGCAACTGCCACCATTTGCGCGCGCCTGGGCTTGGAGTGTGTTGTGTACATGGGCGCAGTTGATATTGAGCGTCAAGCACCTAATGTATTCCGCATGAAATTACTGGGTGCCGAAGTCCGCGCGGTCACCTCCGGCTCCAAAACACTAAAAGATGCACTCAATGAAGCAATGCGCGATTGGGTCACCAATATCGATAACACATTTTACTGCATTGGCACCGTTGCAGGCCCTGATCCTTACCCCAAAATGGTTCGGGATTTTCAAGCGATCATCGGGCGCGAGGCCAGGCGCCAATGTCTCGAAATGACAGGAGGCTTGCCAGACGCTCTCATCGCCTGTGTGGGCGGTGGCTCGAATGCCATTGGCCTGTTTTATGATTTTCTGCCAGATACCCATGTGGAAATATATGGTGTCGAGGCTGCTGGTCTGGGTCTGGATACACAAAAACATGCTGCGCCGCTGTGCCAGGGTACGCCCGGTGTGCTGCATGGAAACCGCATGTATTTAATGGCCGATCCAGACGGTCAGATTATCGAGACGCACTCAATCTCTGCCGGTCTGGACTACCCCGGTGTTGGCCCTGAGCATTGCTGGCTAAAAGATATTGGTCGCGCTAATTATGTGGGCGTAACTGACGATGAGGCGATGGCAGGCTTTCGCGCCCTAACACGCATCGAAGGCATTATTCCTGCTCTGGAATCCAGCCATGCGTTGGCATACGCCATGAAAAAAGCCCCACAAATGCGCCCTGAGCAAACAATTATCGTTTGCCTGTCAGGCCGTGGTGATAAAGACATTAATACCGTTGCTGCCCTGGAAGGAGTGTCAATATGAGCCGTATCAGCAACACACTGGAGAACCTAAAGCGTCAGGGAAAATCTGCACTAATTCCTTATATCACCGCCGGGGACTCGCATCCCGGACTGACTGTGCCATTAATGCACTCCATGGTCAAAGCCGGCGCTAACGCGATTGAGCTGGGCATACCGTTTTCCGACCCAATGGCCGATGGGCCGACCATTCAGCTGGCCTGCGAGCGTGCGCTCAAACATCACACCAGCTTGCGGGATGTATTGGCAATGGTGAAGGAGTTCCGCCTAACGGACACCCAAACCCCTGTCATCCTGATGGGCTATCTCAACCCTTTGGAAGCAATGGGTTATGAGGCTTTTGCCGTGGCTGCAAAGGATGCCGGTGTGGATGGCATGTTGACGGTAGACCTACCACCGGAGGAAGCGCACGATTTACTGGCCGCCTTGAAAAAGCATCATATCGACGCCATATTCCTGATTTCACCCACCACACGTCCTCACCGTATGCAGCGTATTATTGAGGTGAGTTCTGGTTATCTATACTACGTCTCGCTGAAAGGTGTGACCGGCTCTAATGCTCTGAATGTGGATGATGTGGACACGCACGTTCGCGGCATTAAAGCCCATACGACGCTACCCGTTGGGGTAGGCTTTGGTATCAAAGATGCGACAACTGCCGCCGCAGTGTCCAAGGTATCAGATGCCGTTATTGTGGGCAGTGTGTTGGTGAAGATGATTGAGGAGACCCCGAACGATGACGCGGTAATCCTCAAGCATACGAGTGAGCTGTTAACAGACATGCGTCAAGCGATGGATAAAACACTATGAGTTGGTTTGAAAAGCTACTGCCTTCACGGATTCGCACCGAAGGCTCTACTATCAAAAAAAAGTCAATCCCGGAAGGTTTGTGGCATAAATGCCCTGCTTGCAGCGCGGTTCTCTACAAGCAGGACGTTGAACAAAATCACGATGTCTGCCCTGGCTGTAACCATCATTTTCGTGTCAACGCGCGCCGTCGCTTAGATATATTCCTCGACGAAGAAGGTCGGCAGGAAATCGCTGAAAATGTTGTGCCAGTTGATATTCTCAAGTTTAAAGATTCTAAAAAATACAAAGACCGCCTGGCCGATGCCCAAAAGCAAACAGGGGAGAAAGATGCGCTGGTTGTCATGAAAGGCAGGGTGTTTGGTGTGCCCTTGGTTGCCGCTGCCTTTAATTTTGAGTTTATGGGCGGCTCTATGGGCTCTGTCGTGGGTGAACGCTTTGTGCAAGGCGTAAACGTCAGCATTCGCGAGCGTATTCCGTTCATTGTGTTTACTGCCAGCGGTGGCGCGCGGATGCAAGAGGCGCTGTTTTCCTTAATGCAAATGGCAAAAACCAGCGCAGCACTCACCAAATTAGCAGACCAGGGACTTCCCTATATTTCAGTATTGACCGACCCCACAATGGGTGGCGTATCGGCCAGTTTTGCCATGTTAGGGGATGTACAAATTGCCGAGCCAAAGGCGCTAATTGGTTTTGCCGGGCCACGCGTCATTGAGCAAACGGTTCGGGAAACCCTGCCCGAAGGCTTCCAGCGCAGTGAGTTTCTCTTGCAAAAGGGAGCCATTGACCGAATTGTGCATCGTGGTCAGTTGCGCCAGGAGATCGCCAGCTTACTGTCAATGCTACAGCACCGGCCAAGGCCAGAGGAGCTGGATCAGCTTCCAGAAAGCGAGGAGCCGGTTGTGCGAACCGCACCGGATGAGGAAGACATTCCACAAGACATGATTCAAACTGAAAAGAATGTAGAAGATGAGCTTCCCGAGCCGGTGGTTATTGAGGAAACTGATAAGCACCCTGAAGAAACTGCCGACGAGCCAAAACAATAATTATTACTGAGAAGCAGGCACCATGAGCCGAACATTGTCCGAATGGTTAGCGTGGCAAGAGGGGTTGCACCTATCCAGCATCGACTTAGGGCTGGACAGAATCAGCCAGGTTGCTGCTCGTTTGCAACTACAACAATTAACCATGCCAATCATTACGGTTGCAGGTACAAACGGCAAAGGCTCCAGTGTTGCCATGCTGGACAGCATCTATCGTGCCGCAGGCTACAAAACAGGCTGTTATACCTCCCCACACCTCATCCGCTACAACGAGCGCATTGCCATTGATGGTGTGCCAGCGGTTGACCAGGACATCTGTGAAGCCTTTGCAGCGATTGACGCAGCCCGCGGTGATATTAGCCTGACCTATTTTGAATTCGGCACATTGGCCGCCGCCTATTTGTTTCAAAAGTATCAGGTTGCGGTGGCCATTTTTGAAGTCGGCCTGGGTGGTCGCTTAGACGCTGTTAATCTATGGGATGCAGACCTGGCACTTATCAGCAACATTGATATTGATCATATTGACTGGCTGGGAGATGACCGCGAACAGATTGGTATTGAGAAATCAGGCATCATGCGCAAGGGTAAAACCGTCGTTAGCGGTGATGCCAACCCCACGAAGACTATAGCCTCCGAAGCCAAACGTATTGGTGCAAATCTACTGCAACAAGGCAAGGATTTTCGCTTCGAGCTATCCAGCGACGAGGAGACGTGGCTGTTTCTTTCAACAGGACAGGCCCCGTTATCACTACCCTGCCCTGCCTTGCAAGGCCGTTTTCAGTATTACAATGCCTCGATGGTGGTTGCTGCGGTTCAAAGTTTTCAACACACACTGCCTGTCAGCTCTGAGGCTATCGCCACTGGACTCAAAAATGTGCAAGTGATTGGCAGATTACAAAAGCTGGGGGATTGCCCTGAGTTGCTTGTCGATGTCGCACATAATGCACAGTCTGCAGCAGCACTAGCTGATTATCTGCAACAGCATCCCGCCTCCGGTAAAACCGTTGCGGTCTTTTCTGCCTTGGAGGACAAAGATCTCCACGGCATCCTAGCACCCTTGGCTAAATCATTTGATGCCTGGTATCTCCTCCCCTTACCCGGCCCGCGAGCTCAAGATCCTGAAAAATTGCTGAATAAATTACAGACAATCGGGGTACACGGTACACTAGAAACTCAAACTGAATTTAGTAGTGTTATTAAATTATTAAAAAACTCACTGAATTGCCAAGATAGGGTAGTCGCCTTTGGCTCTTTTCTGATAGTATCCGGCTTTATGCAAGGCCTATCGGTAAGTGATACGTGAGCTATGTTTTTATAATATTCAAGGCATTACGTGACAAAGCTAATGCGATACTTACGGCCATGCAGAGATATTTTTATCAAACGCCAAGTAAACTCAATATCGGTCGAAAACCATTTTGGCTGGCGAATTTACAGCATTCAGCTTAAAAAGGAAGCTAAGGTATGAATACAACAACCGTTAAGCGTGGTATTGGAGCAGTAATTTTGGCACTAATCGCCGCCGCCCTTCTCGCACTTTTACTCAAAGACAAGGCTCCTCAGCGACAGGATGTTGTTGATATGGCGTTACCTAATTCAGGTGCTGGCAGCCAGGCTAATAAAGACGCAACATCCTACGATACGCTGTCTACTGACAATAAAACAGCCGATAAAGAGAGCACGGGCAACACTACCTCTGAGAAATCAGATAATACAGTGACACAGAAAGGCGATGAAACCTCCGACAAAGCGAACCAAGAAGAGGTGGTTGCTGCTGCCAAGCCGGCAGGCACCGCTGAGAATGCCAAGAAAAAGGACGTTGGTTTCAGCGTTACACCTGACAAGAAAGCTTCAGGTGAGTTCCGCGACCTTGACTTGGTGAACAACCCTAATCACACGGCTGCGGCACCTAAAGATGATGGTGCTGCTACAGACGCTAGTACCCAACAAGCCAGCGATCAGCAAGCAGCACCAGCGGTCGATAAAGCAGACCAAGATACGGTGATTGCCAGCAAAGCACCAAGCAAAACTGAGAAAGTGAAGTCTAATGAGGTACAGGCACGCCTGATTGGTGAAAAGAAAGCGGTCGCACCAAAATCATCAAGAACCGCTAAAGTCATTACTAAAAAGGCCAAACCGAAAGCTGCTGCCCCCGTGGAGTCAACTAACAAGCCGGCCAATGCTGAGCCAACAACGGTACGGGCAAAGAATGGCTACACCATTCAACTTCTGGCAACGTCCAGTGCGAAACGCGCCAATGACCTGAAAAAAGTAATGAGGGGAGAAGGTTACCCAACCTACGTGACTAAAACCCAACGCAATGGCAAAGTGCTTTACCGTGTGCGAATTGGTCAGTACGCCGACCGCTCGACCGCAGCCAAGGCACAGGCAGCAATGAAGCGACGCTACAAAAAGAATACGTACGTCAACAATAGTGCAATCGTGACTCGCTGAGAGTTCGCAACTCCACGGGCTGCTACCCATTGTGTGTAGTGCCCGGAACTTGTAAATGACTAATATCTTGGGGCAATGCAGATGGATTTGAACTTTATTGATATCGGTATCGTTGTTTTTATACTGATCACGGCGTTAGTAGGCTTCGCCAGAGGTTTTGTCTGGCTGGCGCTGTTCCTGGTGACGTGGGTTTCGGCAGCCGTGCTCACTTTCCTTTATCATGATGAACTCATGGCCGCCCTGCCATTTAAGCTGTCCAGCAATGTGTTTCAGATGATAATCGCCGCCCTCATTATCTTTTTGAGTGTTTTATTTATTGGCACCATCATCAATCACCTTTTCAGCAAAGGCATTCGTGCCATTGGGCTGGGCGGGCTGGATCGTTTTCTGGGAATAGCCCTAGGAGTTGCCCTCAGTGGTCTGGTCATCTCAATGGCGGTTATGTTTATCAACCTGACCAAGTACGCCGAAGAACCCATGTGGCAAACCTCAATGCTGGTTCCAAAGTTTGCACGTGCGGCAGACTGGATACAAGCCAATGCGCCTGAGCAAGTGACAGCACTTTTGGAAGAAGCGGGGATTAGTAATAAGCCGCAACAACCAGTGCTTTCGGATTGAAATTTTCAGCAACTAATAGGTAACACCTGAATGTGTGGAATTATTGGTATTGTGAGTCACAGTGCGGTGAATCAGGAACTGTATGATGGGCTCACCGTCTTGCAACATCGGGGACAGGATGCGGCTGGCATTGTCACCAGTGATGGGCGACATTTGTGCCTACGCAGAAAGAACGGCCTGGTCAAAGATGCATTCCGGACCAACTCGCATATGAGAAAGCTGAAGGGAAATATGGGGATCGGCCACGTTCGCTATCCGACCGCGGGTAGTTCGTCACAAGCCGAGGCGCAGCCGTTCTACGTTAATTCCCCCTACGGCATCTCGCTGGCGCACAATGGTAATCTGACCAATAGCGCACCGCTGCAACGCGAACTTTTTGAGCAAGACCGCCGCCAAATTAATACAGAGTCTGACTCCGAGGTGTTGTTAAATATCTTTGCGCAAGAGCTGCACCGTCAGAACTCCTACCGAGTTACCCCTGAGGACATTTTTACCGCCGTAACGGGGGTACATGAGCGCTGCAAGGGAGCTTATGCCGTTGTCGCCATGATTACACGCGATGGTATCGTTGGCTTTCGTGATCCACTCGGCATCCGCCCCTTAATTTATGGTAAGCGCGAAACCGAGGCAGGTACCGACTACATGCTTGCCTCGGAAAGTACCGCACTGGTCACACAGGGTTACCAAATTGTCCGCGATGTGCTGCCGGGTGAAGCCATTTACATCACAAAAGATGGCAAGGTACACACCAAACAATGTGCCAAAAATCCTTCCTATAAAACCTGTTTGTTTGAGTACGTTTACTTTGCCCGTCCTGACTCTGTCATAGACAATGTCTTCGTACACAAGGCTCGTATGCGAATGGGGCACAAGCTGGCAGAGAAAATTCAAAACGAATGGAAAGATCACGATATTGATGTGATTGTCCCCATCCCGGATACTAGCCGAACCTCTGCACTGGAAATGGCAATGACTTTAGGGGTCAGTTACCGCGAAGGTTTTATCAAGAACCGTTATATCGGCCGCACCTTTATCATGCCCGGCCAGAGCCAGCGTAAAAAATCAGTTCGACAAAAGCTCAACCCGATTGACCTTGAGTTTAGGGACAAGAATGTCATGCTGGTGGATGATTCCATTGTTCGTGGCACCACATCCAAGCAAATCGTGCAAATGGTTCGTGATTCCGGTGCAAAAAAGGTCTATTTTGCATCCGCTTCGCCCCCAGTGCGCCACCCAAATATCTATGGCATTGATATGCCTGCAGCTAATGAGTTAATCGCTCATGGTCGCTCCGAGGAGGAAGTTGCTGAATACATTGGTGCTGACCGACTGATTTATCAGACCCTTCAGGATTTGAAGGACTCCGTGACAGAAGGCAATAGCGAGCTAACAGAGTTTGACTGCTCCGTATTCAACGGTGAATATGCGACCGGCGAGGGTCGGGCCTATTTTGATGAGCTTCAGAAAAAACGCGCGGACGCATCAAAGAAGAAAAAATCCAAGCGCAGCGCTGTTGATATATAGCGAACAGCAAATAAGGCTCCCCGATGACTTCACAGCCAGTCTATTCGGCGAACTTGGATAACCATGCGTTCCTGGACTGGCTTTCCTGTACATTCCCCCGCGACATCACTGATACCCTGCTGCTGATCAACATCGATCAGCAGCGTCTTTACCATCTATACCAGCACACACTACTTCAGCGCTACCCTATTTCCAGCGCAGCAAATGGCGTAGGCAGCCAAAGTGGTAGTGGACAAACGCCGCTTGGTGCTCATAAAGTTCAGGAAAAATATGGTGCGTCAGTTCCTATCGGTGGCATCCTGAAAGGCCGTGTGTACACGGGTGAAATCGCAACCATTCTGCAAACACGTCATACCAGCGGTGACACAGACAACATTACATCCAGGATTCTATGGCTTTCAGGGCTGGAAGATGACAAGAATCGTGGTGGCAATGTCGATAGCTATCAGCGGTATATTTATATTCACGGCACAGACGAGGAAGGGTGGCTAGGTCAGCCCGTCTCGCATGGCTGCATCCGCATGGCGAACCACGACATCTCGGCCCTTTTTGCAGACATTGAAAACAACACATTTGTGTATATTTATCCTGAGTAAAGAACATCCAGCCCAACCTACTGATACCCATAAATCTGATTTTCCACACCCAATATTAAATACCAACCTAATCTACCCGAACACTTTGTATGTGGTTCTTATTCTTGTGTATAATCGCTCGCTTATATTTACCGAGCAATAGATATGAGCCAAGATTCTTTAGTTAAAGATAAAATCAAAATCGTCCTGCTAGAAGGTATCAGCCCTAATGCGCTGGAGGTTTTCCAGCATCATGGCTACAGCAATGTCGAGTGCCTGAAAACTTCGCTTGTCGGCGATGAACTGAAAGAAAAAATCAAAGATGCTCATTACGTGGGGATTCGCTCGCGCACACAATTAACCGCCGATGTGCTGAGTGCCGCTGAAAAGCTGGTTGCGATTGGTTGTTTCTGTATCGGAACAAACCAGGTGGATTTAGATGCCGCACGAGAGCGTGGTATTCCTGTTTTTAATGCCCCCTTCTCCAATACTCGCTCTGTTGCAGAACTGGTGTTGGGCGAGGCGCTATTGCTACTCAGAAACATCCCGGCTAAAAGTGCCGCCGCACATCGGGGTGAGTGGCAGAAACACGCCAAAGGCTCTGTTGAAGCGCGTGGCAAAACATTGGGCATCGTAGGTTATGGCCACATTGGCACACAACTTGGCCTGCTCGCAGAGTCGCTGGGGATGCGGGTTATGTTTTACGACATCGCATCTAAATTGCCTTTGGGTAATGCGGTACAGCTAAGGACACTTGATGAACTGCTAAAGGTTTCAGATGTTGTCTCTCTGCACGTACCTCAGACACCTGAAACTCAAAATATGATGGGCGCACAGCAATTTGCCATGATGAAACAAGGCAGCGTTTTTATTAACGCAGCCAGGGGTACGGTTGTGGATATTGAAGCACTCACCGCAGCCTTGCAAAGTGAGCACTTAGCGGGTGCTGCGATTGACGTATTCCCTGTTGAGCCAAAGTCTAATGACGAAGAATTTGTGTCAACCTTGCGGGGAATTGACAGCGTGATACTCACCCCACATATCGGTGGCAGTACACAGGAAGCACAGGGAAATATCGGACAGGAAGTGGCGGAAAAGCTGGTCAAGTACTCGGATAACGGCACCACACTGTCAGCCAAAAACTTTCCGGAAGTATCGCTACCAGCCTACCGAAATTGCAGTCGATTGTTACATATTCACAAGAATGAGCCCGGCATATTGAATGAAATCACCCGATCTCTGGCTGAAAAAAACATCAACATTGCGGCCCAATATCTGCAAACTGATGAAAAAGTCGGTTACGTGGTGATTGATGTAGATGCCAAGGACTGGGAAGTAGGTATCCAAAGCCTGAAAGATATTCCGGGAACCATCCGCGCCAGAACACTTCGATAAGCCAACTGTAGCGATTTGACATGAATCACAATGCACTCATTCAGGAATTTATCACCCTTGTTGGTCGCGGCAATGTACTGACCAAAGATGCGGATACCGCGTATTACCGGAGCGGGTTTCGTTCGGGCACGGGAGAGGCGTTAGCCGTTGTTTTCCCTCAGTCGCTGGTTGAGTTGTGGAAAGTAATTCAGGCTTGTGTGAATGCAAAGTGCATTATTGTGATGCAAGCCGCAAAAACCGGCTTGACGGAAGGTTCTGCCCCAAACGGAGCGGACTATGACCGCGATGTCGTTGTCATCAATACGCTGGCGCTGAATCATATTCATTTTATTAATGACGGCCAGCAAGCCATTAGCCTGCCCGGTGCGACCCTGCACAAGCTCGAAGAACAACTGGAGAAAATTGGCCGTACCCCACACTCCGTGATTGGCTCCTCACAAATTGGGGCAACCGTTGTGGGTGGCATTGCGAACAACTCTGGTGGAGCACTGGTTAAACGAGGCCCTGCCTACACGCAATTAGCATTGTTCGCGCAGATCGATGAGAACTATCAGCTCCATCTGGTGAACCATTTGGGTATTGATGGCTTGGGCGACACACCAGAAGAAATTCTGGAAAATGTCGAGCGAGGTAACTTCGACCCCGATAGTATTCGTAACGATGCGGGCATGGCTTCTGACAATGAATACACAGAACGCGTACGAGATGTCACTTCAGACATACCGGCGAGGTTTAATGCCGATGAACGCCGTCTGTTCGAGGCAAGTGGCTGTGCCGGTAAAATTGCCGTCTTTGCTGTCAGAACGGATACCTTTGAAACACCCAAAAGAGAGCAAGTCTTCTATCTTGGTACAAATAATCCAGATGCGCTTGCCACGTTGCGTAAGGATATTCTAACCGACTTTCGCAACCTCCCTGAAATGGGCGAGTACATGCACCGTACAATCTTCAATATTACCGAAGACTACGGCAAGGATACATTTCTGGCGATTCAGCACCTTGGCACACACAAAATGCCTAAGCTTTTTGCGGCAAAAGCCCGCATTGAGCAAGCATTAAAACGTGTTCCATTACTTTCTGAAAATCTTCCTGAGCGACTGTTGCAGTATGCAAGTAAGCTGTTCCCCAAACATTTACCCAAACGCATGTTGGATTTTCGGGATCGTTACGAGCACCACCTGATACTGGTGATGAGTGACGATGGTATTGAGGAAGCGCAGCATTACCTTGACCAACATTGGAAAGATAACCCCGACCGCGGCTTTTTTGCCTGTACCCCGGAGGAAGGCAAAAAAGCCCTGCTCCATCGTTTCGCAGCCGGAGGTTCTTCAGGCCGTTATCAAATGTTCCACAGCGATGAAGTGGAAACGGTCATGGCCCTGGATATTGCATTGCGCCGTAATGACTTTGACTGGGTAGAACAGTTACCCCCCGAAATCAGCGATAACATTGCCCACACCATGCACTTTGGACACTTTATGTGCAACGTGTTCCACCAAAATTACCTGTTCAAAAAGGGAACCGACAAGGTGAAAATGAAAGCACTCATGCTGGAGTACCTGGATAATAAAGGTGCCAAATATCCGGCAGAACACAATGTCGGGCATTTATACCAAGCAGAGAATAGCCTACAGGCTTTCTACAAGAAACTAGACCCAACCAATACATTTAACCCGGGTATTGGGAAGATGAGTAAATATGAGGGACACTGCTCCTGCTGTAGCCGATGAGATTTCAGTCATCAAAGCGATTGAGGGTCATAAATAAGGCCCTCAATAACCAGTGATAGAGCGGCCAAACGATCAAGCTGCCTGCCAAAGACAACCAGTAAAGCCAGGCACTGGGCGAATTGCCGGTAAAGCCAAGCACCCAGAGATTGATCAGCATATAACTACCCAAGGCAACAAGTAGTACTGTCCACTGGTGGGTCAGTGTGTGTACATTAATTCGCAAGCGTAAGCGCATCACAATAAACACAACAACCGTTAAACCCAAGGCGTGTTGCCCCAAGCTTGAGTTATACATTGCATCCAGTAGCAAACCCGCCACCCATGCCAAAGCAATACTCACCTTTCTAGGAGTGATCAATGCCCAATGCACCAACGTCAGCGCCACCCAATCAGGCCGCCAAGCCAATAAATTATCAGGAATCGGCAGTAAGGTGATCGCAAAGGCAAATATCATGGAAGCCAGAACCGCCCCCCGAAAGCGCAGGATATAGGACTCCATAACTAAGGCTGCTCCTGCGTTTCTGAAGTTTCCAGCACATCACGGTGATTCGATCGCCAAATCAATAACACCTCACGGTTTTTGCTAAAATCAACCACCGTGCGTGCTTTTACCCGCATGAAAGAGTCGCCGGGGTTGTAAGCCACCGAGGCCACAGTGGCAACCGGAAAATCTGCTGGGAATAGCTGCCCCAAGCCGGAGCTAATGAAGGTATCACCGACCTTAATATCGATATTGGCTTCAATATTTTTCAGCTCAAGCTGGTTGGTATTGCCCGAGCCAACAGCGATGGCTCCAAGCCCTGTACGCTGGTTCCTCACAGGTATGGCGTGACGACTGTCCGTGAGCTGCAAGACCACTGATGACGAAGGTGACACACTGAACACCTGACCGTAGATACCATTGCCCGACAGCACGACTTGACGCTGATACACACCATCCCGACTCCCCTTATTGATACGGATTGTCTTACGGTGTTGATCACTCGATACCGACAACACCTCGGCCAGCATAAAACGCTCCCGTACCGCCGGTGTTGCATTTAGCTGTTTACGATACCGAATGTTTTCCTGAGCAATGGAGTGATACTTCTGGTCACGGGCAGCATAGATGCCAACCAGGGTTTCCAATCGCTTATTCCTCTCCATCATCGTGTTGTGATTCTGGAAAAATTCGCTGATAGTGTCGGCCAATCGAAACGGATAGTCTACGGCAACTACTAATGGATGCAGCACGATATTTAACGAGGTGCGAACAGGCGCCAGGCTAGACTCCCGATAATCCATCAGAATCATGCCCACAGAAAGCACCACCGCTACTAAAAATTTAATGAGCAATGAACCTTCAAGCCGATTTTCGCTTAACTCGTCGATGAGAGACACCCAGCAAACTTGTCAGAGACTTAGACGATTATTAACCGTACTGAGAGGAGTAGTCTGACGTCCAGAAGTCAAACCCGTCATCATCCATGCGCTCCAGAATACGACCACCACCACGCGCAACACAGGTCAGCGGATCATCCGCAACCAGCACCGGAATACCCGTCTCTTCCATTAGCAAGCGATCCAGATCCCGCAACAAAGCACCACCACCGGTCAACACAATACCACGGTCCGCAACGTCCGCACCCAGCTCCGGCGGTGTTTGCTCCAGAGCCGTTTTCACTGCACTTACAATACCAAACAACGGTTCTTGCAAGGCTTCCAGAATTTCATTACTGGTCAGGGTGAAGCTGCGAGGAACCCCTTCGGATAAATTACGCCCCTTGACAGTAATCTCCATCAATTCCTTACCCGGATACGCCGAGCCAATCTCACATTTGATCTGCTCAGCTGTTGCCTCGCCGATTAACATGCCGTAATTACGACGCACATAGCTGATAATCGCCTCATCCAGACGATCCCCACCGATTCGCACTGATGCAGAATAAACAATACCGCGCAGCGACATAATGGCGACTTCAGACGTACCGCCACCAATATCCAGAACCATTGAGCCAACCGCTTCGTCAATGGGCACACCCGCACCAATTGCCGCTGCCATCGGTTCTTCAACCAGATACACCTTGCGCGCACCTGCACCCATTGCGGAGTCTTTAATCGCACGGCGCTCCACCTGAGTCGCGCCGCATGGCACACAAATCACCACCCGCGGGCGTGGTCGCAAAATCCGGCCGCTATCCACTTTACGGATAAAGTGCTGCAACATTTTCTCGGTGTAGGTGAAATCGGCAATTACGCCATCTTTCATTGGGCGAATCGCTGTGATGTTAGAAGGCGTTCTGCCCAGCATCTTCTTGGCTTCGATACCAACTGCTTCGATCTTTTTCGGCCCGCCCGGACCACGATCCTGACGAATTGCAACGACTGATGGTTCATCTAGCACAATCCCCTTGCCACGCATATAAATCAGTGTATTTGCGGTGCCTAGGTCTATTGAAATATCGTTAGAAAACAAGCCAGAGAAAAATTTAAACATTATGAATCCATTTCTATTGTCGTGGCAAAAACAGCCATGTTTGAGCGGCCCCCAGATCACCCCTAATGTAGCAATGCCAACACGCATGGGCAACTACTACTAACGTCATTATATTAATAACTTATCCGCGCGATTATAGCTGGATATTTCTTTATCGTTAATGAATACTTGATGCGAATTTCACAAAATTATCACAATACGGGCACAGCTTACCCAGCACTGTTGTTATTCTGAGGACACCATGAGCCAACTTCTCCACTACAAACAATTTGGCGATACCAAATCAAATCAAGTCATCTTCTTCTTACATGGCTTACTGGGTTCTCTGGATAACTGGCGTAGTCAGGCAAAGCATATCGCCACACAGTATACAGTTCGGGCAATCACCCCTGATATACGAAATCATGGTCAATCCCCGCACCTTTCCGGTATGCGTTACAAGGACATGGCAGGTGACGTGCTTCGCTTAGCCGATCACTTAAATATCGATGCATTTGACCTGTTAGGCCACTCAATGGGCGGTAAGGTAGCCATGTATCTGGCACTACACCACCCTGACCGGCTGAACAAACTCATCATCGTGGATATTGCTCCCAGACCCTACACACTCTGGCATTTGCCCGTGTTCAAAGCATTGTTATCCCTACCCGTTGACCGCATTGGGTCGCGCAAACAGGCCAGTGAACTTCTAGCAGCACACATTCCTGACCACGCTGAACGTGCTTTCTTACTGAAAAATCTGAAAATGGCAGACGGTGGGGGTTATGAATGGCGTTGCGATCTACAGGAAATTACCCGTGCCTACCTGAATATTGCCAATTTCAATTCACCAGATCACGCTGTATTCGACAAGCCCTGTCTATTTGTAAGGGGTGAAAACTCACCGTATATCGACCCAGAAAATGACCAGGAAATCATTACCCAGTTGTTCCCACAAGCGAACATTCAGAGTATTACTAATGCAGGCCACCTACCCCATGTAGAAGCCCCGGAGGCTTTCTACCACAGCATTGAATCCTTCTTGAAACCAGATCCCCAGAAGCGCTCATTCGTCTGAAAGTTATGCTTTTCACTTGTTATCAAAGCGTCCTGGTTGCCATAATCTAGCCCACAAACTCACGATAAAAATAACGAATTAGAGTGAACTATGACAACTCCCCCAATTCGCAAGGCAACCCTTGCAGTCACCGTATCCTTGCTGCTTTTCGGCAAAGCGACCTCTGCTAATAACAAAATCTATGATGACCTAGAAATATCGGACAACAATCGCTACTACCACGAGCAACTCAGTTTTAACGACGTGGTTGAGCCGACAACCTCACCCCAACGATCCATTAATATTCCAGCGAACACCTTTGCTTTAAGTCCTTCATTACGCGCCGGCCTGGCGCACGCCGCACGCTATTTGCAATCACAAAATCCCAATCGTACGGTTGCAAAACGAGGACTCAATATTCCGAACAGAACGCTATCGCAAACACTAAACAAGTTGCTAAATTGGGGGGATGCCATACACCCTCAATCACTGCAACAACATTTTGACCTGATCCCTTTATCCAATAAACAAAGTCAAAATAGCAAATTTACCGGCTATTACACCCCCATCATCAGAGCCAGATCCAAACCAAATGCACAGTTTCACTACCCCATCTATCGTTCACCCATGAGTTCACGTTTACGCCTACTCACGCGAAGCCAAATCAGTAGCGGTGCACTGAATAATAGAGGGCTGGAAGTTGCGTGGACAGATGACCCAGTTGGGCTATTTTATATGCAAATTCAGGGATCGGGCGTTTTGGAGTATGACAACGGACAACGGGTTCCCTTGCAGTTTGATGGATCGAACGAAAGACGCTTCCGTAGCCCATCTGACTTTATGCAGAGCCGCGGCCTGATAAGTGGCAACCTGGGGCGTGACCGAATCCAAAAATGGCTCTATGCCAACCCTGCTTATTTGGAACCAGTGCTCAACAGCAACCCACGTTATGTCTATTTCAAACCAGCCTATGGTCATGTTGTAACCGCTTCGGGTATGCCGATCACCCCCGGTCATTCCGTGGCGGTAGATACAGATTATATCCCTTTTGGTTCGATCATATTAGCCGAAGTACCCATCATTAACAGCAGAGGGCAAACCCTGGGAGCGGAGTGGAAAATTTTACTTCCCCAGGATCGTGGCATTGCCATTAAAGGCCCTGCCAGAATGGACATATATACTGGCAAAGGTGAGCAAGCGCGCCAGATCGCTAACCAACTTACGGGCTACGGTCGGGCATTCATTTTGCTCAATCGCTCCAACACCCAGTTGACCCAGTATCATGCGACAGACCTTCCCTACCCCACGATGTAATCCGTCACCCCACTAAGCGGTACAGCTATTAATTGTAAAAACGGTACCGCTTAGTGCCAATACGATCTGAAAACTGTTCATACAGTATAAATACGTTAGATGCTATACTTTCGCACTGAACGAGTGGGCACACTCAACATCGTTCAACACCAAAAACGATAACAGTAACCAGCGTGTGCTGTAGTGGGAACCAACAACGTGAATCAACAGTTCAATCGATTTTCAACTCCGGTTAGCTTCATTAGCGGTGCAACCCTGGCCGCCTATTCCAGTAGCACTTTGGCGGCAGAGGCCGGGCTCACTCAGGATTCGGTCATTAGCATATTGGTTGCTGCCATCTCTGGTGGTGCCTTGGTTACAGCACTATGGGCGCTATTGCTAGGCCGCAAGTCGATGAAAAAAGACCGCGAGTTTGTCACCAAACTCAAACAAAACATCGTCAAGGATCAACGTCGTATTGATAAATCCATGAAGGGTATTGAGGAGAATGAGTCGCGTGCGAACAGAATTATTGAACGGTTGGTTCACCAGAGTAATTCCTTAGTGGGCAAGCAACACAGTGCTTGGCTTAGCTCAGAAAGAATACAGGAGGCGGCAACAAGTGCAGAACAAACAGAGGCCCGCTTACGAGAAAAAACCGAAGCCATTGAGCGCCGTATTGAACAGGCGCAAAAAGTATGGGACGAGCGACTAGGGCAAACTGAAAATACTGTACTAAGAATCGAGCAAGAGCTACGCGATGGCTTAAATCATCTGGAAGTGGGTATTAAACGTGTTCAACAGCAGGACGCTCATTCCTACCAACTGGCTCAACACATTACCGCGCAACACAGCTTGCAACTCAGTAATCTGGAGGCCAATAACGAACTTGCGGATCAGGTACGCTTGCGACTCAACCAAACCTTGGACGAATCCACGCAGCTTCTCGACCACCTGCGTAGCAGTCAATCCAAAGCGGATGAAGCCTACCAGAAATATATGGAAAGTATCGGGCGATACGAAAATGATTTGTACACGCAATACGATTCCGCTTTTCAGGGAGCAGATATGGCTCGTCAAGAATTGAGTGCTCATGTCAATGAGAGCCGGATTCATTTGGAAAATCTGCGGCGCTATGAAGAACAGAGTCGCTACATCAAAGAAACCACTGAAAGCAATTTGCAACAACTGGACGTGAAATCAATCAATGAGTTATCGACTACACTCGAAACGACACAACAGACCTTCCAGTCACTGAGTAAAAAAGTCGCTGAGGCGCAACACGCCTTAAATAGTCTGAATCAGATTGATATGAATAAAATCAATGAAGCGGAGCTGGGAAGCAGTCGTGAAGCCCGTCACTACCAGGAAGCAGTCGGTCATAATAACCTGGTGTCGTTCTTTACCTCACGGAAAGATAAGGAAAGATAAAAACACCCGCCCCTCCAACAATAGAGGGACGGGCCTGTGAGTTAGGCGTTAGTTCGCTGAAGATGGGCCATCGTTATACAGCGATGACACTGACCCAACGATGAGTTCATCGGGCTGATAAACCACGGAGGTATCCTTGTCGGGGTAATCCAGACTATTCAGGAAGTAACGCATACAACTGATGCGAGCGCGCTTCTTGTCATCCGATTTAACAACCGTCCAGGGCGCATCGGCAGTATCTGTATTAAAGAACATCGACTGACGAGCCTCGGTATAATCATCCCAACGCTCCAATGACGCAACATCAATCGGACTGAGCTTCCACTGCTTCAACGGATCATGCTTACGTGAGTGGAAGCGACGAAGCTGTTCCTGGCGCGTTACCGAGAACCAAAACTTATACAAAATAATATCCGAGTTCACCAGCATACGCTCAAACACTGGTGCCTGACGCATAAACTCTAAGTGCTCACGATCAGAACAAAAGCCCATCACCTTCTCTACACCGGCACGGTTGTACCAGGAGCGGTCATACATAAGAATCTCGCCAGATGACGGCAAATGATTGATATAACGCTGAAAATACCATTGACCCAACTCACGCTCACTCGGCTTTTCCAACGCGATCACACGAGCAATACGAGGATTCAGATGCTCAGTAAAACGCTTGATGGTTCCCCCTTTTCCGGCCGCATCACGCCCTTCAAAGATCATAACAATCTTCTTGTTTTGTTCCTTCGCCCACTTTTGTACTTTCAACAATTCGATCTGTAGTAAGTATTTCTCGCGCTCATACTCCGCCAGCTTCATTTTTTCTGGGTAAGGATACTCACCATTCGCGTAAGTGACCTTCAGCAAATCTTTGCCAGACATGTACACCGAGCCGTCCATCACTCGCTTGGCATCAGTTAACCCGACCAGCAAACGCTTTGCTTCTTCTTTGCTTACTTTGACATCAGGAACCTTTGGCTTTCCTGCTGCACTACCCGACACTTTCTTGTTTCTTGCTGACATAAAAATAACCTCATAAATGATAAGGAAGTTAACAAACCTAAAACCGCGATGCAATTGCTAATCCCCAAGTCATATACATACCACTTTGCGCTGCGTCGTACCACAAGTCAGCCCAGAATTTATTTCACAGTGCTTATAACCATGTACTCAACTATGCGATAATGCGCGGTCATTTTTAAGTATATTGGGTCATCATTCATGGCTGAACGAATTCAGAAGGTACTTTCCCGTGCTGGTTACGGCTCTCGCAGGGAAATTGAGCGCTGGGTAGAAGAAGGCGTCATTCTAGTCAATGGCCATAAAGCAACACCGGGACAGGCGATTGAGGAAACGGACCAAGTGACACTGCGTGGACAACGTTTGCGGATTCAATCCCGTTTACGCGCCAAGCCCCAAGCCCTGATTTATCACAAGCGCGTGGGCGAAATTTGTACCCGTAATGACCCCGAAGGCCGCCCTACTGTCTTTGAAAACCTACCCAAGCCACATGGCGGGCGATGGATTCAGGTGGGCCGCCTAGATATTAATACGGAGGGCTTGTTGCTATTTACCACTGATGGCGAGCTGGCTAACCGCCTCATGCACCCTTCCTACCAAATCGAACGCGAGTATGCTGTGCGTGTGATGGGGATTGTCACCGAGGACATCCTCAATACGCTAAAGGCCGGTGTAATGCTGGAAGATGGCATGGCAAAGTTTGAAAAAATCACCTTTGCCGGTGGTGAGGGGATTAATCAGTGGTATCACGTCACATTACATGAGGGCCGTAACCGCGAAGTTCGCAGGCTCTGGGAAAGCGCCGGACTAAAAGTAAGCCGCCTGACGCGCGTTCGTTATGGCACAGTGAGTATGCCACGCTATTTACGACTGGGTTATAGCGAGGAGCTGGAGATTAAGGCACTCAGAAATCTGTACAAAAGTGTCGAGCTACCGTTTGACGAGCCAACACCACCGAAAAAAATGCAGAGCAATACCAGGAAAGCAAACTTCAAATCCAAAAAAAGGCGCTAAGCGACCTTGTAATCCCCCCATTTCCCACAGCAGTTATTTGTAGAGAATCATGCTGCTGCTAATAACCGCCGTGGTGGTACTCCACCAATAGCGGTGTTGGGTCGC
>PDWI01004888.1_pt1 | contig 21031 bp, 21 predicted proteins | sample 1430891 | NCBI WGS metagenome assembly PDWI01 (sample SAMN01162508, study PRJNA174530) | Oral metagenome, whole genome shotgun sequencing project. | biome: Marine environment; feature: Marine mammal; material: Swab sample of the gingival sulcus; isolation source: swab sample of gingival sulcus... | reverse complement strand
AACCAGCAGGTTTTCATATATTCTTTAGCTTTTTCTTCATCAATATCACGCCAATATCCACCAGCAGGAACTAGAGCAAAAATCTCTGCTTTTTTTTCAGAATATTTTGCTCCCTCGCTTTTGGGTACATTTTGTAAAACATCTCTTAGAACCGGTTTTTTCTTATGTGGTTTTGGAAACTCAAAATGCAAAGACAAATCTTTTCTAATGCCAATAACTATCAAACGTTCTCTTTTTTGTGCTACATTATAATCCCAAGCGTTTAGTATTTTGTATTCTATTTTATAGCCTTGTTCTTTAAAAATATCACTTATAACCTCAAATGTCTTACCTTTATCGTGGCTTAGTAAGCCTCTTACATTTTCAAATAAAAACATTTTAGGCTGAAGTTTTTTTAAAAATGAAGCATAATGATAAAACATCGTCCCTCTAACATCTTCAAGCCCAAGTCTTTTCCCAGCATACGAAAAACTTTGACAGGGAGCACCACCTGAAAGAAGTTCTAGTTCACCCTTCTTGACGCAAAATTCTTTTTCTAAGTCTCTTTTGGCAACTTCGCTGACATCTTCGCAAAATACATTCCAAGAGGGTCTGTTGTGCTTTAGCGTTTGACTAGCGTATTTATCAAGCTCAACTAAGCCTATATGAGCAAATCCAGCTTTTTCGAGACCTAAAGCTAGTCCTCCAGCTCCAGCAAAAAGCTCTATGCTTTTTAAGTTTTGTTTCACTCAAAAACCCTTTTAAATATAGCATCAACATTTTTAGTATAGTAGCTATAGTCAAAACAAGCTTTTATCTCTTTAGGGCTTAGTTTTTTATTTAAATCCGCATCAGATAGTAAGTTTTGCAAAAACAAGCTCTCACCTTTTTCATTTAGAGCAGCTTTGCCCTTTTGTAAGTCTTCCCACACTTTCATAGCATTTTTTTGTACTATCTTGTAAGCATCTTCACGGCTTACTCCACGAGCAGGAAGTTCTAGCAAAACTCGCTGTGAAAAAACAAGTCCACCTGTTAGGTTGAGATTTTTCATCATATTTTCGGGATACACAACAAGTTTATCAAGTAAGCCAGTTAAACGCCCAAGCATAAAGTCTGTTGTTATAAAAGCATCAGGCAAGATAAATCTTTCAACCGAGCTGTGCGAGATATCTCGCTCATGCCAAAGTGCGACATTTTCCATGCTAGGAAGTGCGTAAGAGCGTATCATGCGACAAAGTCCTGTGATGTTTTCACTTAAAACAGGGTTTCGTTTGTGAGGCATAGCAGAAGAGCCTTTTTGCCCCTTACTAAAAAACTCCTCACACTCATAAACCTCCGTTCGTTGGTAGTGGCGAATGGCAACGGCTATCTTTTCACAGCTTGATGCGAGTAGGGCAAGGGCGTTGAAAAGCTGGGCATAGCGGTCTCGCTGTATGACTTGATTTGATGCAGGAGCAGGGCGTAAGCCAAGATCTTTACAAGTAAGCTCTTCAAGTTTGAGTGGGGCGTGAGCGAAATTGCCCATAGCTCCACTTATCTGACCGACACTGATAACTTTTAAAACGGCTTTTAGATTTTTTAGACTTCGTTTTATTTCATCATGCCAAATAGCCAAAACCAAACCAAAAGTGATAGGCTCTCCGTGTATGCCATGACTTCTGCCGACCATTAAGGTATTTTTGTGTTCATTTGCACGACGCTCTAAAACTTTTAACAACTCTTTTACATCCTTGATGACAAGCTTAGTGGAACGTTTCATTTGCAAGGCAACAGCGGTATCGATGCAATCACTAGAAGTCATACCGTAGTGAACCCAACGACTTTCATCACCTAGGCTTTCGCTCACACTTGTCAAAAAGGCTATCACGTCGTGCTTGGTTTCTTTTTCTATCTCGTTGATGCGGTTTATATCGTAAGAGGCATTTTTTAGTATCTTTTCACAGTCGTCATCTGGAATAAGTCCAAGTTTGTTCCACGCTTTTACAGCTGAAAGTTCCACTTCTAGCCAAGCGTCGTATTTGGCTTGTATGCTCCAGTGCTTTGCCATTTGTTCTCGTGAATATCGTTCTACCATTTTATCTGCCTTTGAAATGTGTTATAATGTCAAATATTTTAGCAAAAGTCGAGTAAATAATGCCTTATATCAAAGAAAAACATTTTATCAAAACGCCAACTTCTGCGTTTAGCTTTTTGATGAGCGAGTTTGGGCTAAGGATGAAAGAAGCTCAACGATGGGTGGACAGATGCCGTCTTTATAAGGACGGAGTTTGTGTGCGTGAAAAAAACTCTAAACTTGTTGGCGAGGTGGAAGTTGTGGTTTATGCTCCTTCTTCACGTGGGCTAAAGCCAAGTTTTGAGGAGGAGGATTTTGTTGTTTATGACAAACCAAGCGGCATCTTAGTGCATCCAACTTCGAGAGATTGCGAGTATTGTCTGTTTGATGAGATCTTGAGTGATTATGGAAAAGAGGCTCACATCGTGCATCGACTTGACAAGCAAACATCAGGTCTCATCATAGTCGCCAAACATAAACAAGCCGAGGCAAAACTCAAGATGCTTTTTGAAAAACGCCAAGTACAAAAAAGCTACCTCGCTTTGGTTCGAGGTAAGATGGAAAAAACTTTGGAAGTTGATGCACCTTTAAAGCTAAATGACAATTACGAGAGTATAAAACTAAGAATGCTAGTTGATGCTAAAGGAAAACCAAGCGAGACTTTTTTTGAGCCTTTGAAGTATTTTGAAGATATTGATGCGACTTTGGTTAAGGCTTATCCAAAAACTGGACGACAGCATCAAATAAGAGTGCATTTGTTTCACGTGAAACATTCCATCATCGGTGATAGTTTGTACGGTGTGGACACACAGGTGGCAAAAGACTATCTTGACGGAAAGTTAAATGAAGAAGAGTGCATCAAGAAACTTGGTGCATCAAGACTGCTTTTGCATGCTCAAAGTTTAGAGTTTGAGTATGAGGGTAGGGCGTTTTGTTTTGAAAGTCAAAAGGATATAGAGGTAGAGTTTTTGCAGAGCGTATAAGCCCTGACTTACAAGGCTTATATAATGCTTAAGAGTATTAAAATTATTTGTAGTCATCATATGGTTTTTCTGAGCATATTGCTGCTCGACTAGTTGATGTATAGTAACTATCTAATTTTTTGCAAACTTTCTATAAAGTACTTCTATCTACTGTTCCAATTGTGCAAATCAAAACTCTAGCCTTTCCTCCTGCTTTTAATTCCTCTTTAATATCCTCAAAAATACCACTAACGTTTTCACAAACACTTTTATACTTAGCAATCACCTTATTTTTATCTACTTTAGGTTCATCATCTTTATCAGAACCACTGCTTCCACCGCACCCACTCATAAACGCCAAAGCTAAAAAAAAAAAAAAACGGCTTAAACTTTGTAAAAAAATGTAAAAAATCTGTTTCTTTAGCAGGATTTCATATCCTGCGTCAAAAGAAAATAAAGATAGGCGGAGCGGTTTCGTTTAGTTGTATATGTTGGTTCTTGGGTATGGCTTGACTGCACCATTAAAGAAGATAAAAATGCAAAAATTTCAAAGTAAGGTTTTAGAAGATTGCTTTTGAGCAAGTAGTGCTTTTTTGTGAGCTTAGAAAATGCAAAATAAAGTAGCCCTAAAGTTAGGTTTAGGGCTTAAAGAGTTTTAAAACTTATACTCGTCAAATGCTTTGTCTGAGCAGACATAAGCTTGATAAAGTGTACCTCCAAATGGAACTTGATGCTTTCCAAACTTGCCTTTGAGTTTAGAGCATACATTTTTAAGTTCATTTGTGTTTCCAGTAAAATTTGCACAACCCATCAAACCAGCTGTACCACCAGATTTTAGTTTTTGATTTTTGTTTCCAGCAAATGTGCCGTTGGATTTTTTGCAAATGTTTTGAAACTGCTCGATAAGCAACTCTCTTTGGCTTTTGCTTTTTTCAACACTTTCTTCACCGCCACCGCCACCGCATCCAGCCATGAATGCCATTGCCATAGCTATGCTTAGTATGCTTTTTTTCATGGGTATCCTTTGGGTTAATGTCAAAGTATAGCATACAAAAAAACTCCTTAAACTTTATGGAAAGCAAAATGTCGCTAAAATACATTATACTTTAAAACTTGAGGAGTTAAGTATGAGCAAGGTTATCTGTGTTGGAAGAAATTATGCTGACCATATAAAAGAGCTTAACAATGAAGTGCCAGAACAAATGATCATCTTTTTCAAACCAGATTCATCGCTTAGCGATGAGATAGTTTTACATGACGATGAGCTAACACACTTTGAGGGTGAGCTTAGTTTTTTTGTAGAAGATCGCAAATTAGTTGCTGTTGCCTTTGGCTTGGATCTAACAAAACGAGAACTGCAAAATAAACTAAAGCAAAAAGCTTTGCCGTGGGAAAGGGCAAAAGCTTTTAGAGGTTCGGCGGTTATGAGCGAGTTTGTTAGTTTTGAAGAAATGGACGAGCTTTCTTTAAAGCTGCATCACAATGGCAACTTAGTACAAAAGGGTGGAGTTAGTCTTATGATGCATAAACCTCAAGAGATACTAAAAGAAGTGTTAAGTTTTAGCGATGTTAGTGATGGCGATATACTTATGAGCGGTACTCCAAAGGGCGTGGGCAAACTAGCACGAGGGGATGAGCTACTTGGGCAAGTGTATGAAAAAGATAGACTTTTGCTTAGCAAAAAGTGGGTGGTTGTTTAGCGTTACTTAGCCTGTGTAAAAACTAAGATCTCCTGTCTGCTTTTATCGTAAAGATGTAGAGTTGTTAGTTTGGATTTGTTTGCGTTGTTGATCTTGTAAAAGCTAACTTTTTTAAGCAGATGTACAAATTCGTTTGGCTTACTCATATCTTCACAAAGCTTTAGAGTGGAGTTGAAGTTTTGAAAGTTGATGCCTTCTTTGTTTAACTTAAGCTTGCCGAAGATGTTATTGCATCCATCAAAACCGTAAAAGTTCTTTTCATTTTTATCAAAAGCTAGACTTTGGTTTGAACCGTTTAAGATCCACTCGTTATGATGTATGCTTTGAGTTTTATTGGTACATCCGACGAAGACAAAACAAGTCAAGATGCCGAGAATTTTTTTCATGGTATACCCTTTTGTTTAGTTAGATTATAGCAAAAAAGTGTAAATATTTTCATAGATTTAAGTAAATCTTTTTTTTTTTTTTGTTAAAATTGGGTTACAATTTCAACAAAAGGATGATATATGAAGTTTAAAGCTTTAGTTTTGGCTAGTATGCTGGCGGTTTGTTCACTAAATGCAGAAGATAGTGGATTTAAGGATGGGTTTCATTTTGGTTTTGGTTTTGGACTAAATAGTGTTGATGGCAAAAAAATTGGTCCGACATTAAAAGGCTCAGGTTTAGTAAAAGATACAGGTTTCGGTATGAAGCTTGGACTTGGATATGATAAAATCTTGGAAAATAACATAGTTTTAGGTGTAGATGGTTTTTTTAGTTTAGATAAATTTATGTTTGATGATAGTGTAGCTCAAGATTATCATGATGAATATGCTAGTGGAGTTGAATATTATTGGTACTATGGCTATGAGCTTGCTGTAAAAGCTGGATATAAGATCAATGAATTTGTACCTTATGGAAAGTTAGCTTATCAAAAGATTAGCATATCTGGTCCAGATGAAAATCCTATATCTGATTATTCATTTTCGGGTTTAGGATTTGGTGTGGGTTTTGATTATTATACTAGTAAAAGATTCAAGGTAGGCTTTGATTATACCGCGTATTCAGTTAAAGGTGAAATGAAGAGTGATACTAGTAGCAGTGCTCCAAATAATACCTTTACTATAAATTTTGCTAGATATTTTTAGTAGGACGAGCTAAGTCTCGCCCTACTTATCCAACAAAGCCACTTTTATAAGCCAAGTAACTCCTGTGATAACTACAATGCTTAAAAATACTATCTGCATAAGGTCAAGTGTGGTCATTTTTGCTCCTTTTTACTTCTTTCTTTGAGTTGCCCACAAGCAGCTGATATGTCAAGCCCTTTTGACTGGCGGATGGTACAGGTGATGCCGTGAGCATTAAGATAGTCTCTAAAATTTTCCACTGTTTTCTTGCTGGGTCTTGCATAAGGTGAGCCTTCGTGAGGGTTAAAGTATATGAGATTTACCTTAGCCTTGATGCCGTGAAGTAAGCTCACAAGTTTTTTAGCAGATTTGAGGCTGTCATTGACCCCACCAAGGACTAAATACTCGAACATAACCCTCTTTCTTAGGTCGATGGGAAACTCTTTAACAGCGTCGATGATAGAGCGGATATTGTAGGCTTTATTTATGGGCATCAACTCTTCACGAAGTTCATCATCCACAGCGTGCAAAGAGATGGCAAGTAGAATGCCAAGATCCATAGAGCCAAGCTTTTTTATCTGGCTGCTTAGCCCGCTTGTGCTGATGGTTTGACGTTTAGGACTGATGCTAAGTCCATCTATGTCTGAAAAGATCTTCACAGCTTTGCTTACGTTTACTAGGTTATCAAGTGGTTCGCCCATACCCATATAGACTATATTTACTCGTCGCTCAGCATCGATGTTGTTTAGTTTTTTTATAAGTAAAACTTGAGCGACTATTTCCCCTGCACTTAGGTTTCGCACAAAGCCGCCTTTAGCAGTCAGACAAAACGAACAGCCTATCTTGCATCCTACTTGGCTTGATACACAGATGGTGTAGCGTGTGTGATGTATGCGTTTGCCGTCCTCATCAAACTCTTCTTTCTTCATGGGCAGTAAAACCGCCTCCATGGTCTTGCCATCGTGCAAAGAAAAGAGGTATTTTATACTTCCATCAAGGCTTTTTTCTTCTTTAGTAACCGAAAGTGGCATAAGAGTGTAGTTTTGAGCCAAGTCTTCACGCATCGCCTTTGGGATGGTGTGCATAGCATCAAAGCTATCGGCGTAGTTTTGGTATATCCACTTATATATTTGTTTAGCTCGAAATGCTGGTTTGATAAACTCTTTTAGCTCATCTTGAGTGTAGTCGAGGATGGTCATAGTTTGATGCCTTTGTAAAGATTTTCAACACAAAATCTCATAAAGTATTCGTCCAAAAACTTCTTTGCCTCGTCGTGATGAGCTAGAAAGTCCTCGTGAGCATTTTCGTTGCAATAATTTGTTACGTAAAATACTCCACGTGAAGGTATGCCAAAGTTTGATGCGACCTTTTGCACAGAAAAGAACTCCATATTTTCTAGATCATATCCGATGTCCAAAAAACGTTTTGCAATGTTAGCGTCTGCTGTTATGAAATTGCTCGAGTTTACTATCTTATTAGTTAGTGTTTCACGTGAAACAATGCATTCACTCAAAGGCGTAAAAGACTTTTGCTCGATGTAGCTTATCTCGACATTTGCGGACAAATCGCTATATACCTTTTCGCCTATTTTAAGCTCACCGTAACTCCCTGCTGTGCCTACAAATACCACCTCTTTTGGTTTGTTTTGTAAGCACAGTTTTGTTAGTTCTATGGCGGAGTTAACTAACCCTACGCCTATGGGCTTTGCAAAGTCAAAGCTCTCGCTTTTTCCCGCACAAACAAATAAAATATCGCTTATCATTTGCACTCCATTACAAAGTTTGGATGTATGCTGATGCTTTGCTCATTTTGCATAGGTACTATTTGAGTATTTGATGAGAACTTTTTTTCATAGCTCATCATTCTATAGTTTGGAGTATATCTAGGGGATGGGTCAAAGTTTGCTAGTTTGAGTGAGCATTTTGCACCCAAACTTTTTTGCAAATCTTTCATATAACTTTTTGCCCACAGCAAAGCTTTTATCCTTAGTTGATCAACTTTTCGTTCATAGGTTTTTTTGCCTATTTGCCAAGTAACGTTTGATATTTGTGTTTTTACTTTTGGGGCGACTTTGTTTTTGTAAGCATAAAAACCAGAGATAAACTCGCTCATATCTTTGGCATTTTTTGCCTTTATGGAGTAGCTAAGAGTTCCTTCGTAACCCTTGCAAACTGTCTTTTCTTTGCTATACTCATATCGTGGACTTATGTTTAGTCTTCCCTTGCTTAGTTTGAGTTTTTTTATCTTCTTAAAAAAAGCGTTGAACTTTTGCAAACTAAGACTAACATCGCTTTCTTTGTTTGCCTCACTTTGCACACTTATGTGAGTGTTTAGGGTGTTTGGGTTTAAAAACGTTTCAAAGTGTTTGTCAAACTTTAGCTCATATGCATTCGCATAGTTTAAACTCAAAATCAAACTAAGCACAAAAACCTTGAAGCGAAGCGGTTGGCTTGTGTTAACAAGCAGTTCTTTAGGGTTGGTTCTTAGCAGGATTTCATATCCTGCGTTAAAGAACATAGTAACAATATCTTTTTTCATTTTATATCCTTGTTTGAATGTTATGTTTTTGTAAATAATGCTTAAGTTCCATGATATCTATCTGTTTGAAGTGAAACACTGATGCAGCTAGTGCCGCCTCTGCTCCAGCATCAAAAGCTTCTTTAAAATGCTCCATCTTCCCAGCTCCACCACTAGCTATAACAGGAATGTTTACAACTTTACTAACAGCTCTTGTTAGTTCCACATCAAAGCCCGTTTTTACGCCGTCTGTGTCCATGGACGTTAGTAGTATTTCCCCAGCTCCCCTTTGCTCTACTTCCTTTGCCCACTCTAACACATCCTTGTGAGTATCGATGCGTCCTCCGTTTATGTAAACATGCCAAGCAGCACCTATTTTTTTTGCATCGATAGCAACTGTGATGCACTGTGAGCCAAAGCGTTTGGAACTTTCGTCGATGAAGTTGGGATTTTTAATGGCGTGGGAGTTGATGCTAACCTTGTCGCATCCTGCCTTAAGCAAGTTATAAATATCATCAAGTTCTCTTATGCCTCCGCCAACACTTAGGGGGATAAACACCTCTTTTGCCACTTCTTCAACCACATGAACCATGGTTTCACGTTTTTCGTGTGAGGCGGTAATGTCGAGAAAAGTCAGCTCGTCCGCACCCTCGGCGTTGTAACGTTTGGCAACTTCAACAGGATCACCTGCATCTTTAAGACCTACAAAGTTTACCCCCTTGACAACACGTCCATCTTTAACATCAAGGCAGGGTATGATGCGTTTTGCAAAAGTTTTCATATCTTTCCTATGGTTTTTATTTGAGATAATATCAAAAAAATGTGAAAGTAGGATTAAAGTGCGAAAAATACTTATATCATAAGCTTAGAAAATAACATATTTGTTTTACTGCTTTTAATATTCATAATAATTTATGATACTCATAATCAAAAAATCTTAATATAAAATAAAGCTTTATCGGTCATTTTTGTGCTATAATGGCGAAAAAATTAGGTTGGTAGCATGAGCGAAGATGATCTATATCTGGATATTTTATCCGATAAAAACGTACTTTGTGTTGATGATGAAGTTGGCATCTTAAATAACCTAGCATCCATCCTTGAAAACTTTTTCCACGCAGTAAAGGCGGTCAGCGACCCTGAAGAGGCTCTTTATGAGTTTAACTCTGGTTTTTATGATGTGATGATCTGTGATGTTTCCATGCCCAAAATAGACGGACTTGAGCTTATACAGCAGATACGCGAAAAAAACAAAAAAGTCCCCATCATCATCCTTTCAGGTCATACCGAGTACGAAAACATCTGGAAAGCGGTCAATCTCAAAATAACAAAATACCTAACCAAGCCCTGTAAGCCCGAAGAGTTGATGCTAGCTCTAAAAGAGATAAGTATGGAGCTAGTTGACTATAAAAGTATTTTCAAGCTCTCAAAAGACTGTCAGTACAATTTTCTCTTAAAGCAGATCGAGAGCAAAAACTGCTTTACCAAGCTTTCTAAAAGCGAAAGCCGTTTGCTCGAATACTTCATCAAAAACCTAGATCGAGTTATCAGCTATGAAAATATCTTAGAATATATGTACGAGTTCGATCAGCCTAGCAAAGAGGCTATAAAGTCTATCGTTAAAGATCTTAGAAAAAAGATCTGTAGCAATCTTATCAAAAATGTTTATGGCGTAGGGTATCGCTGTGAAGTACAACTTTAAGCTCATCATCCTCTTTTTTGTCCTACTTTACGCCCTTGTAACCTTTGTTTTTTTCAGTTTTTACAAATCTTTAGCCATCAAAGACACTAAAGAAGAGGCACTTTCAACTCTAAATATCATCTTATCAGTGCGAAAGTTCATAAGCCATGTGCAACGTCCACTCTTAGAAGAGTGGCAAAAAGAAACGGGCAAAAAGATAGACTTCGACCCAAGGCTTATGTCAGCAACCTACATAAGCGAGTACATTTATGGCAACAAGATCTTAAAAAAAGAGCTAAAGTACGACTATAAGCTAGTATCTACAAACCCCATAAACCCTATCCATAAGCCAAATGGCTTTGAGAAAGATGTGCTAAAACACATAGACGAGCAAAATTTAAGCGAGTATTTTTCCTTAACCAAGGAGCAAGGTAGGTCTTACTTTTATCTAGCCGTGCCTGTTCCCATAGACAAAAATGACCCTTCTTGCATCAAGTGTCATTCTGGACTGACAAACTCCCCTCAACCCATAGAAGATATGCAGGCTATCGTTTCGTTGAAAGTTCCTGTGCTAGACATTCTAAGCTATCACAAGCAAGAGTTTGTAACAGGTGGCATCGTTATGTTTGTTGTTTTCATCCTTTTCATCATCTTTATATATATGTTTTGGAAAAAAGACAATGTGATAAAAGAGCGAAACGAGATGCTTTTGTTGCATCAAAATCGCCATGCTGTCATGGGCGAGATGCTAGGAAACATCTCTCATCAGTGGAAACAACCCCTAACTCAACTCTCATACATACTTATGAACATAGATATATCCTATAAAAAAGGCAATCTCGACGAAGATACTTTGGAGCAGAAGATAGACGAAGCCCATGAGCAGATAGGTTTTATGTCTGAAACTATAGGGGATTTTAAAGACTTCTTTTCCCCTGTTGCTTATGACAAAAAGCCCATCAGCGAGATAACCTCCCACGCAAAACGCCTTTTGGAGTCTGAGCTTAAGAAAAACTCTATCGAACTTAACATCTATATAAAAGACGACTTTGTCTTTTCGGCAAATCCAAACGAGATCACTCAAGTGTTGGTAAATATCATCAACAACGCCAAAGATGCCCTTAAAAAAGAACCAAAAGGCAAGGGTAGGCATATCTACATCCTAGCTTACGCAATGAACGAGGAAAACATCATCGAGATAGAAAACGATGCAAGTCCCATCAAGCAAAAAGATCTCAAACAGATCTTTGAGCCGTATTTTTCCACTAAAGAACAAGACTCCTCTTCTGGCATAGGGCTTTACATATGTAAGACTATCGTCGAAAAATTTAACGGCAATATAGAGGCTTTTAATCTTGAAGATAGTGTTTTGTTTAGAATTTCCTTTAAAAACAAACAAAAAATTAACAAAAATTAAACCTCTATTATCAATTTCCCCCCTTTTTAACCCTTTTTGTAGTTATACTTCTTCTAGTAGTTCTCAAAAAGACAAGTTGTTGGGCTAAAAACCTTGGTTTGGAAGCTACAATTTTTAGAAAAGGAGCAGGTTATGCGACGTTTAACCAAAATCTTAGCTCTTGCATTGTTGGTTTTGGGCTTATTTTCGACTTTATTAGCCCATGATGGGTCAGCATCAAAGTCCATACAAATGAGCAAGGACTCTTTGAAAATCATCAAAAAGCAAGACGGGACGTTTAAGAAAAATGGTGTAACTTCTTTGCAAGATTACGTGATAGAAGAAAAGGAAATGTATGACTACCTTTTTAGTCATCACCCTATCATGACCAAATATAAACCAAAAGGCAAGGTTATAGGTAAGCTTGTGGTAAAAGATAGGGGTTATGAGTTTGCTCATGCAGGACATGGTAACGACTTTCAAAAGTTCACAGATAGAGTAGGCCCAACTTCTATGATGTATAGACTAGCTAGAAAGTCAACTCTCATGTATCCAAACAAATTTATCGGTGCTAAAAAGTGTGGTGAGTGCCACGCAGCACAGTATGAAAAATGGAGCAGATCTCGCCACTCAAGTACCATACGATTTCCAGGCGAACATCCAGAGGTTAACAACGACTTAAAATCCTCTGTTTTCGGAAAAGACACAGCTTCAGTTCTTCCAAAAGGTATCACTCCAGATATGGTTTACTGTACTGTAGGTCATATGCGAACCAAGTACGGCTACTTTGATGCATGGCTTTTAAGAGGCACTTACCATATAGATGGTGGTTTGCTTAAAGATGGAACAGGTACAGTTATAGCAGGTGGTAACCAGTACCAAAGAACATGGGCAAATGACTTAACTCCAGAAGTGGCTAAAAAGATACGCAAATATGTACCAAACTTTCCTGTTACTCTTAAAGAGCATGGGGATAACGGCGGATATGTGCGAGGACTTGCCTCTTATGCAGCACGCTATAAAAAAGCTATGGCTTTCCAAGCATCAACTTCTTACTGTGAAGTTTGTCACCCTTGGAAGTTTGACTTTAAAAACAAGAAAGAACTGTATGCGGCTCTTGGTAATGTTAAAGAACTTCAAAAGCACACCATCTCTAAAGGTATATCCTGTGAGGAGTGCCACGGAGCTGGCGGTCACCTTGACGGCAGTGCGGGACTGTTTTTTAGTAACTGCGAAAGATGCCACCAGAGATTTTCTTTCAGACCATTTTTGGCTCAAAAATATCAAAAGTCAAAAGACCCTGCCATCAAAGCAAAGGCAGCTGAACTTGGCATCACATCTAAGTTCAAATCTGCAGGCCCTGGCTGTGGTACAGAAGGATCTCAGTCTTACTTTACAGCTCACTATGAAGCAGGTATGAGATGTGCGACCTGTCACGATCCTCACGATGTTTCAGGTTATGTGAAAACTACCACAGCAAAAGAGGGTGGAGTTTATAGGGATACTGGGGACTATCTAAGTTCTTTTTACTCAAAACCAGCCATCAAAAAAGACTGTGTATCTTGCCATAAAACTCAGGCTCACATAGCTAAAAACACAAAAGATACTCACTCTAAACTACGATGCGTGGCTTGTCATATGCCTTATACTATGAGTTGTGAAAACTTCTATGCGGTTCAGTACGTTGACCATGCAGGTTTTGATACCCAGAGACGTTCACACGTTTGGAAGATAGACGTGCATCCAACAAGAAAAACACTCAACCCACCTCCAGGAGCTCCAAGAGAACAAAGTGTTCCTAAGAAATACAAAGACTGGTATATAGCTAAAAACGACGAGGGACATAACTTCATCGACCTTATGTGGGCTTGCGCTAAGACTTCATGGGCAGATAAAGACATCGAAGATAACAAAGGGTGCCACAGTGTTGTCCAGTCTCAGCTTAAGCGAACTTTGCACTTTAAAGATCAGCAACGAGTTTATGATGAGGTTATGGGATGGCAAGAGCCTATCAAAAAAGCCTACTCTAAAGTTACAGTTTCCATAAGAGGTTTGTATGAACTTCTTGAAGTAACTAAGCTTTCAGTGAGCGACAGATCAAGGGTCAATGAGCTTATCGAAAAGGCTCAAGCGGCTATGGATATGATCAAAAAAGATGGTTCTTGGGGTGTCCACGGATTTAAATATACAAAAAGAAGAGCTGATGCAGCTAGTGCTTACGTAGCAGAGGCTAGGAGCATCATCGATAAGGCGTCCCACTAGGGGACAATCAAGAGGAGGCTTTGTCCTCCTCAAGGAGTTTGAAATGAAAAAATTATCTTTGATCCTAGCTCTTAGTCTAGTTTCTTTTGCATCAAATGAGCTTAAAAGCGACATACAAAAAGAGTCTTATGCCATAGGAGTTTCGACTGGAAACTATCTGGTAAATCAGGTATACAAACAGCAACAACTTGGCATCAAGACAGATATTGACCTGCTTTTACAAGGCTTTAAGGATGCTTTTAAAAACAAACAAAAACTAAAAGATGAAGAGGTTATCGGTCTTTTAAATAAAAGAGCTGGAAAGCTAAATGAGCTTCAAGAAAAACAGTTTAACGAAATGAAAATGAAAAATGCCAAAAAAGAAAAGGCATTTTTGGCTAAGTCTAAAAAAGGCAATAAACAAACAAAAAGTGGCTTGATATACAAGATAGCTAAGCAGGGAAAAGGGAAAAAAGTACGACCTGAAAGCGTTGTGCTTATAAACTACAAGGCAAGTTTGGCAAACGGTTATGTTTTCGATGATACTTATGCTAGAAAAACCCCTGCACATTTGTCCATGATAAACATCGTCGATGGACTAAAAGAGGGCTTGATGCTCTTAAAAGAAGGTGGCGAGGCTAAGTTCATCATCCCTAGTAAGTTAGGGTATGGAAGTGTACAGATGAGAGATATTCCGCCAAACTCCCCACTTATCTTTGAGGTGCAGTTGCTTAGGGTTTTAAAGCCTGGATCATTTAAGGCAAAGCCACATAAGTAGCCCCTAAGGAGGATGATATGCAAAAGGATAGAAGAGGATTTCTTAAAAGCCTTGGGATAGGCTCGGTTCTGCTCTCTTCCATGTATGGCATAGGAGTTAGTGAGGATAAAAAAGAAACAAAAAAACCTCACTATGGCATGATATTTGACCAAAACAAATGCGTCGGATGCACAGACTGTGAGTTAGCCTGTCAAAAGGTCAACCTTGTTCCAAAGGGTCAGCACAGACTTTATGTAGAAGATAAGACCGATGAGAAAAACCCTAGAGAAAGAAGATTTGTCAGGGTTTCGTGTCAACAGTGTGAAGACGCACCCTGTGTTAGCGCTTGTCCTACTAAGGCATCATGTAGAGATAGCATCACAAATATCGTAACCATGAATACAGACGACTGCATAGGGTGCAAATACTGCGTCGTTGCTTGTCCTTATGATGTGAGATTTATCAACGAAGAAACTAAGGCTGCAGAAAACTGCAACTTTTGTGTCGATACAAACCTCAAAAACGGCAAAAATCCCGCCTGTGAAGAGGCGTGTAAGTATGATGCTCTTGTTTTTGGCGACCTAAACGACGAAAACTCCTACATCAGTAAACTACTCAAGGTTAAAGATAGCCTAAGAATGAAACCAGAGTTTGGCACAAAGCCAAGTTTGAGATATATTCCTGTTGTGAAGTTAGGGGTTTAAGATGAATACTGCTATAAATTTTTCTTCAGGCTTTACCCATGGCATTGGTTGGCATTGGCCTATAGCTGTGTATCTGCTTTTAGCTGGTATATCTGGCGGTTGCCTCATACTAGCTCTTGGCATCAGATACTTTAAAAATCAAAAACAAAATACACCCCTATACAAATCAGCGGCCATCATATCTTGCATTAGCATCTTGCTTGGTATGGTTTTTCTTGTTGGCGACCTAGCTCGTCCTTTGCTTTTTTGGAAGATACTTATTTACTACAATTTTTATTCTGTGATGAGCATCGGTGTTTTGTCCTTACTTTTTTACATACCGCTAACTTGTTTGTTAGTCGTTTTTGCTTATGAGAGTTTGATCAAAAAATACCTCCCCAAACAACTCTACTTTCTTTTGCCTGTGCTAGAATGGCTAAAAAACTTCAGAGCCTTGTTAGAAAGTGTTAGTTTTGTTTTGAGTGTAGTTATCTGTGCTTATACGGGCTTTTTGATCTCTATACTAGTTAGGTTTCCATTGCTTAACACATCCATTTTGCCAGCTTTGTTTGTGGTGTCTGGGCTTTCAGTTGGTTTGGCAGCTTTGAGCTTAGTGGGAAGGTATTTTTTCAAACTCGACATACACACGGGTGAACTTCATCTTTTGCACAAGTTAGAGTTTCCCATCATGGCTATCGAGATACTTATGCTCTTAATGCTCTATACTTCTTTGCTTGTTGGAGGATCAGACGGAAAGGTTGCCATACAAGCTTTTAGTTCTGGAGTTTGGGCTTATGTGTTTTGGTTGCTTATCGTAGGGGTTGGCTTTATTCTACCTCTTGCTTTAAACTTTGCTTTTGGTAAAAAGATAGCAAACTCTTTGCAAAGTTTTTATATATCTGGTTTCGCCTCTTTTGTGGGTGTTTTTTCTTTGCGTTTGTTTTTGCTGTATGCAGGGCAGATCTTTAGTGTATAGGTTATGTGATGAGTAAAAATGTTCTGTATGTTTTGATGTTTGTTTTACTTTTTGTTTTGGGTTTAGGGGCAGCTTTGGCTACCTTTATAGAAAATGATTTTGGAAGTGAGAGTGCTAAGGTGCTTGTGTATCACTCTAACTGGTATGCTCTTGTGATGTTAGCTTTGTCTGTTATCTTATTAGCCATCATCATAAAAACAAAAATGTGGAAAAATATAGGCTCTTTCGTTTTTCATCTAGGCTTTGTTGTCGTTCTTGTTGGAGCCTGTATAACACACTACTTTGGTTACGAGGGAGTTTTGCACGTAAGGGAGGGTGCGAGTGAAGATAGGATGGTCTCAGAAAGCTCTTATCTTCAGATACACACAGATAACAAAACCTATGAACATCCTTTGAGTTTGAGTAGATTTGGCAACAGTGACTTTAGTTTTGAAGACCTTATAGATGGCAAAAAATTTACCGTAAATTTTAAAGCTTACAACTGGACAAAGGGACAAAGCAAAGAAGAGCTGTTAGTTACGACAAACTATGATGCATCAAGTAAAGATGTTAGCATAGCAGGAGGACATGGAAGTATGGAAGTTCCCTCTCTTGTTAAGTACGGCGATAAAACCTTTGGTCTAAGCTGGGGTTCGAAACTCATCAAACTCCCCTTTGCTATCGAGCTTGTGGATTTTAAAATAGAGCGTTACCCTGGCTCACTTAGCCCATCTTCTTACTTTAGTGATGTGGTAGTTTTGGACGGTAAAAAACATTTTTCTCAGATCATTTCTATGAACAAACCTTTAAGCTATAAAGGCTATAAACTTTTCCAGTCTTCTTATGATAAGGATGAAAAAGGCACTATCCTTTCGGTCAACAAAGACCCTGGAAAACTGCCAACTTATGTGGGTTATTTTTTGTTAGCCTTAGGTTTTGTACTTAACTTTTTTACAAGGCACAGTAGGTTTGTGCATTTGCTTAACTTTTTACGCTCCTCAAACCTAGGGCTTGTTTTTACTTTTTTACTTTTTTCAGATCTAGCTTATGGGGATTATTTGAGTGAGTTTAAGGCTAAAACTCTTGCTCACTCACAACAGTACGCATCTATCTTAGTCCAAGATATCAACGGTCGTATCAAGCCTCTTTCTACTGAAGCTATCGATGTTTTACATAAGCTTTCAAGCAAGGATGAGATGTACTCTTTAAAGCCAGAGCAGATTCTGCTTGGCATTTTTATCCATCCGCTTAAGTGGGAAAAGGTAAAACTTGTCAAGATAAAAAATCCCAAGATAAAAAAGCTTTTAAATCTTGATGCACAAGAAAAGTTCATCTCTTTTTCACAGATATTTGATAAAAAAGGTACCTATAAACTAAGAGGCTTTCTCGAAAAGGCAAATGCCCTAAGTCCTTCAAAAAGAGGAACTTTTGAAAAAGACCTCATCAAGCTTGACGAAAGGCTAAATGTCTTTTACCTAGCTCAAAAAGGCTTTTTTAGCAAGTTTATCCCTAAGCCAAATGACCCACAGCACAAGTGGTTTAGCCCACAAGATGCGGTAAGTAGCTTTTGGCTTGACGGCAAGATAAGACAAGAGATATATATGTATCACAAAGCCCTGCATCAAGCTTTGCAAACTGGAAACTGGAGCAAAGCAGATGCCACACTAGCAAAGATCAAAAACTATCAGCAACGCTATGGCAAGGATGTTGCACCAAGTAAGATGAGAGTGAAGATGGAGCTTTTTTTCAACAAGGCTAAGATCTTCCAAAAGATCATAGGGTTTTACTTTATCTTTGGTTTGTTAAGTTTGCTCTTTGCTTTTTACTCTCTGTTTAGCTCTAAGCATCCTAAAAAAGTTTCGTTTGTGTTGTATGGCATTTTTTATATGGCATTTATATCTCACAGTTTTGGACTTGGTTTACGCTGGTTCATTTCCTTTCACCCGCCCTGGAGTGATACTTATGAGTCTTTAGTCTATATAGCTTGGTCGGCTGCTTTGGCTGGTATCTTAGCGAAAAGATCCTTTTTTACTCTAAGTGGAGCCTCTGTTTTGGCGGGTATTTTTATGTTGGTGGCACATTTGAGCTTTGTTAGCCCACAGATAACCCCTCTTGTGCCTGTGTTAAAGTCTTACTGGTTGAGCATCCATGTTTCCATCATCACAGCTAGTTATGGCTTTTTGGGTTTTGGAGCGATGCTAGGCTTTTTAGCCCTTGTTTTGATGGCTCTAAGAAGTACGAAAAATGCCAACAAGCTCGACAAGCAAATACTCCAGCTTGTTGCTATCAACGAGATAAGCTTGATAGTTGGGCTTTGTTTGCTTACAGTTGGTACCTTTTTAGGTGGCATCTGGGCAAATGAAAGCTGGGGACGCTACTGGGGTTGGGATCCTAAAGAAACCTGGTCATTTATCTCTATCGTGGTTTATACTTTTATCTTGCATCTAGCTTTGATAAAAAAACTAAACACGGCCTACATCATCTCTTTAGGCTCTGTGTTGGCATTTGCTAGTATCTTGATGACATATTTTGGGGTCAACTTTTACCTATCAGGACTTCACTCTTATGCCTCAGGCGACAATGTGCTTGTTCCTAGCTTTGTGTTTTATGTGGGCATCTTGATAGGTGTCGTTGCTCTTTTTAGCTTTAAGGCTAGAAAGATTAAAGGTATAGTATAATAAACGAGCAAGGAAGGTATATGAAAAAGACAATATCTACATTGCTTTTAGGCTTTATAGCTTTATGGGCAGGGGAGTTAGAACAAGCGGATAAGGCCTTTGATAAGCAAGAGTACAAAAAGGCGACAAAGCTTTACAAGAAAGCTTGTGATGCGAACAAGGCAAAGGCTTGTGATAGGCTTGGGTTTATGTACTTTAATGCCAATGGGGTTAAAGTGGATGAAAATCTATCGCTAAAATACTATCAAAAAGCTTGTAAGCTAAATGAAGACAATGGCTGCTATAGGGTTGGACTAGCTTACGAAAAGGCAGGAGCACTTAAAAAAGCAGAAAGTTTTTATAGTAAAGCTTGCAAGATGGGAAAGGCTAGAGCCTGTGAAAAGTTAGGGGATTTGTATAGATACAGTCTTGACGGAAGTAGAAAGCAGATCATCAAAACCTACAAAAAAGCCTGTGAGGGCGGAAGTGTTCACAGTTGTTACCAACTAGCTTTTATGTATGAGCAAAAAGATCACAAAGACCTAGAAAAAGCCATCAAATGGCACAAAAAAGCCTGTGATAAAGAAGACATTGAAAGCTGTCACCGTCTTGTGGATATTTATGTTAAAAACATAGCCTATATGGACTTTGATGAAAAAACAGTGCAAGAATACACTCAAAAATGTGAGCAAAAAGACGGAGTTTACCGCTATCAGTTAGCAGTTTTGTATATGATAGGAAAGGGTGTCAAACAAGACTACTCAAAAGCAAAATCCATCCTAAAAACCGCCTGTGATGACGGCGATAAGGCTTGTTGTATGGAGCTTATTATGTTAGAAGATAGGGGATATTGATGAAAACTTTTTTAGCACTTTTACTTAGCTTGAGTTTTAGCTACGCTCATTACATTGAGCAAAGCATTCAAGCTCATAAAGACAAAGACCACAAAAGAGTAAACAAGATATATCAAGATGCTTGTGAAGAAGGTAAGGCGTCAGCTTGTTACAACCTAGGTGTTTTTTACCAAAAGACGAAAAACGATACCAAAAAAGCCATGGAGTTTTACGAGAAAGCTTGTATCATGAACTTTTCTTCAGCTTGTTATAACCTAGCATTACTCCATCACAATAAAAATGCACACAAAGTAAAAAAGCTTTATAAAAAAGCTTGTGATGATGACCACGGAGCAGCTTGCAATAACCTAGGAAGAATGCACCATAAGAAAAAACATTTTGGTAAGGCTCATCATCTATACAAAAAGTCCTGCGATGACTTTGACTTGCTCGGCTGTGTAAATCTAGGCTATACCTATGAAAAGGGTTTAGGATGTAAACAAGACCATAAAAAGGCGTCCGTTTTTTACGATAAAGCTTGTAGTGGTGGGGTAAGCTTAGGGTGCGAAAATCTAGCTATGCTATACGAAAAAGGCAAGGGCGTTAAGCAAGATAAACTAAAAGCACAAAAGCTTTATAAGAAAGCTTGTGATCACAATATGGCAAAATCATGTAACAATCTAGCCATCATATGTGCAGATAAAGAACCTAAAAAAGCCAAGGTTTTGTTTAAAAAAGCTTGCGAGTTAGGCTTTAAAGCATCTTGTGAAAATCTTAAAATACTAGGATACTAAAATGATAAGAGCGTTTTTAGGCTTAGTGCTTGTTTTTTCTTTTGCTGATGCAAAAATGTTTCAGAGTGTTAGTGTTTCAAAGGGTGAGTTTATCCAAAAGGGGCAGATAAAGTATTCTTGCCCAAACTGCGGTATGCACCTGCCTATGTTTTACAAGACAAATCATGTGCATCAAGATCATCAGTACTGCTCACTTCACTGCCTAGTTGAGGCAACAGAGCAAAAGATGCCAGATGATGCAAAAGTTGTCGATGTAAAAAGTTTGAAGTTTATACCCGCTAAGAAAGCTTTTTATGTGCTTGGAAGTAAAAAACCAGCAACAATGTCTGTAAAAAGCAAGTATGCCTTTAAGGATGAACTTGATGCTAAAAAGTTTGCTAAACGCTACAAGGGCAAGATAGTTAGTTTTAAAGAGGCCTATGATACTGCTAGGATGGACTTTGGTAAAGACGCTAAGATGATACAAACTAAGCGAGAAAAGAAAGTTTATAAGGCAGGGAAAAAAATATATGAAAAAAAATGTCCAAAAATAGACGTAAGTGCTTTTGAAAATATAGCCTTTTTAAAAGCACACATTAAGCAAAAATGCAAGATCTCATCCCCAAAAGGTCTACAAATGACAGCTGTTTATCTTTGGGATACGAAAAGATTGCATAAAAAACTCCAAAAAACTGACCAGATAGCTGTCCCAAAGGATGCAAAATGTCCTGTTTGTGG
>PDWI01003775.1_pt1 | contig 21034 bp, 21 predicted proteins | sample 1430891 | NCBI WGS metagenome assembly PDWI01 (sample SAMN01162508, study PRJNA174530) | Oral metagenome, whole genome shotgun sequencing project. | biome: Marine environment; feature: Marine mammal; material: Swab sample of the gingival sulcus; isolation source: swab sample of gingival sulcus... | reverse complement strand
TGAAATTTTAAAAGATTACGAAAAATTTGTAGACGACTATATTGATTATGTTAAAGATATTTCTGCTTTGCAAGAAAAAGGAGATGATGCTTCAATGACAGAAATAGCAACTCTGATGCCAAAAGTAATGAACTTAAACCAACAAGCCACCGAATTAGGTGAAAAATTGCAAAATGAAGATAGTGATTTGACGCCTTCGCAAATGACAAAATATACAAAAATACAGGCAAAATTTACAAAAGCTATTTTAGAATTATCACAGAAATAAATATTTAATGAAAAGTAGTTGCAATTTATATCAACTACTTTTTATTAATTTATAGTAAAGCACTAAAATTGAATTAAAATATTTTAATTTTTAGTTATCACATAATTGTCTTTATATCAGATAGATAAGAAAATATTTTTTATCGTAAGTTTTATAAAATGCTGAATACATATTATAAGTTGCATAAGTGTTTATCAATAAGTATTAACTTTGCTCTCAAATGGATATGGACGAAGAATTACAAATAAAAATCGGAGAAAGAATTAGAGCTTTGAGAAAACAAAAAGGTTTTACGCAAGTTGATTTATCTGCAAAAATGGGTAAAGATTACCAGTGGTTGCAAAGAGTAGAACGTGGTGTTCAGAACGTAACGATACAATCTTTGAAACAACTTGCTAATGGATTAGATGTTGAATTAATTGACATTTTTCGTTTTGATAAAAATAATTCATAAAGTAATTAACAAATTGAATTTTATAAAAAGTTTAACCAAAATAATAAACTAAAACAAAAAAATCATGCTAAAAAATGTATTAAAAATAACAACACAAGCTGTTACAAAAGTGCCGTTGAAAACAATAGGAACTGCTGCCGGAATAGTTGGAGGCATTGCAGGAATTGTGGGTAGCGATGATATTGAGGATATTGCAGAAACCATAAAAGATGCCTCTGAATGGCTTGATGATAATATAGAAACAGGGCTTAGTCTTTTAGAAAAAATTAATTTTTTATAATTTAAAAATATATCAAAAATGAATAATATATACGAAGATCTTTCAATAATACAAATAAAAGTTTTATCGCTTATAGCTTGGGTAGATGGTGAAATTACAAGGGAAGAAGAAGAATTTTATAATAATATTTTACAAATAAGCCCCTGCTCAGAAGAAACAAAAAAAAGTTTACAAAAATGGATTAAACAAAGTCCTAAATTAAGTGAAGTTTTAGACAGTGTGACATCAGTCTCAAAAGAAATTGTTATATCTGTTTTAAGAAATGCGTATGCAATTGCAGCAACTGACGGCAATGTAAACGATAAAGAAATGGAAATAATAGATAAAATCTCTCAGAAATTAGGTGTAAAAGAAGAACACATGGAAGCACTACATACTTGGTTAGAATTGTCGTATCAAGTTGAATTAATTGAAACAAAACTTTTCAACACAAAATTTTAAATTATGGGAATATTTAATATTTTCAGTTCAACCTCTCCTTCAAATCCAAAGGATAGGATAAAGATGGAAAAAGGCAAGCACGACCGTCAAATAAAAAGCTTAAAAGAAGAAATTGAAAGAAATAAAAAGCAGATTGAATATTTAAAAGAACATATTGCAAGATTAAAAAATAAATCTACATTAACGTCCGGTGATAAATCTGCAATTAAAAATAACAAAAAAAGGATTGAGGATTGGAAAAAAGCAATACAACGAAGAAAAGATGATATTGAACGAGAAAATAATATTTGGAAAAGTAGGTATGAATATCTAAAAAAACAAAAATAAATGATTGTTATTTGACAAAGAGGTATTTTAGAAAAAGTATAATTACAATCTAAAACTAAAAATTATTACTTGCAATATTAATCTTTATAAAAATAAAAAACTTATGCACAGCTAATTACAAAAATTATTAAACATAGAATAAAATTACAATTATTACGAAAAACAAAAAAAACGCTATATTTTCACATAGCGTTTTTTTATAAAATTTACAAAAAATTATTTTACAATTTGTGTTCCACAGTTGCCGGTAGAAAGTTCGTTAGCTTCGGTGATGATTGCTTTTTTACCACCATTTTCGATAAATTTGATGCAAGCCTCAACCTTTGGAGCCATACTACCTTCGCCAAACATACCTTCGTTGATATATTTTTTCGCGTCATCAATTTTTAGCGTTTCGAGTTTTTCCTCGTTGTTTTGTTTGTAATTTATGTACACGTGCGACACGTCGGTAAGTATATAAAGTTCATCAGCATTTATTTGGGTTGCCAAAACAGCCGAAGCTCTATCTTTATCAATTACAGCTTCTGCCGGTTTCAGCAGTTGTTTATCGTCAAAATAAACCGGCACACCACCGCCCCCAACAGCAATAACAATATTACCGGCTTCGAGCAATTTGTCTATAACAGCCGAGTTCATCACGCGTTTCGGTTGTGGAGACGCTACCACTCTACGCCAGCCGTTTTCGCGTTTGGGGTCCGATTTGAACACCCATTTTTTTTCTTCCGCCAATTTATCAGCTTCGGCTTTGTCGTATATTTTTCCAACTCGTTTAGTTGGATTTTGGAAAGCCGGGTCGTTTATATCAACCTCAACGGGAGTTACTAATGTAACAATTTCTTTGTTAATGTTGTTTTCTTTCAAAACAACTCTCAAAACTCGTTCAAGCATATAACCAATCCCGCCTTGCGAATCGGCAACACAAACATCTAACGGCATTTGAGCGATATTATACATCTCTTCGCCGGCATCGTTTCGCATCAAGATGTTACCTACTTGTGGGCCGTTTCCGTGAGTAATTACGATGTTGTAATCTGCTTTTAGCAAAGCAATTATATTTTCAAGAGTTTTTCTTGAATTTTCTTCTTGTTCTGTGATTGTACCAACTTGGTCTCCTCTCAAAAGTGCGTTGCCTCCCAACGCTACGATTGCTTTTTTCATATTTAATTTGTTTATAATTTGATTTTAGAAAAGAACGCAAATTTATAATAATTTTGGAAATAAAAAAAGTTTTTTTACTTTCTGCCTTAAATTCACAAGTATTTTAACAAATAAAAACCTTGCGCCCTTACGAAACTCTTTGCGCCTTTGCGGTTAAGTTTCTAATATCACAAATAAAAACCTTGCGCCCTTGCAAAACTCTTTGCGCCTTTGCGGTTATAAAAAAAAATTACAACGAAACTAAAAAGTCAAGTGTATTTATATTGTCCTCATAATCAGATATTTGCGGAAATTGAGTTTGTCCCAAAGCAACAATATTCTCAGCTTCAACTCCTCTTATTTTTGTGGCGACACATTGTAAATTATCAGCATTATTTTTCAAATAATTATTAACAAAATCCAAATTTTCGTACTCTTCGTAATGCAAAACAGCAACAGCCGAATGCAACGAGCTGTCCGGTTTAATTATAAAAAAATTATTATCAAAAAATTTAATATTATTCATCAAAAAAATAGCGCGATAATAATCATAATTATTAGCGTATTTGTGATGATTTATGATGTCTTTGCGCTTTTCGATAACACCATAAAGTTTGTTAAAATTATAATTTTTGGGAACAAAGATTTTCGATATATTTCGGCAACCCAAACCAAAATGCAGAAAAATATCATCAGTTAATTTCAGCAAATCCTCTTCGGTTTCGTTGTCCGACAAGATAGCAACCGAGTTTCTGCTTTTTCGGATAATATTTGGCACTTTTGAAAAATAATATTCAAAATAACGCGCCGTATTGTTTGAACCCGTTGCTATAATTGCGTCAAAATCAGTGAGTTTAGTTTCTTTGAGTGTAATTTTTTCGGCAAATTGATTTTCTATTTTTATCAAAATTTCTGCTATTTTTCGGGGTAGGATAGCATCTTTTGACGACAATTTACCCACAAAATGGTGTCCGGCAATCAGAACTGTTACAAAATCGTGAAAACCAACAAGCGCAATATTGCCGGCCATAACAACACCAATGCGTTTGCTTTCGAGGTTTGCCAATCGGGTAGAGTAGGGAGCGGTCCATTTTTCGAGTTTTTTTTTTGTTATCGATTGCCCCAAAGCTAAAAGTTGTGTTCTCACAAATTTTTCGATAAACCAAGGATTGTGTATTTTTATATTTTTTACTAAATCGTTTAGTTCGTGGTATTCCGATAGATTTTCGTGCAACAAATTTGGATTTTCGTTTGCTACGGCAATCAACAAATCTGAAAGTTTGGCAAAAGCCGATATTCTGTGGCTGATATTCATCTTGTTTGGTAAATTTTTAAGATTTTAAATCCGCAGTTTTTTCGTTACGAAAAGTCTCTAAATGTGTCAAAGGTAAACGCAAGTTTGACGCTCGCAAACATAGCGCGTAGCTATTGTGAGAACCGAAAAGCGCGCATTACCTTTAATGATAAATTAGACCTTCGGATTTAAGGTAATATATAATAAAAAAAGCAGTCTCAAAAGACTGCTTGTTGTGGGCGATATAAGATTCGAACTTATGACCCCTTGGGTGTAAACCAAGTGCTCTGAACCAACTGAGCTAATCGCCCTCTGTGTTATAAAAGCGATGCAAAGATAAGGACATTTTTTTAACTAACAAATTTTTTTGCAACTTTTTTTTAATTTTTTTTACTCGCTCACAAATTGCTTTCTCCAACTGCTGATAAATTCGATATGAGTTTTGTCTATATAGTTCTCATTTACAGCAACTTCCACAAGAGTATCAAAATTTGTAAGTGTCGAAAATTCACAATTGGCTTGTGAAAATTTTTCTTTTGCTTTATCGAAACCATAGCTAAATATTGCGACCAAACCCAAAACATTTGCATTATTTTTACGCAAAGCCTCTATTGCTGCCACGCTACTTCCGCCGGTCGAAATAAGATCTTCTATAACTACCACTTTGGCGTTTTCGGGCAAATATCCTTCTATTTGGTTCTGTTTGCCGTGGTCTTTGGCTTTGGCTCTGACGTAAACGAACGGCAAGCCCAATGCTTCGGCAACCAATACGCCGTGGGCAATGGCGCCTGTAGCCACGCCGGCTATAACTTCGGCTTGCGGATATTGTTTTTTTATATGCTCGGCAAATTGATTTTTTATTAAATCTCTAACTTCCGGAAATGATAACGTTTTTCGGTTATCGCAATAAATTGGCGATTTTATTCCACTTGCCCAAGTAAACGGATTTTCGGGTTTTAATTCTACTGCTTTTATTTTTAGTAAATTATTTGCTAATTGTTTTTTCATTTGTTTGTTTTTTGGAGCGTCAGCTTTGGCTTTTGCGCCTTTCACTGTCGGATTTTTTGCTTAAATATTGTTATTCGTTAATTTCTATATTTGTGATAAGTTTTGTGCGTGCAGTTAAATTTTTTATAAAATATGTTGTTAAATAATTCAGTATTTTTTTCATAACAACTTGATAATCAATCTCTTATTTATTTATAAAAATTACTCATAACTCGCTAATAATCAGTCTTTTAACTTTTAATTTTCAACTTTTAATTTAACAAAAAAAGACCCGCATTAGGCAGGTCTTTTTTTTGAGTTATCATTTATTAATTGCTTATAATTTTAGCTTCAACACGACGGTTAAGTTGTCGTCCTTCTGCTGTTTTATTATCAGCTACAGGTTGGTCTTCGCCGTATCCTTTGGCGTACAAGTGAGTTTTTTCAACACCAATGCTTATCAAATAATCGACAACCGATTGAGCTCTGTTTTGCGACAATCTTTGGTTGGTTGTTGCAGAACCTTGACTGTCAGTGTGTCCTGAAATTTCAACTACCAATTTTGGATATTTTTTGAACGCATCTGCAAGTTTGTTCAATTCCGGATAAGATGCAGGTCTAAGTGTCGATTTTCCTGTGTCGAAGAATACATTTCTAAGAACTATTTTTGCTCCTGTGTTTACAGGCAACAAGCTAATATCTTTGTGTATTTCTTGATATTGACTAACTTTTGGTATATTAAAGTTTTCTGAGTGGAACATATGGTCTTCGGCACCTACTGAAATTCCATAATCTTTGCCCGATGGCAACATAATTGTGTATGCTCCGGTCGATTCGATAGTTGTTATAGTTTCTATTTTTTCTTGTGTAGCATTATCGGTAATTTCGATTGTTGCCAAAAGTGGTTTGTTAGTTTCGTATTCTGTAACAAAACCTTTCACAACTGTCATACGCATAGTTTTTATTGCTATTACGTCTTCTTTCAATACTTCAATACGAGGATCTTCGTCAAATGCTATTAGGTTGTCTTCCGAATCGCCGTTAGCTTTTTTAGGAGTGTAAAAGAAAAATTCGTAAACGTCCAAATCGCCATAGTTGTCGTCTTGACCACTACTTGTATAAAAACCGGTTCTATTGTCGGCGCCAACTACCATAAACATATCATCACCCGGAGTATTTAGCGGTGCGCCCATATTTTCGGCTTCGCCCCAACTTCCGTTGTCTTGCATTTTTGACATAAAAATATCGTAACCACCTATTGAGGTATGACCTTCGGAGGCAAAATACAATATGCTGTCGTTTGCCGAAAAGAATACTGTTTCTTCGTTGTAAATTGAGTTTACGTTTTTGCCTAAATTTACAGGTTTGTACCAACGATTTTTAGTACCTTCTTTTTTCTTAAGCATCCAAATATCTTTTCCGCCGTATGCTTTTCTTTTTCTGTCCGAAACAAAAACTATCATTGTGGTATCACTGTTTATTGCAACACTGGTTTCGCGGGCTTTTCTTCTGTTTATTCTTTTACTTACCTTTTTACTGCAAGACCATTTTACTTTGCCGTTTTTCTTAATTTTTTTTACTTTTTTGTAAACATTTCCGGCGTTTTTCTTACCTCTGTAAATAATCATTTCGTCGCCTTTGGCGTTTATTGATACAACAGCGTCATTGCCTTTGCGATTTAGCGAGCGTCCCATGCGTTCTGCTGTTTGCCATTTGCCGTCTGTGGCTTCGGTCGAAAAAATATCTTCAAAAAATTCATTTCCTACGTTTACGTTTTGACGATTTTTTTTGTCATATATAGGACGGCGTGAGGTAAAATACACAACATTTTCTTCCGACGCGTAAGTTGCTCCGTAATCGGCGTATTCGCTGTTTACCGTTTTGCCCATATTGTCTATAAAAACGTTGGTTTCGGTAGCATCGCTCATTTTAACACCGTTATCGCATTGAAGAATAAATTTGTTGATATGTTTTGCTTGGTCTTTCAATCCTGATTTTGACAACGCATCTCGATATTTTTTATATTCGACGATGGCCGTTTCAAATTCGCCGTTCAAATGATAAGCTCTACCCAGCCAATAGTGTATATCTTCCGATACGTCCGGATCCAAATTGTAAGCGGCTTTCATATATTTCAACCCATTTGTTTTATCTCTGTTTATTACGTAAGACACGCCCAATTGGTAGTTTAATACGGGGTAATTGGGGTTGTATTTGTAGGCTTCCAACAAGTAAGGGGTTATTGCTAATTTGAAACTCCCTTTTTGGTTTTCTTTGTAATATTTATTTCCTTTTTTGTAGTTTTTCCATGCCTGTTTAAAATCTACATCGGTAGTGTAAAAATCCCGTTTTTTTACTTTTACACTAGTTGAAGCCTGCGAAAAGGCGTTTGTCAAAAAAAATACTGACAGAATTAAAATACCTAAAACTTTTTTCATATTATTATTTTTTAATAATTATTAAATAAAACCGATAATATCTTCAAAAATAACGTAATTTGATTTTTTATCTATCATTTTTTTATGATAAAAATTTCAAATTTAATTTTGTATTATTATGTATTAAACAGTTTTATTTTTACTTTTTTTTATTGTATAAAATTTCAACAAATATATTTAAAAAAAATCAAATGGTACAACAAAATTTATATATAATTTGATTTTTAGTTGAAAAAATATATTTTTTTATTTGTTTTACTTTATTTATTTATAATTTTATATTCTTTAAATATGTCTTGTATAATTATAATTAATTCGTATTCGGAAGTGCTAAGGACAAAATTTCTTTCAAAATTACAATAATTCATAAATTCGTCTAATTCTTGGCCTTCCAATTGAGTAATATCTGCTACTAATTTTTTATTAAATTTTTTATCTGCTATTTTGTTTAGTTCGTCTATCTTTTTTTGTTCTGCTATCATTCGCAGTTGTTTTTCGCGATGCGTACTTATGGGCAACGGAATGCGAATACCCGATTTGGCAACGGCTTTGGACAGTTCTTCGTCGGCAACTATCTTCGTAATCCAGCGTATTATGCGTTTGTCCAATTCTTTTTCTTCAAAATTCGTATTTGCCATGTTGTAAACAAACGCCTCCCAACGGGCTTGATAAATATTTACTTTCCCAATTTCGTAAGTCTTTGGATTTAAGTAAATTACCTCGTTCGTTATTTTGTTTTTACTGTTAGATTTTGAAAAATCCGGCTTCCAATTTTCTGTTTCGTAACCGATACACGAAATTTTTATTTTGTCATTTCGGGTCATTAAAATTCGGTATTTGCCACTTGTGTCGGTGCTTGTAGCGTAAGATTTTGTTGTATTTACCAACAATACAGAGGGGATTGCCTTCAAACTTTCGCTATCTATTACTTTTCCGGTTACGACGTAAACCGTAGAATCTTGCGTATATGATTTTATCGCAAACAGTAAAAATAGTATTAAAAAAATGTTAGTTCTCATATTTCAATTATTCAAAAAATTAAATATTCGCCACAAAAGTAATATCTTGGACATATTTTTTGAAAATTTGTGCCAAATTTAAACTTATTTTTAATTTTTTTAGTATAATAACATAAATAGTTTTCAACATTTTGTTCTACTCTGTGGTGTTTGTCGGCAATAGTTTGATATTTTTACTTGTAATAATCTGATTATCAATTGTTTAGTTTTCGGTTTTGTAAAATACTACGACTTCAAAAGGCGCGTAATTTTTATAATGTTAGCCACACATTATTAATATAGTGTATAGTTTATATTTTTTTTATTTTTATTTGAAATAAAATAATATAACTTTGCGAAAAGTTAAGTTATTTTTGTGGTCAAATGTTTAAAAATAGTATTAACAGGTGCTGAATCTACCGGAAAATCGACCTTATGCCAAAGGCTATCAGAATTTTATAACACCAATTGGTTACCGGAGTTTGCGCGCGAGTATGTCGAAAATTTGGGTAGAAATTATACTTTTGACGACGTTATTTTTATTGCAAAAAAGCAAATTGAATTGGAAAACGAATATCTGAAAGATGCCAATAAATTGCTTTTTGTTGATACTTCTTTTGTTGTGTTAAAAGTCTGGTTTGAAGTTGTTTACAATAAAGTACCGGAATGGTTACTTGAACAAATGGAGGCACAAAAACCGGATTTTTATCTGATTTGCAACAACGACCTTGCGTGGATTGCCGACGGTGTTAGAGAAAATGGTGGCGAAATGAGGAATTTGTTGTTTGAAAAATATAAAAAAGAAGTAGAATTGTTAAAAGTTCCGTATAAAATTATATCGGGAATTGGCGAACAACGTAAAAATTTGGCCATCGAAAGTGTAGAAAATTTTATTAAAAATTCATAAAAAATAAAATGTAAGACCAATTATTTATTCATAAAAAAATTAAGAAAATGAGAAAGATTTTTTTTTATTCAATTTTGGTTAGTTTAACCTTGTGGGCGTGTTCGAGTGCCGATGAAACACCGGTTGCAGATGTGCCCGATGTTGATACTTTTGTGCCGCAAGTGTATCCTGAAACCGGAAATTTTTATACTACAAATAGCGACGAACAGTTGTTGGTGGCGCATCCGATAATTTACGATGTGATAGTGGATAATCCTGACCCGTCGGACGAATGGACTAATTTTTGCCTCAAAGATTACGACAACGAAGCGCTCGAAAATGTTTTGTTCAATGCCGTTTATCAAAAAAAATTGGTGCCTTATCACTATCATTTAGACACGGTTTTGTCGATGGAATACGTGAAGGATTTTGAGAAAAAAATTGCCGAAAGACCTTTGGGGAAAATACAATTTCAAGAAAAATGGTTTTTTGACGAAACTAATATGAAAATGTACAAACAAGTCTTGTATATCGTTATGGGATACGAACTTGTGAACGACGAAGGCGAAATTTACGGCTACGAGCCGGCTTTTAAAGTTTATTTAGACGATGCTCACAATCAAATTACAAAATAAGATTTCTTGGGGAGTAAAATTTATTTTTTTACTCCTAATTTTTGGTGCGTCGGGGTGTTTGCAAAAATACAAATTAGAAGACGAACATCATTTGCCTATATCTAAAACTTATTTTTTCGACTACGAAGTTATAGGCAAAAACTGTCGATTGCAAAATTCTAAAAATTTTTACGGATATTCCAATTGGCTGACTGCCACCAACATTATCGACCGTTGGAAAGAACTGTTTTCCGAAAATATCGGTACGCCGATGTTGGCGCTAAAAAAAGCGGATAATGTTGATATTCAGCATTTTGCAGACGATACTTGGGTGCGCGAATATAACATTTTGTTCGATACAAATAGTTATAATATGGAATTATACAGCACGTCGGAAGCTGACAGCACGGTTTTTTGGGAAATGTTTAAAATTACCGACGAGGCGGCTTTGATGCTTTTGCAGGGGAGGGCGGACAAATTAAAAAATCATGGAAATTGGTTTTTTTACAAGTATGTTTTTAAGCCTATCGAAGTTTTGGAAATCGACTGGCGAATTGAAAATTCCGACTTAGAGGTTACTTACATTAATCTTTATAAAAAGAGTAAATTTTGTGGAAATATTTTAAAAATAAATTACGATTTTGATAACGCTAAGTTACTTAAAATCAGTACGGTAGAATATGCCTATTACGATACTACTCAAATAGAATTTGATTTTTTGACAAATACCGGAAAAATCAAAAATGAGCATATTTTTGCCGATTCGCTTTGGCACACTTGGAAGTGCGACAGCTTAGTGCTTTGATTACAATTTTGCTACAATTCTCAAAATCATTAGTGCCTCTTCTTTGGTGCATTTTTCTAAGTGATGAACAATTTTATTGCGTCGGATGCGAAAACCCATTATGTGATAATATTTTTCGTCGGACAAAATTCTTCGATTTTTTGCCCATTTTAGCAGTTCGCCGGATTTTATATCTGCCGATTGGGAGCTGGTTTCGGAATATTTTTTTCGCAAAAAATGCTCAATAACAAAAAAACTGCTCGTAAATGATTTTTCAAACTGTTCTATGCCGAAAAAATAATAGGCTTCAAACAAACCGCGTGTAAATTTTTCTTCTTTTTGCAGTAAATTTAATGAGTAAATATCTGGTAGATTTTTTTCGGAAATTGCTTGCATAAATTCCTCAAAATCAACGTTTAACTTGGCTTTATTGTAAATATTCTTTAAGCGGATATTTTTTAATTTTATATTTTTTAACAAAACTTCAAATTTTTATTTGGTTAATATTATTTTTGATAAAATTCTACTTTTTTCGAGTTTTTGATTTATGGCATCGGGATATTGAATATCGCTCAAAAAAAGTCCGTTGGGTTTTACCGAAAAACCGGCGTTTGAGCGATTTTTTGATTCGATTATAACTCTAAAATCAGTCAGAGATATTTTGTTTCTGCCTATTTCAATCATTGTGCCTACTATGCTTCTGACCATATTTCTCAAAAATCTATTTGCCTCTATTTCAAATACATACATCGTGTCTGACGCTTTCCAATTTGCTTTGTACAGTTTGCACAAACTTGTTTTGTTGTCCGAATGGAGTTTTTCAAAACTTTTAAAATCTTCGTAGTCGAACAAAATTTTGCAAGCCTCGTTCATTTTTTCGATGTCCAAATTTAAGCGATAATACAAAGAAATATTTGTGAAAAATGGGGTTTTTATTCTGCTAATATAATAATGATATGTTCGGGAAACCGCATCAAATCGGCTGTTGAAGTTTTCGGGAACTTCAAAAATTTCAAAAACCGAAATATCTGCCGGCAAAAAACCGTTTAGTTTGTGCGTTAGTTGTGGCAGGTTGTCAATTTTTTTGCCGGTCGTAAAATTTGCCACATAAAACGAAGCGTGAACGCCCGTGTCGGTTCGACCGGCTCCAATTATTGCGATTTTTTCCCGCAAAATCAGCGACAACGCATTTTCCAAAGTCCCTTGAACGGTGGTGGCATTGGGCTGAACCTGCCAGCCGTGATAATTTTTTCCGTTATAATTTAATGTAAAAGCATATTTTGACATTTATCTTAGTTGTAAGTGTTTGAAAATAAGCTGTTTATTGTTAGAGTTCTAAATCGAGACCTTCATTGTTTTTGGAAAAAACAAACATTCGTACCGAAATAATTGCCAAAATCGCAATCACAATTCCAAATGCTATCCAGAGGTAAATCGGTTTGATTTTTACCATTGTGTAATCCTCGTCGGGATTGCTTTTTTCTACAATATTGATAATTTCGACTTCGCCACAATCCGACGGAATTTGATTTTTGAAAAATTTTAAGTCGTAAATTGGCGGTGGAATATTTTTGTTGCCGAACAGCAAGGTATATTTTTTGTTTTTGTTCAGATGAGCAACTACAAATTCTTTCTTTTGGTATGCTGTTACATCGCTGATATGCAACGGATTATCGTCGTTATTATTTATTATCAGGTATAAATTTTGGACATAATATCGAGACAAATGCAACTCGTTTGTGCTGTCGGAACATAAGTAAAAATCTTGCTGATTTTGGTCATAAAACTGCAAGCGGATACGTTTTCCGGTAGATGAATCTTTTTTTACGATTTCCGATTTGCGTAAATAATACTCCGGTTTATCTATCTTTAATTTTATTTTATCGACGTATTGAGGCGTATCAAATGCTATTTTTAGGATTGTTTTGTTGGCTTCGGTTGTGTCGTCTTGTTCAAAATTTGGCTTCATAACTTCAACAAATTCGTTGTCTTTTTTGCCAATATCGTAGTTCAAAACATCGTAAACATTAAAAATAATTTTGTTGTAATCGTAAATAAATATTCGGTAATATTTAAAATTACTTTCCGGAATATCATCAATCCGAATTTCCGCCGTTACCGAATCGCTAAATTCTGGCATATAACGAGCGTTATTTTTCAGAATATTCCATTTTTTCAGATTGTTACTGCCACTGATATTTATCCATGCTTCCGCATTCAACGGATTTTCAGCTATCAACACCAAATTATTTATCGGACTCAAATCGGAATTTTGAACTAACAAATAAGTATATTTTTTTAGTCGTTTGTATTCGTTTTGTAATATTTTTACATGTTTATTTTTCGCGGTTTTGTACATTGCGTCTTCGCCAAACCTGATATATGGAATCTCTTTTTTATTGTTTTCATAAATTCTCAGGTCGGAGAATTTGTAGTTCAATTTTGATGTAATTTCGGGCGATAAATATATATGGTAATATCCCGATGTGTCTATGTTGGTTAATTCTCCCTTGTACAAAAAGTTTTGTGAATGCGCCAAAACGTTGAACAAAACAACGAGCGTAAATATTAAATATAATTTTCTCATATCTTTCTAAAAGTTCTACAAAAGTATAAATAATTTGAATAGCAATTTTATTTTATCGAAAAAAATATTTTTAGTGTTCTGTAATTTATTGATTATAAGTAATTTACAATTAGTTTGCTCTATAAAAAATTTTAAGTTCTAAAAAATTATCATAAGTCTAATTCGACATTTTTTGCCAAATATTATTTGGTAAATCGAATATCTTTTATGTCGAGTTGCAAAGTTCTTTTGTTGTTAAAAAAGTTCTCTGAAATTGTGTAGCAGATGTCAAAAAATTTGTTTTTGACAATTCGTTCGTACAGATAGCCCATTCCAAAGGCAATCCCCGACATTATTTTCCCGTTGCGGTCTTTTACTTCCAATTTTAGGTGTTCATCGTCTTTTCCAACCGGACGCGAACCTCCTGTATCTGAGACGTTTAAGCTCAAAAATATAGGTTTCATATTTTCCGGTCCAAACGGAGCAAACTGTTTCAAAAGTTTATAAAATTTTTCGGTAATTTCGCTCAACGAAATTACATCGGTTATTGTCAATTTGGGAACTAAACTATCTTGTGTAATACTTTTTGATACGTTTTCTTCAAATAAATCTATAAAATTTTGTAAGTTTTCTTCTTCTATCGTAAGTCCGGCGGCGTATTTGTGTCCGCCAAAGCTGTGTAGATATTCGCTACAAAGGTCTATTGCCAAGTACAAATCAAAATTATCAACACTACGCGCCGAGCCTGTCCATTTGCCGTGCGATTTGGTCAGAACTATTGTCGGTTTGTAGTACTCTTCCACAATTTTTGATGCCACAATTCCCACAATTCCCTTGTTCCAATTTTCCGAATAAATTACAGCTGATTTTTTGTTAAGTAGTTGCGGATTATTTCTGTAAATATCTAATATATCGTTAGTTATATCTTTTTGCTCTTCTTTTCGAGTTGTGTTGTATTCGTCTAATTGTTTGGCGTACTCGCGTGCATTTACGTCATCGTCTTCAACCAATAGTTTAACTGCAAAACTCGCGTGCTTCATTCTGCCGGCGGCATTTATGCGTGGTCCTATTTTAAAAACTAAATCTTCTACGCTGTAAATCAGCTCTTTATCGCTTGCTATTTCTTTCAATGCTTTCAGTCCGGAATTATTTGTAGTATTGAATTTCTGCAAACCGAAAATTTCCAAAACCCGATTTTCGCCGGTAATCGGCACAATATCAGAAGCGATGCTAATTGCCACTAAATCAAGCAATTCCAGCAAATTATCTGTGGGTAATTTTTTTTGTTCGGTGTAGGCTTGCATAAATTTGAATCCAACTCCGCAACCCGACAATTCTTTGTACGGATATTCGCAATCAACTTGCTTAGGATTCAGAACCGCCACTGCTTGCGGAACTTTTTTGCCGGGTGTATGGTGGTCGCAGATTATAAAATCAACGTTTTTTTTGTTGGCGTACTCTATTTTTTCAACAGCTTTTATTCCGCAATCCAGCGCAATAACCAAACTAAAATTATTTTCCGCCGCATAATCAATTCCTTTTATTGAGATGCCATAACCCTCTGAATATCTGTCGGGTACGTAATACGAAATATTTTTTGTAAAATTTGCAAGATACTTGTAAACAACCGCAATAGAAGTTGTCCCATCTACGTCGTAATCGCCGTAAATGAGTATTTTTTGATTTTCTCGAATCGCAAAATCCAATCTATCGACAGCTTTTTGCATACCTTTCATCAAAAAAGGATTGTGTAAGTGCGACAAATCGGCTCTGAAAAAATATTTTGCTTTGTCGTATGTGTCTATTCCGCGCGATATTAAGATGTTAGTTAGAGTAAAATTAAGATTATTCAGTTCGGCAGACAATTTTTTTATTTTTTCGTAATCTGCTTGTTTTTTTATTGTCCATTCAAAATTCATTTGTTTTTCTTTTGTGTTAATCAATAGTTTGGTGTCTTTTTTTATAACTATCTAATTATCAAAACTCTAACCCACCATTCACCCATTAACAATTAACCATTATTAAAGTTTTCTTTTATCATTTTTTCAATAATATTATTATAAAAATTTGCCTTTTCCAACAATTCGTTAAAAACCAATTGAGCATATTTTTCGTCAAAATTATCTTCAAAAAGGTACGATGCGCTCAGATAAACGCAGTTGTTGTGAATCGAAAACGACAAATATTTTAGTTTATCATTTTCGACAAGCAGATATTTGGAAATCTCCGAATAGCTGTCTTCTACAATGCCTGACAATTTTGAAAAAGCGACAATAAATTTTTGTTTTGGTTCGTAGCGAATAAAAATAGTGGTCGAGTTTTCCTCAATTTCCCAAAAATTTCGTCCCAGTCGCAAATTTTCTACTTTGTATCCCAAATTAGAAATTGTTTTTTCTATATTTTGCTCAAAATCAGTCATTTCCGGCAAGCAATTTTCTATCAATTCTATTTTTACGTTCGTTATACAACTCGGACACACATTATTAATAATACTACTTTTTGTAATAATATTAAAACAATTTGGGCATCTTATTGCCGGTTGGTTTATCATCGAAAATTCGTCGAGCGAGTTCAGAATATACTTAGACGACAAGCCAAAATACAAATCTTCGCTTTCGATGTATTTCGTGATTCCGGCAATTTCCTTGCGATTGGTCAAAATCAATGCGCCTGCCGATTTTATATCGTGTTTGGTCTTCAATTCCAGATACTTAAAGTCGTTATAAATAAATTTGCTGTCAAGAATTTCGCCATTTTCGGTAATTATTTTGCCGTAATAATTTGTGCGATAGATTTTTATGGGTTGTTCGGCAACCGTAAGTTCAAAATTTTCGATGCTCAAAGACGTTTCAACGGCCTGAGGCAATTCCACAAACACCAAGCCGTTGGAGTAATCTATAAAAATAACTTCGGCTATATGTTTGCCAATTTGCGGATTGCGTACCACCACATTTTTTGAAAATCCGACAACGTGAATTGTGGTAACTATAAAATTGTAGTTCTTTACCAAAAAACCTGTGCCGGTGTTCCAAGCACTCGAAATAAAAAACAAATCTTTCTCTTTGACCATAATTTTTTGATTTATTTTTGTGAAAAATCACAATTTATTAATTCGTAAATAAACGACAAAGCAAATTCGTCGAGGCTTTCGATGTTCAAATGCCTTGTATTAAAATAAAAATTAGGATAGTTCTTTACCGCCGATGTATTTATTTTGCTAAACATCTGATTTAGAGATACATAATTGATGCTTTTTTTCACAACCGGAATGTTTGTAAATCCAAGTTCGGCAAAATATTCGTGAGACATAACCTGCCAAAAAACGGAAAAAATTTCGTCGATTATCGAAATTACCCCAAAACTATAGCAGCAATGCCCGATGATGTATTCCAAAATCTCGCGTGCAATTATTCGGTGGTCGTTGTTGATGTACCAATGCACTTTGCTGATTTCGCCGGTCATAAATTTTATGATTTCTTTCGGAGCAATTGGCGGACTGACCGGAAAAGTTGCCAACACCAAATACAACGATTTTTTTATTTGCTCGTCCGACCATTCGCTCATTTGCGTAAGTTTGCGCGACAACAGTGCGTTGCGTTCATATTCGGTTTTGCGGTCGGCTTTGTAATAAATTTCGTACATTTCGTTTATCTCCTCCAACAATTCGCCCTCCGGCGAAAGCAAATAATGCACTTTGAAAACAAAATTTAAAATCAAAAATGACCTTGCGCCGGCAAATTTTACGGTATCGTAATTTTTCAAATTGCTTTGAACTTCCGACAGCCATTTGCGGAAATATTTTATTTTTATTTCGACCTGTTTTTTTTCCAAATCCAAAATATGATAAGTGTTAATGGCTGCATATTCGGGATATTTTGTCAGAAGCAAATCGTCGTATTTGTCGGCAATAACGGCAATTTCGCGTAATGCCGAGTACAAAGTTATGGGGTTGCTGTGTTCGGTTTTCAGCAACATTTTCAGTATAAGCGTTTTATTTTTTTCGTCGATTATGTATTTTGTAAATTTCAAATTATGATTTTGTTTCAAAATATAATTGAAAAAATCATTGTTCAGTTCTTTGAATTTCAAAATTTCGGAATATGCGTAAATTTCTTGCGAATTTGCCTCGCCAAAAATTCTTTTTGACCCTTGAAAAAAATTAAATTCTATCCTGTTATTAATTAATGTGTACTCTAAATTATTAATTTGGGGGTCTTTTATGTATTTGAAAAAATTTTCTAATGATTTTAAAAATTCTTTTTTATTAAAAAATGTAAAACTATCTTTCCAATTTTGCAATTGTTCCGGTGTTTTGTTACGGTCAGAATATTTGCCAAATTGAATTCCCTCAACATCACATTTTTTTGGGGGAGAGACCAAATTGAAGAATTTAAAAAAACTTTTTGCCATTATGGTTTTGTTCAATGAATTAAAACCCCAAAAAAACAATTTTTTTTTGTATTTTCCAATAAAAATAATCGTTGCCGGTCAATTTTGAACCCAAAACCGATAAAATTGTTTTTATTTATTGAATTTAGTTATATCTTTGTTTGGTTTAGGATTTTGAAATATATCATACACCGCAATTTTTTGTTAAATTATGATGAATAATAAATTAAATCCTTAATAATCAGGCAGTTACAGAAATGAACCCGTTTTCGTAACTCTTTGATTATCAGTTTATTATTAAAATAAAATAATTGAAACCAATGAAACGAAAATTATATCAAATTATTTTTCACGTAGATACGTTTTGGGGAAAAGTTTTCGATATTTTTTTATTGATATTGATTGCTCTGAGCATTGTTGTTTTGTCGTTGGAGAGCGTTAGTTCGATAAAACTAAAATACGCAGAAAGCCTGTCGATAGCCGAATGGGTGATAACGATTTTGTTTTCGGTGGAGTATTTGTTGCGGATTGTTGTGAGCAAAAAACCTTGGCAATACATCAAAAGTTTTTGGGGAATTATTGATTTGTTGTCGATATTGCCAACCTACATTGCGTTTTTGGTTAGCGGCACACATTATTTGACGATAATCCGCTCACTGCGCTTGATTCGGATTTTTAGAGTTCTCAATTTGTCGGCGTTTGAACACGAAACCAAGCAGCTCGGAAAAGCCCTGAAAGACAGTATCCGAAAAATCGAAATATTTTTGTATATTGTGGTTGTTTTGATAATAATTATTGGCTCGATGATGTACTTTATCGAAGGCGCCGAAAATGGGTTTACGTCTATCCCAAAAAGTATTTATTGGGCTATCGTAACCCTTACAACCGTAGGCTACGGCGATATTTCGCCACAAACCGAAGTTGGACAATTTTTGGCCAGTATTATTATGATTGTCGGTTATTCGATTATTGCTGTACCAACCGGAATTGTTAGTGCCGAAATGGTAAAATCGAAACCGGAAGACGAAAATATGAAAAAATGCCATAATTGTAATAAAAATTTAGATGCAGATTCGGTATTTTGCAAATATTGTGGAACAAAAATAAATAAAAATCAATAAAATTATATTATTATTTTTATGATAAATGATAAAAAAATAATAGTTGTTATGCCGGCATACAACGCCGAAAGTACGTTAGAAAAAACGTACAACGAAATACCTTTTGATATTGTAGATGATGTTATTTTGGTTGATGATTTCAGCAAAGATTTGACTTACGAATTGGCAAAAAAAATCGGCATAAAACACACGATAAAGCATCAAGAAAATAAAGGTTACGGAGCCAATCAGAAAGGCTGTTACGCCAAAGCCCTCGAACTTGGGGCAGATATTATTATTATGTTACACCCTGATTATCAGTACACTCCAAAGCTAATAGAAGCAATGACCTACCTGATAGCCAACGATGTTTACAAGGTTGTTTTGGGGTCGCGGATTTTGGGGAAAGGCGCGTTGCGAGGCGGTATGCCACTGTACAAATACGTGGCAAACAGATTTTTGACTTTTTTCCAAAATATTTTAATGGGGCAAAAATTGTCCGAATATCACACCGGTTACAGGGCGTTTTCGGCTGAAATTTTCGACAAAATTGACATCAACTTAAATTCGGACGATTTTGTTTTTGATAACCAAATGTTGGGGCAAATTTGTTACGCAAAATATATGATAGGTGAAGTTTCGTGTCCAACTAAATATTTCAAAGAAGCATCGTCAATCAACTTCAAACGTAGTGTAAAGTACGGTTTTGGAGTGTTAGGTGTTTCCTTTTCATATTTTTTTAAAAAAATCGGACTTGCAAACCCTAAAATTTTTAGAGGAATTAAAAATTGAGCGTTTTGTGCAGAAAAAGAAGCTACGAAAAATATGGTTGTAAATTTTAAAGAAAAAGGTTTATTGAAGGTATGTAAATTGCTGTCTAATAGAGGTTTAGTCTAATGTGAAAATATGTAAATAAAGATGGTGTTGGCACTTAAAATGTAGTTTTTTTTTATGCCCAAGACTTAATAGACATAGTCAAAAGAAAAAACTTGTTTACGTCAGTAAAAGTAGTTACTTTTGCCCAAAATAAAAGATAAAATCAATTCTACATAAAATATATAAGTTGCTAATTATTCAGGTTGTTGCAATAAAAAATCCACCCACAAACAAATGAAAAACGAAAATAGAGAACAAAAAATAAAACGCGCCTACAAGCAAAATGCCGACAGGTACGACAATTATATTGCTTCGAGGACTTTGTGGGCAAGGTTGGTGGTGAAAATTATTTGGAATTTGCGAGATGCCGACTACGTAAAGCTCTTACTTTCGCTGATACCCGACGATTTTCGGGGAAAATTATTAGATGTGCCGGTCGGAACGGCTATTTTTACTCACGAAAAATACAAAAAAATCAACAAGGCTGATATTTTTTGCTTAGATTATTCGCAAGAAATGCTTGATTATGCCCAAGAAAGGTTTAATTCGTTGAATATCAATAATATAAAAGTCGTGCAAGGCGATGTCGGCGATATGTCTTTTGATGATAATTTTTTTGATATTGTTTTGTCGATGAATGGTGTTCACGTTTTTCCGAACAAACAAAAATCTTTTTCGGAAATACATCGAGTTTTGCAACCCGGCGGAAAATTTATAGGTTGTTTTTACATTGAGGGCGAACGAAAATTGACCGATTTTTTTGTGCGAAATATTTTCATTCGCAACGGAACTTTTACGCCTCCTTTTATGACTAAAAAAGAATTGGAATTAGAGTTGAAAAAACATTATAAAATATTGAAAATTTGGAATATAAAATCTATTGTCTGTTTTGAATGCGTAAAAAAATAAAACATCTAATCGTTTGATAATAAGTAATTTACCTTTTTGTGAATGCCGTAAGGTATTACACAGATTTCAATTTTAAATAGGAGCATTCAGAAAATGTTAATATCCAAATTATCAATAACTTACAATTTATTTTTGACTTAGGAAGCCTTGTTTTTTGCAAAAAAACATCAAAAAAAGGGTTTTATTGTTTTAATCCCCGCATTTCATTTCATTCCATACGGGGCTACAAATATATCACCCCTACGGGGTTTACCTCAATCGCGTAGCGATGATATTTTTGTAGCCC
>PDWI01004202.1_pt1 | contig 21039 bp, 22 predicted proteins | sample 1430891 | NCBI WGS metagenome assembly PDWI01 (sample SAMN01162508, study PRJNA174530) | Oral metagenome, whole genome shotgun sequencing project. | biome: Marine environment; feature: Marine mammal; material: Swab sample of the gingival sulcus; isolation source: swab sample of gingival sulcus... | reverse complement strand
AATCTATTCTCGCCGAATTGATAAAGAACATAGACTGGTTTATGAGATCATTGATGATCAGGTTATCGTTATTTTAATTAGTGCTTTTGGGCATTATTAGAGCTACATTGTTCTAATGTTCGGTTGCAGAGCCTGTTGTGAACTTCGGCAGGATCAAGGAACCGTCATAGTATAATTCTGTATTTAATTTACTATAGTAAGTAAACACTACCTTTAATTGAATTAATTTAATAAAAAAGAGCAAGTTTAACTTGCTCTTTTTTTATCTAAAATAATCTAACTACTATTTAATAATAATTGTTTTTTCTTTTGTTTCGTGTTCCCAAGCACTTGAATCAATATCTAAACGTTCGTATTTTTGAGCATCAAAGATTGGCTCTTCAATACCTGCCTCTAACTGACGTCTATAATCTTTTAATAATTTCACCGCTCGAGGGAATAACATAATTAGTGCTAACAAGTTAATTAATGCTAATACTCCCATTAAAGGATCTGAGAATGAGAATACTGATGTCGCTCCAGGTGCTACAGCTCCTACAAATAGAATAACAACCACCGCAATTCTTAAAGCTAAAACAGGTAATTTCGATTTGTTTCCAGCAAGGAAAGTTACTCCATTTTCACCCATATAATAGTTATAAATAACTGAACTAAATGAGAATAGTAGGATTGAGAAAGTTAAAATATAACTTGCCCAGTTACCAAAGTGACTGACTAATGATTGTTGTGTTAATACAACACCATCAATTTCTGCACCTGGTTGATATACATCACCTAATAAAATAATGAATGCTGTCGCACTACAAATTAAGATTGTATCAATAAATACTGATAACGCTTGTGCAATACCTTGACTTACAGGGTGATTTGCTTGTGCTGCTGCAGCTACATTTGGTGCAGCTCCTAAGCCAGCTTCATTAGAGAACAATCCACGACGCATACCTTGAGCAATCGCAACGCCCATTCCACCACCAACAACTGAATCAATACCAAAGGCATTTTTTACAATCGTCACAAACATTGCTGGAAGTTCTGTTACATTCATAATAATAACAACAAGTGCTAATAAAATATAAACAAGAGACATTAATGGAACAATTATATCTGCCGCTTTGGCAATACGCTTAATACCACCAAAAATAACTAATCCTCCAAATACAGATAAAAAGATACCAGTATAAAGTCTCTCTATACCTAAACTATCTAACACTGCACCCGCAACTGTATTACCTTGGAAAGCATTAAATCCAATAGAATAAGCAAGAGTTAGTGAAATTGCATAAATAACCGCTAACCAACGATAATCTTTACCTAAACCATGAACAATATAAGAAGTTGGACCACCGCGGAATGTACCATCTGCTTCTCTTCTTTTATAAAGCTGCGCAAGTGAACATTCAACAATACTGGTCATCATTCCAACTAAAGCAACAGCCCACATCCAAAATACTGCACCTGGTCCACCTAAACTAATTGCAACAGCAACCCCTGCAATATTACCGCCACCAACGCGTCCACCAATAGAAACTAATAATGCCTGACGAGAGCTAACTGCATCAGGATCGTGAGAATCTTTTTCTGATCTAAAAACATTAAACATACGTTTAAAATATCTAAATTGAGCAAATCCCCCTACAACAGTAAAGAGTGCACCAAATACAATTAACATTGGAATTAAAGACCAACCCCAAGTTAAGCTATCAATTGTACTAAAAAATAGATGGATATATTCCATAAAATCTCCTAAATTGTTTTTTTAACCTTTTGAACTCTAACAACAAATAATGAAAGGATCAAGCGAATTAATAAATTTTTTTTATTATAATAATTAGTTTTTTATATTATATAGACTTAACTTCTTTTTTCTGTACCTAATTTATAGATACATCGATTTGTTGCTAATTTAGCTGATACCCAACCAATAAAAGTACAAAAAATGATAATAAAAAATATTTCACTAAAATTAAACTGATTTACTTGAAAATTAACCACAAAAAGATCAGCTACATACTTCACCAATCCTGTTACATAACTCGAAATAATCATCGCAAAACAAAGTGCTAATAAGCTACCTAGCACTCCATAAAGAATACCAGTATAAATAAAACGTCTGGCAATAAAATATTCTGTTGCTCCAACTAACTGCATCACTTTTATTGTATCTTTGTTATTTGAAACATCAATTCGTATAGTATTACTGATAATAAGAAAAACAGATACAGACATTAAAACGGCACAAATAATACCAATTCTAGCCATTAACCAAGTTAATACCTTTAATTTTTCTAACCAACTACTATCTAAACGAACCTCTTGTACTCCAGGAATATTTTGTAAACTTTCTCTAAATGTTTTTAAAATGCTCATTTTTGAAAAAGGTTCTTTAGGTTTTACAATAACAATAGCAGGTAAAGGATTATCATCTAAAATATCCAAGGCATCGCCAAATCCAGACCAAGCTCGAAAATCTGCTAAACTCTGTTCTCGTGAAATAAATTCTACCTTTTGAATTTTTTCTTTTTCAAAATGATAAATTTTTTGTACAACAGAATTAATATCTGTTTTTGATAAGTTTTTATGTAAATAAACCGTTAATTCTTGCTCAGGATAAAAATTTGTCACGGCTTGTTGAGTATTTTTCCATAATAAATAACCAACCATTGGAATAGTAAGGGAAATAGAAATCACAAGAACAGTTAATAGAGTACTTAATTTACGTTTACATAAATCTTGCCATACCGTTCTTAAAATATAACTGGTTTGAGTACTAAAAGTATTAAATAAATAAGACATTATGATTTCCTTAATTTCTTAGATGACCTTTCTCAAGAACTAAACAAGGTTTTGCTGATTGATGAATCATCGCTATATTATGCGTTGCAATCAATACGGTTGTTCCAGCTTTATTAATTGCATCAAATAAACGAAAAATTTCATACGAAAGATTGTCATCTAAATTTCCTGTTGGCTCATCTGCTAATAAAACTTGTGGTCGATGAACTATTGCTCTTGCAATATCCACTCGTTGTTGCTCTCCCCCTGAAAGTTGCATTGGAAAATAGTTGATTTTATCTTCTAATCCAACTTTTTCTAACGCAATTCTCGCTTCTCGTTCAACCAAAGAGCGACTTAATCCCATAATAATTAAAGGTAGTGCAACATTATCTAAAATAGTACGATCAGAGAGTAAACAATAATTTTGATGAACCATACCTATTTGTCGTCTTAAAAAAGGAAGTTCTCGTTCAGACAAATGAGTTATATTATGCCCATTAAATAAAATTTGTCCCCCATTTGCCTGCTCAATTCCCATTATTAATTTAAGTAATGTACTCTTTCCTGCACCAGAATGCCCAGTTAAATACGCCATACCACCAACAGGAAGATGGAAATTAATTCCTTGCAATGCTGCTTGTCTTGCCCCCATATAGGCTTTATTCACATTAATAAACTGTATCATCTAGATTACTGCTCTCTAAAACAAAAATTACAGGTATAATAACATTATATGTGGTAAAATTTAATGAAATTTATAAAAAAATAGGATTCAAGTAATACTTGAATCCTACTGCACTTAATAATTAAATTTTATGCTTTTTTCAAAAACTCTGATTTCAGCATAATTTTGCCACAATCCACATCGTGATCACCTGCAACTAAACGGATACCTTTATATTTTGTACCTTTTTTCAATACTTGTGATGAGCCTTTTAATTTTAAATCTTTAATTAAAATCACATCATCACCATCTGCTAATAAATTACCATTACTATCTTTAACAATTAACTGATCTTCGTCATCTTGTTCAACTTCTTCGCCAGTCCATTCATAAGCACATTCAGGGCAAACAAATTGAATTGAATCGTGGTAAGTATATTCACTACTACATTTTGGGCAACTAGGGCATTCCATAAAAAATCCTTATAACTAAATTTATATTTAAAAGGGTTATTGTACTGCTTTTATTTAATTTTGTCTTGCCTGATTCACAAATAGATAGAATGTAATATAAACAAAAAATAATAGATAACTAACTAAATAAAGTCAGTTTTTCGATCATTGTCATAAATTTTATAATAACTGTACAGAAAATCAGTTTTATTAGTGATTTTATTTTTTATTTCAGGCAAAATATACCAAACTAAGTAACAAAAAAATTAATTAAATAATATGAGGAATTTTTCATGGCTGGAGTAAATAAAGTAATCATTGTTGGAAATTTAGGAAATGATCCTGATATGCGTACAATGCCAAATGGAGATGCTGTAACTAATATTAGTGTTGCAACTTCTGAAAGTTGGAATGACCGCAATACAGGTGAACGCCGTGAAGTAACAGAATGGCATCGTATTGTTTTCTATCGTCGCCAAGCTGAAGTTGCAGGACAATATTTACGCAAAGGTTCAAAAGTCTATGTTGAAGGGCGTTTAAAAACCCGTAAATGGCAAGATCAAAATGGTCAAGATCGTTATACCACTGAAATTATGGGCGATGTTCTACAAATGTTAGATAGTCGTGGAGGACAAGCTGGCGGATTTGATCAAGCACCTTCTTATGGTTCTCAAGGTGGATTCCAAAATAATACAGCATCACAACAACCAAAACAAAATAGTTTTAATTCTGCTCCTGCTCAACAAAAACCTGTTGCACCAGCAATGTCTGAACCAGAGCCATTTATGGATGATGATATTCCATTCTAAACAAATAGATAATTGGAATTAATTTTACAAAAAAGAGAACTCTTATATAAGAGTTCTCTTTTTGCTGTTTTAAGTATAAATAGAATGATATTAAGAATCTAAAGCAAATAACATATTTAACTCTGTCGCAATACTATCTTCATTATTCGACCCAATAACTTTATCCGCTTTATCTTGAACGTCTTTTTCACTACCTCCCATAGCAATACCTAATCCGACAAACTCCAACATACTCACATCATTAAAATTATCGCCAAAGGCAACGACTTTCTGAGACTCTATACCTTCAAGCTCTAATAATGATTTTAAACAGTTACCTTTAGTATTCCCCTGATGAGTAATATCAACACGATCAATCCAAGACCATTCAGGACTAACTTTATCAAGCGGTAATTTTTCAACAAAATTTTGCATTTTTTGTAAATCAGTATCACTAATTAATACTTTCCAAACAGTAACACCTTGATCAATCAAATCTTGATATTTTTCAACTTGATGTACATTTGGACGCACCGCCTCATCACAAGAATTTACCCATTTTAAAAAACGCTCAAAATGTGGATTAAGTTCTTCATAAGTCATTGCATCACGAAAATAAACTGAAACGTGAATACCTTCAGCCTGTGCAGAGTTAATTAAATCTGAAGCTAATGCAGGTGGTAATGGGTTAGAAACTAAGACTTTATCCTGATGAAAATCATACAAATATGTTCCATTACAACAAATTACAGGTGTATCTAATCCTAATTCTGCATAATAAGGACGTACTGCAGTATGGTGACGCCCTGTCACAATATACACTTTAATCCCTTTTTCACATATCTTACGAATAGCCTCTTTACTTGATTCTAAAATTGAGCCATTACTGCTTAATAATGTACCATCTAAATCAAATGCAACTGCTTGATATAACATATTATTTACCTTCTAAAAATTAAACAAAATTTATTTTCTATATTTTACCATAGCTAATTTTATTCCATAAGAATTACCTTATTAATCTTATTTTTTCTGTTACTCTAATAACATATTTTCTATGTGTTTTTTTAGTCCTTTGGCTGTTTGCTCTGCTTTAATTAAATTAAATAATGTATCTGCTTGCTCATATTCTTTCATTAAAAACTTTAACCATTGCTTAATTCGAGATGTGTGGTAATAACCAGAATCAAACTTATTTTCAATATTTACATATTGGTAAAGTAACCCAACCACATCCTGCCACGCCAATTTAGGATGATTATATTTAATTACTTTACTTAAATTAGGGGTATTTAATGCCCCACGTCCAATCATTAATTGTTTACAAGCGGTGACTTCTTGACATTTTTTTGCAGATTGATAATCCCATATTTCACCATTGGCAATCACGGGAATCGTCAATTTTTTTTGAATAGTATAAATTGTTTGCCAATCAATTTTTTCTGCTTTATAACCATCTAATTTTGTTCTACCGTGTATGGTAATTTCATCTGCACCACCTTGTTCGACTGCATCTGCAATTTCTAATGCTTGATCGCTTGAATCCCAGCCTAAACGTACTTTAACTGAAACAATATTTTCACGTCCTACCGCTTCTTTCATTGCTTTAGTTGCTTGATAAATTAATTCTGGATTTTTGAGAAGTGATGCCCCTCCCATACTTCCATTTACAGTTTTTGAAGGACACCCACAGTTTAAATCAACCCCATAAGATCCTAAATCAATCGCTCGTTGTGCATTTTCAGCTAACCATTGAGGATGTTGTCCTAAAAGCTGTACTCGCATTGGAGTACCAGAGAGTGTTTTTCCATTATTATGTAACTCAGGGCAAAGACGATAAAAAACCTTTTGAGGTAAACAACTATCTACAATACGCACAAATTCTGAAACACAAAGATCATATTCATTAATTGAAGTCAGTAATTGACGCACGAAAGGATCAAGAACGCCTTGCATAGGTGCAAGGATAATGCGTAAATTTTCCATATTATCTTACCGATTTAATTAAGAGATTTTTTTAGATCAGGACGAGCTAAAAGATAAATAAACAAAGCTGTTATTCCACCTAATGTATCTGCAAGCATATCTTTTTGAGCATCCCAAATATCCCCTTGAGATCCCAAAAATTCGACACCTGCATTACCACCTTCAATCACAGCATATTGCCATTCTATGATTTCATAACTTGCTGCTAACGCCATAATAAAAAATAAGCCTAAACAAAGAGCAACACCTAACGTACATTTCTTTTTGCGTAATACAAATTCAACAATAGGAAAGCTATAAAACCCAATAATAAAATGAGCTATACGATCAAAATGATTACGTCCTTCTCCAAGATAAGGCTCAAGATATTGATTAGCCCAATCAAAAGGTACGTTGGCAAAGGTATATTTAGCTCCGATAAGATGTAAAATCAGCCATAAAGACATCAAAATATAAGCTAAACCACTAAATTTAAAAAAAGGATAGCTAAAAACTAACAATCCTAATACAAGAAAAATAGGGATTGTTTCTGCATACCACACTGCTCTATCAGTCGGCTCAATACCCGACCAAATAGCAATAAAAAGAATAAATACTAAAAGTAAAAAAGGAATCTTTGAAGATTGAGTTAGCATTACTTCCAACCTTTAGATTTACAAATTAAATCATAAGCGGCTTGAATTTCTTGAGCTTTTTCCTTTGCAACTTCCATCATTTCTGGAGGCAACCCTTTTGCCACTAATTTATCAGGATGATGCTCATTCATTAATTTACGATAAGCTCGTTTTACCGTTTTTTGATCATCACTTTCTAAAACGCCTAATATTGTACAAGCATCTGCCAATGTAGTTGTATTTGATTGTTGTGAATAGTGATGATTTTGATGTGAATATTGCTGATAACTTCCTTGATTAAAACCGTCAAAATTCCCTGAACGAAAACGCTGTGATGCCATTGCCATTGCCAACATTTGTTGAAATTGGAAAGATGATAAACCAAGTTCATCTGCAATGATATATAAAATACGCTCTTCTTCTCGAACCAGATGCCCATCTTGTAGTGCGGCTTGAATCTGTACTTCAATAAAGAAACGTAATAAATCATTTCTATTTTCACACACCCGTTTTAATTCAGATAGCATTTGTTTAAGAAAATGTGAATCAGCACCTTTTCCTAAATTAAATGCTTCTTTTGCTAATACTTTATCCTTCTCATCTAAATTCAGACGTTTCATTAAATGTGTAGCAAGTGCAATATCATCTTGTGTTACCTTACCCTTTGATTTAGAAATGTGTCCTAACACCGCAAAAGTAATCTGAGAAAATAAAGATTGTCTTGATACCTTTCCTTTAAAAATAGTTGATTCAACTTTTTGTACTTCATAAAACTTCTTCATTAAAAAATGAGCAGCAAAACAGCAAAAAATTGCACCAAAAATACTGCCTGAAAATTTATATCCGACAAAAAAAGCAAAAACTTTTATCCAAAATTGCATTTTATTTTCCTAAATTTTTCTAAGGTTTTTCATAATCTCCCATATTCTAACGTAAAATGGTTTAAAAAGGGAAGATTAAAGCAAGTTTCATCAACTTTCTTTAATTAGCTATTGAAATTTGCCCCTATTTCTTGAGATAATTGCCCCCATATTTGTGGGCGATTTGTAGGAACAAAGTAAAAATTTAAGTAGTATAAAAAACTTATTGAAACTTTGATAGAATAAGAAACAAACCGCTTGTATTTTGCAAGCGGTTAATTTTTTATAAAAACTTACAAATTAAAGTTAAATTAATTTAAAAATAAATAATAGGCAAAAAATGGCTGAAAAACGTAATATCTTTTTAATTGGACCAATGGGAGCTGGAAAAAGCACTATTGGACGCCAAATCGCACAATTATTAGGAATGGATTTTATAGACTCTGATACAGAAATTGAGCAACGTGCGGGTGTTGATATTGATTGGATATTTGATCTTGAAGGTGAAGAAGGCTTTCGTAAAAGAGAAGAAAAAATCATTAATGAATTAACCCAAGAGCAAGGTATTGTTCTTTCTACGGGCGGAGGCACTATTGTTTCTAAAGATAACAGAAATATGCTTTCAGCGCGTGGCATTGTAATTTATCTTGAAACAACTGTTGAAAAACAGCTTGAACGTACTCAACGAGATAAAAAACGTCCTTTATTACAAAATGATGATCCTCGTGCAATATTAGAAGAATTAGCAAAAGTACGAAATCCTCTTTATGAAGAAATCGCAGATATTACGCTGCCAACAGATCAACAAAGTGCTAAACTAATGGCTTCTCAAATTATTGATTTAATTGATAATTTATAAAGAAACATTATGCTAAAAGTCAATATTGGATTAAATATGCGTAGTTATCCAATTACCATTGGAGCAGGATTATTAGAAAAACCTGAAAGCTATGCATCATTAAAATCAGGAGATAAAGTTATAATTATCTCTAATCCAACTGTTGCCAAATATTACCTTGATATAGTTAAAAATACTTTAATAACATTAGGTTGTGATGTTAATTACCTTCTATTACCTGATGGAGAAGCTTTTAAAACACTGGATTCTGTTAATCTTATATTCACGAAAATGTTAGAAAAAAATTATAATCGTGATTCTGTGATTATTGCTTTAGGTGGTGGGGTAATTGGTGATATTGCTGGTTATGCCGCCTCTAGCTATCAACGAGGTATTCGCTTTATACAAATTCCTACAACTCTACTCGCTCAAGTAGATTCTTCAGTAGGAGGAAAAACTGGCGTTAATCATCCTTTGGGTAAAAATATGATAGGGGCATTTTACCAGCCTATTTCTGTTATTATTGATACAAATACCTTAAAAACATTACCTAAAAGAGAATTTTGCTCTGGCTTAGCGGAAGTAATTAAATATGGTGCTATTTTAGATATTGCATTTTTTAAATGGCTAGAGGAAAATATCCACTTATTGCTTTCTCTTGATGAAAAAACATTACAATACTGTATACAACAGTGCTGTCAGTTCAAAGCAAATATTGTTGAAGAAGATGAAAAAGAACAAGGAAAACGTGCATTATTAAACTTTGGACACACTTATGGACACGCAATAGAATCTTTTCTTGGCTATGGTACTTGGTTGCACGGTGAAGCTATTGCTGTGGGGATGCTTGAAGCCTCTGCATTATCTTTTTTAAAAGGAGATTTAAGCCTTCAAGATGTGCAACGCTTACAAACATTATTAACAAAGACGCTACTTCCTATATATTCACCTGAGAATATGCAACCACAAGATTATTTGTCTTATATGTGGCGAGATAAAAAAGTACTTTCAGGAAAACTTCGCTTAATTTTATTAAAAAATTTAGGTGATGCTTATATTTGTTCAGAGATAACAGATGAGAATATTAAACAATCAATCGAGCTTTGTTCTCCTAAAAATACAGTGATTAATTATAATGAATGCTAAAAAACAGCGTCCTTTTTTAAAGTGGGCGGGCGGAAAATACCGCCTTGTTCCTGAAATAGCAAAGCACTTACCTGAAGGTTCTTGCTTGGTTGAACCCTTTGTTGGAGCAGGTTCTGTTTTTCTTAATACTGACTATGATCACTATTTACTTGCAGATATTAATCCAGACTTAATTAACCTTTTTAACATTGTTAAAAGTGACTTAGACCATTATTTATCAGAAGTAGCGGTTATATTTTTCCATAAAAATGCAAATTCAAGTAGCTTTTATTATGAACGACGTAAAGAATTTAATTTATCTCAAGATCCTTTTAAGCGAGCTGTACTCTTTCTCTATTTAAACCGTTTTGGATTTAATGGATTATGCCGTTATAACCAAAAACAGCAATATAATGTTCCTTTTGGTAAATATAAAAGCCACTATTTCCCAGAAAAAGAACTCTATTTCTTTTCCAAAAAAGCACAAAAAGCTGAATTTCTTTGTCTTGATTTTGAAGAATTATTTGATCGTTTACTACAAAAGAAAGAAAATGATAGCTATGTTGTTTATTGTGATCCCCCTTATGCCCCTTTAATACAAGAGTCAAACTTCACAAGTTATACAAGTGGCGGTTTTTCACTTAAACAACAACAGGCTCTAGCACAGCAAGCTAAACAACTTGCAAATAAAAATATTTCTGTTTTAATTTCTAATCACGACACTGCTTTTACGCGTGAAATTTATCAGGATGCTAAACTTTTTAGTTTTCCTGTACAACGTTTTATTGGACAAAACCCAAAATCAAGGGTTAAAGTAAATGAATTATTTGCTCTTTTTAACACTTAAAAATTAGTAAATTTTCATAAATAATACACCGCTTATCAGAGGAAAATATGTTATCTATCTTAAAAAATAATCGTGCTAATATTTATACTATTCTTATCGGATTATTCTTTATTCTTTTCTTACAATTTAAAGCAAGCTACACAGCTATCCCTGCAATCTTAGGGCTTTTAGGTATTGGAATTATTATTACAAAAATCAAGAATAAAACCTTTAAAATTCAACCTGATAATAAAATCTTAGTGTATACTTTTATAGGTTATTTTTTACTTTTCATACTCTCCTTTATTATTCATAATGGAAAGGGACGAGATCTTGACCTACCAAGCAGAATACTTTTAGTTCTTCCCATTTTAACTTTACTTTTTGAACAAAAAATAAAATCAAAATGGATAATTTATTCTATTCTAATTGCCTGTTTTGCCAATGGAATTGTTGCAATGTATCAAGTTGGGGGATTGCATTTTAGAATACCTTTTCCTAAATATCTGACTATTCAATCTGCAGATATTGCAATGAGTATGGCTTTATTCTCTTTCTGTATTGGACTTTATTTCTACCAAATAAAAAATAAATTACTCACATTTATTTCTGGAATTGCATTCTTATTAGGAGTTATGGCTTGTGGGCTTTGCCTTTCTCGTGGTGCATTTGTTGGATTTATTCTTAGCTTAGTAACTATTCTGATTTTATATCGTCAATTATTATCTAAAAAAGTTCTATTTATAATTATCATTACCAGTATTATTACAGGAGGAGTGAGTTATAAGTTTACAAAAAATAAATGGTACTGGGGAATGAATGAAATTAATCAATGCTTAACCAAAAATAAATGCTATGGTTCTATTGGTTCAAGATTAGATATGTACAAAAGTGCAATTAAAGGAATAGACCAAAAACCCCTACTCGGTTGGGGCTTTGATGGTGTAAAAGAAATGCGAAAACAGCATCTAAAACAAGGTGTTGTTTCAAATAAATATATCACTAGATTCAATCATGCTCATAATCAGTTCTTACATGATGGTTCTGTTCGAGGTGTACCTGGATTATTAGCACTACTTGCCGTATTCTTCATTCCTTTTATTTTATTTATTAAAGGAATTAAAAATACCACTAATCCGCTCTCTCATCTTTGGGGAAGAATCGGCATTGTACATATAGTGGCGGTTATGGGATATTGCTTAACACAATCCTTTCTATCTCATCATTCGGGTAATATTTTCTACTTTGCGGGTGTAATTATTTTTCTTTGTTTACAAAGAATAACAATGCAGGAACAAAAATAATGATTTTTAGGATATATACCTTTTTAATCTACTTATTACAACCTATCATTTTACTAGAAATGCTTAGACGCAGTATAAAAAACCCTGCGTATCGAAGAAGATTAAGAGAACGTTATGCCTCCTATTTAGATTATCAAAAACCAAGTGCAAATGGGATTATTATCCACGCTGCCTCAGTTGGTGAAGTCATCGCGATAACACCTTTAGTAAAAGTATTACAAAAAAATTATCCCCATTTACCTATTACTTTTACAACCGTAACACCAACAGGATCGGAACGTGTAAAAGTAGCTTTCGGCAGTTCTGTATCTCATTTCTATTTACCTTATGATATGCCTTATACCATAAAAAAATTTTTAAATTTTATTCAACCTAAAGCTATCATTGTTGTAGAAACAGAATTATGGCCAAATTTAATTAAATATTCACATAAAAAAAATATTCCATTTATTGTAGCAAATGCACGTCTTTCACCACGTTCATCAACTCGTTATGGCTATATTCATAAACTTCTTTATCCAATGTTAAATAGTATTAAACTTATTATGGCACAAGATAAAACAAGTGCTGATCGCTATCTATCACTTGGTGTTAAACAAGAAAAAATTATTAATACAGGAAATTTAAAATTTGATTTAAATGTAAACGAACAATTATATCGAGAAATTAAACTGTTAAAAGAGCAACTAAATATCAATGACCGTCCAATTTGGATTGCTGGAAGCACACACGAAGGAGAAGATGAACTTATTTTACAAGCACATCAAAAACTGTTAAAAGATTATCCTAATTTAATTTTAATTCTTGTTCCAAGACATCCTGAACGTTTTGATTCAGTTGCTGATACAATTAAAAAAACGCATTTAAACTTTATTCGCCGTACAGAAGAAAAAAAATTTACAAATAATATTTCTGTGTTACTTGGCGATACTATGGGTGAAATGATGCATCTATATGGATTATCTAATATTGCCTTTATCGGTGGAAGCCTTGTACCTCACGGAGGACATAATCCATTAGAGCCTATTGCATTTAAAATACCCGTAATATCAGGGCTACATACTCATAATTTTATTGAAATTTTTGAAAAACTTGAGAATGTAAATGGTGTTATTGAAATTGAAACCAATATTAATCTACTTGTACAAGCGGTAAGATCTTTATTAGAAAATACAGAATATTATCATCAAATTGGAAATAAAGGTTTCCAAGTTTTAAAAGAAAACCAAGGAGCATTAGAGAGACATCTAACTCTTCTTAAACCTTATTTAGAGATATAAAATAATGAAAGTAATTTATGCAGGAACCTTTGACCCTATAACAAATGGACATTTAGATCAAATTCAACGAGCGGCTAAATTATTTGAACATATTATTATTGCTGTTGCAAAAAACCCATCAAAACACCCACTTTTTGATTTAACAAAACGAGTTGAATTAGTAAATAAGAGTACAGCTCATCTTAATAATATAACTGTTATTGGATTTAGTGGATTATTAGTAGATTTAGCAAAAGAGCAACAAGCTCAAGCATTAATTCGAGGCATCAGAAACGCTAACGATGTTGAATATGAAATTCAACTTGCACAGCTTAATAATAAATTATCAGAAAATTTAGAAACTATTTTTCTACCACCTGCAATAGAGTGGCGTTATCTATCATCAACTCAAGTAAGAGATATACATCTTCATAAAGGTGATGTAAGTGCTTTTGTACCAGATTGTGTTAGTCAGGCTTTATTGGAAATATAAATAACTATTTTATCTATTATGCCTAAATTATAGGATACCGAAGTATAAAAAAGGTAGGATTTTAATCCTACCTTCTATTTTTTGTTATTTTGATTAATTTTATTTACTAAACTTTTTTCTTACCAATTAACTGACTTAAAATAATCAATACTAAAGAGAAAATAATCATTAATGTTGCCAGTGCATTTACTTCTGGTGTTACGCCCGTTTTCACTAATGAGAAAATTTTAAGTGGTAAGACTTCGTAGCTTACACCTGTTACAAATGATGAAATAACTACATCATCTAGTGAAATTGTAAAACTTAATAACCATCCAGATACAACTGCTGGCAAAATCAGAGGGAAAATAATTTTACGCAAGATAGTAAATTCACTTGCACCTAGATCTCTTGCAGCATCAAGCATCTTTACATCAAAATCACTTAAGCGAGAAGAAACTGTTACTACCACATAAGGTAAACAAAATGTAATATGAGCAAATAATAATGACCAAAAACCTAAAGCCATTCCTACAAACATAAACAAGGCTAGGAAAGAAACTGCCATTACAATATCAGGTGACATCATTACTACAAATAACATTCCACCAACAAATTGTTTTCCTCTAAAACGATAGCGATAGAGAGCAATTGCCGTTAAACCGCCAATAATTGTCGCTATTGTTGCAGCACAGAATGCAATGGTAATAGAGTGAATAGCAGATTGCATTAATGTATCATTATTGAATAAATGCTCATACCATTTTAAATCAAATCCTTTCCAACGCATTCCATAACGATCTGCATTAAATGAATTAACGACTAAAATAATAATTGGAATATACAAAAATGCATATACACTAAAATTAAAAAGGTTTCTTAAAAAACGTAACATTAGCTCAGCTCCACCTTTTTATTTAATAATTTATTTGCACGATAGTAAACGTAAATCATTACTGCCATTAATATAGTTAAAGCAACACTAATTGCAGAACCAAATGGCCAGTTACGAGTGACTAAGAACTCACTCTTAATTACGTTACCCACTAACAATGCTTTAGCACCACCTAGAAGATCAGCAACATAGAACATTCCCATTGCAGGTAATAATACTAATAAACAACCTGCAACAATACCAGGCGTGGTAAGCGGTAAGATTATGCGTAAAAAACGCTGAAATCCATTTGCCCCTAAATCTTTTGCCGCTTCAAGTAAACTATTATCTAATTTCTCTATTGAAGAATAGAGAGGTAAAATCATAAAAGGTAATAAGATATAAACTAAACCAATAATAACAGCAATCTCTGTATTTAAAATACGGATTGGGCTATCAATTAATCCAATACTTAATAATGTTGTATTAAGTACTCCTTTTACACTTAAAAAGATTTTCATACCATAAATACGAATTAATGAATTTGTCCAGAAAGGTAAAATCACTAAAAAAAGTAAAAATGGTTGATATTTCTTAGGTGTTTTTGCAATAAAAAAAGCAAATGGATAACCAATCAATAAACAAAATATTGTTGCAATTCCTGACATATACAAAGAATTCCACAACACTTTTGAATATAATGGATCAATTAAGCGTTTATAGCTATCTAATGAAAAAGTAAACTCAACAAGATTACTGCTATCTTTCGTCATTATACTTGTGACAAAAACAAGCAAGTTTGGTACAAAAACAAAGAAAACCAACCAAGCAAAAATAACAGCAATAGTTACTTTTTGGAATTTATTCATTGTTTTCATTATTTAAAACAACCTCCCAGCCTTCGTACCAAGTTAATGCCACTTTTTGACCAACTGAGTGATCGATATTAGGATCATCTTCGTTAAAGAATTCACTTACTTGAACCTTCATTCCATTACGGTCTAAAATCACATTTGTTTCTAATGTCATTCCCTTATAAGTACGGTTTGCAACGTGTCCAATAACGGCTTTAGCACTTTCATTTTCATCAAGTTCTTCAATGACAATATCTTCAGGACGTAATAAAACATTTAGTTTCTGTCCTGCAGTAACAGGAAGTTCAGTATGAATATCACAAATTCGACCTTCAACATTTGCTCTTACTGTTCTTGGAGCTGTTCGTTCAATTACAGTTGCTTCAAACACATTGATTTCACCGATAAAGCGTGCAATAAATAAGTTTTTAGGCTCTTCATAAATTTCACGAGGCGAACCATCTTGCTCAATATTACCCGCATTCATTACGATGATACGATCTGACATTGTTAATGCTTCTTCCTGATCGTGGGTGACGAAAATAAAGGTAATACCAAGCTGACGTTGTAATTCTTTTAATTCATTTTGCATCTCTTTACGCAATTTGTAATCTAACGCAGAAAGAGATTCATCAAGTAACAATACTTTCGGTTTATTGACTACCGCACGCGCAATTGCAATACGCTGTTGCTGACCACCTGAAAGTTCATTTGGTTTACGATTCGCCATTTGGTCTAAGCGAACCATCTTTAACGCTTCTATTACACGCGGTTTAATTTCTGCATCAGGTACTTTTTGCATTTTTAAACCAAAAGCAACGTTTTCAAAAATAGTCATATGAGGGAAAAGTGCATAACTTTGGAATACGGTATTCACATGTCTATGCTCAGCAGGAATATGAGTAATATCCTTACCATCTAATTTAATCGTTCCACCATTTGGCTCTTCTAATCCAGCTATTAAACGTAAAACCGTTGTTTTACCACAGCCAGAAGGACCTAAAATAGTTAAAAACTCACCATTATTAATAGTAAGATCAAAATTTTCGATAATTGTTTTATCGTCATAACGTTTTGTTAATGAACGTAATTCAATAATGGGTTTTTTAGTTGACTTTTCCATCTACTGTTGTTTCCCTCCTAAATATTGAGATTGACTAAAATATAAATTAAAAATATTTTATCGAAGAAAGTTTATTACTACTTCATCTGTATAAAATAAAAACGCTTTATGATATAGATAAAGCGGTCTAATTAAAAGAAGAATTTACAAATATTAATAAAAAACTCAATATTGATCAAAATAAATTGCCAATATTGAGTTTCTTTATTGTGATCTTTAAAAATTAACTTTCTTTTGCCATTTCAAATTCAATTAACATCATCAAAATATGAATCACTTTAATATGAATTTCTTGAGTACGATCAGCATAACGAAAGTGAGGAACTCTAATTTCTATATCTGCAATTCCAGCCATTTTTCCACCATCTTTACCAGTCATTGCAATGGTTTTTATTCCTTTTGCCTTTGCTGCTTGCATCGCATTAATAATATTTTGAGAATTACCCGATGTGGAAAGACCAAAGAGTACGTCCCCTTTTTGTCCGACTCCTTCAACATAACGAGAAAATACATATTCATAGCCAAAATCATTACTTACACAACTTAAATGACTCACATCAGAAATGGCAATCGCAGGATAACTTGGACGATTTTCACGGTATCTACCCGTCAATTCTTCTGCAAAGTGCATTGCATCACAATGCGAACCTCCATTACCACAAGATAGGACTTTACCACCTTGTTTAAAACTATTAGAAATTAATAATGCAGCATCTTGAATTAATTTAATATTTTTTTCATCAGACATAAATTTATTCAATAAATCAGCAGCTTCTTGTAATTCACTAAAAATTTGTTGTTGATACATCTCATATCTCCTAATTAAATTCTGTCCTTTTTCTATGATTTATTTACTCAATCACTACTAGAAAAAAGTACTATTATTATGGCATAATCTCCCTACAAAATCATAGACCAATTTATTTTATTTATGCACAATCACGATTCACAATCAAAATTAGAAATTATTATTCATAGCACACTACCTTTAGTGCTGATGCTCTTCATTGAAATGTTATTAAATTATTATTCTGCACCTAAAAATAGCATTTTTATTTCCCCTTATTTGTTATCATTTTTTACCTTAGGATTAATTAGTTTTATTATCTTATGGAAAGGGGAAATCTGTAATGGACAACGTAAACGTTTAATAAATGTTCTTTCATTACTTATGGTTTTTGCCATAGGAAATTTTTTATATTCCACGTTTTTAACACCAAAACATACACCATTAGTTATTGCTAACTTGGCCAGTGTTTTCTTGGCTATTGTTTATTGGCGACTACCAAAACCTAAAGAAAAATCAATGTATCAAACAATGATCTACTGTGCCTTTGGTATTATAGCGATAGGATTAATTCAATATCTTACTATTTATTGGTTTGAACTTCCTTCACTCTTTAACTGGCTACGAGCAAATAATTTCGCACAAGTTTTATTAGGTATTTTATTAATTGGATGGTATTTAACACTAGCAAGAAGTCGCTTAGAGTCTTTCTTAAAACTATTGGTTAAATTAGCCCTAATTGTTTCAGTATTAAATTATATTTGGACTGTTTTTGTACTTTGTTTACTACCACAACAAATAATTAATTATGGATTAATCAGTGGTTACTTTATTATTCAATTTATTATTTTAGGTATGCTTGCTTGGCTACTTTTAGGAAAGAATATAAAAAATATGACCGCTTGGACAATCGCTACCTTCTTAGCAATTTTATATCCTTTTATTACTATTTTTTAATAATTATCTAGAAAAAACTAAAAATAAAATAATAAAACCTGTTAGATTATTTAAGCTAACAGGTTTTATTATTTTATAAATAGTTTTTTATTTAGTAGAGTATTACTCTTCCTCTTCTAATAATTCTTTTAAATCAGGCAAACTATTTTTTGTCAATTTTTGAATTATATAAAATAAGATAGTCGCACCAATGGCAGCAACACTTAAATTTACAAATAATGTAACCAATATAGTTAAAATAATTAAAGGCATATCCTTTTTAGAAAGTAGTGATGATCTTCTAAAGATAATATTTATTATTTCTTTTGCAACACGATGATCAAACACATCATAACCAACTTTAAAAAGAACACCAATAAATACAGCTTTTGGAATTAAGCTAATCCAATCTAAGAATACAAAAATTTCCACAATTACAAAAATACCTACAAAAATCCCCGCTATTCTTGACGTTGCTCCTTCTTTTAAAATAAGTACTGAACGAATAGTCGCTTGAGCACCAGGTAAACCGCCAAGTAAAGCAGCTACTGCATTTGCTAAACCTTGTGCTGCTAATTCTCTGTTACGTTGTGTTTTTTCACGACTTATTTTATCCATTACTAATGCTGTCATTAGTGTATCTAAATAACACAATAAAGCTAATTGAAATGCTAAAGGTACAGCAAAAATAAATAAATCCCACGAAATATGAGTTGGAATTTGAGCTTGAACCCAATCACTAAGAGAAACCGAAAGTACACCACTATCTATATTGATTGTTTCAATTGGAATATTAAAAATATGTACAAATAACGTACTTTTTAGGAACAAAAATAATAATTGCTAATGTAAGAATAGCAACCAGTGTATTTAGTAAAGCTGTTGTATCAAATGTCCATAAATCATTAACAACAAAAAGTTGCTCTATTTGACCAATCCAAATTAATACCGCAATACCAGACATAAAGCCAGAAATAACAGTATTAGGAATAAGTTTAATTAAATTCCCTGCTCTAAACAGTGCCGCAAAACCTAAAAATAAACCACTAAGAATAACAGTAAAATTAAAAAGTTGATTCACTGTCATTCCATCTAATGCGGCCTCGCCTAACTTCTCTGCAGAAACCAATACAGCAATAGCAACCGCCGACATTGGGGCTGTCGGTCCTGAACACTGAATGCGAGTTCCGCCCAATAATGATGTGATAAAGGCAATAACTCCCGCTGCAATCATACCTGATAATGCACCACGACCAGATAGTAATCCAAATGATGCACCTAAACTTAAAGCAACAAAACTCACCACTAAAGCAGCCATCATATTAGTGTATAAGTTTGAAATAGAAAAATTTGTTTTAAAAGATGGGTTTGTCATAATATTTTTTAAGCCTAATAAAATAAGATAAAGTTTAAAAATCAATCTTTTTATTATACGCCTAAAATAAAGGAAAAACACTAAAATAAACTTAGTTCAGGTAACTATACTCAAGGCAAGAGCATACTTTTATTAGAGTAAAGAAATAACTTATTAAATCAATATGTTGTATTTTTTAATATTAGAATACTATTATAAAGATATATTGTAGAGATTGATTAGTAAAAGTAAATTTATGTATATAAACTCATTTTTTGAGACGTAGCGTGCTACGTCTCTACACATTATTTCACAATATTTATTCTTTAACTTATTGATTTATAACAATATTTATATCTTTCTAAGGTATGGCTAAAATTTTGCTGTTACACAAATCATCACTTTCAAATGCCGTCATCTCACCCGCTTTTGCATTGGGAATAGGAAAAACGCGTACCGTCAGAGGCTTATTCAAACGAAACGCCATTGTGCCAGTATCTCGCATTAGTGCGGAAAGTTGCTCAACGGTTGCATTACCTGAAACCGGCACGGTATCTAAGCCAATGCCACAAACTGCACTGTATGTCAGCAAAGCTCGGATATCAAACTGATCTAATTGAGAGCCTCTGGCTAGCCCTGTATCTTCCGTTAAAGCCAACATTAGCCCTGAAAATCCAACTAATGGTACATTTTTAATAGATTTAAACACTCGGGTAAGTAATGCCGACGCCTCTACGGTTCCTGCCGCCCCAAAATAAGGGACACCTAAGCATTCATAAACCGTTGCCATTGATGAGCAGTTTTTAGATGGTGCAGCTGAACTATCAATTCCCGCAAATTCAAAATTACCCGATAAAGTAACAGAATTGACCGCATTTAATACTTGATCAATATGATATTGCAAGGCTTTGGAAAGTTGCTGATAGGCATTATTGAAGAAACTATTGTGATCGGTTTTTGGAATATTTTCTAACACCGCTACTAACAAATCAGGCGTTTCAAAACCAATTACAAAGCTATTTGGTAAATCGCTTGAATGGTAGCTCGCGGGGAAATAAGGAATGAAAGGTTTGCAATTAAAATTCACTGTAAAATTAAAATTACCTTCGCCACGTTCTGTTGTTTCAGCAATCATTTTAACCGCTTGG